>Ga0126342_10001752_pt1 | contig 31757 bp, 25 predicted proteins | sample Cyp1metagenome_FD_92528 | JGI IMG/M metagenome (GOLD analysis project Ga0126342, IMG submission 92528) | Coral microbial communities from Lord Howe Island, Old Settlement Bay, Australia - Cyphastrea 1 metagenome | ecosystem: Host-associated > Invertebrates > Cnidaria > Coral ...
AGTAATATGATATAATATGATATAATATAATATAATTCAATATCAATATAATATTAATATAACACAATATAATATTGATATGATACAATACAATATAATATAATATAATAAAATTGAATATAATATTAATATAATATAAATTTAGTATTATTATTATATTAATTTAATATTGATATGATATGAATATAATATTAATATGATATAATACAATATTAATGTAACACAATATAATATTAATGTAATATAATAGAATATCATGTCATATCATATCATACCATATCATATCATATCATATCATACCATACCATACCATATATATATATACATACATATACATATATATATATATTGTGTAGGTTTGTGTGTGTGCGTATGTAAATATAGTTATAGATCATAACTATTTTTTTGTTGGTTGAACCAAATAACAGCCGAGGTTCAACAACACGGCTTGTCGAAAGCTGCGGATCACCCTTACAGTGGCACCTTGACCACGATTAGCTCATCTGTTGGGCCAGTGATCAACCTTGGTTAAGTATCTAAATGGCAATTAAAAATGGGGAATTTAGTGATTACCAATGGATTTAGTTTTTTTTGATTTGTGAGACATGGTTGAGTAGATTCATATTTTTTCTCCACATACCCATCAGCTAATTTTTTTTTTTTTGCAAGGTATCCAAGATTGGCAGTTGTTACGACCAGCCTATTTGAAAGGTATCCAGGTATCCAGCCCGAAGATCAACCCCTTCTTCGTGTATGGTTCTTTATACCCCTTGAACGCTGAAATGTGGTAATTCGGGGTTTCAACCTCAGAACCCCGGTACTTTTGAGTCATTCTCCAGTCAGGACTGACTGGTGCGGGGCCAACTTAGTGCTGTGGGTTTTTGAAGCTGTGGGTGAAAGGTGGATCTTTGGTTGATGAAGCATCCGCATGTTTTTTCGAAGTGACTGGCCTCATTTTTGTTCCCGGCGCGCTCGTCACATTCAATAGTCGTAAGTAACTTAAGTCTCCCTGTTTGTCAATGGCCATGCAACAGGTACCGATTGATTGGAGGTAGCATTTGTCTAAGGCCTATTTTTCAGGCCTAAATTTCAGGGAATGTCCCCACAATTCATATGGCCTGAAGATTTTTTTACGTTTACCTCCATTCAGTCGGATCTTGTTTACGATCTCCCTTTGAGGCGCTGTTTTCCAGATCCCGAAGAGTGTTTGGTAAGGTCCTAATGTTGGGCTTCTGTGAAAATTGGGTATACCCCCAATGAACTTAAATGAATCAACATTTGAATCTGTGGCTCATTTTCAGACAAAACGCAAATTTGCGCAGCTTAAGATGTCTGTAAAGAAAAGAACCCAAGTTTTGATGGGTCAACGCCATTGCTTCATGAGCTTCAAAGAACTTGAGAACTTCCAAAATCAGTCAAGTCAGCCATGAAAAGGACCCTTGTTGGTCGGTGATTAGAGGATGATGTAACCTTGAAATATGGATTTGTTTCGTCACCAAAATGTGGATACACTTTGTAAATAGTAGTTGTTTGGCGATTGTAGTGATAGTGGACTGTTCAAAGAATATTATTTAATTGGGTTTGTAAGAAGCACAAACGGAATGATTGCCGATTGACTAGCCGGTAAAATGGGATAAATGGCAACTTATTCTTCAAAGCTGCCGACTTAAGTCATATAGTTAGGTAAGGTTCCAGAGATCAAGACATGGTTGAGGGTCGTTCAGTTCTTGTTATCATTACTTTTCCGCTGTCTCTTCTTCGTCTTCCGTTCTTCTTCTTGTTGTTCTGCTTGTTGTTCTTCTTCGTGTTCTTGGTGGTCTTTGTCGTCCCAGCCATTGATTCGTTTCAAGTAGGGCGGAGTGCGCATGAATTTTTTGCTTGCGAAAGCACCAGCCTTTTTTCGCAATTTGGTTGATGTCAAGATGAAACAAATGCTTGCAAGAGAAAACTTGAATAAACTTGGTGAAAAACGGCATGATCTCAATTTGGCCCTCTCCATTCTCTGGTCCGTACTCCCAGTTTAATCATCCATTTTAATCCATTTTACAGGTATATGGTATTCAATGGGTTGCGTTGGGAAAATCTATAGGAAACCATGTGTTTTCCCATGAACATATGGGCATTTCCTCTAGATTTCCTCTAGAAACCAATCCATTGAGGTATATACACTTGGAAATTCACTATACACAGGTTTTAATGGGACAAGTCACCTACAATGTTTTTTTTTTTAAAGCACACCACATTTGATGACACCGGAGTTCCACAGGTAGATACTCCCCCTGTTTCAGGTAAAGCTGATATCTGCGGCGCGGGAAAGCGCGGGAGCTCCCTAGTGGATGGACGTAAAGACCAGTCGGAGGGCTTCAGAAGTCTCAAGATGCACGGTGTCTTGGATCAATGGCGGCTGGGGTTCTAGGTTTTGGCCAGCCATGGTTGTTGAAAAAGACCAAAAGTCAGTCATGACGACTGATTTGGGGGTACCACCATGGATTGGAAACCACCATTTGGTGCGAGAATCCGTTGTTTTTGATAGATGAGATGTTTTTTGTGGCGAGTAATGAATGCAACATGTCATCCCACCCCCATCACAGATGGGATTTCCAATATGATGATAAAAATGTGTTTGATAGGAACATGTGCAAAATCTTCAGTGAACACACTTATCGAATGTGCCATGGAACCAAAGGTTTGAAGCCACTTGGGGCATTTTAGTGTGGTTTCAATACTTTTCCTGCAGGATCAATATTTGTATCAATGGATTGGTTTAAAGGAAAATTGACAGGAAAGCACCATATTGAATGGGAGAATCGGACTGGTTTCCGGTTAAGATTTTTCCTTAAACCAATCCATCGTGACGGGAAAAAATGAATCTACAATGGATTGGTTTAAGGAAACATGTAGGTTCAATTTATGTCACAGTGATAGAAACAAATATTTTCCTTAAACCAATCCATAGATTGTAGGTTCAACTCCACTGTGACATGAATCATCCGTTTTTTGCAGCTTCGATTCACATCCGAAAAATCTGGCTATGATGGACCCCGTAGCCAAACGATTGGGAATGCAACCATCAAAAGTGGAAATGTGACCAAGTTACAACAGGATGGGGCCCCCGTTCGATAGCGTTCAGTTGCCTTATAAGTGGCTTAGCTATGGTTTATGGTAGATATAACTATAGTTAATGGAGGTTATATTGGTTTATAAACCAACTTATAACTGGGGGGCCCCATCCTGAAGGGAACCTCACCAAAGATAAAGGGTACAAAATCGTACATTCAAGCAACATAAAAGATCTGGTGAATTGGTGTGACTGAAGCTGCAAAACTAAACTCCATAGATTTTTTCATGGTTTTTCTATCAAGGGGAATGCACCACATCCTGAATCAGATTTGGGTATTGTTGCCCCATCTTGGGCCATCCACTGGAATTTGCTGCACCCAGAAACTGTCACAGCTCAGAAAAGACTCATCACATCGAAATCATGCTTTGAAGAAATTCAACTCGCCTGAAAAATTCTGAGTGAGGGCCAGGGATATTGAAAAAAGTGATTTTCTTGTTTGAATCTCCATTTTTGATAGCCAGATATTATCAGTAGGGGGAATATCCAAGATATGTAAGGTTGCAAGGGTTTTCTTGCAAGTTAGAACCATTTTTTTAAAAGTTTACTACCATTTTCCCATTTAAATGGTTTCTTAAAATGGGGGATCCCCAGAACCATGGGTTTCAATACTAAAATGGTCCAATTTTTGATGATTTGGGGTACCTGCATTTTCGGACAATTCCATGTAATTGGCAATAACTTGCAGCATCCATTTCTGTTGAGACAGTCTCGACTATATATGGTATGGGGATGTCTCACAATGTAGAATCCCAAGACATCATTTTGTTTCTTATCATTTTCATTTTCCCATTTACCCTCTGGTAAACTGTTACATAACTATGGAAAATCACCATGTTTAATGGGAAAACTCACTATAAATGGCCATTTTCAATAGCTATGTTAGTTTACCAGAGGGTATTTGGCAATAACTTGCAGACCCTATCAAGGTTGGCAGAAGCTTCCAGAGAACAAGTACGAACCCTTGAAGATTGCGCTGGTCACTCGTGGCCCTGTGGCTGTGGCGGTGGCGGCCAAGGGCTGGGAGATGTACGTCAGTGGCATCTATTCCGACTGCCAACCGGATGTTGCGACTGGGCACACTGGACCATGGTCAAACTGGGGCAGATGTTGGGGGTCGACTGGGCAAGCCGCTGGATGCACTAGCCTCCGGTAAAGTCAGGCTTTTCGATAGGCAAAAAAGGCAACGCCATGCTATGGAAAATCACTATCTTTACAATCAGGTAAATTTTCTGGTTGGTGGTTTGGAACATGAATTTTATTTTCCCTAATAGTTGGGATGAGGATCCAATCTGCCAATCTGACTTTCATATTTTTCAGAGGGGTCAGCTAATAATCAGTTATGAATCCCTATAACATAATCACTATTACATAATCACTATTAAAGCACTATGAATCACTATGAATCACTATGAATCACTATGACTCACTATAGTTGATACATTCCCTGTGCCATTTTCACGAAGCGTGCCATGTTCCATTGCCATCCTACTCGTACTGCAGAGGGTGTCACTTTCTGCAGGTGATCGATCACGCAGTGACCTTGATCGCCTACGGTGAGGATCAGGTCGGTGTCCACTCCACGACTCCAGTGCGCTTGCCGTTGGGATACCATGGGGGAATTCACCTTTGTTGAAATGGTTGCTATTTGATACAGGATGGGGCCCCCCCAGTGAGTTTGCTAAGTTGGTTTATGAACCAAAAAAAATAAACCCCTATTTTCACTAGTTCGTTAATTATATCTACCATAAACCAGAGTTAATTCAGCCACTTTTTTTAGGCACCGGTTCACGCTATCTGAAGGGGGCTTCATCCTGCAGGGCGACGGAGATTTTTCTGTGGGATTCAGGGTCATAAACGTACCCCAAGTACTCACCATAGATGGCTGCTATAAAGAATTCCTAAATGGTAGGTTTATGGCATTGGGTTTCCCACATGATTGGAATTGTATCCATCTTCCCCAGAAGAAATGGGAAATCAAGAAGCTATGAATTTCCCAACCACATGATAGCTTGGAAAAATCGGACTCCCAAGATACCCTCTGGTAAACATACAAAAAGCTATTGACAATCGCCATAGAAATAGTGGATCTACCATGATCTACCCAGCTATAAAATGGTGATTTTCCATAGTTTGTTGTATGTTTACCAGGCCGGGTATCTGTCGTGGGAGTCCCTTCGATACAAACGAATCTTTGGTGAGAATCACTAGGCCAGGTGAGGCCCCCAGTTTCAAACGTTGCATCGTGGCTTGGCCATGAACGATATATATATATATACCGTCTGGTTATTTAACATAGCCATGGAAAATCCCTTATAAATGGAGGTTTTAATGGGAAAATCATCTATAAATGGGCCATTTTCAATGGCTATGTTAAATAAGCAGAGGGTATATAGACTATATACCATATATATCAGCATATATACCTTTATAGATTATATTATACCAGATATCATATACCCACTGAGTGATATATCTACAGATAGCCTCTGGTAAACGTTTACAAAAAACTATGGAAAGTCACCAGTTTCTAGCTGGGTATAGCGAACTGTTAAAGTACCAGAGGGTACTTATATCTACCATAAACATCCATAAGCTATATTTAATCTAGTTATAAACCAACTGGGGGGGCCTCACCTTGCATGTTTTCTTTCAGATTTTACCCGCCATAAATCCAACAGGGGATGTCATGGTATAGCTGCATAGCTGGCTTGCCCTAGGATGGAGAAACGGGATGCATGAAAAGCATCCCAAAAATGGAGATGCAAAGAACATGTGGATTGAATAGATGGGTTTTTGGTGTAACCTTTACTATGATTACTATACATGTGGATTGATGCATCAAACTCAGATTTGTGCAGCCATGCAAAATGGTGGTTTCATCAAAGCAAGATGAGAGATCGAAGAAGCGACACAAATACTAGCAAAGACAACTTGCGACGATAACCAACAAGAGCGACACCTGAGGGAAATGGTGTTCTGACCCACAGACACGGAAATCTTGACTCCCAAAATGGCAGCAAGGCCAATGATACTGGGTAAAGAGTTCATGTCAATTTGGAGAACAGCCAAAAAAAATGAGTTGAGATGACCACATCAATTGACATATGACTCATATGACTCATATGACATGAACAAGCGTGTCTTCGATATTCCATAGCTTATTAGCTCCAACAAAAAGAGACGTGGATTTTTTCTTTATCACAGCGCGTTTTTCACCTGCGGCTCCAGGACTTGAAGAAGAAGTATTGGACCCTCATGAACTCATGGGGAGCTTCTTATGGTCACCTGGACAGGGTGAATCCTTGTGGATAGCCGATAAAAGGGCCCTAAATCATTGGGATGTTTTCTGGGATGTAGCCTCTGGTTATGACATTCACAGGGCTAGCCATGGTATAAATCACGATGGCCCTAATCGAAATAGATGGTTTGCACACCGTTTTTATGGTCGCATGGCGGATCTTTCCATGGCTATTGCTGTGAGTGAGTCATAACCAGATGGTGCCGTTTTCCCATGGTATTTCGACAGCCAGGACTCAAAATCCAGTTTCCATGGGGGATCCCAGCTGGATGCTAAAATGGAAAAGCCCATGAACATGGATGGATGATTTTTTGGGGCGATTTTAGGAAACCTCCAGAACAGATATGTATATATTAGTATGAGTCCATTCATCAGAAGGGTTCAGTTCCAGGAGTGAAGTGAGTTGTTTTTTTTGTCGTTGGACCGGCCAGAAAGTTGGCCGTGTTTAGTATGGGGGGTCTGATAACCTTCACTAAATGGATATTTAAATGGGAAAAACATTGGAAACTCATGGGGCAAATCCTGCACTAAATCGAGGCTTATACAGCAGCTGGGAGAATCATATGGAACATCATTGAACTAGGGGATTTCCCAGCAAGCCATGTTTGACTGGAGGCTGATTTTGGCAAATATGCCACATTGACATCATGACCGCACCCAATCATTGCATGACGCAATGCAGATAAGTTTGACTCCTCCTGCTGACATGTATCCCATCGTTCCAGATAAAGTTAATCTGAAAATCTCGAGCCACCGAATTTCCGCGCTTCACCAGTTTATCATAATTTTCATTAAAGTGGCGATTTGGGGGGTGACATACCCCGTTTTCAGACACGATATGAGCCCAAAACTGCCCAAGTTCCTAGGGGTAGGGTGGAGTTGACTCGGCTATTGTTGGGACCCAAGTTCCTCGTTCTTCTTGGCTCGGCTCCTCGTTCTTGTTGCTTTTTTAATCCCTATTTGTTTTGGATACGTCCATCTCGAACATTCTTGCTTGTCAAATGCCGAAGTCTTGGCTCAATCTCCAAGTGAAATTCACGGTTTTGTTGCCTAAAACGTGAATTGATGTTGCTTGAATCCGTGATTTTTGTCGCTACAATCCGAAGGTCGGTCTGATACCAATCTCTGATTTTTCTTGTTTGACTACTCATGTTGTTGACATTCAGCATTTTCAGTTCCGAAAAAATAGCACTTTGGATTTGATGAAAGATGCGGTACCTCATGGTACCTCCAAATCCCTTTTTCGGACACACACACTTGGATTAAAACTGCACAGAACCAAGGGCAAGTAAGATTTGGCTGGGATTCTAGGATTCTTGGGCCCAGTGCAACTTGGTTTCAGTCCTCTATCATTGGGCTATGTTGGATTATAGCCAAGTTCAGACACACCCACATATCATATTCTCGCTTGGAATTCTTCACATACAATAAGTTATACAATAAGCTATATACACGATGATTATTACCATCGAAATTATTTGGGTGTAAATAAATAAATATAATATACACACATATGTATTATACGTATATATATATATTATAAATACAACGTATGGATCACATATGTATATATATATATACATATATATATATATATAACATGGTCAAATTATTGCCATTGAAATGCCACATCTCCCAGGTGAATCCGGTAGCATCCGCCTGCTTCGGCAAGATGCCGAAGAGGCCTACTGTGGCATAGACCGACAGCCACAAGTGGGCACTGGCTGCGATGGTGGGCCGAAAGACGCTGAGCAGAGAAGTTGAGTTTGTTTATCAAATGGGGATTAAATATGGATTAAACAGGGATTAATAGGGATTAAATAGTGATTAAATATGGATTAAATAGGGATTAATAGGGATTAATAGGGATTAAATAGTGATTAAATATTGATTAAATATTGATTAAACAGGGATTAATAGGGATTAAATAGTGATTAAATATGGATTAAATAGGGATTAAATAGGGATTAAATAGTGATTAAATATGGATTAAACAGGGATTAATAGGGATTAAATAGTGATTAAATATGGATTAATAGGGATTAAATATGGATTAATAGGGATTATCCATAACATCTGGATGAACATAGTGATTTTTTTTATGGACGAATAGGGATTGATAGTGATTCAACCAAGAAGAGTTCCGGATGCGGATGACCTCGTGGTCTCGCGGAGGGATTGTAGGCCTTTCAAAAAGGCTGGTGAAGGGGCTTGTAATCTATCCAGATCATTTATGTAGTTGAATATCTGGATAATCCAGAAATATATATATATATAATTATAATTATATATATATATTTGGCTGCTGAGATCTTTCTCGTGCCAGATCCATGCAAACCTGCCAGAGTTAGACAGGTTGATAGTCAGGCATCATAGCGCCATTGGCCATGGCAGAACTGTGCCTGATGAATTCTTGCATCACGTGATCTGCCTGTTCAGCATCACCGGTGAATCTGTGCTGGTGGCGCTGCAGGCAGTCACTAAAAAAGGCTGCGAAGGCTTTGGACAAAGCACTAGGATACTCTTTAGCCTGGGCAGTTCGGAACGTTCCGTCCTCTGCTCGGCCCAAAAGGTGCACGGTGGGCTTAATAGCCTCAGGCATTTCATGGGCTTGTAGGGCTCGAGGAAGACTATCATTGCTATAAAGCAGGGTGGTGGGTTTGATCCCAACCGACCCATAACGCCACTGCTGGATCGTGATCTTCTTGAACGGCACGCCTCCACGCAAGAGCATGCATAGAATCCCAGTTCGCCAAATCGAGGGTAAATCCAGATCATAGGGCGTGGCCGGGTGTTCAAGGATAATGGAACCAGAGCGATATGAGATGGCAATGGACAACCAAATCCCTTTGAGCAGGAGGCAATTACCCACGCTCAATTGCAAGAGTTCGGCCAGTGTGCGCAAATCCAGGCTCCACAGGGTTGTGGCTGTACGCAATGGTCTGGGGCCTTTGTGACCTTCTGCCATGTCCTGCATTGGGTTGCTCCTGGCGGCCGGCCATGTCTCACAAGGTGGCCCTAAGAGCATGGCCAGAAGTCTGCCTGCGCGGGCCAAATCTAACATTCGGTCCCAAAGGGCAGGACTATGCACATTCATAGAGGAGTGAATGGCTGTGTCAAGCGAAACGACGTAAACAGTGCTGCGCAGCTGTGGGGCCATATCCGCAAGGAACATCTCCATCCAAAACTGGAAATCTCCTTCTCGACGGCGTCCAGAATATAGATGTACTATGAAGAAGGGGCTTTTTTCAGCAAGAGGTCGAAGGTGAGGTTTATGCCTGAAAACCCACTGCTTTCGTTCTTGCTCCTTTTTCCCAAGCTCTGCAAATGTCATCATGACTGGGTGCAATCGGTTGTAAGGTCTTCTGTCCTCAGGTTCTGGACGAGAGCCAAAGTCGGGGTAGTCATTTGGAAGGTGCATCCACCGTTGGGTCAACCGCTTCATACGCTGTCTGATGTGCCATGTTGGCAAGTCCTCCAGGACGCTCATGTAAGCCTGCTCAAGGAGGCAAGCAATGTCTGGGTCCAGATCCTCTGGGCAGTCATCATGGAGATGTGTCTCAACCCAATGAATAAACAAGCGGCATCTCTGGGGGTCTTCAGTAGGCAGCGCAAATAACGCCCCAAACATGAGGTTGTGGAAGTCCACCTCTGTCGGCTCTGGGAGCTGGCACCATTCTCGCAAAGCCTGCTGTAACAAGGAGTTAGATTGCTGGACCAAGAGATCTTGATTTGATGGAAACCACCATGCATAATCTTCTCGTCCTTCAGCACGAAGTTGTTCAATCTGCCTTTTCAGGCTGAGTCGTTCCCGTTGGACACTGGTAGGCCGCAAAGGTCCATAATGGCGTCGAATAGCCGGCAGTCGCTTGACTTTCCTCAGGTGGTCAGGTAGCTCAATGTTAACAGGCTCGGCTGGGCAACGGGCTAAATGAACTCTATCCCAACAGCCATTGCGTCGATACCGGAGGTGTTGCGTCAACCGGAAAGACGTATGGTGGTCACGCAGGCAACCAGGGCAAATTGTGGATTGCACATAATTGCGCTCCTGAGCTGTGACACCGTGAGCGCGAAATGCATGTAAGGCTAATTGCTGCTGGGATGGAAAGCTCTGGGAGCATGTTGGGCATCTGCAGGTTGTCGAGGACTGGGAAGGTTCAAGATCATGTCCTGTGTCGATGTCACCACCAAAATGCTGGAGCTCGGCAAGGATGTGTGCATGATAAGAGTCAACCTCCCATGCGAGCCTCTCTTGCACGAGGTGTCGCTTGCAAGCCCTTTGTATAGTGCGTTTCCAGGACTTCCATGATGCAATGACAGGCCAAATCTGCTCCCACATCTGCACACTCTCCGGGCGGGCAAACGGCAACTGCACCATCTGAGAGAGCCATGTGAGGTCCTGCGCAACTTCATGAAGCCACCCTTTGCCAGTCACAAATTCTGCCAAAAGAAGCTCCAAATGAACTGGCAAGGCATGTTGCACTAAATGCTGCAAATAGACCAGCCGTTGGCGGGCCCAATGCAGCCGAAAGGGCATAATTTCATGTTGTTTCACAAATGCATCATCAGTGGTGGTGGAGGCATTCCAAAAACCGTCATTGCGCATCCTTCGATGGTGGCCAACGATCATTGCTTCCAAAGTCTTGAGAAGTGAGGCAGGCACATCACTCCAGACGGAGCATGCATACATCAATCTGGAGAGTACCAGACTGTCATACAGCATAGCTCGAGCCTCGATGGCGAGGGAGCGATCGCCGAAGATGGAGTGTCGAAGCTCTTCAAATTATTGTTTGGCCATGGCAATGCGGCCAGAGACCTCCTCGTCAATGTCCAGATCCATTGTGTAACGCGCCCCCAAGTGTCGATAAGACGGGACCACTCGAATGGAGATGACATGTGTAGGTGTTGAGGTCACAATGGTTGGCTCCTGAGACGTATCGAAAAGTTGGGTGCGGAACCGATTGGCTTCTCGGCCTCGATACATCACTACCACTTCTGTTTTGCCGTGAGCCATATTGAGGGACATGCCAAAGCGCTGAAAGGTGGAGTGCAGAATCTTCGTGACGGTCTGCACCAAGGGCACCAGTTCTTCTGCTCTGTCCGCTGCAAGCGGAATGGCCAGGTCGCCTACCCAGGTAACAGGCGGTGCCGCAGCACCAATTGCTGCTTGACCTTGTTGGTAGGTTGGACAGGCCGAAAGTTCCTCATGAATGAGCTTGACCATCTTGGACATGAGCAGGTTGAAGCCAATGTCTGCAAGCGGTGAGCCAGGCCGCGTGCCCCTTCGTGTTTCCGTGCTGAAATCCTGATTGGGATCCAATTGGAACCACGTATTTTGATGTGCATCTGCTAAACAACGTCTGAGGGCCGGTGGCATATCATTGGGCACTTCGGTGGTGGCAGTGCGTAAGTCATCAACTAACGTAGGGATGTCAAAGTCCAGGGGATCCAGGATCTTGGCAAGCTCCTCGTGTTCCAAGGGGAGGGCATCATTGAAGACAAACTCCCTCAAGAGGTGATGAAACGCAGAACGCAAGTCCACAAAAACCACTGCGGTGGAGATGCGTTTGGCTCGGCCCAAGCGTCCGTGTAATCGCAGTATCTGAATGCCGGAGACCGTCTGTTGGGACGGAAGGCCGCCCAATTGGCCCAAGGCTCGCCGTTGGAGCATCGTCGGAAGAAGGCGCTTGCGAAGCCATGCGTGGTAAATCTTGCTGTAGGTGTCACTCAGCAAGATGCCTCGGTAGGACTCCGCACTGTTTTGAGGTCCCTTCTGCTTCCATACGGGGACCAGGTAGCCGCCTTTGTGTCGGCAAGGTTCCACGGCGGTCAGGAAGGCTTTGAGCATGAGTCCATGGAGATGAGGTGATAGGGCAACTGCTCCATATCTGCACAAATTGGACGATAGCCCATCTGGCCCAGGGGCCTTGTGTGGTTTCTGTTTCAAACATATCTCCTCTGTTTCAGCCAATGAGGGCAATTCAGCAAGGTCCACAATTGTGACTGCTGGCTGCTGTTGGAGGGCGGAAATGTTGCGATCCACACAGCGACGATGGATTGCCTCATGCGGTCTTGTTGTCCCAGCTTCAAGTGCCTCAAAGTGGCCAAGTAGTTCAGCATGAATGTCAAACTGTTGGACTGAATGACGCAGGCGGTTCTTGGGCAAGACTGCTTTGATGTGCTTCCATAAAGCAGTAAGACCCTCAACCGAGTAGGTGTGGGCAGCACGCTGGGCAAGGGCAGAGTAGTAGGCAGCATCCTCTGCTCGAATTGCTTGAGTGACCTTCTGGGTGGTGTCACGCAAGGAACTCATGGTGGTGGCAATTGCCCTATCACATAGTGGTAGCCAACCATGTAGCCTTGCTGATGGATCCTTGCCAGACCACGCATGGAATACTGCCTTGATGATGGTGTGAGTACGGGCCTTCTTCATTGTTCGAAGCTGCCGGAACAGGGCCTTCTTGGCATCAACAAGGTGCCATGTGGCATCACTGATGTGGGTTTTTCGTGGACATCGCTTGGAAGTTGGGACAAGATCATGTACAGCGTGTTGAGTTTGCCAAGTCAAGTGGTCGGCTGTGCGATGTGGATCAGTCGCCCATGGAGGCATTTGAATGGCCTCACGCAAATCGTGGAGAAGCATTGGATCTTGTAGAGCAGGGCGAACATGAAGTCCAATGTTCCTTGAAGACAATAGGGCGTTTCTTGCCAGAGGCTGAGTCAATTTGCTTGGTCGAAGTCATGTGACAAATGACTGGCAGGTGATCAATCCTCTGGGTCGTGATGTCGATGTCCTCAGCCACCCATGTTTGAACTTGGTCATATTGAAGCTGCATGGGCAAAGCAATATAGTCAATGCGCGACGTTCGATCACCATCAGGGGAGACATAGGTGTGGACAGTCTCACCAGCACAGTATTGGGGAAAGGTCGCCGGTACAAATAATTGCTGCTCCAAAAGCCATTGATGAAAGGCAGTGCCAGAAGTATTCTCCTTGCTGGGATGATGATGGCCAACAGCTGGAGTGACTTGTTCACCAAGATGTCCATTCGTGTCTCCCACGAAAATCACTGGCCATGTTCGTGAAAGCTGTCGAATCTTTGTTGAAATGGTGGTCCAGAATTGTTCTACCTGATGAGATCCATGTCCGGAATGCGGAGCTCGGGCTGTGACAAGAAGACATCTCCAGTGTGGCAGCTTGATCTTGATGATCAGAAATGTGGAAGAGGCTTCCACAACAAGGATGTCTTGCTTGCGGACTGCAGGTCCATCAGTGTAAAAGGCCAAGGTCTTCGAAATCCAAATTTGCACTCCATCATGTCCTTCAGCTGTCGCTGGTGATCCGACAATGTGGTAGTGAGGATTGGAAAGATCTCTGAGATGTCGATGGCGTGTTTCTTGCAGTCCAACGACATGACATCCAGCATCATGGAATTGTCGCATCAAGATCTGTTGCCGAGTAATTGAGGTAGTGTGGCTCTCAGCATGCGAAGTTAAAGTCAAAACGTTGGCAGTAGCGAAGAGCACATCAATCTTGATGTCAGTGAGGGTCGCAAGGGGATCAGCCTTTGTGTCATCAACTCCTCCTTCATGATATGCAGGCATCCGCAAGGGATGTTCCAGTAGGAGACCATGTAGTGTTGCAACCTGAGGGTTGTGGGCACGCATGGCTTCCAAATCGCAGTCAGGAAGGGTGCATCTGATAACCAATGCTGCCATTGCTGGCAGTTGCCAACTCTTGTTGGGTACATGGAGGCATACTTGGCTATGCGGTCCACCAGCTCATTCCATGGATGTTGAGCATGTGCACGTATGTGGTTCCATTCAATGTGGCGAGACCCATGTCGATGCTCCAGGATGTGAGCCAAACTTCGAAAGATCGTCTGCCATTCTCTGTGTTCATGCGCTCGCCACCATCCTGCAGCTTGATATCCCGTGTTGAGGGCATCAAAGTTGAAGGAGATGTGCATGAGGGAGTGTGGAAAGCGTGCCAAATGCCAAGTGCTTAGCTGAATAGCCCAGAGAAGAGCATGAAGCATAGCTGCATGTTCCCCAATGTACGCATGGGTGGCAAAGTCCACATGTGTGGGAATCACGCCAGCGAGAGCAAGACCTTGATCTGTCTCAAACAGGCATGCAGTGGCAGCACCAACACCATGACCTGCTACCTTGGAGCCGTCCACATAGAAATGGTAGGTCACTACAGGGAGATCCACATAGTCATGCAAAGCCGCGATCGCCTGTGTTGTCTCCTCTGGCAGCTCCAGATCAAGGGGCCAACTTGTCATGTAGTCAAACTGCAGATTCATGATGGCAAAATACGTTTCCGCAGCCTTGGTAAAGTCCACGACAATTTTGGGATCTTGAGGTACCAGGTCATCAAGGATGAGTGCTCTGGCTTTAGGGCGTGCTTCAACTGTTCCAGAAATCTGCAACATGGCAACATCATCATTATCTGGTGGAGCTTGTGCAGGCATGGGCTGGATGTTGGTAATCTGCAGAAGGATGGCAAGTCCAGAATGCCCCGGCATTGGTGTATGACGACGAAAAGTGAAGTCTCTATGCCAAGCTGTGCATTGTACGTTGAAGGGAGGCTCATAGCAGTCTGCATAAAGTCCAAGGGCTTGGAGCATATCATCCAGGTGGATGGTGGCACGGGTTGTTATGGCTAATTGGCGACCTTCAGGGCGAGGTGGTCTGGCATCAAAGCAAGATACAATGATTGTAGCCCAATTGGGTTGAGGTCGCTGCACAAGTAGCACATGAGCGATAATGTTGCGCTCAATCGTGGGTGGTTTGGGCGTCACCAGATGGTATTCCAATTCAGTGCCAGGGACAACTAAATCCGCCCATGCTTGCCACAAATGCATTCTCCACTCACGAAATGCAGGCGACAATCGAACCACTCGTGGTGCAAGGCAATGTGGTACTTCCCAATGGTGATCCACAAACCATACCAGGACTGTGCCAGAGCGTGGTTCATCTTCCCATGTGAATGCCAAGAGGTCCCATAGGCCAAATAGATCATTCAGGAAGGGTCAGGAGCCTGCGGGTTCCATTGAGGTATTTGTTGCCGTTGTTCAACTGTGGGCATGTGGTAGAAGTTGCGCTCCGTGGCAGCCGAAGGCAGGTCAAGTCCATTTTGACGTGGTGCCCCAGATTTCCATTGAGGAGAGCATTCCAAGTGCCATTCTTGAGGAAGAGAAGTGGGAGCACCCATTGCAAACAATTGTACTTCATCGTCATCCTCATCAAGGGGCTCATCCAAGGCATGTGGTGGCAGGAGATCTCCATGTGCTGGGTCAACTTGCCCCGAAATTCTCACCCGTGGTATACGCAGTGTGAGACCCTGACCATCCAGGATGCATACATCATGTTCTGGAAGGAGTTCTCTGTGTCCATGGAAGAGCTGACAACGGTCACCTGCTGCCTGATCAAGAGGGCTGCAAAGATGTCCATGTCCAGAGAGGGCAATGAGTGCCTCGACTGCAGTCAAAGGCCTCGTGGAATGTGCAGTCTGTTGGACATATAGCGGAGGCTCCTCATCATCATGGGCAGTAATGACACAAGCTGTCAAATCATGATGCGGATGCTGGACAATCAGGATAGTTGCCACGAAACTCTGCGTGGGTCTCATCGGGGGGTTTGGATTCACGAAATGCAATGCATATGGGGCATTGTGATCGAAGTAATCCTCCCACATAAACTTCAGATCATCGAGCCAGGTATCGTGCTCAACGTCGAAGCGTAAGGGTCGCATTTGTGGATTCATGGTGTAGTAGGCATGAGAGATGTAATGCGAAGCCACATAAATAACTGGTCCTTCTTCTTCCATTTCAACTTCACCATGCGCTCGAAGGATGTCCCACATTTCGTGATACCATGTGGCTCGTTCGACTCGAGGTGGATTGCGAAATGGGTCAGCTGCACTAGCAACATCACTTGTAGAAGAGGCAGTGCTGAAGAAGGAGTATGGCTCGTTGGTACTCATCATGATGGGCTGATTGCCATTTGTAATAGTATGCCGCCTGGAGATGCACACAGTGTCATACATCAGTGGATCAACATCAGTACGGACATCCAATCTGAGGGAGGTAGGAGACGTCCAGGAGGTTTGCAACCTGGAGTGGATGTCTTCATCTTCAGTTGCATTCAATTGAAAGGACGTGGATGTAGAGTTGGTACACATGTAGTCGTCAATGTGCTCGCCGATAAGGAGGCGGAAATAATCTCCATCCTGCAAGTACATGGGACTCATCGTGCCATCGTTCACTTCGATGTTGTTGTACCAGAGGTGACTGCGTTCAGGGTGTTCACGTTGAAGTTGTTCGACGCCAAGAAGACGAAAAGCAGAAACTCTGTTCAAGGTTTCAGGAAGCCAGGTTGCAAAGCGTCGAAATGCTCCTGGTAGTACTTCATTGGGCTCATAGATCTCCAAATCAATCAACACCAAGCGCATGAATGTTGATGGCCTTGGTTCCAAATGGGTTTGAATCAAAAGACATTCAAGTCCTTGCTGAATGAGGTCTTGTGGACGGTGCCGCACATAGTGTGTCCCATACAACGCTTGTCCAGGTTCATCAAAGGCACGCAAGATCAAGGGAACAATCTGATCAGCGTCGTTCCATGGGAGACGTGCAGGAATCATTCGTCCATCAAGCCGTATCAACACTGTTTGTCTCAAATCTTCTGATCCAGTAGAGCTAGTCGTTGAGGATGTAGCAGAAGATGTCGAGGTGGAGGAAGGCGTTATAGAGGGTTGTCGTTGAGGTTGTGATGGCCGGCGGGCCATGAAGGAAGTCTCATCAAAAGTAGGGATTGGTTGGTCTTGTGTCTAGGCATGGCGGGAACGTAGACCCCATGGTTTATCTGCAAAATCACCAAGGGCGTCATGTGTGATCTTGGATGATCGAAAGTCGCCTGTTGCATCGTGACCAATTGAGACTTCAACTTCATCACAAAATGTGACAGATCCCTTCATAGACTTCTTGCGCAAGGGCAAAGAAACGACATCAATTCTCGGCATAGATGAAGACCCCATTTCATCTGCCAAGGTTGAGGCATGTTCTTGCGCTTGCCATTCTGAGAGGTAGTTGGGTTCCTCATGGACAGAATGTGACCATTGCAGTCGTACTGCATCAGGGCTGATCACGGGCCACTCCTTCGGCCACTGGTGGGTATACCCATCGGTCATGCCGCACCGGCCTTCCCAAAAGGCGGAGCTGGGGGAGCACCAGCATCGCTTTCGGATGTCCGTGGCCGAGCTGATCGGCTGAGGATGATAACTCCTCTAAACTGGCCACAATAGAGTTCATGCCATCCTGCACTCGTTGAACTCCATCTCCATGAGGATCTTCCATGACATCGTCCGCAGGCTCTGTGTCGCTGTCGGAGATGGTATATGTGCCATCCTTGCCTGCCTGCTCCCTCTTCGAAGCCACATCGAAGGCTTTCTGTGCTCGTCGAACCACATGACGAGCAGCCTGAACTCCTTGCTGGTGGGCGCTCTCCGAAGCTTGGAAGCTGGCCGTGTATTCCCTCCACTTCGTAAGGGATTGCTGGATGAATTGTTTCCACTGAGTCAGCATTTGCGCTCTTGCGTTTTCGGCTTCCAAGAGGTCCTGCTTGGCATCGCCTATAGGCACGAACTGCAGAAGAAAGGTTCTTGATGCTGCTCTTCTCGCCTTGCTTCTGAATCTCGTCTGAATCTCGTGAGCAATGGACTGCAAATGCGGTGACAGCTTGTCCTCCTCTTTTTTCATCTCCTTGAGAAGACGGTTGAGCTGCTGTTGGGCTGGTCCATCTTGTTTGGCACCACTCAAGGCTTCTGTTGTACTGGTAGAACACGTCGGCATTGGTGGGCCCATGGGCGGCATAGGGAATTGCATCATTTGAGCATTGGCTCCCCATGGCATGGCTGGTCCAGCAGGTACAACTCCACTGGTCGTCGCTGTAGATCCAGGTCCTTTGCCTACACCTTTGTCGATCAGCGGTGGAGGTGGAAGGGGTGGCTGCATCATCATTGGCGGATAATGAGGCATCATGGCTTGGAACGGCATGAAGGATGGCATTGCCACCTGTGTCGGAGCCAACTGCTCCTGTCCTTTGCCATGTCCTTTTGGGTGTTGTGGCGGATCTCCTCCCTGCCATTGTCCATTGCCTCTGTTCTGCTTGCGTCCTCTGTTGGGCTTCCGAGTGCGTGTCCGTGGACTCCAAGAGCCAGAGTTGGAGTCCTGCCACTGCGGATTGCTCCAGGGAGGCTGTTGACCTGCTTGTTGGTTGTAGGGCTGCTGTTGGCGATGCTCCGGTGGAATGAAAGCCCCATCGTTGCAGGATGCCCATTCTTGCCCACATTTCCAACAGCGCGGGAACGTGCCCTTCATGACCACATGGCAGGTATTGCAACGCCAAGATGGTTGTTTTGAAGCCATAGTTCTGGAGTAGACTGCAAGGATTGAGCGCAGCAGCTGTGGATCTCGCGAGTGGTGCTTGCTGAGCTTGGTGTAGAGCTTGAAGAGCTGGTGCGGAGAAAGAACACGATAGCCTTTCCGGTGGAGGTACCAGGTAAGTCGAGCTTGGGCTCTTTGTCGCCTTTGCCCTCTCCTGATAGAAGCCGTGGCCGTGATCTTCTCTAAAAAGAGGTCCAGCTCCAGCGCAGCACAGCAAGTTCTTGAAGGCCAGGATCAAAATGTGCAGGATGAAGAACTGCGTTGCCCTACCCATACACAATGACCTGGCAGTAGGCGACGATCGCGTGACCAGAAGCCGCAGAGGTGATCACGGTGGTCAATCCGTGAGAGCACTTGCCAGCAGCAGGCCACAACAGCGCAAGCAAGGTCAGTATGACCCGCGGGTACGGCGCCAAGGAACCCGCTAAGGTGACGGCAGACGGTCAAGCGTGGGGACCTGTAAGCCAAACCTTATATATAATTATATATATATATTTAATTATATATAATTATGTATATATATATTATGTATATAAATAGTAGTGCCATAAATGATAGGGATTATGTATCCATATCAATGATATATCCAGTGGGACGAGTGAACGAAAGCGAAACCAGCTGGGCTTCCGACGGAAGGTCTATCCCTTGAGATCAAGCCCAGGTCTGGTTAGGGATATATTATATTGTATATATATGGTATAGAATATATTAATACATAGGGATATCATAGTTATATATGGTATAGAATATATATAACTATGAGAGATATATATATTTATTGTTATATACTATATCATAGTTATATATATATATATTCTATATATTATCTGTTATATACTATTACTATGTAATATCATGGTTATATACAATATATATATACATATAAGAGTTATATACTATATACAACAGTTATATACTATATAACTATATCTAATAGTTATATACTATATATAGTGGTTATATATATATATACACACATCACACACACATATATATATACATACACACAACAACTACTAACATTTACAAAGCACAGATCATAGCTTCAAATTGGGATCATCCCGGCTGCAGGTAATCTTGACCCTTGGAAGTACAATAGGTGGTTTCCATAGTCATGAGTCATGGGGGTACCCCAAGATGAATGGTTTGTACTGGAAAGTCCCAATCTAAAATGGATGATAGCTAGGGGTACCCCAAGGACTATGGAAACCTCTAATTATCCTTTCTTGACCAACAAGTGGTAGCTGATTGGTGGTTTCAACTAAATAAATGTTCAACCATATTTGGGGATGATGATCCCCAATGACTATATAATATGAATCAGATAGGTTGAACCCACCAATCAGGGAGGTAGTATTTTTCCCAAGCATAATGGGGTTTGAAGAAATAACCATGGAGATCAACTCTAGCACCGAGTCCCAAACGGATATTGGGGTATGGCTTGAACCAGTCGGATTCCCCAGTTCTTTTTGCACGGCCCTGCAATCAGACATGTCCACCGGGAGCTCCTAAAAAAAACAGGGGAACAGTTCCACATGACTTTTCAGGGGAGTCCCAAAGTGGCTTCCTGATCAGGGTATTTTGAGTCAAGAATTTCTCCAAGTCTCCGGTTTTTGTATATCTCAATCAGGGTTAAACACCTATATCCAATTTATCAGTAGGTCATTTTTCTCAGGGTATTTTGGAGTATTTCTCAATCACCTACTTTGCCTATCAAAAAACCAGGACTCCACTGGGTTTTCACGTGAAACATCGGGTGAACTCCTCCGTCCGGGGCGGCACGTGTAGGAAGTGCGGGTCTGTGGCACGTGCGGCATCCTCTATGACAGCGTGGTGCCCATCTTTGCCGCTGAGTGAAACTGCCGAATTTTTTTCTCACGGTGTAAAGGGATGGTGCAAAATCGTGGCATTTTCCAAGACAAAGAGATGGGAAAATATAATGAAAACATCGGAAAAGTGTACGGATTTTCTCGGTTTTTCAAGTTCATGAAACTCCGTCATTTCTTGTATGAATGACTTCAAACAAAGGACCCGGAAGATTGTGTATGGAAAACACCAGGTGCCCAAAAACCTGTCCTCACCTCCTCTGCAAATGCCCAGCGCCTCTTCTCGCTTTTCCTCGTCGACGCTGATGTCTTCGAATTTTGAGCTGAAAAAGGCAGCTACAGCGCTGCATATTGGACAATGTGATGTATGTGCATTTCCAACTGCACATGAATTGAAATCAAATGGAAAAAAGGCTGAATATGGTTCATGCATTCTGCACTCCCCCTTGACTGAATCGCTAGGTTTCAGTCACCAGCTCAAACTGCCTTTTCTATCCTGTAAAATTGGTGCAATACATGCACCCGCGAAACTCAGAAACGTTCTCCGTCCGTGGGCATGTGGTGTCTGTGTGAAGGATCTGACCTGAGGTCAGCAGCAGCAGTGGAGACCCTGGTGGTGGACGCCCTCTCGTCCTCATCGTAACTTCCTTACAGAGTTCGCACCAAGCATACTTTCGTGCAAATCCAGTTCTCGGACCCTTGAGCTGTGTGCAAACCCGAGTTGAATGATACACTGTCCCGCAAGGAGTTCTGAACACATCAAAGCCCAGATCTGCGCCTTGTAGGGGAATCGCCCCATGCTTCTATAGTCTCTCCACAGCTGCACCTCCTCTTCTGCAATCGTTCTGATGGTGGCCTGAATTCTCTCGGCCATGCTGTCTGATGTTGATCCACTGCCAGAGCTCGATGACTGCTCTGACCCAGAGCTCGAAGGCTGCCCTGGTCTTTGATTTGGGCCAGGCGCGGCTGTCTCCTCTACAGCTCCACGCCGGCCGGCCTGCGCGAGCTGGACCAGGACCCTCTGTCCCGACCCGTCCTCAGCGCGGCCTGATTGGTCGGCCGTAGCGGCCTTTGGCATTGGGCCGGGCGCAGCCCGCTCTCGGCCGGCCTGCGCGAGCTGGACCAGGGCCCTCTGCCCCGACCCGTCCTCAGCGCGGCCTGGATGTTCGGCCGTATCGGCCCTTGATGTTGGGCCGGGCGCAGCTGTCATCTCAACAGCTCGCTCTCGGCCAGCCTGCGCGAGCTGGACCAGGGCCCTCTGCCCCGACCCGTCCTCAGCGCGGCTTTCTGTTGGTGCTGATCCCATTCTCAGCTCCTCAAAGTTTGGCCTCTTAATTTCAGGCTCCTTGGGCTCCGCAGGGAGACTTCGGCTCTCGCCGCCAAACAACCAAATCCTCAAGTTGTTGCAGATCGAGCTTACTCCTACCTTCCACAGAGCTTGAAGGCCCAAAGTAAAAATCACCACCAGCAAGGTGTAGATCATCACAAGTTGGTTGAACTCGGCAGACGACTCTTCTTCCTCGTCCTCCTGAGCTTTTGACATCTGCAGCGAAGCGGCCATGGTGATCAGCCTCAAAGCCATGGTGGCCACTTCCGACCCCTGCACCAACGCAGAAACCTTCTCCACTTTCTCCTCTGTCTTTTCTGCAGCTTCATCCTCAAAAGGCCCAGTCTTTTTCATACCAAGCATTTCCTTGAGAATCTGCAGCCTCGTTGATGCCAGTGCCTTCGTTCCCAAATCGGCTATCATGCGCTCTCCAGGGACATGACTCACCTGCCAGTCTCCTCTGATGACAGCCTGTCTTGCGAAAGCCCATCTCAAACGCAAATGCCTTGTGCGCCAGCTGCCACCCTCTGCCACAAGGATCGCCAGGGTTGCTTGAGAGTCGCACAAAGCAATGCGGCTGACTTCTGCAAACAGCTCAGCAATGATGACATAGACTGACTCTCCAGCCACCATCGCCTCCACCAGTTCTGTGAGCTCAGACTCTGCTGTGCTCAAAGTCACGGCCGATTGGCGGCCACTCCTCCAAAACATCAAATTCCCATTCGCCATGACAATGAATGAGCCATGCGATTCATCTGATTCTGGAGCAAAGCTTGAGTCTGAGTACACATAGAGGTTGATTGGATCTCCAGGCTTCTCCTCAAACTTCAAACCTTCATCCACTGTGCCTTTCAAGTACAGCCTCATCTGCTTGGCTGTCTCCTGGATGAGCTGTGTTGATTTGAGAACGCTCGCTCCCATCCTTGACACCCCAAACATCAGGTCGGGTCTTGTACGCGTAACCAACCAAAGCAACTCCCCAATGACTTTCTGACATGCCTTGATCCCTTCTGCTGAAGGCGGGGTCACATCTGGGTTCATGGCAGCTTGATCACGCGTGATGGGGATCTTCCGAACCTTCTCACCATCTTCGTATCTTCCAAGCAAATCCTTGGTGTATGCCTGCTGATTCAAGTTCCACTGCATCGTTTCCTCCCCCTCTGTTTGGCAACAGGTGATCTCGACACCCAAAAACCTCACAGGACTTTCTCCAATCTCCTCTGGGGTTGATGTGCTCCAAGTTTCTTGAAGACGCTGTGTCACCGCCTTCATGACATCCCTTCTTCCAGTGACCAGAATGTCATCCACGTTGGTCATGACTAACCCAACAACTCTGCCATTTGACACCAGCTCCTCCTCCAAGTCATCTTGAAACGCATCCTTTTTGATCACCACCTTCCAAAGGTTCTGCTCTGACTCCATCTGCTTCAAGACCAACATCTCCTTCCTGCCATCCAAAGTCGCAGGAATCTTCAGGTCTCTCATCGTCCTGTCGCGGTGCAATCCCCACAATCTTGGAGATCTTCTGAAGACGTACACCGCCCTCAATGGCAAAAAGAATGCTTCTCCTCTGAAAAACTTGGCCTCTCTCAAAACATGTGGAGCCTGAATCAAGAGCAGATCCTCCTCTGGTGACTGCTCCATCTCTGCATTCAAAAATGCAGTGCGAATGTCAAGCACGCATCCACACCAGCCCATTTTGGATGATGTCCACACAAGGATGCGCAGAGTAGTTGCGTCTGCGCCGGTGGAGTACGTCTCTTCGCCCTCCTTTTTCTCCGCATAGTTCCCGCAGACAACCCACCGGCTTTTCAACTTTCCACCTGGCTTGATTGTGAACACCATCTTCGAAGGCAAGACTTCCAGCTTCTTCCCTTCTTTCTGTGCCTGCAGCCTCAACTCCTCAACCTCAGTTTTGGAAAGGGGCTTCAATGCCATCTTCTCAACGGTCAATGACTCCACCTCACTTCTGATGGAAGGCTCCCAATCATCCCAATTTCGAAGAACCTCCTTGGGAGAGATGATCTTTGTCTGCAAAATTTCTTCATTCTCCCCCTGTTCCTCCACCATCTTCTTCAAGCGTCCCAAAATTCGGACTTCATCTGCTGCAAGCTCTGGGTCTTCGTTGATGAGAGTCTGCATCTCCTCCTCAACCAACTTCATAACCCTTCTCAACTCAACTTTCTTCTCCTCTTCTTCAACCTCCTCTTGATCCATCAAGGAAGAATCCACCTTTCTCAACGTAGATTTCCCCCTGATTCTCCTCCGCTGTTCTTGGGCATCACGGCCTTCTTTCTCAACCGCAATCCAAACTGCTTCATCCTCAGGCTCTATAGTTGGCGCTAAAATGCACCTGGTCAGCCTTGGGGCTTCTCCCTCTTTGTAAATCCAGTGCCCATGATTTTCCACGGAGGGGCAGAGATACTGCACTTTCTCCACCCTGGATGACAAATCGTCTTTCCTCCAAGTTCTTTTCCTCACCCTCACCTCCTGCAAAAATCTGGGCCACTCTGGCTTCTGATCCATTCGGATGCATCTTTCTACCTCGTTGGCATAGCGCAACGCCCACGGCCACCACTTGGCATCTTCAGAGGCCTGTCTCACCGTCCTCCTGATGTAATTCTTGAAGGCTTTCACGGCCATCTCAGCACGACCATTTCCACTTGGATCGTCTCCAGGGGTCTTCGTCAGGTAAATTCCTCTTTGCAATGCCCAACGCTTGAACTCCCCTGCAAATTCATGGCCTTGATCTGAATGGATCCTCCCCACATGATACCCTTCTGACCTCAGCCTCAACACAAACTCCATCACAGTGGCAACCACTTCCTTCGCCTTCTTCGACTTCATCGGCAATGCCATCTGAAAAACTCGCATCTCCGTGGCCTCATCCAGAGTTTGGGGGCCATGGGTCCGGAGCGGCTCTGCTCCATCACCTGAGAGCTGGACCAGGGGATCAACCCCCGACCCGTCCTCATCCGGGACCCGGCCAGGGTGGCTCCTCTCATCACCCGGCGCTTCACCAGAGAGCTGGACCAGGACCCTCTGTCCCGACCCGTCCTCATCTGGTGGTTCCTCCTCCTGGCCATCGGCTTCGATCAGTGGGGCATCATCAGGTGTTTCTTCTTCTGGGGGATCTTTCAACTTATTTGTTCCTTGGGGCACCCTCCATGTCAAAGCACCCACCAGAAAATATCGCACCATCGATCCACCCATGTCATAGGCTGGCTTCAGAGGCCCTGCCGTGTCAATTGACAGCACCCCCGCCAATGGATCTTTCACTCGCCTATGCGGAGGGCATTGTTGTGAACTCTCCTGACACAGCCGGCAATCACGTCAGTATGGGATGTGCCTGAACTCCAAGTGCTCCTCCCATGTCATCGCTTTGCATTTCACACCAGACTGGCACACTTGTTGGATCAATGCCGTAGACACCATAGCCATCACGCCAGGGGCCCACCTCGACAAATCCAAAGAGCTTGAAACCTTGACTGGTCCTCCAAAATTCCTCCTCTGGAAGGCATTCATGTTCAGCTCCAAGTTTCCACCAAACGTGGTGGGCTTTGGCGAGGCTCCACCCATAGTGCCCTGCTTGAAGGTTGTCTCCTCCAGCTCGAACTCTTCTGAGATCGCCTTCCATTCCTTGGTGTCCCAAAAACTGACCACCTCAGGCATATAGTCCTTCGGGGAGGCTGGTTGTTCAAGTCCAAATGCCACCCAATCGTTCATCCTTCTGGCCCTTCTCATGTAGGTGGACAACATGAACAGGAAAATGCACCTCCACATCATGATGTCATCGGCATGCAGCTTCTGAATCTCCTCTTCCGTCGCGTCTGCAACCCCAAACTCTTCACCACCCCACCTTCTGATCGGGCGAGGCGCATTGGGTTGTCCAGGAACTGGTACATGACGGAGAAGACTGCGAGTCCTGCAATTCGGACCAGCCACAATCGACAAGATCTTACCCTCAAACGCTGCTCTGATCAACGCAGCATAGACACCCTCATCAGCCAACATGTCATGTTGTGGACCTCTTTGCAAATCCACCTCCAGCAACTTGTCATCTGGCCCACCATGTTGACGTAATGCCTTCTTCAGGGTAAAACCAGAGTCAGGTCCAGCAAACAAATGAACCATCATCCCATCTTGCCGCCACCTTTTTCGTTGATGACGATTCCCAGGGATTGAAGACCACTCCCCAGGACACACCACAAGCCTCTCCTTGATGCGTTCAGGAAGTGTTGAAAGAACCGTGTGCTGTTCCACCAACCTTCTCATCCAACAAACCTCCTCATCAAATGCACCAATCTGTTTCGGAATGCCAACCTTCGCATCCTCGATCTCTGCAATCAGCTCCAACGCAACTGACTTGGAAAGGTGTGGACAGCCCTCCTTCATGTGGATCGGAATGTCTCCTCTCTCGGGATGTTTCAACTGCATAGATCCATCGCTCCAAACAATTTGACACCCCAACACCTCCGTCAGCTGTCCCATCGGCACAATCGGCTCAACTGCCGGTGATGGAGAAATCATCGATCCTCCTGGTGCCATTCTCAACCTTACTGCTCTTCCATCAGCCAAACCCACATCAACCAGTGGATGCAACTGAACATTTTCACCATCTTTCCGAGGTCGAAGTGCATGTGTGGCCCCGGAATCAACCAAACCCACCTCTGCACCCGTTGTCCATCTCCTCAACTTGAAGGTCTTCATGGCTTTCAACTGCTGCTGAAGTCTTTCCATCACGTCCCTGCGCTCATCCTCTTGCGTAGTGCCTCCAGAAGACCTGAAGACGACGTAGATATGGACCTCAGCATCTTGTTGGCCTCCTCCAAAACATTCTTGACAGCGCTCTCAGAACTGGCTTGGCTGCTAACTTCAGGATCCTTCACAGATGTCTGCCCTTTCTCCTCCCCCTCGACCTCGCCATTCTGGGTTTGGTAGGGCTTGTCTCTGATGATGGACCTCTCGACCTCGTGCATGATGGAGCCAAATGCTCCACACTGCCGCAAGTGTAGCAGCGTCTTTTCTCATCTCGCACATCATGACTGAAGCCACATTCTTTCCCTTTACGGCATCCTCCATCTGTCAGAAAAAACTTGCATCTAGGCTTCTGTTTCTCCTCACCTTCTACCCTGTCTCTGCCCTTTCCCTTGCCTTTGTCCACCTCCATGGCCTTCAGCTTGGCCTCACCCTTCGGCACAACTGCAGCTGCTCTTTTCTCAGACAAAGCAACCTGCTCCACCTCCGCCAAATGCGTGGCGAACTGGCTCACGGTGACGTCAGTTAATTGGCCTTGTGTCCACTCCAAGGGAATTCCGGGCAAGGCTAACCCTGAATTGGAGTTCTTTGTTGGCTTCAAGCACCTTGCGAGTCAGCTTGTTCAGACCCTTGAGCAACAACGCAGGGTCTGGCATCACTGCACCTATCTCTTGAGTGCGCAACTTCCAGCGAAGCCACCGCCGAATCGCAGACGGCGCCTCAGACATAGTTCCAACCTCCACAGGATCCTCCAAACTGCGGAGCAAGGTCTGCTTTTCCAGCACACCGCCCGGGCAGTACGTCAGCAACAGCTGCGTCAAGATCCCAAAGACACTCAGCCGCCTGGCCGAGATCAGTTCATCCTTGACTCCTTCAGGGACTGCTTGAAGTAGCATCGATGCCATCCTTCTTTCCAACCTCGACCAACAATTTTTCCAAAGAAACGTCTGAGGGCGGCTTCACTTCATGTTGAACTCGGTCAAGTGGGGACATGGCCATGTGTTTCTGATACCACTGCTCAGCAGATTTCACCATCAACGACCACCACAACTCCGATGAAGCTGACAAATCTGCTGCTATCCGTTCAACCGTCAGCAACCAATCTCCCAACTGCAAAGGTCCTTGACTCGGAGTCCATTGTTGTAGAACTGGAAGATCAGGGATGCCTGTTCTCACAACCTCGACACCCCGAACCATTCCTGATTCTTCCTTCCCTTCGGTTACCTTCTTCTGCAAGTCTTTCATAGTCTCCATCATGATCATCATGAACTCGATGGACTTCTCAGTGAAGGTGGTTTCACCTGCCCTTGGAGCGCCCTTCTCAAACTGCGCCCTCTCAGTACCCTCACCTGCGTCCTCAACTTTCGCCTTTGGGGGTCTTTCGGCCTCCTTGGGGGTCTTAAAACCTGCAGCCTCCTTAAGATCTGCAGCCTCTGGGAGGAATGGTGGTCTTTCGGCCTCCTTTGATCCTCTGGTTTCCTCAGAACTTCTACGCCTCAGCCAGTCAGTGTCCTCCTCTCGAAGACCTGAAAGCTGTTTCGAAGTCTGTTCCTCAGGAGTCGAAAACCTATGTTCTTCCTCTCTGGAAACCTTCTCACCACCATCAACCCTAGATTTCAACTTCTGATTCTCTGTTGTCAATGCTTGAATCTGCCTCTTGAATTCCTCCTTTTCTTCTCTATCTTTCGCAATCTGCAACTTCAGAAACTCCACATCTCTCTCCATCTGACTCTGTGAAACTCGTTGTGCGTCAACATCCAAAAATGCAGGACGCGGGACAGAACCAGTGAAAATGGATTGTGGGTTTCCATACAGCCATGGTGCTTGACTGTGAATCATTGCAAAACTCCTCAACTGTTCTTCTGAAAACAACGGAACCTGTGGACCCAAAAACCCACCAGGTGTTGCAGCCTCAGACATCGGTCCTCCAGGAGTTGCCATCTCGCTCCTCGGTGGTCGCTCCGATGTCAAACGCTCTGCATCCAACTTCTCCTTCGACTTTGGGTCATTCGTGCCGTAGGAGGAGTCGCCGTTGCCAAGTGCAGGTGGCTCAGGTGGCGGATCAGTGGGAGGCTGTAAGGGCTTGCTAGACGACCCCTGATTGGAACTTCTGGCTGGTGTTCCCTTTGGGTGATCACCCCCCTTATCCTCAATTGGAGGGGACATCATAACTCCAGCCTCATCACTAGGTTTTCTCTCAAGGTTATCTTCCAAAGCTTTTTCACCTCTCTCTACCGCCTCCTTCTGAAACCTCGCATCTGCTAGTCGAATTTCTTCTTGACCCTGTGCTATTTCTTCAGGGGTACTTTCCTCCTTCTAAGGTCAGCCATTTGAATCTTCTAAGGAGTCACTCAGTGGCCACTTGGGCTCATAACCTGAAAAACACCAGGTGCCCAAAAACTTGTCCTCACCTCTGCAAATGCCCAGCGCCTCTTCTCGTTTTCCTCGTCGACGCTGATGTCTTCGAATTTTGAGCTGCAAAAGGCAGCTACAGCGCTGCAAATTGGACAATGTGATGTATGTGCATTTCCAACTGCACATGAATTGAAATCAAATGGAAAAAAGGCTGAATATGGTTCATGCATTCTGCAGTGTAAATCCCAGACACTCACTCACTCACCATGCAAATAAATGGCGCAAGGTTTTTCCAACGCCTGAAATTCATTACAGTACTTCACCATGACCGACCTCTGTTTTAGAAATATATTGGCGAACAAATGGAGGTTTCCATAAATGGTACACCAAAATTCATGGTTTATGATGGAAAATACAAGTCTAAAATGGGATGATAACTAGGGGATACCCCGATTTCATGAACCCCCCAAATATCATCACATGTTGTAAGCACCGTTTTTTAAATCTTTGTTTTGATTTATAGCTTATCATAGTTCTCAATTGATAAAATTGGCTCTGCTTTGTTGGTCGACCAATAGATGGTGTAGGTCAGGATTTTGAGCCATCCGTTTTCACCGCGGCGATAAATACGATGCTGGAAACATCCTTGCAATCAGAGCCGGGCTGGAAATTTCACATCGTGATTTTGGAGGAATATCAACCGTTAACTGCAGGATTTTATGACTTTGTTCTTCCTCTCTTTTGGCAATTTGCATCACGTGGTGGCTTGTAATGGGCCCACATCAGGGATCCTTCCGGCACAGTACAGCCACTTTTTTCTTTTGCATTTTGAAAACTGTGCGCGGGCCTCAGAAATTGAGACAATGCCCAGCGCCAGAAATGGAACTGTGCTTTCTACACAGCTTGAACCTGTTCCAGAGCACTCTGACCCGACCTGGCACCTCTCTGTGCAAGCAGTTTGGTTGGCACCGAACCACTCGGCTGTCACGACCCAGGTCAAAATGGGACAGAGCCTGTGAGAACTCTGACATACTCTGACTCCTTGCTTGATGAAAAGGGTGACAATCCTGCTGGGAGAACCGGCATGTACACCTCCCAAAGATGGATGTGGGTTCCATGTCGAATTTCTGGGGCATGCCTCTGCTACTCTGAATTCAAGAATATATAATTATATCTATAGTTATATATAGGAACTCCAATAAAATAAAACCGTTGGAAAGCTGAAAATTCAGCTCGCGTGAACCGTTGCCAAAAAAAAGTGGCTGAATTAACTCTGGTTTATGGTAGATATAACGAACTCGTGAAAATGGGGTAAACCAACAAACATCACTGGAAACCACCATCCTGTAGCCTTAAAAACGTATTGGGGACGATCAGAATCCACAAACTTGGAGTTCCCAGTGTATCCCCATTGTTCCTAGTGAGACAAACCTGGTGACCTTCCAAAAAGGCGACGCGTTTGTCACCTGCTGGTTAAACACCCAGTTGATTTGCATGATTGTTATGCTTTGACCTTGATTTTTCGATGGGTAAGACGATTTTTTAAAGTCCAGTTGTGCTGTTGACTTCCAGTCGTTAATTCCCAATGTTCCGCACTTCAATCCGTTATTGAAGGAGAGTTAAAACGACCTACTGCGGATGGCTCTCCGCGAAATCCAGGAGAGCCTTCCCTTCTGATCTCCAGCCTCGCACGGAGTAGCGCCTTGGGAATTACCATCTGGTAAACATCCAAGCAGCTATTGAAAATGGCCATAGACATAGTTGATTTACCTATTAAACATGGTGATTTTCCATAGTTATGTTAGTTTACCAGAGGGTATATACCAAGCATCTTGCTGGAGATAAAATGGAGGATGATTTTGATGTACTGGAGATATAATCCTGAAGTATGATATATGATAATATATATATATATGTTATAATTTATAGATATTATATTATAATTATAGATGTATATACTATATTATAAATGTATATATTATATATACACATATCTAGATGAAGACCTCACGCTGTCATGAGGAATGATGGTTGGGAGGAGGGGAATCATTCCCTATTTTCAGCTCAATGAACTGGTATAATTCAGCCAGATCTTATGGTGATATCATGGGGGTCCAATGAGTATTTCACACGAGGGCTTTGAATGAGTTTTTTCCCAAAAGCATCTCCGATGCTTGGGTTCTCGTTTAGGCACTTTGTCGCGAGGGAGCGAGAAGGAGTGTTGGACGGAGATGGGTCGGAGATGGGAAGGAAGGAAAGGAGGAAGGAAAGGAAGGAAGGAAGGCAGGAAGGAAGGAAGGAAGGAAGGGAGGGAGGGAGGGAGGGAGGAAGGGAGGAAGGAAGGAAGGGAGGAAGGGAGGATGGAAGGAAGGAAGGAAGGAAGGAAGGAAGGAAGGACGGACGGACGGACGGACGGACCGACGGACGGATGGAAGGAAGGAAGGAAAGGAGGAAGGAAAGGAGGAAGGAAGGAAGGAAGGGAGGGAGGGAGGGAGGAAGGAAGGGAGGGAGGGAGGGAGGATGCTGGACGGACTGGAAACCGTGCAAATAGCTTGGGGAGAGCTTCGCTGGGAGGGAGCGAGACAGCATGCTGGACGGAGAGGAAACCGTGCAAATAGCTTGCG
>Ga0126342_10001753_pt1 | contig 31755 bp, 24 predicted proteins | sample Cyp1metagenome_FD_92528 | JGI IMG/M metagenome (GOLD analysis project Ga0126342, IMG submission 92528) | Coral microbial communities from Lord Howe Island, Old Settlement Bay, Australia - Cyphastrea 1 metagenome | ecosystem: Host-associated > Invertebrates > Cnidaria > Coral ...
CGCAAAACAAATGATATCGGCAACCTCCTTGGATGATGTTTTTGCCTGGCCGGCACCAAGGAGCACGTCCAGAGCATCTAGAGGCAAGCAATTTCTACATGCCGCAGGTAATTGACAGAGCAAGCAAACAGTGTGCACTGATTTTTTCTGCCTTGAATCATTGGAACTGTATTGTTTCTTATTTGTTTATTATTAGACAATATTAGTTTGCCTCAAGAATTTATATGTTACATTCAGAATAAAAACATGTTACAATTATGATATTTTTCAAAAATCTATATTCAACATGAAAATTCAATATTTAAAAAATTAAAAACGTATTCAATGTATTTCAATGTTATGTTTTCTTTTTACATAATAGAAACGCATTTTGACATTTTCCTTTCTTTCTAAATACATTATACTGAATATTATTTTTAAATACTGAATTTTCATGTTGATTATAGATTTTTGTTATAACCAGTGATGGCCTATTTGTGTGTGGCCACCCTGGGTACCTAGAAGCTATATGGGAAAATCTAGGAACTATATGGGAAAATCTAGGAACTATATGGGAAAATCTGGGAACTATATGGGGAAATACTGGAACTATAAACAAATATGTTGGAACTATAGGCTGGGTTGTGCCGAAAGATTTGCACCTATGCTCAGATTTGTCCATTGACAAACTCATTCACAGAGATGGGTGTTTAGACCCTGGGCCAAGGGGAGGAGATGAAGATGGAGACAACAGAAGACAAAACTATAGTCCAAAGATAGTCTTATCACCGCATCTCACACTCACCACAACAAGCAGCACAATGTATGTTGTTTTTTTCCAGGCCTTCCTGCCCCTTCTTTGTGTGTGGGCCAGGTGTGTTTCGCCCAGAAGTCAAGTTTACAGTTTGCAGTTTAAACGCAAGATGCAAGTGGCTGCAAGCCACATTTATTCCCACTCACACAGAATGTGCGCCAAGCTTCCCGCCAAAGAGCTGTCTAGCTCAGCAGGTTTGTGGCCACTCCATGTGCCCAACATAGCACAAAAGAAGATTGAGGATGCAAGGGCCATACAAATCAAACCCAAAAGCCATCTTGGTACCAAAAAAATGCTCGAAGCAACCTAGGCTAGGGCGGGGGTCCCAAACCAAGACCTTGATGTAAAAAAAACGGTAAACTAGCACAAACACATTTTGGCCACCCACTGCATCCAGGTGCATCCACCAAAAGTCACAGCTACTGCTAGAATCCAACCCTGGGATTCAGTGCTCACTTGGCATCGGCTGCTGCCTTGCGCTTTTTGCCGCCGCCCTTGGGCTCAGCTTTCTTGGTTTTCTTATCCTTTGGCTCCTTTGCGTCAAGACCAGGATCATCCTGACCCTTGCTCTGGGCGCTCTTTCCCTCAGATGCCCTCTTTCGGCTCCCTCCACTCTCAGAGCCCATGACTTCAGCCATGTTCGAAGCCAACTTTGGGGAAAGAGCCTGTAGGTCCTTCATGGTCATGCCCAAAGCCGAACCCAAGTATTGCATTGCCTTCGGGGCCGTGCCCTTGGCCTGTGCCGCTTGCTCTGGATCAAGAAAAACGGACGCTGCAACCAGAATGGCGACTGTCTGGGTCACATCTTCGCGCAAGGCCTGCCGTGACAGGTTGAATGCAAAAACCTAAGGTAATCTTTAGCAAAAACAACTTGTAGCGGCATACAGGGTTGCAACTTCCAACCTGTTGCCTGTGCCAAAAAAGGATGCAAATTGAAAGCGTCAATGTGGCACAATGCCAATATCAATTTTGTCTTGCTGGAACACTGGGTAACAGAATTAGTCACTACATGACTACATGATGCAATGGGCAATGGCTATAAAGGCTAGACTGAGATTGATGATGATATGATATGATATGATATGATGACATGATATGATATGATTGGAAATTATATGATATGTAAACATCGTAACGCACACTGGACAGGATGTTGCTCACTGGTAAGCCGTGCACACTGACTATATGATTGACTTTGTATGGACTGTAAAGACGATGACTAAACTCAAAAGTAGTGCAACTCAACAATCCCCCCGCCTTCGCTTGGGAAATGAACTCATTCATCTCAGCAGCCATTCCCTTGAAAGACTCGGTCGGCACAGAAGTGGAGACCACCTTCTCCGCAACTTTCATAAACTCGGCAAGATCCGCTCGACTCTCTGTCATCAGGGCAACATCGCTTTCCACATCCTCATTGTCAGAAGCGAACATCCACATGACATCATTCATCTGCCACGTAGCCGCACACTTCTTGACTGACCTCAGAAGAGAAAGCAACAAAACAAAAATCACACTGCAAATTGCAAAAAGAAAATTTGCGTGGGCTCCAAAAAACTGGGCTAGGTGGAGTAAAACATTAAAGATGTGAGATGTGAGATGTGCGCTTGTTTTGGATTTATATATGCTTTGTAACTGCACGTCGGAAATTTGATGGCCCATACATACTGACTCCCTCTGGGCTGACAAACCAACGGCATATAATTTCATCAACATGATCACTGAAAGAATTTCATCATCATACCGACCGGACCATACCGTTAAACCGTTAAACCAACTTAAATTATACCGGTTCATACCGTCAAAACATATGGATCTCCGTGTCAAAAGTATAAACGGTTGATATCATTATGTCATATGACATCTGAAATGATATGATATGATATGGTAGTTTTTCAGTTAAAAGTTATGCTTATGCCTATGTTATTATATATTATACTAGTTATATTATACATAGGATCCCATCGAATCAAACGGCGTCATTTCATGTCATGTCATGTCGGTTAGCTACCCATCAGATTCCATCAAATCAGATCAGCACAGCATGCCCCATCATGGATCAGCGTGCCCATGTGCTAGAGAAGCTTTTGTTGAAATTTTACGGTTTCATATGGCTTCATTACCTGGCCCGGGACATGGGCTGCCAATCCACATGGGAAAACACAACACAGACGAAAAGCGGGGGAGAGGAAGAAAGGGAACCACAGAAGTTTTCACCAGGTGACTTGTACTTGTCATTGAGCCGCTCCAGCTGTTTGTAGTTGCCTTTGAAGACCTCCACGTGCTCAGAGATCTTTAGATCCACGTCACGCAGGAACTTGTCAAACTGCTTTACCTTCTCCTCTGAGATGCCCTTCATCAGGTCCTTGTTGACGCAGCTGATCTGAGCATACTGGGCCATGATCGGCAGGATGTCCTTGAACTTTGCCCCAAGGTCGTCAATCTTGAGGTCAACAGAACCCGAGTGGCACAAGGTGCAGGTAGAAAGGCAGCTCTCAAGGAAAGGCGTTGGTGGGTCAAGGATCGCTTTGGCCTTCTCCAAAAATTTCACCACATCACCCTGGCCAGACCCGATGAGCTCCTTGATGAAATCCTGGCCACGTGCGTCAATGCACTTTGTCAATCTTGGAAGGGCTTCTGCACATCCAGCGCACACCAGATCAAGAGCTTCCAAACCCACCTTCTCTTTACCCATCAGCTCCAAGATCTTCCCCAAGGCAGCCCTCAACTTCAAAGCAGAAGTCAGGCGCTCATGCTCAGCAGAGTTGGGTTGGCAGCTCGTGTGGAAATCCCTGACACCCTGGCAAAACTTCACCACCATGTTGACACCAGTGGCAACCTTGTCACCGACAACGTCAGCCCACCGACCTGATCTGCATCTGGAGCAGTGAACAGCGCAGCAATTGGGAATGTCTAGTTCACACGCTGTAAGTCAACCCAACTTGTCATGGCAATCGATCAAGGAGCCCTGAAAAAAAAAACTCCGAAGAAGCATCGGGTTTTGACAGCGTAACATAACCAACAATTTGGCCAACTATGAGCAATGCGGCAATGCTTGAATATCCCCGGACAGTGATAGTCAAAGCATGTCAGAGTTCAACACTAAAAAATCGAATATTAGCCATATCAGTCGTAGTAGAGTATACAGAATATTTATGTTTCACTTGGAAAAAACACACCGTCAGTATTACAAAACGGTAGTAGTCAATTAGTCAGTTGTAAGTAGTAACTTAGTAACTAACTAATAATCACCATTAGTAAGTCATGGGTCGGTAGTAGTTTGTGCAACAATAAATTCAGATGCTTGATGTTTCTAAGCGGCAATAGTTAGTTTCTACAATCCTATAGTTAGTGCTCCTTAGAACAGCAGCATATCAAATTGATCTTTTGGAAGCGGCAAAATGACAGCACCATACAAAGACAGGCGACCCAAGGGATCCAAAGTGCTTTCCCATGGGAACTGCAACTCCTTTCCATCAGGGAGAGGCCCAACGCCCACTGGAGAGTCAGTGGCCCAAAGGGTAGAAATCCACTCCGTGAGCTGGGCAAAGAGCTTCTCCATCCTGGGGTCCAGCATCTCCGCCAGTTCTTTCATGCTGGTCTCGAGGTCCGACGCCATTTTCCCAGCATCTTGGGACGTGCCTGCCAAGCTCTTGAGCTCTGCGATCAAGCCAGGGACACCATTGCCGCATGCCGTGGCTGCCTCAGCTGAAATCTCAGGGAAGTCGGAAGAACTCTCCTTGACAAAGCCGGCCAACTTCCCAAGCGCAGCCAACCGGGCAGCCGCAGACTCAACCAAATGCTCCTGGTCAAGCGCAAGCTTGCCTTGAGCAACCACTTTCTGCCAAATCTGCCTCAGCCAATTGATATGAGTATGAGAACACAAATGTTCAAAGCTGTAGTCTGAAAGTATCACTTCCAATCAAAGTGGGAGTTCCAAGGCATCAAGGCACACATTCTATGATGAAACAACATCAGTTGTCAATGAGTCAATGGGCGCAAAACATGTGAGTTCTAGAGCATGGACAACAGATAAAGAACCAGGACTAGTAAGTACCTGAACTGTTTATATGTAGACCATTCGGGGCCATTGTTGCATAAAGCAATATATATATATATATATCATATTATCCCATATCATATCCATATCATATACTGACTCATTTATCATATATTATAAATACTGTGAAGTGATATGATATATGATGTATATAATATATATATATATTATTATATAATATATAGTCTCGTTGGCGAATGTAAAAATGAAACAACTGGCCACGGCACTTCCAAGCCGAACTTTGCCGCAATGCAAGAGTGACCCGCGAACCGTAGTCAAAGGAGCCAGCCGCTTCCTTGAAGTGCACTCGGTGCGTGTTGGTGATTGGTTTGTCCTGCTGCTCCAAATCCACAAACTGAAGGCAGCACAGCACCTTCTGAAAGTCAATCAAGACCTGCATTGAAAACCCTGTCGTGTTTTCAATCTCACTGTTCTTGCCCTCCACTGTGAGATCAGAGCCTTTGACTCCGGCCCTCAGGGACAAATCGGGCTGAACATCCAAAAAAAAAATATCATGTTCATTTTCATTTATCATCTATCATTTGGTTTGAGTACCATATCATCACATCATTCAGATTCATATCCCTTTGTTACCAACTGTGAGCCCATGAGTTTATTCCGCTCAAGTGGGCCCCTGGTGTTTGATTTGTCCACCAAACATTGGAAATAAAATGCGCCCAACAACAAAAGGTGGACACACAAAACATTGAATCATTGATGGCAAAAATCCTACTGCTACTTTAGGCAGCCCAAGTGCGGATTGGAAGGGGCTCGCTGATGAATTAACGGGCAGATCAGATGTTTCAAAATTCGGCTTAGTCGGTATTGTCAGAACACGTCAGAACTATTATTTGTCAAGACTATGTCATTTGAGTCACTTGGATGTATAAATCGTGTCTGTGTAAGTGCAATCACTCTGATTCGGTAACTCTTCTGCACGTGACATGAGATTGAGATATGATAGGGTGTGTCTAGTGAGATGATGTTCTTAGATAAATGTTGTACAATCATTGGCATCAATGGTTCATCGAATGATGTACAAGTAATGGAAAAGAAATCACATCAATGGTATCTTTGGTTCATCCAACGCTCCCACCCTCCCCCGGAGCTAGTCCTCAACCACTGGACATTGTTCACAGCCGCCAAGTTCTCCAAAACCGCAGGGGCCTTTTTCTGAATCTTGGCCAAAGGGAAGTTCTTGTAGAGCTCGATGTAGCTATGCGCGATTGTGCACTGCGACCGGAGCAGCAGCTGGTCCGTGCCTGTTGTGTTGCCCCACAGATCCCCAAAGCTGAAGATGTCCCTCGAAGAATCCTGGCTGAAGTTGATGTACTGAAACAAAGCCTCGCTGCTCTCCTGCCCAGAAGGAGCGGCGGAAACTATGGCCTAATAGAACCTATATCGCAGTCTATAATCTGTATGATGTCGATGTCAAAAGCCTACAGTCTATAGCCTATACTTCAGCCTGCAGTCTATAGTCGTCTAAATACCGTATATACCGTATATCATCAGTATAGGCATTGGCGTCTGTAAAACATCTGTCATTGAACTAATATTTAGAAAGTATCAGTATTTTCATCAAGCAGTGCCCTGTCTTTAGCCCATCCTAGTCCATTCCTTACTTTTCGGCGTACACTAATGTTACAAATGTTACTAATGACATTGATAACGTGTCAGTACACTAATGAACAATAATGTGACCATACCATACCACGCCGTACTGAGTTTTAGCAATAGATCATACGAGTCACAGCTCATATGTCATTCAGATCCATGTTTCCAGTAAACCAACTGCTGGAGCTGGGCCAGGGGCAAAGGCTTGAACCTTGTGGTTCTCGAAGGATGTCAGCGAGAGTATGAGAGATTAACTACGGCAAGCGGTAAACTAGTAGACCGATGCAAGGCTTGAAGTTGCACTCACACTGACTAATGCCAAAATCTTTGCCAAAGAAAGCACCCCACAAGAAGCTGCATTGATACAGTATGTAATGTATATATACTGCTGTACGGCTGTACTAAATACTGTACTGTACTGTATGATTTTCGAATTTATGACTGAATCATAATTTTGAGTTTTAGTTGCAATTCAATTATGAATTATTTATGAAATTATAATTTGAATTGTGACCAGAATTCATTACACCTGCGGAGACCCATCCTCCGACGTTTTCGCTGCCAAGTGAAGAAGAAAACTGGACAGAGTCTCGGCATCCATCAAACCACAAACGTTAACCAGTTTGTCCCGAAGATCCGTGTCCTTCAGCAAAGGAACCATCTGATTCTGCTTCACATTGCGAAACTGCCCCAAAACGTCCTGGATGAGGGAAACCTCACCAACCCGCTTCTCAATTCTGCTCGCCATTCCTTCCATCTCATTCTTGGTCTCCTGCGTCTCTATGGTCGAAGCTTGTTGCGACAAGGTGCCACCTGCCTGAGTCAATTTCTTGAGCTTTGAAGAGATGTCGGCATCCTTGAAAGCACCTTTCCAAATTGCAGCGCATGTGACTGGAGCCAATGCTCCCATGAGCTTGGTGGCCTGCTCAAGCAAACCATTGGCTTTCTCCAGTGCTTTGCCCTCTGCCTTGGCAGTTGCTTTCTCCGGCGCTCCTGCTTTCTCTCCTTTCGGGGACTTTGGGGTCTTGCCCTTGCTCTCTTTCTTCTTGTTGGATGCGCTTGCCTTTGTGTCTGTGTCCAAACCAAAAGCACTGGAAGCATCGCTGTCATCGTCGGCTGGTTGATCCCCCTTCCCCTTCTCCTCGTCATCGCTCTCTTCTTCAGCTCTAACAGCTGCCGACACTTCTTCCTGCAAGGTTGCAAGTTGCTGGCAGAAGCTTCAGAAGCAGGGAAATGATTCAAATGATCTGAAAATAATGACTCATGACAAACAAAACCAAAACAAGGTTTGTAAATGATTGCATGAACGTTCTTACTTGGATGGCCGGGGACAATAAGATAACATCCCAGACCAACTCCAATTAAAGGCTAAGTGGTCTAAGTGGCCAAAGTCGTGGGAAGGCTTAGGAAGACTGAGACTACTTAGTTTGCATGGGGTGGCTAGCTTTAGGTTTGAACGTGGGATTGGGGAACCGCCTACAATTGTTCATTTAGTTGCATCATCATGTGACTCATATGGCTCATGACTCATACGACTCATATGACATATGACTCATGACTCTTGACTCGGCTATGCTACGACTATGAACCTTTGACTACGCCTATGACGCTGACTGCTGACTCAACAAAAGTAGCCCCAATATGTTTTCAAAACTCAACACTTGTTTTTCCAAAAAGCCGCACAATAATACTTCTTATTGCCCTTTCCGGTGCTGTCACTGATGCTAACTACTTATTCATTCAATGAGACGATAAGTTTACACATGATCATCTACAGATACAGTGATGCAGTGATGCTGTGATGCAGTCATACAATGCCTGACCTATACTGATACTACTTTTACTGCGTATAATAACATATCATATCGTCGATATTGTAACTTATCTTACTCAGACAGTGGCATAAATTTAAACTTGTTTCTTGGGTTCGAGCCGTGCGTGCGCACGGGAGCCTTATTTTGAGGTGCTTGGACCCAAAGAAACAAGTTTAAACTGTACCCACTGAGGAAGAAAACTGAGACTCATACTGACCCAACACTGACCCAACCATGGAAAATCTCACTACATAGCATGGGCATCGGTTTCAACATGGGAACCCATCTGCGGCTTCCAATCTACAGAAGAAATCCCCTGTTCCACACCATACTGCTGCAGGTTTGGGGGGAATCAAACAAAAAGAAACGCAGTCCTTGGTGTTCACAGCGACTTTCAAATTGCTAGAGTTCTTCAAGTGCTGAGCTGCCATTTCATTTCTGTCGGCATCCTCGCCATAGCTGAAACGCTTCAACTTGCTTGCGGAAAGGCGTTTTCCAACACGAATCTCTTTCGTATCGTCCGCACCATCTTTGGCCATAGCCACCCCCTCGCGCCCGTGCTCGTCCTTCTGCACCTTCAAGCCTTTTTTGATCACGTACTTCTTCCTGGCCTCGTCGGTCTTGAATTTCATCTCCGGGTAGCTGTCATCACAGAATTTCTTGAGGCTGTGCCACACCATAACCTCACAAACAGCCCGGCAAACACAATGTAGAATCCCATGGTGAAACAAGCGTCAGCCCCATCGATACCAACCCCAAAAAAGGCTGCAAGACAAACGTCATTGTCAAACCTGGCCCTCAGAAGAATGGGATCTGAATCGTGAATTATAAGTTGTCATAAATCAATCATAATAAGTTTGAGAGATAAAAGTAAGATTTTACACAGACTATAACTGCAATGATTTATGATGGCACCGTTTCAAGATCGCACAAAAAAGAAGATGATGAGGACACATTGCGAAGAATTTTGTTTTGACATGACCCGAGCTCAAAAACAAAATTTGCATATCATATCATATCACAAAATGATGGTTGCTTGTTGCCATACTAACACGGTCCAAAAACCATCACAAACCTCTCTAACAGAGCCCACAACCAGCCAAGTTGCTGAGCTAACGTCCACATAGTTCTCATCCTTCTTCTCAATGAGGTTCTTGATGTCGGGCTTCTCATGTCGGTAGCGTTTACCGGGGTGAGCGGCACTGAAGGCAACCTGGGCCTTTCGCATCCGGTCAAACCTCAGTTGAAGCGCTGGAACCCCACCAGCCCAGCGGAGTATGGCAACATGATGGTATGGCAGTATGTATGACTCACTATGACAATAGACAGGACAACAATGTTAAGAATGTTGGCAAACTGACAGTATAGTCAATATGGTAAAGCAGTTTATATAATTATGTCCTGAAGTAGTTTCGAGCCCTAAGATGTTTAAACTAGACTCAGACTGGACTACAAGATTGTTTGATCAAGGTATCCCGGTATCCTGATCTAAATCTCCAAAGTGCCTCCACAAGCTAAACATGGAACAAAAGGGAACCCCCCTTTTTGAGCGGTTCACCCTTTTATCGCTATTAGGCTATAATTATCGAGCAATCCCGCTTTTAAGCTTAGATTCTTGGATAGAGTGCTCACGCTTGGAAGCTGCAATGCTGCATGCCGCCCATACACTCGCACAAGTATGCAATTATGCACGAACCAATGAAACCACAAACCGCCTCATTTATTGATAGGCAAATGTAGGGCCCAATCCAACGATGCTGCAACACTTGCAAGCCAGAATTTGAAACAAAAACTACGACTACGGTTGGACTTGATGTAGGCGAGCTACTTATCGGCGAAGCTTTCATTTTCAGTGATGTGCGCCACAAGGTCTGATACCTTCATGTTGTTTAGGCTCCCGCGTTTCAGGTAGTAGCAAGCTTTGCACATGGCGCCGCCAGCCTTGATCATGTTCACAAGGCAATCATCATGCCCCTCTGGCGCATCCTGCGCTGTTGCAATGGCAGTAGTGGTTCGCAGGTTGACGGCCCCCAAATGAAACTACAAATGCCACTAGGCACAGTGGAACCAGGGACAAAACCAATGATAACAAACTCACAACTCATATCAAGATTGTCCAGGGAATTACGCGCAATACTTGTCACAAAAAAGTGCACAGAGTTAGGGGCCCTAGGGGTATTAAAAAAAAACAAAGTACGAGTCAGTATTGCGTAGTCCGTAGTCTGGGGTCTACAGTGCTACAGTGATACAGCGGAGTGATGTGTGAAAACAATGACTGGTATATAACACGCGAGATCATATGCAAACAAAACTTCACATTCATCCTACGAAGACCGGCCACATCCAATCTCAAAAAGTGATATGACATGATAGGAACTACTCACCGATTATCATTTGTTTATGACGTCACTCTTCGGTGATCCCAGGCTAAAAAGAACATGGGGTCACCGGGCAGCTTCCCACCACCCATTTTTTCTCTATTTGAGATTTCATAGTTTAGCGCTTCCATTTTGGGACCTGTTTCCCCTTGTAGTGCCCTGATATATAAATAGTAAGCGAATAGTATTAACAAAATAAAAATATAATTTATAATAACCGCAATTGATAAATAGACTTAAATGACTTGCCTGTATTGCCTATATGGTAGGGTATGTCATGGTATGTCGCAGGTCATCATCTGATATTGAAATAAGTACGGTACGCACGCATAGATGGAAGAAACCAAAGTATTTTCACCCCTTAAGGCGCCAAACCCTCAACATCTCTGTCCTTGTCGCGGTCTCCCTCCTTTTGTTTGCATGCCAAACACATCTCTACCGGCTGGTCAGATGGCTCGGGTGCCGCCATTGCAACCGTGTGCTAGGGACCGTACCCTCTGAAGCACTCAGCAGTCGTGTGGAAAAGGCTGGGCTTCAGGAGCCAAGTCAATAAACCGGAAAAGTGTGAAGCAGAGAGGTTAGTGAAACAGACTAGAGTAGGCTCAAGAAATACCTCACAGACCAATGGACTTGGGAAGTTGGGATTGGTTTCAAAAGCTCGACGGTGACAAACCCAGGCTCTATCACTACAAATTGCAACCCTTTGAGATCCGAATGATACTGAGCCTGGGTCAGTCACATCATACACCCACAGAAGATCTGAACTCTGGACCCTCGCAGCCAACAAAACGGCCGTAAGCTGAAGCCAATCACTGACTAATGATCAGCATTTTGGAACCATCAGCGTCAAAGACTTGACACTTGTCTCAAGTCTCACGACCGGACACTGTCAGAAACTTGCCTGGGTTTGTATTCAGTCAAGTGAAGTGCCTTCCCACTTGGCCATGCCGCCAGGGCCATGCCTGAAAAGAGCCATTGGGCCATTGCCATATATCATATATCAGTCAATGAATCAAATCATATCTATCTACCATATACCGGCCATATTTTTGCAAATAGCAAAGCACTACACATCCAAATTACGCTTCCAAAAGTTGAAGAGTGTTGGCACCTCGCATCTATTTTCAAATCAAACACACTTGGCATGGCCAAGGCTTAGGCCACCCACATTGAGCAGGTAGGCAAAAGTACTCCAAAAAATGGTTCCAAATTAATCTCGGGTTTGAACAGGGCCGCCTGCTGAAGATGACGAGCCCACCATCTCAAAACCGCCACTTGATGCAGCATCTTCAGCATCACCATCCACGACAACGGAAACTACCACACTTTCTGCATCATCATCACCCAGAATCAAGGTCTTTGCATCGTCAAAGCCAAAGGGCAAACACTCAGGGGTAGCTGATGGAACCAGGTTCAAGGCAATCGGCGATGGGCCGCTCAGAAGTGGTCTTCCAGAAGAAGTTGGCAATGCGTAGCACATAATGGAAAACATGCACGCTGAAATCACACTGGCGGTCATCGCATTGCCTGGCAAGACCAGCTGCCCGAAAATCATGATTCGAATCCTATGAATAATAACGCCCTTGTACTACTTACAGATTCAGATATGATAAGTTGGTATAGGTTGGTATAGGTTGGTATAGGTTGGTATAGGTATAGCAATTTCATAATATGATAAGTATAGTTTAAGATATTAAGTATGATAATACGGTAGTACGAGTCAGATGATCATATTTTGCGAGACTAGGTCGAGATTGATACTAGGCTGACTAGGCTGATATATAGTCTAGTACAGCAACCAACTTCTACTGTGAGTCAGGTTCATACTGTTTTGTTACTTGGCTTCACAAAACAGGAACCATCTTTTGAATAATACGGCATGTAACGTACATATGATACATATGATTATGTGACACCCAGTCTTTGCTCTGAAGGCTTCATGGCCCAAGAGTGGCAATCTACCGATCTGTCTACCGCAATTCCCAACACTAGGGGACGAAGGAGGTCAATTAAACAACTTCTTTGACCTGAGGCCCTGCCTGCACATCTATTCCAAAATGAATAGGGGTGGTCTTGCAAGGAGAATCTTGTAGGATCTAGTCCCTGGATGGCCAGGAGCTCCTCAGGGCGGTCAGTCATATCAATCCCGAAAAAAGAGCTGGAAGCCAAGAAAATGTGCGCCACTGCCTACCCACGGACAGGACAATAAGTTTGAATAGTGATAGCGACAGTTTTGATAGTGATGATGCTGACTGTTGTCTATGCTCAGTCATGCCGGCCGACTGCAAACATCTAGCTATAGACTCTGGGTCTGCGCGGTAAAAGATGCAATTTATCATGAAATCGGCGATAGTCGTCATAGTCAGAGTCATAGTAGTCAAAGTCGCAATAATCAAAGCAGAGCAATAATAGTACTTGTCTTTAGCAAGTAAAGTCACAGTTACATGGGTTCTTGAAAACGTCTGACCAACAAAAACATACGTCATACGTCTGTCTAATTCAACTGATATTCGCTTCTGAGTAACGTTGATCACAGATCAGATATTCATTTTGAAAAGCAAGCACACATCACGACAGCCAAAGTTACATGGTACATGGCTCACCTCAAGAGTCATGAAAGCAACATCCCACTCCTCAGCGGCAAGCAAACGACCATGCTCAAAGCTCCAGAACTTGTTCTGGGTGGTGACCGCTGAGATCTTTCCAAAGCGGCTGAGGGCTTTCCGGCCAAGGCTGCCTCAAATCGCTTGAAATCGGTTAGTAACTCTTTGACCGTGTAAGTGCCCTGGATGCCCAAAAATCTACTCTTCCAACCTACAAACCAAAAGTGCTGCGAATTAGATATCCCTTCTCATGATTGATTAACAAACAGGCAGCGGCCCTGTAACTTTTCTTTCTTCAAGGAGCATGCATCAACCCACGATAATTTGTACGTTACAGGACGCAGATTCCAAAGTCAAATGCAACTAATGTTCATGCTGATGATAACGCATTCTGCATCTTAGTCGAATAAGGCAGCATGCAGTGGAATTAGGGCAGCATTCTTGTGTGAAGTGCCTGACCACCTTTTGCCACCAAGCAGCGGGACAAGTCGACCAAATAGGCTTGCCGCTCGGGATTGCCATTGAGATCCTGGGCGGAACACAGCATTCTCAACAGTGCTCACAATACTGTAGATGCTGAGGGGGGGTCCAAAATACATATCAATGGAAGGAAGCGCTTGGGGGTCACACGCCCTTAAAAAGGACATGATATATCGATCACTGATGAAGTCTGATAAGGTAAAGAAATGTTTCAAAATATAGTAATATAATATAATACAATTAATTACAATAATCATTTTACGGGGTGGTTTTAGGGTCACTGGTTTCCCAGGCATAACATACCCAATCATGAGTTTTTAAGTCGGGGCTCCAAACACGTGCGCACACACGAGGCTGCATTTGTTCAAAGGAAATATGGTTGGTTGCTAATGTCATGACACATCCATGGTTGTAAACAAGAAGATTCGCAGTGAATAACATGAGAAACAAAAAGAAAAAATAAAACACCATCGATATTACAACGTGGATATTACTCATTCCCGTTTTTTCACACATCACAGCACGGTGAAAACATTAGATTTACAAATGCCGCTACGGAAAAATTGCTAAAGTTTGGAAGGTTGAAGATGGTTCGGTTTAAGTGTAAGTCATGGGCGCTAGTATGAATCAAAAGTTAGAATTTTCAAATTTGTAAGTTATCTAAATACAAGCTCCAGCTGAAAATTATTTTACAGAATTATAAACTTATAGCACCCATACTTATACCTTAAAAAATAAGTTGTTGCAATTTGAACGGTAAAAGCTGTCGGTATAAGTAAAGGTTTTTGTTGACAGTTCGCAGTTTGTTCAAGGTTACACGCTACAAGTTATATAAGTTAATTTTTCAAGGCTAAATCCATTCTATGTAAGTTATAAAAGTTATAAGTTACAAGTTGTAAGTTTAGGTTGTAATAAACTTTACGTAGTTATATAAGTTATAAGGTGCCAGTTATAAGTTATATGATATGAGTTATATGATAACAGTTTTAAGTTATCAGAGTTTTTAAATTATAAGTTAAAAAGGTGTAAGTTATAAAGTTATAGGTTTTAAGTAGTTATAAGTTATAATACGATAAGAATATAAGTTAAAAACATAATCTAACATAAGTTAAAATATGGCAAAAATCCAGTTTTGCGGAAACGGTCGCGACGGTTCCGGACTGTAAATTTGAATATAGCGCGGAACGGTCGCGACGGTTTCTACACTATTATGTTTTTGCATTTTCCAGGAACGGTTCCGGACGGTCGCAGACGGTTCCGGACTATATTGGTTTTTTAAGGGATATAGCGTGGAACGGTCGCGACGGTTTCTGACTGTATACGCCCCGATAGCGCGGAACGGTCGCGACGGTCCCTACACTATGGGTTTTAGGGCTATTTTACCTATCATGTTTTTGCCCTTTTTTAACTTAATATAACTTATATAACTTATATATATAAATTATTATATAACTTATGTTCTTTATGGTTTACAAAAAGGACAAAAGTTAATTAATAAGCTTAGCTTGGTATAAATTAAGTAACATAGTAATAGCAAATATGAGACAAAGTAAGTGTAGGTAAGTTCATAATCATAATAATACGGTCCTATGGTCCATACAGCAAACATGAAACCAGTAAACCATGTCATATCCTGCATAGCCCTCACTGCATAGCCGCAGAACCCACAAAAACCTGCTGAACATCTTTTGGGAATATGGTTGGGATCAATGGGATGGCAAAGATCATCAACATCAACAAAACTACAAATCCGGATTTGTAACTACCACATCACTCAAACTAGCGGTGCAAAACAACAGCCTGGCAATCTTGCAGGGAGTTGATTGCAGGGTTAATGCCTAAGTTAGTTCTGCAAAGCGTCCCGAACGATGATTGCCCAACTGATGTCCAGCACTGCCTTCTCCCTTGCCGTCAATGAAGCAAGAAATCCGTCATCGATGTTCTTGGTGTACGGGTGGTGGTCATCTGGAAAAACGGCAAAGGAAAGGAGGGCCCCCGTGAATGAAATCAATGGGCCCTAGATCCCAAAAACACAAAGGCCATTCCCAATCTGGCCTTCCATGCCCAAGCGCTTTCTGCACTCCTGGATCTCCTGAGAGCTCTTCTGGCTCAATTTCCGGTCCTGCAAAAAGGAAAGGAGACAGCTTTCCCAGCTGCATTTTTGGGTTTTTAAGTATGGCCAGGAACTCTCAGGAACCGTCGCAGACTGTAGGGACCGTTCCTGGGCCTAAAAAGTGGCTAAAAAGTGGCTAGAAACTATATTGAAAATCTCAGGAACTATATTGAAATTTTCAGGAACTATATTGAAAATCTCAGGAACTAAAATGGAAAATTTCAAGAACTGGATTGAAATTCAAATTTCAGAAAAATTGCATAAGGAACCTGACTCTCGCGGGGGGGCCTCTACATGGACTTGCCTAGCCCAAATTTGAAACCAATACTGTACTGGTTTTAGCCCTGTGGCGCAGAAATGAATATGCATTGGCACATTCAAAACACGGATAGTTTGGCCAGTGCACCAACTGCCTGAAAATATCAACCTTCCAACTTGACTGCTCGATGCACATCCTTGGCTACACCATACTGAAATCTAAACCTCACTTTGGCAGGGATGGGTTAAGATAGTTCAGTTCTGTGGTTTAGGGTCATGCTACGTACCTTGGCAAATCATCATGAATGGCATGCCGTGGTATGCAGTTTGTGTGACATAATCTGAGGATAAAATAGATGATGTGATATTGTTGTACTGTATGATACAATACACCATTTCAATACTGACTGATTGTAATCTAATTCCTGGATCTCTCGAAACTTTTTCCGGGTGTTAGAGGGCTTGCCTTTAGGGGATGTGATTGATATGGGACGGGAACGATTCGGAATGAAATATTCAAGGATTCAATTTTAAAAAATCAAATAATATTGAAAATGTTAGTACTTTTTATTATCTTTTACTTATACATACTTCTTTTATTACATTGTTACTACTATATATTAAATGATCTTATATGAATATGATTCGATCTTAGACTAAGCTTTATAACTATACTTGGACTGTATCGTGTGAGTACGAAAGGTTTGACATCTGTGATTTTGAATGTGTGCAAAGTCTGCTTGCTTTTTTTCTGATCCTATGGTGCGGCCATAAGATGCAAACTCAGCCGTAAACCCAATTTTTGTAAACCCAAGTCTCGTCCATGGTCAAAACAGGCGCTATGCTAAACCCGCCATTGCACAGCACCTACAAGAAAACAGGAACCTTGCAAATATGAATTTGACAGGACACACAGATTTTTGGGTGGTATGATATGGGACATCTAATTCAACGGTTCAGATGTACAAACACCAATGTGGCACGATACATGGTTTGAAAATATGATGCCGACATGATATGATTCTATGATACGGTATGATATGATGATCTGATATGATATGATAACAAGATATGATATGGAATGATATGATCTGACACGCTGTGATATGATTTGATGATATGATTTGATATGAGACGATGATATGGTATGACATGACATGATATGATGATTTGATACCTCCAACTTCTGATATCAAATGGTGGTACCAGTGAATATTCCATAATTTTGATATCTAAGATATTCTAAGATATAAAGGCCTCTTAACACCATTATTAAAAAGTTAAATCAAAAAATATCAGTGGTGTGCCGTTCTTATATGAATTCACTTGGTTTACTTGACATTAGTGATATGATATGATGTGATATCACATGATATCACGATAGTTGACAGCTACAATACAGATACAGAGCGGATACCGGCCGATACCACAAACCGTATATTTGGTGAACTGACAGGAAAAACCGAATCACAGTAATATGACTAACCTTCGGGAAAGGTTTGATTTCACATACATTTTTGAAATTATGTTATGTTATAATATCATATATCTCATTTGGTGTTAAAAACAGGTAAGTAAGTCTCCAGTCTTCATCTTCAGATTGCAATTATTTCCCCCATCCCAAATTGAAAACCGAGTCCTTGTTACCGCCACTGCAAGGGTGGGCAACGTTCGGAACCCCCAACCCCGACACCCAGGTCACAACGTCGTTGATTTGAGAATAGTTGTGAGTACGGGGCAGCCACATCAAAAAGCCAATCATGGCATCAAAATCGCCAGCACTGATGAGATCCGCCCTGACAGCAACCACATAGAACCTCAATCGGCATTGAGGCGACCCATAGTCGCGAGACCTTAAGTCGGGCTGACGAATTCCCCCAAAGAAAAGATGCTAAAAACAGACCCTTGAGGAAAATTACAATCACGCAATATGAATATGAATCTTTGGAGCCAGACTGCTTATAGATAAGCAATTTACGAACTGCACATCATTCCACGAAGACCCAGGCATCAAGCAGTAAGTAATATCCGATCAAGTAGTCGGACATCGACATGATGATGAAGTGTAAGTAAGATCCCAATTTTCCCATTACAAGATGAGAAGTACTAGTGTATCTGCATAGCTGCATAACTGCAAAAGTAGTTGCATTCATTCATACAGTGTCAGCCGTTGGACTCCCAAAAACACCCAACTACAAAGGTTCCAAACCACCAGTTCAAGGCACGATATTTTTTAAGGGTTTGGGACCCCAAAATTTTCAAAAGGTCAGGCTTGCAATGGCGGATTGAAAACGTCAGAACAGCTGCCACTCAAAAACCCTGGGGTGAATGTTCGATTATCAACAGGAAAAACATGGTTAAAAGTTGAGCCGCGAAAAGAAATGCTGGTTCACTGGGCCACTGGACCAACAAGCAAGCTGAGTTTCAAAAGGACAGGATATGACACAGTTTGATACAGTCTAGTGATATATTACATATTATATGATACTGATATAAATGATAAGATATATGGTTCAGTGTGACGCAAAGAACTTTGCAAACGAACCATGGCTCTGTCAATTGGCGTCAATGTCAGAGTCAAAGTTGTTTGGGATTGTTCACTGTCTGGAAGAAGGAAAGGTTTCAAAATTGGGACAGCCAGTGTTCAAAACTAACATACCCAAGCCACCGGAGATGCATGCCCCGGATGTGGTACTTGGTGTCAATCCTCTTGACTCCAAATACTTCATCGCCATCTTGGCCGTGGAGGAAGTACTCGTATGGAGTCTGGCACGGCGGGCAATGGCACACAGGCTACAAGCTGCAAAAAACCATGGCTCTAAGTAGGCTACAAACTGTAGCCTCTAGGATATTAATGAGATCATATGAACTAAATAAACAATAATGATATCATATGATATATTTATATCATACGCAATAATTTATATATATATATATAGTTTAGTTGGGGGACACGCCACCTCCCAGCATTTTTCTTTGTTCAGCAATTTTGCGTCGAGAGTGCCAACTAGGATTGGAGAAGCTCCTGCAAAAGATTGGAAACCTGGTCTTTCAAATGTTGGTCAGCAAAACTGTCAGCTGCGCCGCTGACTGCTTCGACCGCTTGTGCTCTTCGTGAAGCAGGGTCGTCTCTCACAAATGGGGCAACACAGGATGCATGCATAAAGCGTGAGGGTCTCTTGGTGCTGTAAAAATATGTGAGCCTCAAGCTGCCTTTTTGGATTGCAGTGCTGCAGTGGTAGCAAATACTTCTATTCGAAGCTGCTATGGAGGCACCTTCAAACCCAATGATCTTGTTGAAAAATGTTGACTTCATCGCCTGCTCAGCACAGCTTGCCATCTTGGCACAGTCAGAGCGATGCTCTCTAGCAGCAGCATTGACTTCCTTCTTCTCGTCCCTGGCGGCAATGGTTGGTGGGACGGGCTCTGAAGTTGAAAGCCCAGCCGCAGGCTCATCAACTGGGACATGGTCATCATGGGGTGAAACTGCAGAATTGGAAAAAGCGTCATCTTCGCTGCTTGAATCATCTTTGGAGTCTGGCGAGCCGCAAGCATCAGAGTCAGAGCCTGTTTCTGAGCAAGAAGACAGAACAGCAACACTCTTTTGCTTTGCCACGGCGGGCTGCTGGGCAGGGTTCTGTGAAACCCGTTGCTTTGGTCCTTTCTTTCCTTGAGCTCTTTTCTTTGGCTCTTTCTCTATCTTCAAACCAAAAGGGAGACGAACTTCTTTTGAACGGCTCGACTTGGGTGGTGGCCCACTGTTGGAACTTTTGATGGCAACATCAGTCGGTGGGCCTGTGATTATCACTTGCAACGGCTGCCGGCCCCAAAGTCTAGAATCAACTCTGCTTGGAAAAATGGACACCATCATACTTGTCACATTTCCCTGGCACGATTCAATCAGCTTGTAAAATGCCTGGTGTGAAATCATGAATGTGGGAGACCCAGCACTGTCCACCAGAGAAAACTTCGGGTTTTCTAGAGGCCACGCTTTCAGGAAAACTTGGTGTAATGGCCTCTTGCACAAAGCACCAAGGAAAAAAACGGACTCTGGCACTGGGTCGTTTGAGCCCCTGCTGTCTGTGCAATCCGGCTTGATCCGCACCAATGCTCCAGAAGGAAGTTTCCTATCCAACGTCAGTTTTGCGAAACTCTGGGCGAAAGCATGGCTCAAATCATGGTGGGGAAGTTTTTGGCAGTGCCCAAACAAATGCAAACACGTCCGAGAATGAACGGTCAGCTCTGCGTCAGGAACCACTGGCAAGCTGGCCAAAAGGTCATCTTCTGCTTTGCGATGCAAAGAAAAATCAACAGCAAAATCGACGGCATTGATTGAAAGACTCAAATCAATTAAACCTTTCTTCACAGCCCCGTCTGAATCCTGCAGCCCCAAGCCGAAAGAGGGCCAAGCACTGTGGGCCTCTTTCTGTTCACTGTTGAGGCAAAGCCTCGCAGCTGAGGCACGTTTCCGAAAATTCTTGCCTTAGTGCCGGGCTGGCTGATGGAATCAAGATTGGGGAAAGGGGAGAGGCGATAGGGACTGTAAGGTTGTAACTACAGCGCTATAATATAACGCTACCCTACATCCTATTAGCCTATGCGGCCCATAAGTCTAATAGCCTAGGCGGCTTATAGGCTTATATAAACTTATAACTTATAACTTGTAACGTATAGGCTGCAGGCTAGGATATAGGTGATGTAAGTGGCTATAGGAATACAAGGTGATGGAACTACACATTTAAAACTTGTAAGAGTATTGTCTTTGTTTACATCACACATTTAGATATATTATATCATATCATACCAAATGAATAGTCTGAATCATATGTGCTATGGACTATGATGATGACTATCCGGGACTACCCACTTAATCAAAAAACAAATACTCATGGGAAATGGGAAGGGCGGCTAATCCCTTTGAGAGCACATCACACCTGGAAGGGTATGCAATTTCAACAGGACTCGGGAGTAAGAACTTAAGAACAGATAAAACATCACCAACAAAGCTATATATAATTAAGACTCTTGTAACTTGTGTTAATATAGTAGTGTAGTATCTATTATCTGTACCATCATATACATCATATCATATCATATACCGTACAATAATCACCTTCATCCAAGCAATGTTGGAATTGACACCAAATAGAAACAGTAAAGGTGAATAATTGGCAAAGGCAAGGTTGCCAGCAATCTGCTCCAAGACATTGGTCGGTAAGTCTTGAGCAGCTCCTGCGTCCCCAGGCTGATGTGAGAGTGCACCTGTGCTTCTGGCTGATGGCCTCCCAGCTGTCAATGGACGTAGCTGCAATTCATCTCTACAAGACTGACGGTACCGGGCATCTAAATTAAACTCTTCTCGATCTTCTACAGATTTTTGCGCCCACTCTTGTCCAATCCGTTTCATGGCCGCTTTGAAGTCAAGTGGCCCCAAGGAGGAACCATTGCCCAACTCCTGTAGGCGTTTTCTCTGGTAGACGTTCCAAGCACACAGGGGTCTAGTCTTTCTTTTGACTGCACGTATGACCAAACGTTTACGGCTCAACTTGGGCATAATACCCTTTTTCCGACCAAGATGTTTCAACATCGTGGAGACGCCAAGTCTGCTCGGCATTGTCTGCGCCAAGACTACTGTCTTCAAGTAGGAATGTTCTCGAATCAGTGAAGACAGCACGGAGCATTCCCCCGCTGCAGCTGGAGATTTCGCCTTCCCTCTGAAAGTGAAAAGCTGGTGCTGATGTTGGGCGTGGGAATTCTCCACTGAGTTCGTTGCCAAGGGGCAGAACGTTGCAACGTCTTGGAGGAATTCCTGCAGCCTTGGCTGGATGATGCCACAGAACGGTGGAAAAATGTCACAGGCCAAGCCTGCAAAATGGATACATTCCACTTTTATTTCTACATTCTAGTAATCACTCATCCCTGCTCTCTGGTCTATGCCTATAGTCTATAGTCTATAGCTCTATAACTCTACTATAACTCTGTATCATATATCATATTTCATATATCTGTCAAAGCATATGGGTTCATTTGCTGACTGTATAATGTAATTTTAATCCTTAAATCCCAAAACTAGCAAATCATATCTACATGGTTGGCCAAGAAAGTTTCGAGGAAGCTTGGAACCGACAATGACATTTGGCTGATTCTGATGCCTTGTAACCGTAAAAGCAGATTTTATGGTATTGGCACCGGTAGATCAATATCATATCGGCTTGGCGAGAAGTGTCTGACATTTTCATCATGTATCTGATCTGCACCAAAGTCAAGTCAATATCACCTGTCAATTTTCATTATGATACTTATGTTGTGTTCATGATCACTTGAATCACATGAATCACATGCATAAGTTGCATCAGATGCATGCTACATACGTTTAATATCATACCATACCAGGGGCCAGATTATTATCATAAAACCCAAACTGCGTTCATGCGTTTTCCCGTTTGAGCCCCGGTGAATGGTCACCGAGGCACTCCTCATAGAACTGGTGAACCTCTGGGGGTGACAAACGCGTCAAATCCATTGACCGCAGCAACTTCTCACTGAAGCCAGCATCTACGCACTGCGGGCAAAGATCGCAGATGGCCCGGTATTCACCCCACTGCCGAACAAACGTCGGCAAGTCACACATTGCAAGAGAAAACATCTTGCTTGGAAAGGTGCTAGAGCGAAAGCTACACCGCCACCAGGAATCAGTTACCCCAAAGACCACCAAAGAGAAGCAAGTGTCCATGACTGAAGGATCGGAACAAGAGTCTGTGTGCTTGGCTAGCTCACTGGATCTTAGTTGCACGAAAAAATCCGAGACAATACCGTCTCCAAACTGGCCCCGGCTCCACGCTAGGAAAAAATCCCTGGAACTAACCTTCAAGTCTGGCAAGCGCGAGGGCTTGTCTGCCTGCCAGAAACGAATGGCTTTCAAAATGGAGGTTCGCTTGAGAAGGGTGTTGACTGCCTTGTCGATTGGCTGCATCAAAACATCCACCAAGTACACTTGCACCTCAAAAGTAGGTTTTTGGAAAGCTTCATTGACAGCCTTGAACCTTTTGGCATTCTGCTCAGCGAAGGATGATTCTTGCTGCAGTAATTCATCCACCATCCGACCCAACTCTTCCGCATCTGACCCATCTCGGGTTTGCGCAGCCCGTGTCCACTGGTCAATCGCATTCAAAATCTTGTCGGTGTCACCTAGGCTAAATTCCAGATCAAAAACCGTTTGAGAATATAAGTTCAAATGTGATATCATTATACATTACATATCTCTTTCGCATATTATTGTTTTGAAATAATATATTTTATAATTATATATTTATGTAAAATAAATATTAATATATTGTTATTACTATAATATAATATAATGTCCAATTTAAAAGATGTAGATATTGATATAGCTGATATATAGCAGTGCATGCAGCATAGCAGCATATAAGCATGTATTTTCATAGTTAGCTAAAGTTAGCTACATGAGCGGTATATGATTCTATCATCTAATTGGATAGCAATTGTATGAATAACTGGTCTCCGGAAACCCGTAACAATATCAACCCAACATCATTATCATCGTCAATTCCAATATTATCAGCATCACCCACCATCAATATCAGCACCAACTTGCGGCAAATTTCTCGTGAAACTAATGAAGTTAGCTATCAGAAAACGAGGTGCATTTCATGGCGGGCATCCTTTGCAATGCTCTGGGAAGAATCTTGTGCAAGAAAAAACCATCTTTCACAAAGTTGTTGGCAGCTGCTCCATGCTTCCATCGGTACAGCAATGGAACACACATATGACTAAAATGGTCAGTGTAGGCTGCGATGATGGAAGTCAAAGCTTCATCTTTTCCCCCGGGACAGCATCCAGCGCCGGTACAATAGTGAGTGAACATAGGTGAATGGGGGTCTCCATTGTCCTTCTCAATGATTTTCCGCAATCCTTTCATTCGTGTGGAAATCCTTGTGCTCTCCAAGCCCCCTTGTGGTCCAAAACCCATGTGACCAGTGTCAGTGTGAAGCATTAATCCGTCAATTCTGATCCTGCTCCAATCCGTTGCTTCAGAAGGAAGCTGTTCAACCTCAATGTGCAAAAAATCCTCTTGAATCACCTGTGAAATGGCCACTTGAGTTTCTGCCGGAAAGCATGGCTTTCAAAAAGATGCCCCAGCCGGACGAGGTTTGTCCAGTACCCAGGAAATCCCAATGCAATGACCTTCCTAGTCAGGGCCAGCTGATGAATCTGGCAGTAAACCTGCATCACGAAACATGCAGGATCTCGGTCACCAAAAGTCTGATTGCAAACTGCCTGGGCCAAAAATTTGAACAAACTGTCGTTCACCCGAAGAGCGTCACCAACAAAGCAGAACATCTGACGTCGAACGTTCTTGAACAGATCTTTGGGGATGCCCCATGGCTGCAACTTCCAACCAACATAGCCAACCAATCCCAATGTCCAGGCCATGAAATGGGAATAGAGGCTAGCTGTGTCTGGGCGCTCCAAAGCAACGATGGGTTGGTGAAGAAAAAACCAAACAGGCTCTGGCAAAGCTTTGGAAACGACAATGTGTTCTTGCAAACTGTTCATGACGCTCCTGACTTCCGAAGAGCCACGTGACCCAGAACCAAGCTTCATGTTGGTATCGTCGTTTGTGTTTACACTGATCACATGTGAGATGGATGATGGAGAAGCTGAATTCCATTGAAACAGTTCCTTCACAGCAATGGCAAACGCTCGGAAGTATGAAAAAACAGCGCGGCGTCTGCCATTCGCTTCATCATGAGTGTCTGAGTGGTATTCCCGGTGGGCATTTTCGAGCGGGTCCCACTGGGTATTGCGAGATGCCAGAAATTGTTGCTGGAAGAGCCTCTTGGCTTCCAACTCCTCGTCACCCTCATCTGGTAAAAGATTTCTCTCTATTTTCCGTTTTTGTTTGGACAGCAGTGAAGCTACTCTGGCTTTCTCTGTGCGTTTCTGTCTTCTAAACTGCTCTAACTCGTTCTGATCACTTGGGGTTTGCTGCTCTGATGCTTCGGCTTCAGGCGTATCAGCGTCTGGCAGCGAAGCAAAAAAATTGCGTAATGGCATTCCAAGCAAGTGGAAACTATGTGGGCAACATGCTGCTGCTGCTGCTGCTGCTGCTGCTGCTGCTGCTGCTGCCAAACAACTACATTTATCTATGGCCTCAAACTAATCCATGGAACATGGCCCCAAGCATGGGTTTCCAAGGTTCTTAGGTCTCTTGAGAGAAGATCTCTTAAGGCAAAACTAAATAGAGATCTCTGAGGTCACGATGCATACGATGGGATCGTTTGGTTCAATCCTTCGGTCTGGGTTTGTGAATGCAGCCCTGTGTGATACTGGCATTGATGTTGATGAGTGCGATGAATCACCTTCAGCCGTCTGCTTTCAAACTTAAAACTGGCAACTTCAAGGGTCCGTCGAACCATAATACTAAACAATCTCAACAAATAACCAAAGTTCACCTTTCATATCATACAGCATCATTTCATGTCAAAAACCATCAAACCTCTCAAAATCTCTGTAGCTTAGATACAAGTATATAAAATCTGAATCGAACCATGGAAGATCATAAACCATAGGTATCAGTATCATAAATCATTGAAAATCATCAAACCTTTGAGATTCTTGTTATAATAGAACCCTCATGAATCATGAATGCATTCATCATTCATCTTCATTTATCAAACCAATCTCTTGAAGACCCCCCGTGAAACCGTCCGACGCTTGTTCAGCACTTGCGCACTGTAACCGGCTATAGCGTCAATATCGTCAATATATCTATCGTCCACCCCTGCCTCTTCCAAACAGTCGGTTGCAACAATGTCACATAACATGATGGCCGATGTCACTCAGTTTTTCAAAAGCATGGCCTTTTGAATCAGTTAAGTTTTACATTTTCACTATATTACATAAGCGTCCTTTAAAGTCATAGTCATGAGCATAAGTGTCATAAGGCAAAAAAAAACTAGTAAATTCTATTTCTGCGATTTTGCGATCCTATGATTCCTATGATTGTATGATTGTATGATTTCTAAAACGCCAGAGGAGCAAATGACCAACCCCAACCATTGGCCTGGTATGTGTCGAAGAATGTGCCAGAACATTGCTTCGGCCAGGGCTTGTTGAAGTTTGTCACCTGGCAACTGTGGCCCCAAAAACCCATGATTCTGACCGCTTGTCCGTACCTGATATTCTCTAACTGCACTGCTTACACAACATGTGTAACGAAATTCACACGATCAAGCCCCATAGCCCATAACCATAACTATAACCATAACACCACCATCATCATGGCTGACATCATGTGACATCAGATCACCGTCACTTCAAAATCATTGGCGCCAAGAAGACCTTCAACGGTTCAATTCGGAGATTCAGACCCATATGCTGTGTGTATGATGGTACCGTACATGTAGATGGCTTCACACCGTCGGAAGAACAACAACCACAGACCTATTGTGGGGACACATGGCACTTGCCACAAACTAGGTTGGACATGCTTGCTTTCCCTTCAAACAGAATCAGAATGGATCGTTGTATTCCTGAACAACAATCAGCTTTTGAGCGTGGCCAAAACTATCTAAGCACTGCGACACCACAAAATTAATGAACTGCTCACTGAACCCAGCAAAACAAACACTACTACTACTACTGACAAATTAGGCTACAAATCTCCCTACTGCTGCCCGCTGATATAAACCAGGTTACCGGCCTCTTCCAGAACCCAAGATTTTGGTTTGCGATCACGCACGTGTCGGGCGAAGTCTTTGATCGGCCGAGTGCCAGGGTGATTGCGGAAAGGATCGTAAGAGGGGGAAGCTCTCAGTGTTGACAAGCAACTGTAGGGTTGGCATGGGGGCCCTCCTGCAAAGATATCCTGCGAGGAAACCAAAACCTCAACCATCATGTTCAACCTTGAATTTGGAAAGGAAGCATGCAGCCCAACGTGTGACATTTTCTGGTAGTGAGCGCCCTGCCACATGTTTTTTGTTGTCGTATGAATTGCATCGGATCACACCCATGGACCATAAATCATTTCATATCCCACCGTTGGATTATAATGTCAAGAATTATGCACGTAGCAATGTGTATGTTTATATGTCTGTCTGTCTGCCTGTATGTATGTATGTTTGTATGTATGTATGTGTGTGACGTGTATATTAGTATTTTATACATATACATATATATATATACTGATAGATATACTATATAACAATACTGATATGTTACAGAACGAATCATATCGTATCAGCTGTATATATACAGCGTGACCCCAGGTACAAGATTAGATTCATGATGGGAGTCGTCGTCAGCGAATCTACGGGTAGCCAGTATGCACTATATGAAGACTATAGACTATAGTTTAAAATACAAAGTTATACAATAATAATAGGAACTACAATAAGCTGGTAGAAACTGGATTAGTATGACCTGTGTTTTCCTGGTCAAAAACCTGTGCAGCAGGTGTGATCCCTTTAACAGCTCAAGTTAAGATATAGAGATCTGTGACAGAAATATAGATATAGACCGTAGACCCTGAAAGATCCTGAGTCAAAAAAGGACAAGGATCCGACAAAGAAACTGTATCCCGGATCCCCGATTGAACTAAGTCCTTCATCATACCAAGAAGGGTCATGCTATGGCTGTATTTGGTTCGTTGGTGGTTCGACAAGATTTGTGAGAGGGCTGCTAGAACCTTTATTTAGCCTTGATGTAATGAGAGAACGGGACTGCAAGTGGTCAAACCATGGCCCATGGCTGCTAACATTGCCGTTACCTTAGATCTAGGGTCGTCATACACCTGGAATGCATAATTTTTATTCTCGAAAACCGCCTGCAATGTTCATGTTTCATGTGGTTCATATGGTTCATATTCAAGATCCTTTTTATATCGGACCGATACCGATACCCATAACCTGTTTCAAAACACCATTGTTGCCATTGCTATTCTGAATTCCTCCTGTTACCTACTTCCTGCACATCTGCTCAGCACTTGTCCTCTTCCAAATTTCCACTTTCATCTGGAACGCAGTACTGGTCATGAAGGACGCAATGGCCTCCTTGGTGTCCGCCAGCACAGTCATTCCAAATATGACCGCCTGGGCAGCACATGTCTGGGCAGGAAGGGTCAAGTCAGACACCTCCTGCATTGCTCTTCATATGATATGCATTGCGCGTTTGGAACAACCATCCTGCGCGAAACCATTTGAACACAATCTACACGCAACCCAAATTATCAGAATGATACGATGATATTGATACACCGCATGCCAATTGAGTTGTGATCAAACCGATCAAGATCAAATTGCGCGATTCCCCAAGGAACGCTCTGTCCCTAATAAAATCGGAGATGCCGCCTATTTTTTTTGACCATGATTAAAATGATATCTGATTTCTGATTCAAACTATGCAGTGGGACCAAAAAAGATATGACTAACCATGACGATACGATATGATAGGAAAAGATACGAGCTGATATGAGATAAGATGATTCACTTAGGGATCCTTTTTAATGATATACAAATATTATAGTTTATGATATGTGTTTATTTTCAACAATTATGTAAAATATATAATGTTATTGATAGAATGAATGTTGTATTTTCAAATTCGTATGATATATAATGACAAAAATGTGGTTTCTTGGAGTTAGATTTGCGCACTGGGCACAGTACACATCACACCATGCATAAACAGCCGCATGACGCATGATATTATAATATAATGTGACAATGATTTGCATGATTAGACATGAGAAAAATGAATTGATATGATGATATGAAATGTCAAGTCATGTCATGTCAGCCACCCAAAATTTTCACAGGCCGCCTTTGTCCCTGAGAATCGTGCACCAAGGGGCATTCATAGTGGGTCTTCAGCAGGGACTGAACTTGGCGGTTATTGTCTGAAGCTATGGTCTCCATAAACTCAGTGCCAGTTGCTGCACACAGGTCCTGCCTCAGCAATGGGGCGACCATAGACAAGAAAAGACATAGACAAGACCATACCGGCCGACCAAACAGTATGCACCGTACCGCTGCCGCCAATACCCCAAAATCAAAACCAAAACTGTCTCTCAAAAATGTTTTGCAGCATTTGGGGTTGAAAGATTGCTGAGAGAGAGAAACAGAGAAAGACAGAGATGCTCGGGCAATTGGTAGCCTGTTTTCGACTGATGACCTGTGGCCCATAGTCCATGACTCAAGCATTTTGAAACCTACGAATCTATGAATCGTAAAATTATATTACTATTATAGTACTGTAGAGCTATTCTCAAATTCTCTGTGACTACTGAATAATGCAGCCCAAGCCTCATGCAATAATTGACAGTTCCCACTCCAGTGCACGAAGTTGCAACGATGTACCTTGGAAGGGGAGGGCGAAAAAACATAGTGAACAGTAAGCAACATAGCGGCTGCACGCCACCTGCTTCCCCCCCCAAAAAAATACCATGTCAATATGTTGATCCTCCTTAACCACATCCCCCGACACCTTTTGGGTTTGCCATTCTTTGGGGTTTTGCCACTTTTTTGGGGGGTCCTTGGGGGGCATTCTCCCACAGGTCTTGCGCAGTGCTCTCTGTTAGAGCTACGGTCTGCAATCTATAGTAGCAATCTTGTAATCTTTTTAACCATGGGGAGTCACAATCATAATCATAAATCATAAGTTTGAACTTTGACTGCTGGTTCAAAATCAAATCAAACCATACAATATCAAGTCAGATCAGATTGGGAATCATGTCTGAAACCTATGTGCTCCTGGGTCTATGGGAAAGAATTTTCACAACATGCTCCCAGTATTTAGCAGTGACAAGATACTTGTCACGCCCAAGGGGGGGTGCAAACGTACCCTGAATGTGGCTGTTTCTCACATAGACCTCTGCACATTTCAGCATGGTCAGCCCCTCTTCGTTCCCGGAAGCATGTTGTGGGCGGTCTTCACCAGACTCATCTTCCTCTGAACCGCTCCCTTCTTGAGATACTTTGGATGTCAACACGGATCCGGATGACTCCTGACAATGGCAAAGCTGTGGGCTTTATGATGGGGACTGATGGGTAGAAAGGGATGCCTCGACGATATGATAATATAAAAGTTAAAAAGTAAAAGTTATATGTATAAATATTACTATAATATAAATATAAAAGTTCAAGGATATTACGGAAGAGGTGATAGGTGAGAGAGGAGACAAAATAGCCTTTGTTTGAATGAGGTCGGTTGGCCTCTTTTGTGTGTTCCGTTGCCTAACTCTCCATTGCAAGGACAGAAATTTTGCTTGTTAATTGTCGGGGAAATCAATGCAAAGCAAAACTATGAGATGAGGTGAACAACTTGACAGTTTGTTGATAATGAACTTCCTAACGCCCAAGTTGCTGAAAATGAATTGGCCAGCTCTGTCCTCACAAGAAGCGGGCTCGGAACTGCTCTCGTGGATGTCGGGCTCCGCATCCTCAGGTTTGGGCTGGTCAACCGTCAACCTGTGAATAATATGATAATATGGTCAATATGGTGATATAATATATAATATAATTTAACATGCTATTTTTTGGGGAGTTGTCAATCCAACCAGGACCTGTGACTTTGTTTTTTGGGGATAATGTCTGCAATGCGGCCTAGGCTCCGAGCCAGGCCGACGATCAGATCCAAGAGTTTTGACTATATGGGACAAGAGCCCATTCGACATTGCGGCAGCACTGGGAATCGCAAAGAGATCTTGCAACCATGGACTGTACAATTGTACAGGTTTTCAACCTATATATAATATATTATATATGTATATAATATATATATATATATATATAATATGTATATATTATATAATATATATATATATATTGTGATATATTTGATTATGTTGGTAAACTACGCCTTATATACTTGCCTCCATGGCCATGACCATTTGGGTCGTGGAAAATGATATGATATACTGATATCTGATATACTGTCATCCTTTACTCCACACAATATTTCAGGGTTTTATTGAACCACACCTAGCATCACCGGCCAGATCTTCTGAGCACACACAGCCGCACAGCTCGGCCGGTCAGAATTTCAAAAGCCCTGCGCCTGCAGCTGGCGATATATGGCAAACAGTATGCCTTCATATGAAGGCAAACATTCCCAAAATATTATTTACACCACATACAGAAAAATTAAATCGATATACCAAATTCATGGTCAGAGAAAGAACCCATAGTCCCATAGTCTCATACTTGTCCCCAATCCAATTATAGTTCCTGAAAAAAACAATATAGTTCCTGAAAATTTCAATATAGTTTCTGAGGATTTCAATATAGTTTCCAAGGTCCCATTTGGATACGTCACAAACCCCTGTTTAAATAGGCCAACCCTGGTTCTAAGATTTTTGAAAATATCATAATTGTAACATGTTTTTATTCTGAATGTAACATGTAAATTCTTGAGGCAAACTAATATTGTCTAATGAAAACAAACAAGAAACAATACAATTCCAATAATTCAAAACAAAACATTTCAGGGCACACTGTTTGATTGCTCTGTCAATTACCTGCGGCATGTAGAAATTGCTTGCCTCTAGATGCTCTGGACGTGCTCCTTGGTGCCGGCCAGGCAAAAACATCATCCAAGGAGGTTGCCGATATCATTTGTTTTGCG
>Ga0126342_10001754_pt1 | contig 31753 bp, 31 predicted proteins | sample Cyp1metagenome_FD_92528 | JGI IMG/M metagenome (GOLD analysis project Ga0126342, IMG submission 92528) | Coral microbial communities from Lord Howe Island, Old Settlement Bay, Australia - Cyphastrea 1 metagenome | ecosystem: Host-associated > Invertebrates > Cnidaria > Coral ...
CGGGCCCTAGGGGTTTGGGGGTTGGCGGGGCTGGTGGGCGGGGTGGGGGGGTGGTTGGTTGTTTGGTTGGTTGGGTGGTTGGGTGGTTGTCGGTGTTTCGCCGTGGCTGCGGAAACAAACTTACTCATTCGTTGCCCTCGAAAAATTCTAGTTTCGGAAACTTGCAACTAGAGTTTCGAAACTTTAGTTTTCTTGGCCGGAAAAAACCCTTTCCGGCGCAAACCCTTTGTTTCCGGACCCGGAAACTAACCTGTTCCTAAGGCCCCTAGGGCTCGGAAACGTTTGTTTCTCAGCCGGAAACATTTTTTTTTTTCCCAGAGTCAGTTTGTTTCCCCCGCTGCCCCCCCCAAGTCAGCCAAACCCCAGGTTTCGAAACAAACCTTTCCCACTTGAAAACTGACCTTTTAAACTTCAATTTGAAACATGCTGGCCGCATCCATAGTCTTTTGGAAGGAACGCGGCGATTATTGGATTGAACAACTTCATGTTTTTGGCGACGTTTTCTGGCCAACAACATTTGTTTGACAATTTTGCTATGTGTTAGTGGCAGTTTCCAGGTTGTTTGTGTATGGTGGGTTTTTTGGTTGCTGTGTGAATTTGCAGAAACACATGAACCAAATCACATGAACCAAATCAGGCTTGTAATTTTAGCAAGATAACACGGCTAGTGTTTGCGCTGATGTGACGGCCAGGTCATTGATGTTGAATTGTCTAATTTTTCCACCAACATAACTACATGCCAGTTGCACTTGTCCTGAAAAATTGGAAAAGGCATGAAAAGGCAACTTAAAACCCACAAACTTCGCAATCATTACTCTCTATACAACCTTTGTGCAAAAAGTAAAAAAACAGCGTACAACATGATTTGACATTGCACTCTGCAGGTGTCCAACTTACTGTTTCCATGCCACTGCGATTCGGCTCAGCCCTTGCCCTGCGAAGCCCTCCATACCGCGGATTTCCGCGGCTGGGCTGCTGAGGGGGCTGGGGAATTCCAATGAAGTCGCCAGACGAGCAGGGTGAGGCAAGGTACATGTTTCTTTTGGTGCAGGGGTTGTTCCAACGTGTCGTGTCGCCAGGCGCATGAGCGCATCAGCCGGATTTTGGAGATTGTCAAAGGGGAGAAAATGCCCAGTACAAAGACAGGAAAAAAACAGGAGCCGAGTTCATTCGTTTGGATGAGATGCACGTGTTTATGATTTGTTTGCAGAAACATGTTTTGTGTACGTTACCACAACTGATTTGGAATTTCCAGACGGTTTTTGCATTTTTTGTGTGCTCCAGTTTACTTCAGTGAAACAATCTTTTGATAATTGGTCCATTCTGTTCCAAATTCCAAACAAATTCCGCGCAGAAGTGGACTGGTTGTGGAGGAGAAACTGGAGAAACACCGCTTGCGAAATGCCACGAATTCCGAGCGCAAAGCTGGTGGAAACGGCACCGAGAATCGCCACCGCGGTCGTGAAGGTCGTGAAGGTCGTGAAGGCGGCGATGGTGAAACTGGTGCTGTGAGTCCCAAGGCCAGGTGACACAGTGTGGTGAAAGTCATTCCCAGTCATTCTCTTGTGTTTGTATTAATGAATTTAGCACAATTAGACTATGTATTTTTCATTCATTAATTTCCTTTCATTTCTTTCTGTTCTTTTTTTTTTTCTCTTTTTGTGTGTGTATCATGTCAGACTTGTTTTTTTGTGTTCCAATGTGGAAAATGTTTTTTTCTTATCCAACCAAGGGCGTCAAGGGCGTCAAGGGCGTCTAATTCACACACACACACACGTTTTTCTTGTGTGTATTCGAAAGCAACTTCTGGGGGGTCGACGAGACAGAGGTTCAAAGTCCGAATTTGGTGCCAAGACAACGGGTATTTGGGCGTGTTTTACTGCAGGCTTCAAACTAAAATGTTTTGTGGAACTGTAATGAAGTGATTTGCCTTGACTCTAATCAACCTGCTGTTGAGTGCCCTCATTGAAAGATCCTGCCCATACTTGAAATTGAGTCGCATACCGAAGTCTTATCCCTTGTGTTGCTCCCAGATTTTTTAAAGGATGTAGTAGGGTCTTTTCTTGGAGTTTTTGTGTATAGAATCAATACTTGGCTGTTCCGACTTCTTCAGAATCAGATGTCCAAAGTCCAAAGGGCTGGCTCCGTACCCGATCGGCTGCTTCAACGATTCTTGGCGCCATGTTGTGATAGTAAATTGTAAACTCTCAGCATCATGAATGGAATTTAGTTTTGGAATTGGAGCTGCAAACCTTGGCTGTAGATAATTCAGAGTTCTTCAGGTTTTTGGGCTCTTCTCTTGCAGTTTCATGGAATAGATTCCCTTTTCGTACCGAACTTTTTCTTCTCTCAAACCGTCAGGTTTGGATGCGGAAATCCGAAATGCCTCCAGCTCCTAGTGCTTTGAATGCCGCGGCGCCGGAATTCACCCCCTCTTTTCAGAGCTTTCTCACACCATCGACAGGGACCGAATCGGACTATGGCTGTGGAGTCAGTGGATACTGCGACTCCTATGACTGGACGCCGGCCGTGGCGACCTGGGAGCCGACCGCCACACTGCCGGAGGTTGTGCCTGGCACTCGTGAAGGAGAATATCTTGGCTTGCAATGCATCTTGAAAGAATATATACATGTACATATAATATACACATACATAGACTTATACATATATATATATATGTATATGTATATGTATATGTATATGTATATGTATATGTATATGTATATGTATATGTATATTATATATATGTCACTTTTGGATCAACTCTTAGCAGAGCACTCCCTCGCATATCACTGACTCTGGCCAATAGCCAGGGCCAGCATGTCCAGCTTTGAGACGGCCTGAGGCATCGCAGAGATGGGTGAGTGGATTGTTTTTCGTGAACGAAAAGACAACGCCAAGCCCTTCTTTTGGAACATGTACACAGAGGAGAAATCCTGGGATGCCCCAGCGATTCTCCAAGAGCTTGGTGTTGCAGAGGTACTGCAGATGCTTGGTTTGATCAATGGATTGAGAATCGTTTGCAATCTCAGTCTTTTACTGTAGCACACTGACATCCATGGGAATGGTCTTGAGGAATTGGCTTTATTTGGCTTTAGCTTCAGCCATGATGAACAGAAAATCTCACACAGCTTGGGCAACTTCGATGTTTTGCCTCAGGAAGTGGTCCCAGGATTTGGATGCCTTTGGTATCGAGCCAAGCCCAGCCTTGCGAAATCCCCGGGTGCGAAATCGAGAGCGGAACCGAGAGCGGAACCGAGACTCCACAAAGTCCAAACTGCCCTCGGCCCATGATGCACCACCAGGCTTTGTGTGAAATCCTGTGAGCGGCGATGCTCACAACCTGACACTCAGAAAAGCCACAGAGTGATGATGCCTCGTTGACAAAGTTGTGGGTGATCAATTATGGTTGAATGGTGAAAGTAGAAGTAAATCCACCTGAATAAGAGATTTGAACATGCTTGATCAACCTTCTGTTACAGGGCAGCATCAAATCTGTGCAATGGAGAACAAACACGTTCATCCAGAGTCTAACCAAGCGACTCAGTGCAAGGCATCGAGAATGATTTGGGCATTTCCGGATTTTTTACGTTTCACTTGCTGGACAGTCTACATCCTGTAATGGAGAGCAAAACGGAGTGCAGGAACTAGCCATACGGTAGGTTAAGTTGAACACCGTGCCCTTTGCTTTGGTGATTGGCACAGGTTTCGAAGTCACAGTCTCAAGCTTGATGTGTGGAGTTGTGCTCCAGATAACATATTTGACATCATCAATCTATCTTTGATTGCCAGTCTTTTTGTACTTGCCCTACAGCTTCGATTTCACATCCCAGAAAGTCAGATTACGGTGTTGGAACACACATGGCACAGACGCAGACGGTGCACAGCAAGAATTTGTTTCTTCTTCATAGCCACCAGTTCTTGCTCTGCATGGCGACAGTTCGTTCGCTTCTCAATCATGGTACCTGGGTAAATCATGACGACCTCACTGAGACCGAGCCCTGGAATGATGGTTAGTAACTGTTAGTGTAGAGAGTCATCCCAAAATCACCTTGTTTCAGGTCAGTGAATTATCATAATTTTCCCAGATTGTATTTCAGGACATTGACCGCGATCGGACCCAGGTTGTCACGAGGAGTGGAGGAAACCTGAAGCTCGCAGGCTGGTTACGAGACAAACAGATTAGATGGGATCGCGTCGGATGAGATTGGATCGGAGTACATTAATCGGATAATTAGATTATGTAACTATTTCCATACAAAAATACATACTGTAGATTTTTAGGTGGTCTAGCTTATAAAGCAGACATTCCAACATTGTTGATCAGAGGCCTCCATAATTTTGCTGCCAGGCGTTTGCAAGCTCAGTTCCAAGAAGCCAAACCATTCCCGCACGTCCACCCTGCCATGTCTTACGAACAACATTTCCCGATGCCCGGCCTGTTCAGATGATTTCAGATTTTCAGATGTTCAGGTGGTGATTCGTCCTTTCCTGGGACCAGAGGGCTTACAAGCCGTGCGGGAAGAGATTCAGAAAGTATGGACCTTGGAGTTCTCATTGCGACCCATGGTTAAAATACTGTGATCGATCTGAGGTGGATGCCACTGAGAAAGAAACGGATCTTTTCCGCTTCTTCCAGACTCAGGACGAAGGGACTTCCATGTGGGATCTCCCAGCGGATTGGATCCATTGGATTCATTGTGGAGTTTTCCTCCAGGATTTGGCACCACGCCTTTCCAAGGCGCCTTGAGAAACCAACAAACAAATGCCTTGAGAAACCTGTCATTTGGCCGTTTTTGAGCTGTCCGGCGCGGGACCACCGACTTCTTCGCTACCACATGTTGTTCCGCAGCCGCTTTAGCGTTGGGACAAAAGACACGCCGTGTACCACGGCGTACTCGCGGTCCCGGGGTCCAGCTGGAGCTACCGTATGCTGGAGCCCCAAGTCTTGGACACATGAGGACCATAGCTGCCATAGCTCACGGCCTTGTTGGCTTTGTTCAATGGCCATGACGAAGCGGAACCGATAAAAATTGGAGGTACCGATTCCATATATTTTTGGCCTATTTTTTAGGCCTAAGGGGATATACCCCACAATTCATATGGCCAGAAATATGGTACAACCTCCATCTGTTGGATCCTGGAGATCTCCATTCGGAATTCCCATTGATTTGTTCCAGGTTTTGGGACTGATTTACCACTAAGGCCGCCAGCATCGCACCGTGGCTTCAATGCTTTTCACCGGGAGATTTGTAGGCGCGATGCTGAAACATCGCACCATGGCGTTCCAACCGAGCGACCACGACACGTGTCGTTTCAGGCAAGCCCATGGCCGAAAGGTGAATTCTCGCGGCCTTCTGGTGTGTGCTTCCGTCAAGTTTTGACTCCAACAAGCTTCCAGAAACTGGATGGATTTCTGGATGGATTTATTCAAATTTGTTCCATGTGAATTTCTGACAGTTTCTGACAGGTGCACAGCGCAGGCCAGTTGTGCTGATGTTTTTGGATTTCTGGATGTGAAGTGATCACTTTTGTCGGGAGGTCCTACCACTTTGCTTCGCCTTCGTATGTGTCATCTTTTGGGGAATTCCCTCCCGTGGATGTGAAGACTTTGAGGAGTGACACAGTGAAATACTTGGAGAATTTTGAGTCGAAAGCTTGGTTTGACGACCCAGTGTGCACGTTGATTCGCGGGCAAGCGCTTAAGAAGGGTGATACCGTGGACACTGTGGACGCATTCGGCAACATCAATGGCAAGCAAATTTTGGCGACTCCAGAAGTTGTGAATCAAGTTGTGGATCACGTCAAGGGTTTGTCTCCTGGAAAGGACTACCGAGCTGCCATTCGTCGCATTGAAGAAAGACTTCTCTCTGAGCATGCAGCTTTCCTCATTGGCAATCAAGCTCTGGACTTTTACAAACAAGATGGAGTGACAGAGATTGAAGAATCCATCGAAGCAAATGTTGTGGAGAGGAAGCTCAACGATTTACTTCTGGAAGATGAGCTTGCAGGTCGGGTCCGAATTCAAAGACATACAGCGCTGGTGGGATGTGTATCCAACTTCAGCAATTTCTTGGACCTTTGCCGCAAGAGCCTGAGAAATATCGAGCTGGGGATCCCAGTGTTGATACTCTCCAGGTCCAACACCACGCAGCATATCTATCGTTGGGTGCAGCTTCTTCTAGTGCCCAGCTCAGTGACAGCTCGACAGCTCGACAGCTCAGTGACAGCTCAGTGATTCACAGAACTACCATTTTTCACTACCGTGGCTGCTGAAGTGGGATTCTGAAAAGTGCTGTTTCGGGATCTGTTTCGGGATCTGTTTCATGTAGTTTTTCAACTACATGTTCTAAGGATGAGATGCAGAAAGAAGGAGTGGACACGTCTTTGGTGAGTTACGTCTCTTGCAGCATCGAAGAGCAGCGAAAGATCATGTCGCAGATGAGTCAAAGTCCACTCTATCTGACGGGAAGTCGAGAGGTTGCTGCAGCCATTAAGGAGCTGATGCCATACACCTTCGCCAGCTGCTTGTTTGTCAACGTCAACGTTTGTCAATTTTACGATTTTTTAACATTTCATGGTTGGCACATTGGCACATCTGTGTTCGAAGCATTCATGTTTTGACACCAGGTACAGGTGGCCCCAACACCATGGTTGCTCCAAAACTTGATAGCGAGATCGAAGCAGCAGCCCGGATGTCTAGTACCATTGAGAACAGTGGCCAGTGCACAGCCATGAGGCATTTGGTGACAGAGTCAATCCAGGCAGAAGATTTGAAGAGAATCTTTGGCCAAGTGGCAGTGACAGATTCTTCTGCCGAGAGTCTGCGCAAGGGAGCTTTTGATGCTTTGTTTCGCCAGTGGGCGGCAGGATTTCAAGCGAAAGATGGCTATGAAGTTCTTCCCTCAGCGCCTGGGGCCCAACCCTTGGCATATCGAATTGCCAAAGGCCTCACACCCAACGGAGTGGAGGAACACTGGCGGCGGGTTTACCTGGATGTCAGTACACCACCCAGGGGATCTGTGAAAGATCCAGCCTTCCTGAAAGACCTGTCCAAGTGGTTGACGACAGAGCAGCCAATTACACTTGCAGTGAATGGTGATGACCAGGGATTCCCCATCATGCAACAACTCTTCGAGTCCACCGCTCAAGCCATTTACAGTGTTGGCCGTGAGGGCAAACCTGCGCTCACAGCACAGGCAAGACCACAGGACGGAGAAATCTTTGGCGAGTTCCCTCCACGTCGTGAGATGCGAAAATTCACCGCTGGCCCCGTTTTTGTTCCTTCCAGTACACCCACATACATGGCACGCTACGAGCCAAAGCACTTGGCGGAGGCTGCTCAACGAGAAAGATCCCAAAGTAGTGGAGCTCGTCAGCTACTTCAAGCCGTGGGCAAGGCTGAGCTGCGCGGTTATGCTGTGCTTTTAGCGGAATATCTCAAAGAATCTTGGCCGAAGTATGCCGAAGTGAGGTTTTTGCTGATTTTTAAGGATCAAAAACCAAGGATATAAACCAAGTATCTCAAAGGTATGGAGGTATCTCAAATAGGATATAAATATCATTTTTATATCATTTTTAGAGGTATCTCATGGGGTTCTACCGTTTTTTTACCCGACCCATCTCCAGCGAGGAGAGCTGTGGGGCCAAGCAGGGCTTTGGCAATCGCACCACTCTGTGGGGACTTCAGTGGCTTGGCCAAGTTGGAGCGAAAGCTTCACCAACAGAATGTGTCATTGTGGATAACTGTGGGATAACTGTGGGATAACTGTGGGATAACTGTGGGATAACTGTGGGATAACTGTGAAGCAAAGAATATTTTTTGATCCTGGTGATGAGAAAAATACCGTACCCGGCCTGGTAAACCAACAGTTTGCTAACTTGAAAATGGCCCAGTCGAAATAGTCGATTTACCCATTAAAAATGGTGATTTTCCAGTTCGCTATGTAAACGTAGAAACCAGAGGGTAAATCTCCATTTTCCCATGGTGTTCCTATGGTTTTCCCATTAAAACCTCCATGTTTCTGATTCTCCATGTTTTTTTCCTATCTTGGGATGATTCGTTGGATCCACTCCCATGTTTGCTGGCTCCCGAGGCGTCCGCCTCTGCGTGATGTTTCCACTCTACTCCGTGTGCGAGCTTCGGACAGCTTAGCTTCATCATTGTAGGTTCTATAAAATGCTTCTATAAAATGGTGAACCATGATCTATTATGATCTATTATATTGTTGACAGAATATTGGTTTTATTATTATCTATTGTCATATAATATATATATATAATATATGTATGTATACATATCTATTGTTTAAGTTCTATTATCTGTTATTATCTCTTATTAGATTGTCACTTCTATGGCAAAACCCATGAGACATAACACCCAGGCGTAACACCCAATCTTGGTGGCCGCAGGACGAGTTGGACGCGGTCATCTTGCATCTCATGCCTTTCCTGCTGACCAATGCCAAGGATATGCCTGCGAGGGTCTCCAAGTGTTAGGCTGACCATGGGCAACCTATTTTACAGATTTTTACAGGTGAAATTGGAAAACAAGAGTTTCAAAATGTTTTAAGAAGGAAAAAAAGAGCATCAACCAGACCCAAATTGGGCAATGACACTCTGGCAGCAGGAAGGCTTGGCGATTTCTATTGCAGCTGATTGCAGCGCGGAGATGAAACAAGCCATCAGGCAGAAGATAACTTGGAATTTCAGGATCCATATCCAAATGCATCATGGAGCAGTTTCATGGGAAGTTCTCAGAAGACTTTCTCATCTTGGACCTTGGTAGTTTCAGGAAAGCATGTGAAAATGTGCCAAAGCCCCAGTCCCCTGTGTCAGTCTTGCATATCTACGCATGAAAACAGCACCCTTGCTGATTGGTTTTGAACTCGATGTCACTTGAGCAAATGGAGCACTTTTTGCTCAGGCCATGTCATGAGGAAGACCATGGCTCTTTCGAGCAGCGCTGTTGAGTCCTTAGCAAGAGCTGTGTGTTTTAGCAGCAAAGCATATCATTCAGCTCTGTTTGAAACCAGGAGTCATGCTAAAGAACATTTCTTTGACTTTTATTTTTATCATTTGTCCAGGAAGGCCCTCCAGTTATAAGTTGGTTTACAACGTCATCTAACATCATCTAACATCATCCAACTATAGATATATCCAGGAATATCCACCGTGAATGCCAGTTATTATCATAGGATAATATATAGTTATCAACTTATCAACCAACTTCCCCAGTGTCCAGGAGTCTTTTCGGCGCCTAGTTTCGTTTTTTCGGCTCCTTTTTTTCGCCCCAGGCCAGAGCAGCGAGCCATGGAATAGCGTCGATGTTGATCCAGCTGTGGTGGAGGAGCTTCCACTCGTGGATCATTTCGTCCTGAGGTCGGAATTTCAGCCGCTGGGAGCGGTGAAAATTGTGAAGCCGTGGGCTGGGGCTGGTTGGATGTTGCTGGAGGCTGCTGCCGATGGGACACATCAAGTCAGCCTGCCAAGATGACAAGGAGCAGCATCTAACCATCTGGATCCAGTGTTTTCCTTTCAGCGCTTCATGTTGGCATAATATTGCATAATATTGCATAATAATATTGTTCCGTTGAGCAGTGCATCTTCTGGCGCATTCATTGTGATTCCCCATGCTGACAGGACTTTGTGAAAGCCTTCGAGAACTCGCCCAAGTGGCTGAAGTTCACTGCATGACAAGTGCAAAAGTCACCAAAAAACAATCTTTAGATCAGCACAGCTTTTGACATGTGCTATAGAGCTGACCATGTGGAACTGGATTGGGCTTTTAATGACAAGTACAGAGGCATAGCTCCATTTGGGAGAAAGGGCTCCAGATGCGTCAGCTTTTGTAGATGTGCCGAGAAGTTTTTGTCTCGCACCTTGGTACATGGTCACTTTGTCGGACCATTGTGCCTTTCCATTTCCTCTTCGTCTAATTTTGGATCAAAAGTGTAAGAGTCTTGGAAAGGATCGGCTATGTGGAATAGCAGCGTCATCATTTGGGTGGCCTCACCGAAATTGCCCACAGGCCTCACCGAAATTGGTGTGCCTTGGTGTGTTGGCGACAATCGGAAAAACCATCGGAAACTGCGCGGAACTTTAGCAGGTCAAGTAAAGGGCATCTCGCCAGCTCGGTCTCAGGGCTTGATTGTGTCAGGCTGGAAGTGAAGCCTCCAAGAAGCAGAAGTTGGTCAAATCTCTCAGAGTCCATGGTCTATGGCTTTCTTCCCGATGTGCAAGTGAGTCGGATCAACTCCCCAAAATGGATGGTTTCAAGATTTGTTTGTTAAACATAGTTCAATAGCACAAAATCATAAATGTATATATATATATATATTATATACCCCAACATTAATATAAATCATCAATAATCATGACAAAAAATCATGAATTTTCCCCATTGGGAGCTCCTTGTGACTTGACCCAACTGGATACCCCTGGGATTTTCAACTGGCGCCAAGGCAGATTCTGAGCTGCCAGCCTTGGAGGCACTGGCAGCAGTTTTTGCGTCTCAGACTGAGGACGCGAAGCTCACGTGACTCATGTGGCGATGAAGAAATGGCGAAATGGCGAAATGGGGGGGGTTTCCGAATGGCTGGGGAAAGCCTGGATGGTTTACTTCAACATCCGAACATCGGACAGTGTTTCATTTTTTTCCGGTCAGCCCTTGTGAATGGATTAAGACCTCCATGGTCCATTGGAAACATGATTCGATCAACCCGTCAGAAGGTTGTATCCTGGCCACAAACTTAAGGTCTGCAGAATACCGTGAGTTGGTCCAAGAGGCGCGCTGAAGCGGAGACGCGACATGGATTTCGTCATGGATTGAATGGGGAAGTGGGTTAGAATTTATTCTACACCCATTATATATATATATATAACCCACTATATTAGTGGATTATAACTAACCCACTGGTGATTTTCCAAAAAGATCATTGATGTATATTGATGTTTTATATGTGGATTATAACTAATCTATTGGTGAGAAACAAAACATCATTAGTGGATTATAACCCACTGGTAATATCATTGAATGATGTTTGGGGAGATAGCTCTCCATTGCGATTCGCAGTTCACCATGGCTGCCATGGCCCATCGCCAAGGTCACAACGTGTGGGGAGCTTTGCGATCGCGTTGACCTTGCAACGCAGGCAGGTTGCGCAACCGACAGCCATGGTTGATTTGTGTCGGGGGATATACTAAGTGGCTTAGGAACTATTTTTCATGACCTCTTGTGGGAAGCCCTCTCATAAACCAGTATAGAGGGATGATACTTTTGATATTTTAGGGTTTTGAACACTGCTCGAATGGCTTTTCTTTGGCCAGGTCTACGCAAAAGGCTCTCATCTCCTCTGTCATGATGATGTGATTGGCACTCGAAAGGTGCTGCACCAAGATTTCGGCCTTTGGAATTTCTGGCATTGGCCATGCATTGGCCATGCATTGGCCATGATGTACATGGAACAGCCTTTCATCCGATTTCATCCTTCTGCATCGGTGCCAAAGCATGTGCTCGCTGGCTTTGGCTCTAGTTTCAAAGGAAAAGTGAGCAGGAAGCCTTCTGAGCCATGCTTGCGTTTTGCTCCCCAGCTGTAACAGTACCTTGCTGGCATTTGTGCTAATCGCAAGTTCTGCATGTGGCGGTTTCACTTCTTTCAGAAGCCAAGAGCCATTGGACCCCTGTGACCCTTGAGGTTGTTCCCTCTTCGCCAGTTCCAAAGCCAGCTCAAAGCGCGAGGTGGACCACTTGTTCACAAGAGTGTGATGGCAATCATGCACGAATGATCACCAGTGACCCATCATGGGATATGTACAGATTTCTACACTTGTTTTTTCGCATGTACAGATCCTGCGTATCGATACATAGACATGAATCGTCACTGACCGTTGTACTCCGTTGTACATCCGTTGTTCAGGTTTTTCAATCGGCAGAGCTTCAGGGAGTGCGGCTTTGTGCTGGGTCTGGTGGGAGTTCTCTCTGCTGGAAGCAAAGGCTCAAGAGGCTCAAGTCGTCTGGCACGAAAGCAGGGTGCCAAAAGCGAGGAGAGATCCTCTGTGTTTTGGTGCCCATTGTGGGAATCAACACAAGCCGTAGCTGCTATTAGCTGCTGTTGTTTTGATGTTTGGTTCTTTGTTTTTTTCCTCTTTCAAATGCCAGCATTTTGTTGTGCAAGCTCTTGAACCAGAATCAGAACCACATCTCTGGAGGAGTTGTCTCATGAGGATTATGACATTCTACTGATGAAGGCAGGTTTGAGAAACCTTCTGGGTGTGGAAGAGACTCTTGGCTTAGCGGCTTAGCATGGGAACCCGGACTGAGATTTGACATTGGCGAAAATTCGCTGTGCGTTCCTGCGAAGTTTCGCAAGGAATCGAATGGCAAGGAAGCTGGAGGAAGCCTGCAAAGCTTCGAAAGATTTGGAGCGCTGTTTGTCAGACCAAGAGGCCATCCCTAGTCGACTAGTCATCTTTTGTCATCGCTGCCAGTGGTGGCTCTGGATCAGGTCACTCACAAAGTCCTTCAGGACGAGGTGGAAGATCTCACAATGCGACTGTCGGCAGTGCAGGCATCCAATCTGATCAAATCCTTTTGTCACGCACGGATTCATCACGACCTGACTTGGAAAACCGAGAAAGCCGCCTGTGCCAGTCGGACAACGATGCCCTGAGGGCAGAAAATCAAGAGCTGGCTAAGCAGGTGCGGCTCCAGCGTTCATAATGTTCATACTCATCGTGCAATCTGTCAGGTAATCAGTCTTTTTTTTCTCGAGACTTGAAAAGCCTTGAATCGCGAAAGATCATTTCCGTACTGCAGATGTGACATGATCAAAAAACAGGCACCTCACATTTTGAAGCTCCGATTTTGGAATTCTCAGACCTAGAATATCTTCTTTTGTTCCGACAGGTGAGCACAATGAAGGAAGCTGGTGCAGTGATCAAGGCCCGTGCTGTGTCGAACGTCGGGCTGGTTGGTTTTTTTGGTGTCGCTTTCGAGGCCAAAAACTCTGAGCAATGGGCAGCCCAAAAGGCTGCTGAAAATGAACGTGACAAGGCCCGAAATGTTGTGAGATCTTAAAAAAGGGCTGTCATTTTGTGTCATTTAGTGGCATGGACTGAAGGAAATCTACCTATTAATAGCTATAGGCCACTTTTCTTTTTCGGAATCCACAGGAAGCAACCTATTTCTGGGTACACCCAGAGCCTTGGATTTTTTCAAGCGGCCTTTTGGGTGAAGCAACTTGACCCCCCGACCCAGGCAATACTGGAGCTGAATAACATGAAAGACCAGGCAGAAGCCGCACAGATCAAGGCTGACAGCCAGGCCACCGCGAAATCACCCTTTCCCCTCCACTAAAGCGGTCAGAACTTGGGGAACCAAAATTCCTATAAAAATCACATCAAATCCACATTATTACTGGTTATATCGTTATATCACGATTATTGCTGGTTATATCGCCATTGTATTAGTATGTGCGTTAGTATGTATGTACATACATACACATATATATATATACATACACACGTATATACACGATATATGTATATATTAGTATATATACATACATACAGACATACCTACCTACATACATACATACATACATACAGACATACAGACATGCATACATGCATACATACAGACATACAGACATACATACATCCATGCATGCGTGCATGCATGCATACATACATAAATACATAATATATACATACATAATATCATATCCCACAGTATACCGATTCGAATCCATTCGGCCGCTGTGGCACTGGCAGCCGCAGCAGGTGAAACGCTCCAAGGCGGAGCTTGAAGCCATGCGAGCCGAGATGAAAGAGTTGAAGGCGAGGCAAATGCCTTGGAAAATGTGGGCAGATCTAAAATGTGGGATCTTTTGGGAATATCACAGGAGATTTAAGGGTATGCAATATAAATATATATATATAATATATATATATACATAGATCTGCATATATATACATATATATTTACTATGCATATACATACACAAATCATTGATTAATGGTATTTGGGCGTGTCTGAGAAAGAGTGCATGGTGGTTTTACCCCCAATTCGTTGCAATTTTTAGCCATCAAAATGTGGGGTGCCCCATTTCCGGTGGCAGGCAGAGCTGCAGGAGGCCAAAACCTGGCTTCATCAGGAGAAGACAGTGAAGGCCTCCTAGCTGGGTGTGTCTGAAATGGGACACATTCAAGGCATCACATATCAGTTTCAATGTGACATTGAGGATAAATCACCAATGCAATCACTGAATTTTTGGGGTAAGCAGTTGCCAGTGTTGCATCAGTTTGGCAGTGGCTGGAAAGGCCTAGATGGCCGCATACCAACAGCATTTATTGCCGCGAACGCCACTTGCAGATTTGGGTGCGGTAGCCCGGTAGCCGAGTATCCTCATATCCTCCTCCTCATCTTCAGAAGATGTGCACTCGTGACTGTGACTGAGGTGAGAGGCGAATGCCAGAGCCCGCCAGTCTGCGAGGAGGGCAAAAACGCAGCAACGATTTTTCAACTCAATGGCAGTCTTGGTGACCTTTGAGTTTCTCACATTTGAGACTGCTTTCTCACTCTTGAGACCGCGGCTTTGCCTCAAAAGGTCGTTGCATGTCGAAAGTATAATGCTGTACACAGTGGTCAGTAGTACTGGTAGTGCACAGAAGATGGTCTCCAGTGGTCTCTAGTATACATCAGCTCAACCAACTTGACCTATTGAGTGAGTCCGAGCCCTCCTGAAGAGGTGCTGAGATTTTATGAAGCGTTGCATGAAGACCTACACGGCTGATGGTTCTGGTTGAAAAAATAGAGCTGAAACTGTCTGCATGCAGTGCAATTGACAAGTTTCCGACCTCTTGGCGATGCGAAAAAAGGGAGATGGGAGCGTCATCGGATGTACAGGATGTCTCAATGATCACTGTGCAAAGGATGTATTCATGATTTTTTTCTGGACTAATCAACACTGTTGTGACACACAGTTATCCCGGATATCCCCAGCAAGTTCTGCCAGGTGTCTTTCATCTACTACATGACAGATCCTGAAGAGGAGATCCTGGAATTTTCTGCTGCCATTGCTGCCATTGCTGCTGTGTTTCCTTGCCCCATTCGGGCCCAGCCGGCCATTGCAGAGATTTTGGGTCTACTTGGGATATTTTAGGAGCAGAAATCTGGATAAGACAAATCCTGTGCAGGCTACGCTATCATAGATGACCCCATGAAATTGATGGCTTTGGAGGATAAAAACATATAAAAACCCTATCAGAATCAACTTGTTGGTCTTGTTGATGAATTGTGGATTATGAAAGTCCAAGAATTTCTGAAGGAACATGATATGGGTATGGGTCAATACCTATAGATACATTTTTAGTGGGATGAACATCCATAAATCCCAGCTATTTTGGGGTTCACTAGGTACCAGGGTTTTGACCCATCCCCATATCCTCACATCACCAGTCATCCCATTGCGGGTCAACATTCACCAGCCATGGGCAAGCGTCGTGGCTGTCCAGCCTGGGCCAAAGTGACCAGCAGGCGAGCGATTTTGGTGGAATTCCCATCGGATTTTTTGAAGAAAGCGTTGGAATACTTTTAATATCAACCGTAAAACGGTTGACATGGATAATTTGAATATATATATATGTATGTATATCAGGTATGATTTTATAGTTGATCTTCCATTTCATCTTCTTGAGATAGCTAGTCACTAGTCATCTCTAGTCTAGTTCAGCACTATTTTTGCCAACTACTTGCTCCAGGGGTGGTCTTCCCAAAGGATGCTTGGACATGCCAGAAGCGGCGGATGGTTCATACCCAACAGGAATCACATCACAGAGAGCAGAGCATCTTGGCAGAACTCTGGTTCACATGCCTTGATTGATGTGCAGAATGATAGGGAAGCCAAAAGCATCAGAAATGCAACTTCTGCTGTCTTTTTCTTCTTCAGAATCTGGAAGCTGAGTTTTATCCAACTGCCCAAAGTGGATGATGCTGCTCCTGCCGGATGCTATTCTGGATGTCCTGCGCAACATTTGAAGGTCTAGCTGTGCTGTAGCCCATATGCTGTTACCAGCTCTCATCAGCGCTCACCAGCCCCAGCTCCTGTCAGTTGCAGCCGAAGTTCTCCCTGTTTGAATGGACCGAAAAGGCCGGACACATCTGGAGCTGCCGTAGTGCCGCCTGTGGCCCCTGCCATCCCCTGCCCCCTGGAAGGTGACTCCTCTGGTCACGTCAACTACAACTCCGTTGCCAACGCCATCTGTTCCGGCCGAATGTGGAAGGAGTGAGATTCTTGATTGCGAAACTCCACTTGCTCGTCAAATTTCGCCAACCTTCGTTTTGATCACTTCTTGTTGCGTGAACATGTTTTCCAGGAGCGCAGAGATTTTCCTCGGTACAGTCGGTGCAGACATCGCCGAAGCCCGCTCCAATCCGGCGCATCCAGCGTGCTTGGCATTTGAGGTATCTTAGATCATCTTGGATCATCTTGGATCATCTTGGCATTTGGGTATGGGTCAAAATTAGGTACCCCAAAATTATGGATGGTTAATACTAAACTAGACTAACATCTGTGGTCCCCTAGGTCTTCCATTTTGACCCACATCCATTTGATGCATTTTGTGAAATTGGTGTGCTAAAGTAGAAGTGCACCACCTCAGGTGAACGCATCAAGACCTTTGAGTGAATTCCGCGTTACCGGGGGCTCAACGAGCTCAACTCGTGGTTGTCCACGCTGCAAAGAAAAGGGCAACAAGTCCTTGTCCAAGCTAGGTGCCTTGAGTTTTGGAGCTCCAACTGAGTTAACTGCCTCCGTTTCTACCTGCATGTCAAGCTGGTCAAGAGTTAAATGACAACTCTTGTATACTGATTTATATCTTTGGCGCCCCTTTTACGTGCCGTAAAAGAGTCTCCGTTGCCCCTGTTCCTCACTGCCAGGGTCAGGTACCATTAAAATTGCCGTAAATTGGGGGCTGAATTGGGCTGAATCGTATGACATCCATTATTTATCTTCTATTTTTGGACACACCGCCCCCCTAGAACAGGAGTGGTCTCCAGCTGAAGGAGGTGCCCTGGAGCTATATTCGCGACTCAGCTCCAGCAGTGGCTCACAATCACTCATGATGGATCAAAAAAGATTGGATCTTTGTCAAGGATTTTTAGAAGGAACTTGCGACTTTGGATGTACGTTATCGTATGTTTGGGTATATGCTAGTGTATGTTCGTGTATCTGAGTGAACGAAGTGATCTATGAATCTATCTTTATATATACATATACAATATTATATATACATACATGAATCTATCATTGAATGGAGATGAGAAATGCACCACTTTGGCGAAGTCAACGAGTCAGCCTTTGAGGTCTGAGGCCTCAACAGGCCAGCTGAAACTTTCAGAAACGGACTTTGAAGGTGATCGACTGATGATCCATAGTAGTGGATGATTTTGATGCATGACTTTTTGCACGATTTTTTTTTTCAGCAACTTTGACCAACTTGGACCAGGCCAAATTTTTCAAAAAGGGAATGGGTCATGGATCGATGACTCCGATGCTGCTATCCTACTGCTATCCGAGCGCCCCACCGGTTTGGTTCTTGGTCAAGCCATGTCGACCACAAAGCTGCGAATCTTCTTCGCGCAACGGGAGCATAAGAGCACACAGGAACCGGGTATCATTAACCATATGGTTAATGATATAGTTAATATATGGTTATTATATGGTTAATTATTATATAATACCCATATAAGAGCCATATTATTAACAGTATATTAGGTGACTGAACTCTGCATTTTTGTCGGAGAGAGAGGGATTTTTTATGCATTGGGGTGTCATTGGTGTTACCCTCTGGTAATTCAACATAGACATAGCTATTGAAAATCACCATGTTCAATAGGTAAAGAATCTATAAATGGGCCATTTTCAATAGCTATGTGGCTATGGATCAATACCTATTAATACCATTTTTAGGGGGATGAACATCCATAAATCCCAGCTATTTTGATGTTCACCAGGGGTACAAGGTTTTGACACACTGCCATGTAACAAATTACCAGAGCGTAAGAATGAAGTGCTTTCCCCCATTCCAGGAGTCCAATGCTCTGGAGAGGATCTGGGAGGACAAAGCGCAGGATAACGCTCATTGGCAAAGAAAGAACAGGCGAGATATGATGATTATGATATATTATGATGATTGAAAAAATGAAATATGATGATGATGATTATGATGATGATGATGATGATGATGATTATGTGTGTTGGAAATTGACAGCGACTGACAGCGACTGTTGAACATGTGTTACATTTGTTGCCTTGCACGTGCGCTTCAAGGCAGTCGCACTGGCATGCCGGAACTGATCAATGCCCCGTTGGAAGTGGTCTGGCATGTCTGGAGAGTTCTTTAACGGTTGGACAGCAAGGACCGCATGCAAGATCTGTGGGAGATGCCGAGACCGACCATGCTGAGGGTGGTGAAGATTTCTCCCTTTGTGGAGATCGATCGATTTCGCTTTTAAAATGTACAGAAGCATCAGAACCTGCTCCTGAACCCGCTAGCGGAAGCGGCAAAGACGATGTGGACAAGCCTTTCCAGCCGTATGTCAAGATGGACAGTGGCAGAGAGGTTTTTTTCGAGGCGACCCCACATACCACACATTCACAGATGGAGCACAAAGAGGCTCAGGTGGAGACACCAAAACACCAGAATCTGGGTCCTGATGGTCCTGATTCTGATGGTCCTGATGAAGGGCTATCCAAACTGCTGGAACATTTGATGCAACCCAATGAGGCCACGCATTCTGAAGATCAGGTACCAGACTGCATCTTCTGGCAGAAAAGCCGTGGGCATGGAAGGAGCAGCGTATCCAAAATGCCGATTCTGCTCTGAAAAAGGATGTGTGCCTCAGCTATTCTTCTGGCTTTTGGGCTTCACGATCAACATACTGGCTGTTGGTAAAAGATGCAGATTCTGGCCTTTTTGTGTCTCAACCAGTGAATTTCCCCAGTTTTGACCCGTACCAACAGTTGATTTGGATTCTACACGCCTGAGCTGATGTTGATTGATGTTGGATGTCCGATCGTTGCGTTTCGGGAAGGCCAGCCTATGAGCGTCCCAACGAAGTTTGAGGCTTAGACCCCTGGCAGCCTCTGGCATTTGCGAAGAACTTTCAGAATCGTGGCCGATCGAAGATGATTTTGAAGCCGTGTGCCCAGACAAAGAAGATATTTAATGCATTTTAATGCCATATGTGACAGATCTGAGATCTATTCAAGATGTCACCCAGGGAGCTACTTCCACTGGCAGATTCCCTAGCCATTTTTTTGGTTGAGCACAGATCTCAGATTCCCATCAGGCTGTGTTTTCAGATTTTTCAGTTCCCCTTTGTGTTTTCTCTGGTTTTTCACCTATGACACGAGTTTTCCAGGCCAGGTGTCTCCTACCATGCTGTCCGAGAGGCACCTGGTCGGAATCGCTCGGGGATGGGTCGGATCGGAGAAAATTGGCTCAGCCAGGTGCGAGGCGACAGGGCGCGGGTCTCCTTACAGGGATGGCTCCATGCACCAAGCACGGCACCCTGTTGGATCCTGTGGGATCCTGTGGGATTGGTCACATCAGGATTGTAGCAGCTTAAAGGCTTAGCATGTGTAGCATGGGTAGCTGTACAGGCTTGGAACAGACCTTGAACTACCAGAAACGCGGGCTTGCGGCTCAGTTTATTGTTCAGATTCGCAGAATTTCGCAGAATTTCGCAGATGCCATGAGTCCGGGACCGGGCAGATTCTTGGCTCTGCGTTGGCCACTCTGAGTTGGAAAGGTTGGCCACTCTACAGCAAATCCTCGAAACTCGCAATGGAGCGGGAAGCAATAAAGTCAATGCAGTCAACGGAGCCATCGAAGTGGGTGAAGTGACCCAAGATGACTTCAAAGCCAAGACCTGAGAGTTGAACATAGTCAATCATGACCAGCTGAACATGATCAAACTGTCGACATTTTCTTTGCATTTCTCCGCATTGCTGAAGTACTTCTAGATTTGTTCCATGCTTTTGTAATTCAAAATGAGCTTGGCTGCAGGGTTCCAAAGACGTTTTGCAAGATATACGAATAGACGAATGATCCGACATGGCTTTCCAGGTGTTGTCAAAGTGGATTTCGCCAGCCTACCTGGATCCAGAACAGCTGGAGGCTTTGGCAACGGCGGTTCTTCTTGCGATGGCTGGTATCATGTCTAGTTTTTTTTGGGCAGACTAGGTTCTCTGGCTGAAGGATCAGAGATGTTTTTTGCCGCGCACATTGGCTCAAATTGGGAGCTGCTTGCTCTTTGTGCCCTAGCGCCTGTGCAGCATTGAGGTGCGGCAACTTGCTGGGCTGCCGGGAATGAAGGGAATCAAACATGATCAAACGGTACAGAGAATGTGCATAGGAGGATGCAGCTCGGCCCAAAAACTGACATCAGTCGATTTGGAGGTTTCCATAAATGGGGGTACCCCTAGTTATCATCCATTTCAATAGGATTTCCCGTATTAAAACCATCCAGCGATAAAGGGGTAGCCCCATGACTATGGAAACCCCCATGTGGATGAGTGCTTTGCACGGCCGGCAGGCGATGTCTGGAACAGGACCGTTGAGTCGGAAGGTGACCTTGACCATCCACCAATGAGGGTAACAGGGTGCAATTGACTGAGCGTGTCCAGCATCACGGTTTCTGCTTGGACAAATGGAAACTTGAAATATCTTGAAATATCAAAAGATATCAGATTTGCAAAGCTTTCTTGGAGACATTCCAGGGTGTTTTTTTTTCATGTTTTTTTTCCATGTTTTTTGATCTCGGTGTTGTGCATGAACGATTGGTGACATGTGGGTGAAACCTGGTGAAACCTGGGTGCCTTGGAAATCACCCAGCGGCTCATCGCGGTTCGGCAGGACTCTCCTCTCGCAGTGCTTCGTTGCCTAACCTCGGCTCCGATGCAACGCGCAGATTGAATTGGGCATCTTGGCTCCAAGGCATAACACAAAAAACCCCGTTGATTGGTCGTAAAAAAAGGGGTCACAAACCACCTGGTTCATTGGGGATACTATTTTTTCAGCTAGAATCCAGAATTGGAATCCTGCAATTTTGTGAAACTGAAGATGGGAATGGACAAGTTCCAATCAGATGCCTGAAGGAATTTGAGGAAGACACAACGCCTTCTGCTGTTTATTGTCATAGTCATGATCTTGAGATGAACATGTTCTTCAATGTTTCCAGAGCTGTTTTGACTCAAGGTTTCTAGGCACAGATTTGCCCGGTTGGAGCCATGAGCTACGGTGACAAGGCTTCGGCCCTGAAGAAGGACACCCGCACCGAGGCAGAGCTGTTGGCCAGCACGGTGAAGTCCTTGGCGGAAGCGGACGACACCACGGATCGGGTCCTGACCACGCTGCATGGACAGACGGAGCAGCTGCACAGGATCAAGGCTGATGCTGATGCCATCCACCACAATCTGGATCAATCAGAGTGGTTGCTTCGGAGTTTGAAGCCCTGGGGATGGGTCAGGAACATCTTCCGCAAAGATCCCGTCAGCTCCGCTTCAGCTTCAGCTTCCTCCGCTTCAGCTTCCTCAGCTCCGGCAGCTTTGGCTTCCGACGGCAAGGACAGCAAGGCACCCGCGCAGCCGGCGCCGCCGGCGCCGGCGCCTGGAGGATATCCCGAGGGCAGCCGCGGTGCTGCGCGGCTCTTGGCCGATGACGCTGCACGGCGGGCGGCCAGAAACTCGACGGCAGCGGCAGCAGCTCAATCGCAGCAACAGCAACGGCCAGATTTGAGGGATCCAAATGAAAAGGCCTATGAACAGATTGACAATATGCTGGAAGGTCTTTTGGTGAAAAGTCAGCAGATCAATCGTACCTTGGGCCATCACAATGAGCTCCTCCCTGAGACTGCGGACAGTGTTGATCGGGACCAGGCACGTATCACGAAGCAGAAGGCAGAGATCAAGAAGAGGATTGGTTGACCTAGGCAGTTCTTACGCACCTGTGCCGTATTTTGTGTTGTTAGGCATCTCCAAAGTGCGACGTTTTGCCGAGCTCAGCTTAGGTTCTCGAAGTTTATGTTTTTTTTCCAGCAAAAGTTACGGCAACATATTTCAACAATTTATTCAGGAGACTTTTCCATTGAAGCTGACACGAGTTTCACTTCGAGACCCTCGGTGCTTGTGCAAGGGCCAAGCACCTGCCAATCCGCTTGGTGCAAGTCTCCCTGCAGCAGACAGGGAAGTTTGATGCTGCAGCCTTGTGATCCCGTCAAAAGGGATGAATGATAGGAAGTTTATACATTTATAATCATTTATATTCCGTTAAATATGTACATTTATTCAGATGCTAGTTGATAGGATCTGTTTCGATGACTCATTCCACTGCAAAGACGCACGCACCATTTTCAACCTGGACAGTAGTTTGGCACCGTAGTTCAAAGGCTTGCAGCACAAGATCAGGGCCACAAGCCGTAACTGTTTCACCCAGCGGTACACAGCACGGTGGCGAAAACAAAGCGTAACTCAGAGCCTCAGCTTTTTCCGGCCTGTGATCAGCCTCCAGCGCATGTGAAGCCCAGGAAAAGCTGGGGGCGAGCTGCGCCGAGCCAGGATGTGCGCGGTTGCTTTTTTTCCTGCGAACGGTGTGCTGGTTTCTGGATTTTCAGCTGATCAGCAGGTCATGCGCTCCAATCTGCTGGAGCAAAATGCAACTCAGCCCGAAGTAGGTGTTTTTGTTTCTTTCTAATGCATCAACAGATATTTGGAGATCTTTTACTGCATTCTATTTACCAGAAAACCTGAGCTGAGGCATATACAAAAAGCCAAACTCGTCCTGTCCTCAAAAGATTGAGTTTCACTTTCTTCGCAACTGACATCACTAAAGATTCCAATTCTCTCAGGGAGTATGGCAAGTTCTATGGCGACCCGCGAAAGGCCTTTCGTCCGACCAACGGAAACCACAGTGTTTTTTTTCAAAGATGGGTTTCAGAAACATCTAGATGGAGGTTTTTTCTGGAATGGTACCTATAAAATTATCAATTTTCATGGGATTTTCCGTTATATAAACCATCCATTTTTGGGTATTCCCCCATTTTTGGGTGCCCAGTTTTTTCAACGGCAACGACACGTCTGACGGCACCCGATCTGCCTAAGGCTGGCGAGTTTAAGATCGCCACCCGATTTCCGTTGCCGGTGTCTGACACATCGTTCTCACGGTGGGATGCTGAGAATGGCTGTATCTTACATATATACATAATATATATAGTATATGATATACATTATATGTGGATATATGATAAATGACATTTTCCAAGCCGATCGTTCAATCTGTTCATCCTGTGCTGATTGCTTCTGTGGTTCTTCATCCATACTGTGCTCGTATTACACGGTTCCATAGGTTTTATATTTAAAATGGATCCATATGTCTGGCTGAATTAGAACGACCTCACTGCGACGTCATTAGAATGATGATTAGTAGGGCAACTATCCCCACATGACCTTCTTTCAGGTTGGTGAATTATTGTAATTCAGCCAGGCGCACATATATAATACATATTCATATTATGTCATCCTGCAGTAGATAGCATATATATAGGCATTTCAAAAAAAAAACATCACTAAAACGGGAACATGTTTGAAAATCCCATATTCTACCTACTTCAGCATGATAACACACACACACATATACACACACATACATACATACATACATACATACATATATATATATACACACACAATACATACATAGATGTAGAGTTCCCTTTTCCAGAAGCCCTCGATATACGGATCTGATCTTTCGGATTTGGCCCTCGCCATGAGGCTATATGGTCAGAGAGGGCACTCAGCATGCCGATTGCCAGGAGAACCTGGCTTTTACAAGCCATGCACTGAGAAGAACAATTGGGGTTTCAGAAAACGGGATCCACAAGTCACTATAGGTTTCTTGATCCGGGGTACCCCCGTTTTAAGAAACTCAGCCATTTTGACTTTACGTAAAGGTTCAAGAATGGTTCTGCACCACTGAAGAAGTGAAGGATTTGGGTATGTTTAAATGTTTAGCTTGATGATCAATCGGATTCGCTGCAGACTGAATTTGATTCGTTGAAGTTTCGAAATGCTTTGGAGGCAATACTGTCTTGTTAATTTTGGGGCTATGCTCCCTGAATGGGCCAGGGTTTGAAACCCCAGAAAACCCCGATCTGGCTGAGAAACGACGGCCTCAACGTCATCACTGGCGTGAAGGCCCAATCCATGTGCAATGTTGCCAACAAGGAGCCCCCGCTACGGTTGTGAGATCAGGCACCTGAAAATGTACTTGGATTAGGCACCTGAACAGCAGGGATTGGTAAATGTCCCATTTTGGGTATATTGGACATCACCTGAAATAGTAGCCATGTGGTTGACCATATACCTAATGGTTGGGTGATGTGACCCATGGGGACATTTAATGACCCATGGAACATGTACTCGCCAGGATTGGATCGAACGATTGCTGGGTTAGAGCCGTAGCTGCCGTGACACTCCGCCAGGGCCGAGCGACACAGCCTGCTGGTTTTTTCTTGTCGGCACGTTATCGAAACTGGCTACAGTAATAAATCCATGGATGGTTTTAGGGAAAAGATCATGTGGATTTTGACAAATTGGGACATTGTGTTGCCATTTGTTGCCATTTGTTGCCATTTGTTGACATTTGTTGACATGTTTGATATCTTTCATTGTTGGGTGTTGCTGCAGATTGCTCTGAGGGGCGACGCCCGGGAGTTTCCAAAGGAGCTTCGGGGGCCGCCCCAGAGCAACTCACAGAGTTCGTTTCCCGTTTCACGCGCCCAGGTACCGTGCAATCAGCTAGTCTCGCTGGGAAAATCCGATCACGATGTAATGGATATTACCCTCTGGTAATTTGTTACATAGCTATTGAATTTGGCCATTTATAGTGGATTTACCCATTGAAAATGGTGATTTTCCATAGTTATGTTAGTTTACCAGAGGGTATCTGATTCCTGCACTCTTCATCCAAGCATTCTCTGAGAGGAAAGCAAATCAAAGCCTCCTTTTCAGGCAGTTCGAAAGCAGTTTGAGGAACGCTCATATGCAGTGCTCACAGAGGCTGACTGTCGTTGCGACTGGACGACTGTCGAGTCTGATGTTTTTCAGTCTCATTTTTTTTTTTGTGTCGACGGCATGGTTTGAGAGAAAATTGGCAGGAAACCTCCTATATATATAAGCTCATACAAATTGTATATATATATATATATGTATATACATATTCCAAGGGACAAGCCATGGATTCCTGTAGATTTTCCCTTAAACTTAAACCAATACATTGTTTATGACACCATTGGAATCTTTTCACGACCAGTTTCTTCGAGAAGACGTTGCTCAAAGACTAGCACGGGAACTCGAAGAAGTTGACAGAGCTGATGGTAGGGTGACCGAGATTTTGATGAGATGCTCTTAAATCATCTTAAATCATCTTAAACCATCTTAATTCCATGATTCCGAGTCTTTGAATGTGGTTTCCATATTTTTCTTCACTCCTTTTTTTTGGATCGAGGATTCCAACCAGATGCAGAGGAGCTTCCAGTGCCTTGCTATACCAGCGGTGTCCAAGATGGTTGGGTCGGATCCTTGGCATTCAAACATGGAAAAATGATGAATGACAGCAATGACAGCAATGACAATCCATAATGGTCTAACAACTAACAATGGTCTAACATGATGATGGTCTTGTGGGCAAATTCCAAGACGATGCAAATCTGCAGCTGATGCTCAAATTCTTTGAAAAGACAAAAATCCTGTTGCCCATTAAGATGGGCACCTGTTGAAGACTTTGTTGGATCAGCTGTTCGAGATGGGGAGGTCCTCTTTGGGTCGGCAGATGCTTCAGGAATTGGTGGGTCCTCCTCACCTTCGGCGATTCTTGCTCTCAGCTAAGACTCACCCAGATGACGAACCGGAACGACAGAGGGACGCAACGACAGCAACTGGGTAGATGGGCATTCCAGGTTTTAAACTATTATACAAGCACAGACATAATATAATATATATATATACATTTACAAACTCAATATGAACTGAGATTGATCCCATTGATATCTGGATTTCTTGACTTGGCAGTTTTCCGTATGCCCAAGGCGCTTCTGCAGCGGCTTCCAAGCGGAGTCGCCTCATGGCAGGCGAAGTTCTCGACCATTTCCCAAGCAATTCTTGACAAAAGCAGCTGGGGATGATTTGGGGGAAGTAACTTGAACTGCTTGGTGGTGACTGGAACATTTTTTTATCATTTTTTATTTTTCTTTTCCATTTCACATATGGTATGTCATCCCAACCCCATTGACGAACTCATATTTTTCAAGATGGTTGAAACCACCAACCAGTGAAGTTTTGGGAATGATTCTGATGGGCTGATAGCTTGTTTCCGGTTGATTTTTCAGAGCTGCGCAAGGCTTGGCCGCGGCTTGTCGGATGTAGCTGGAGAGCTGTTTGCCAGTGCACAACTTACCTCCAGGGGTTTGCCAAATTTATGATCATTTGGGGACAACATGATTACCCTCTGGTTATTTAACATAGCCATATGGAAAATCACCATTTTTAATAGGTAAACCATCTATTTCTATGGGCCATCTATACCATGGCTATGTTAGTCATAACCAGAGGGTAAATATACTGCTGGATTTAGGGCTACTCCCCTAGACACAGACCCCCCGGTGATTTGATACCGCCTTCGCTGCAGTTGTTGCACCCAGGTGAGACTTTCCTTCGCTGGTTGAAAGCTGGGGCCTAGCTTCACACCGTTCAGCTGATGGGATTGGGTACCCTCTGGTAATTTGTTACGTAGCTATTGGAAATGGCCCATAGAAATAGTTGATTTACCCAGCTATAAAATGGTGATTTTCCATAGCTATGTTAGTTTACCAGAGTGTAACAGATGGTACTTGATGGTAACAAATTATGGAAGGGTCTGGCAGGCCCGTCTGCCGAGGCCTGTACAGGCCTGGATCCAAAGAATGATGGCAGGCCGCAGGTTCGACGCTTTCGCCCCGGCTTGGACTACACAGTGGCAGCCAGAGGTGCTCAAGATACTGATGAGGCACGGAAAAAACTGGAGCTGAAAAGGATAGGGGTCGGCGAAAATGATGGAAAAGCTACAAAAGGGCAATCCCTACTACTGAGTTACTTTGTGTATCTTGGCAATTTATAGAATCACGGTTATATTTCTTCATCATACATTCTGAATATTTGTGAAGATTCTGATGTTGCTTTATTACCTGTCTATTCTGTTATAGGGCACACCTACAAAAACGGTTCGAAGCTCGCACATTCGCTGGCCGCAGGCAGATCTGGATGCTATCCTGTGCTTTGCGATGGGAGGAAGTGAGGCACGCGTCGCAGCCATCGCCCTGGAATTGTTGGGATTCCCCGACCTGGGTGACCTGGGGTGACCCAAAAAAGATGTACAAATTATACAACTTAAAACATTGCTTCGAGGAGGCGTTAAGAAGGCACCCCTTTGACTGGGGTCAGTGATATGAAAATTGGAGATGGCAATGTTTTCTCACCAAGTCCAGAAAGCTGCCAGGGCGAGGCAAGCACTGCTGCAATGGAAGCATGGGCCAGTGAAGAGGTACCTGGTTGGAAACACTTTAGGAACCTTTGAATTATTTGAGTGCCAGAAAATTTTGAAGGAGCACTGAGCACAGCTTTGAAATATTTTGAGTGTTTCCCTTTACCTTGCAGTCTTAAACGATGCCGGTTGCATTGCTTGAGCAGGTTGGTGGCTTTGAATGCTATCTAGCAGCAGATGAGGCACGATGACGGCCACATGGCCACGATAGTTACCTCCAAGCCCAAATAGCCAGTGTCTTGTCACAGCGAAGATTTCCTACATCAAAGACGGTGTGAGTTTGTCTGAAAATAGGCTTCCCTCAAATCCCACAGCTGACTTTCTGACTTTCCCCCTTAAAAGATGCATATGTTGGGGTAGACACCCCATTGTTGGCAAGGAAGAAAAAATCATAAAAAATCATTCTGATATAATTTTTCTATAATTCTGAATTCACCCATTTATAGCCATTGAGCTTAATGACTTCATTTTAATCAACAGATTGATTTTTCACCACATCATCCGGTGGATTTTTGACACGAAATCTCCACAGGAAGATGAGACCGTCGAAGCCCAGGAGGCGATATTTTCGCGGATTTTATGATGGATCATAGTGATTGAATGATGGGCAAAAAAAAACAAAAACATGGGGAAATGGTGATATCACCAGCAATTTTTAAAGGAATATTGGCGATATTGGGAACAACTCGCCAACTTTTTTTTAAAATGATGGGTCTGTCTGAAATGGCTACAGCCAAAGCACAGGTAACATGGGGTAACCAATCTTCAGACAAACTGAGACAGTGAGATATCACCAAAAGGTATGAGGATCAGGTGTGGTTTGTCACCAAGGCAAAAAAATGGTATATTAAGACATATTCTGATTGGTAGTTTGAAACATTTTTTATTTTTCCATATAGGGAAGAATCATCCCAACTGACGAACTCATATTTTTCAGAGGGGTAGGTATACCACCAACCAGTATTCAACATTCATTCGCAATGATTTGATACTTCATGATATAGTTTCACTGCTAAGAAGGTTTCAAGTCAGTAGAGACACATCCAAACAACCTATCCCGCTACTATGAAATATTCCCAAAATCATGGTTTAGTATTGGATCTACTCACCTATCCCTAGGATTGAAGGGTATTCAACATGATCGTGGGATTGTACCTTGCTAGTACATCACCACAAGCATCCTCATGAAATCACCATATTGACCCCTCTCCACGAGCTTGATACAAGAACCAATATCCTAAGCAGCATTAAGTTCATCAAAAAAATAGTATCATTGTATATTATACGAGATGTTGTGTGTATATATATATATATATCTTTGTTATTTCGCCATTCAGTCACCATCCCCAGCATAGGTCTATCGGGGCGCCGACACGGATGGTCCCTTGGTCCGCCTGGCATGGGTCTCGCCGCAGGGCTCGCCATGGCGAGCCATGGCGGACGGGTCAAAAAAGTAAAGAGTTCGGGAAAAATCATCATAAATCATCATTAAACTTATATATGTATATATATATATATATGTTGATATTCAATCTTTTCCTCACGAAGAACCGCCGTAAAAAAGGATTTTGCCCCATTTTTAGACAACCAAATGCCAGATCCATTCAGACCCGAGAATTTTGGTCACTAACCTCCCATTGGGTCCATAGACTTTTGCCACCTGCGGATTTTTGACACAGAATTGGATGATGGGAAAATTTTAACCGGACACCCCGATCAATTTGATGGTAAAAATACCATGGTTTCCGGTTAAGATTTTCCCCAAATCCAATCCATTGATTTTGACATCATCTTGTCCTGTTTGATGCCCTGGGTGCTCAAGAGTTGAGACACGACTTGCACAACGGATGCCTTTGTGAGCAGCAAAAAAAGGTCGCCTTTTGTGTCCCCATCCCCGGGATCCCCAGTTCAGCCAGTTCAGCCCATCGATAGCCTAAAGGGAGCTCCACCATGGTGCAGCCATGGAGCCCTGAACCCGGAATGTCGGCAAGCAGAGAAACGCTTGCCCTGGAGAGTTTGTTCCCCCACTCGGTGAATTTTGATCACTTTGAGCCTGAAATGTACGAGAATTTTGGGGAAGACACGGATACCTTGGTGAGTTCCGATGGGGCTCTGGCCAGATTTGGAGAGCACATTCCCTTGGTCTCCAGTGGCATACAGCTTTTACATGAGTTGGCAGGCAACCAAGAAGCCTTGGAAAGGGCGAGAAAGTCTGATCCCTTGGGACGAGATGGCATCCTAGTGCATTCTTTGGAGTATGTGCCAGTGATCAATTCCATCATGCAAACAGTGCACCAAGCTGGAGAGGATGATGAATCTTTGCAGCGTGCACGAGAACGAGATCCCATTGGAAGGCATGGTTATGTGACAAAAGCATTGGAGCACATCCCATTGGTAAGTGATGGGATCGTGGCCATTCACCGCCATTCGGGTGATGATGTGGCAGCAGAACGTGCCCGAGGCTACAGTTTGCAAAAACTCTTTGGCCCAGACGGAGCTGTTACACGCGCCGCGGAGCTGGTTCCTGGCTTGAATTTCTTACCTGCTGGTTTTCATTGGATGAATGGTGACAGAGAAACTCAGCCGCACAAACGCCGAAAAACCGTCGTCGTCGTCTAAAGTGCGAAAGGCAGACGGTGAGGAAGCTCACTTAAGAGGTTCCTGAAGATTCAAGCTTGTATCTTATACATCACACATTCACAGTAACAAATATGTATATAATATACATATATATATGTATATATATATATATATTATATGTATATATACATATGTATACATGTATATATATATACATATGTATATAACTATCTTTAAACACATGTATATATGATGTGTATATATATCAATGTACATATTGGATTCGGATGGACTGAGAGAGACGGAAATAGATAGATATAGACTATAGACATAAACATAGAGGAGACAGAAGAAATAGAAAGATATAGAGACTGCGAGATTTATTGATTTGTTGATCCATTATATTTGGATTGGATTAGCTTAGAAATTAGATTGGTTTAAGTTTGAGGTTCGGATTGGATTAGTAGATATTAGTAGTACGTAGTAGTATATTCAAATAGCAAGTAGTTCTAGGTTGCTTCTTGGCTCAGGAACGCGCTTCTCGCGCGATTGACCTGCCCCGGAGCTGGGGTTCTGCCTCTGACCCCGACAGTGCCCTGTGGCAAATGGCGGAGTTGGTGCCCGGAGCGGATGCTGTTGCCTTTGCAGTGCATCTTCAGGGAGGAGCCTTCTGCAGATGTTGTTGACTGCCACCAGCTGAAGGTCCATAGAGAGTGGTAGAGGGTACAATGTGGTGCCCCATAGTTAGCCAAGTTCGTTTATAACTTCAATAACTATGGTTTATGGTAGATATGTCTATAGTTAATGGGGTTTATAAACCAATTTATAACTAGGGGGCTCCACATTGTAGATCATCCAGTTTTTGACCAGCCCATTTTTTCTCGTCAGGATACTATGCCCAGGCGCTCCGTAGCGTGACCAAGACCAGCTGGGTCAACGTCCGAACTGAGGAGCTCATCTTATGCATTCGCTGCGGTTCGCTCTCGCAGCTCTGGTGTAGCAAGGTGCCAGTCGGTGACACATAAAATTCCACCTGGCACATGTTGAAGGACTTTGGAACATGAACATGTATTTGTAAATGTATATATACATACTGTACAGTACACATGCACATGTATAGTGAATAGTATCACAAAAAATATATTTGACACAGCATGGTAGACACAAGGTGCCAGGCAGACTTCAGAACATAGAATGCAAGTGGAATCCCTTGATCGAAAATACCTATATCTTCTGTTCTATCCGGTGTTTTCAATTGTACCAGATGGATCAAGATGCCATATTTCTTAAAGCTTTCGACCAAGGGTAGCTCCAGTTCCCTTTTCGTATCAGGTGGACATCCTTCATGTGGATGTGATTCCCAGGCACGGTGTGTCCCTGGTGCCATCTACCCGACCTGGTAAACGTTAACATTGTTGTTGTTGTTGTAAGCGGACGTCAACCTGCTCCTCACCGAAGTGAAGTAGTTAAGACGCCATAGTATGCCATCTGCGAGAATCAAGTTCCCATACTTCTCCAAGCAAAACACAAAAGA
>Ga0126342_10001755_pt1 | contig 31743 bp, 19 predicted proteins | sample Cyp1metagenome_FD_92528 | JGI IMG/M metagenome (GOLD analysis project Ga0126342, IMG submission 92528) | Coral microbial communities from Lord Howe Island, Old Settlement Bay, Australia - Cyphastrea 1 metagenome | ecosystem: Host-associated > Invertebrates > Cnidaria > Coral ...
CATTGTTTGTTGTCGTAATGGCGCAGATTCTGCACAAGGAAGGTGCCTGGTAGGTGGTCGCTACACTCCTTTTTTGATGATTGCCAGAAAAAAAGGAACACACACACAGGATTCACGAACGATGACAAAACGAAAACGAAAACGATAACTTTTGACATCAAAAATGGTCCGTGTGAGACACTGCCTTTTTTTCCCTTTTCCTCTCCCTTTCCTCTCCCTTTCCTTTTTCCTGTCTCTTCCTTTACTCTTCCTTTTCCTTCTCCTTTCCTTTTTCCTTCCTCTTTCCTGTTCTTTTTCATCTGACATTTCCTTTTTCCTTTCCTTTTCCGTTTCCTTTTCCGTTCCTTTTCCTTTCCTTTTCCTTTCCTTTTCCTTTCGCTTTCTTTTTCCTTTCCCTTTCCTTTTCCTTTCCTTTTCCTTGCCTTTTCCTCTCCCTTTCCTATTATTTCCTTTCCCTTCCTTTACTATTCCTTTTCCTTTTCCCTGTTCTCACTCATGTGAATTCTTTGATCAAGGTGTGAAGCCAGCGCTTGGAAAAACGATAAGAGGAAAAACAACGATAACGTCTACAAACGCCAAGCAGACCAAATCCTTCCAGCAGAGAACAGCCCGTCAAAATCTGTCCCTTAAAAATCACCCAATGTATACAGGCAAATATACCAGCACCATGGAGCATATGGGATTCATTCAACATGTAAAAGAAAACATAACAGAGAATAATCACTCATCAAATAAACAAAGGGTGGCTGGTAAAAAACAAAACTAGTGCCTTCTAGTCATGTAAACGGCTTCATTAAAGGGTCAGCCCTGGTTAGTGGTATACCTTGGTCTTCAAAAAATCCCAAAAATCCCTTGGTCACAGGGTGGTGCCCCAATGATTCGATCATATTCAATCACTAGGATGGGACACATATCTAATACAATGTTAGTAAAGCAATACAGGATGGGGCCCCCAAGATAGCGTTCAGTTGGTTTATAAGTGGCTGAATTCAATGGTTTATGGTAGATATGATATGACTATAGTTAATGGGGGTTATAATGGTTTATAAACCAACTTATAACTGGGGGGCCCCATCCTGTAGTAAACAATCCCCAAAAAAACATTACTATGGGCGGTATAAGCCATCAAAATATGGATGGTTCATGACATTGTTTTACTGACATTAATGGGTACTAGCGAATATATATCTAAGCGATATAGCTAATTGGGATTGGAATCTAATTTCCAATAAAATCAAATGCCGTATCTAACATCATATATATCTAATATAACTGCTGGGTACACATGGTAAATATACGGTACTAGCTAATAATTATTGGGCTTTATGAACCAACCAACCGTTTCACTTAGGGGGCACCGCCTCGCAGGAATGTTTGATATCTCAGTCGTTTTTTTTTTCGTTAGTAATATCTAAGGTAGCCCATCTCCACATTTAGACAGGTCCATCTCCACATTTAGACAGGTCCATCTCCACATTTAGACAGGTCCATCTCCACATTTAGACAGGTCCATCTCAAAATGAAACACGTTTTCGCGCAGCTGTGGAGCTTGCAGAATTGCAACTGTCCATGAAACTGCGCCGCAACCCACTGAGCCACTGGATGGAACAATTTCCGGCCACAAGTGCGGCGGCGGTGGGGTGATTGATATATGAATAGATGCACCATATTAATTTCATATTGACTTATTGCATTTAATATGTAAACTATATTTTATATATGTATATAATATGTACAGTCTAATAACATGTAATAATATATAATACTGTATGTACAGTAATGCAATATTAAAATTAGTACCCTGCAAGAATAAGGCCGTTTGTGCCACATGGAGGGTACTCAAACACGTATTTTGCTGTGCGGAATTATTATACCCGACAGATTGGATGCTTACGTACTTGACTTTTTTTTCCGGGTGGTTGTTTAGAACTCAATTTTTGACTCATGTTCAACATCACTTGTTCCCCAAAATATAAAATGCAGTATGTAAAAAGGGCTATGATTATGGTTTTTTTCTCTGTGTATTGTATACAACAAGTTAACATCTTCAGTCTTCAGTATTTATTGATCTGGGCCATTAATCAACCATCAATTAAACATATTTCAACCATTCATCAACCATCAAACAACCATTCATCCAGTGTCATGGGGGCCTGTCTATCGGGTTTTTGGCAGAATTTTATGGCCTATGGCGCCGATTTTCAAAGGGTAAACCCCCAGCATTTTTTGGGCATACCATGGGCATACCTTGGGCATACCTTGCGAATCGTCTTTTTTTAATTATGATTAGCCATTGGATTAGGGAGTACCTATTTTCAAGCACACCTAGGTTGATTTTTATCAACCGTTTTTTTTCCACGGCGAAAATCAAGGCCTCGACCATGCCTCCATAATTCTTACAAGATCTCAACCTTGGTTGAATTATAAGATCTCAACCTTGGTTGAACCTCCTAGAAATGGACTGACAATATTTGTTTGTGGATCATCAGGTGATGGTGCAACAGAATAAATGAATTCCAATGTGCGGGAGGAAATCAATTTCACGATCACCAGCTACTCCAACAACGCATGGCTGCTGGCTGATATTCCTTTTTATCGGGATGTGTGTGAAGCTCGTAGCTTTATTTCTTCTCTTTTAAACATCGTAAGGCTTGCTACTTAGGAGAATTTTTTTCCCACCTTCACCGTGATTCAAAAACATTAAAAACGCATAGATGTGAGTATTTGGCCGGAAGTATTCCTTTCGAAGGCAGATGGAGTAATTCCACCCTCGGTGTAGGGCAGTGTCAATCCCTTCCATCATATGTCATGGATGGCAGATCAAACCCATCAAGGGCTGTTGGAAGTTGGAAGTGTAGAGCATATCCATTTTGCCGAATGTTCGAGTCTGCGGGTACTGATTAATCACCAATCTAACCATGTCCGACAGAGAGAATATCCCAAATGCTGGTGGAAGATGTTCCAACACCCTAAAAATCACCCATTGTAGGCAAATACCCTCTGGTAAACTGTCACATAACTATGGAAAATCACTATTTTTCATGGCTAAATCCACTATAAATGGCAAGTTTCAATAGCTATGTTAGTCATTACCAGAGGGTACTAATAGGAAACCATACCATATAGTTACCCGTGGCGACGTATCCAGTGGTTCAACAAGGTTGCTCCGCGATGAAAAGCTTCGAAGGCCCCGAGGGGTTCAACGAAATAACCTCCATGGCTAGTGGATTTCCCGTTCAGAAACGTTTGATGACACCAGTGGCTATGACGCCAATTGTCCTATCATAATATCAGGCTAGGAATTATAATAGAACATAATAGAACTAGATCCAAATATATCCAAATATATCCAAATATATCCAAATATATCTAAATATAATATATGATGATATCAAACGGTAATTAACTGCTATTTATCATGCACCTCGAAATCATGGAATCAAGAGGAAATTCAGCAGAAATTCACCTGCCACAGACAATAAAATCCATCCGAAAAAATGTGTCCGGCTGCGTGGGTGAGCAGAAGTGGTAGTCAGGTGGGTAGCATCCCCAAGAAAAAATGCAGAAACGGTGAAGAACTTATTACTATGTTTGTCCAACTTCTATGATTTTAGGGGTTACTCTGTGATTGGTGCGGTTTCTTGTTGAGACCACATGATGTTGACATAATTTGTTCAACATATTCAAAGATATTCATAATATTTCATAATGATAACCCATAGGATCCATGTATGCTATATATGGTAACATGGATCCCATCAATATACCCCAGTCATGTTAGCAGTAATATACCAGCACCATGGATCCGTCATGGGTAAGAGATTGACACTGATTTTCTATTGAACAGTGGTATGGTCTACGCCTGTGATGGCTATCAGTCCAGGTGTTTTCAGCTCAGTACGTGGAGACATAAATTGGAGACACGGATCGTCGAAAACGAAGCGTCGACTCGTAAATGGTGGTGGATTGATTGATTAAATTGGTCCTGGTTGGTGGTTTCCACATCTATTGGGAATAGTGTATTATCGGGTGTAGCATACTATTCACAGATATTCACCTGGTAGGTGGTTTCAAACATTTTTTGTTTTCCATAAGGGTATGGGTCAAAATTAAAGACCTGGATGACCACAGATGAAAAAGTATCTGTTTAGTATGAGCCCTCTAATCATTGGGGTACCCAATTTTGACCCATAGCAATAATATATGAGATAATCCTTCCCATTGACTTTCATATTTTTCAAGATGGTTAAAACCACCAACCAGGGACTAATGTTTAGTGAAGCATCAATGGAAGAACTGATCTACATAATCATAAATGTCATAAACAACAATGACAGATTGATGCATCAATTGAAGGAATATTCTAAATAGATAATTTGTTTGATCTACATGATCACACATAAACTGTAAAACTTAAGATAGAAAATGTGTGTGCATGTAGGGTATGAAAAGTGGACTGTCCCAAATTATAAATATATATATATATAGAATTGAATATAGAGGATATTATAGATGTGCCTGGGTTCACAAAGAGTTGTTCCGGAAAAGCCTTCAGGATTTGACGTTTTTTCTTTTCATGTTGCAGTTCGTTTCCCCACGCGTAGTTCCCCTTTCTGTTTCATGTTGTATCATTTGTTTGGTGGTCGGACGTATTTTGAAGATGTTCCATCAAATCAGATGATGATCCCACATGTCTCTCCTATGTTGGGGGCTCGAAACTACCAAATAGTCCTGTTTTATTTTATCATGATATAAGATTGAATAATATACAATGTGAGACCCCCCAGGGATGTTTGTTGGTTTATAAGCCCCAGTAACTATAGTTATAAGTACCTTAAACCAGAGTTATTGGAGTTATGTTCACCAACTTAGCTATCGTGGCCGGGGGCCTCACATTGTATGAATCTCATCGCAGCCACATGATTCCAGGAGATTTTTGCTTTGTTGGATCGGGTGAGGGATGCACAGCTATCGGGTGAGGGATGTCCAGGTCGCCGATCCGTCATCCCCCTTTTTTTTGGGGAAAAAAGGGTGGCATTGAGAGTAGCTTTCCCATCGTTTTCCCGTCGTTTCCCATGGTTTCCCTGGTTTCCCCATGCTGGATGATCATCATACTATGATATACACTCCCTACATCTCCCTACAATGTGAGGCCCCCGGCCACGATAGCTAAGTTGGTGAACATAACTCCAATTTCACTATGGTTTATGGTACTTATAACTATAGTTACTGGGGCTTATAAACCAACAAACATAACTGGGGGGCCTCACATTGTAAATGTAACATGGACCCCCAAAATGGCCATATCCAATAAGAAAGCCATCTTCGGGACCAGGTTTCAGGTTCCATGTTGAATTTACTGGACGTAAATCGCCTAGTAACCTAGTATAACACCATATCATTATAATTTTAGTGGTTTGTAATACAATAATATTAATATAATCAACATTGTTTATAATATTTAATATTATTATAATAGTAATTTTAGTGGTTACCCTGATGTACTATAATCATCAACAACCAGGGACATTGTAATTTTAGTGGTTTGTCACACATTGCTAATCTTCCATGCTACTTGGAAATATAGATAAGAGGGACATGTATGGGATGGGTTGAAGCTGCCAACCACTATACTATTGACATATATTATCTACAATTATTTGATAATTACAGTACATGACATGATTTTATATGGTTGTGTCTGAACTTGGGGTGTAGCCTCAAGTGGCCAGTTCATAATGGAATGGATGATCCATTAAATTTGGTGCTACGCCAGGTTTAGTCCGACAAACCCACATGTCTAATATATATATATAATATTAATATATATTTATATTATATTATATTATATTACATTATATTATATTATATTAAATATGATATATCTTGTTTGCATATACATATTAATATGTATATATATATATATATCAACAACTGGGATTTAAAGGCGATGCCAACTTTCCAGTCCCAGCGCGTTTATGTCCTGCGTAAGCTCCATGCGTTGCGGGCGCTTCTTTGTTGGTTCATCGGTAAATCCCAAAGTGCTGAATGATGAAACGGGATCTAATGGGATTTAGTGGGATTTAATGGTGATTTATTGGGATTTACTAGGAATTTAGTTGGATTTTCTGGGATCTAATGGGATTTTTCATGGTAAAAATAGCGGTAGGATACTGGAGATTGGGATTTCATGGGATACAGCTGGCGAATGAAGAACTCATCACCTCAACTCGTTTTCCGTCGGATGATTAGGTGGAGAAACATCCCCAGATCCTCATCCCCAAATTTTCAGGTTGGTGAATTCTTCTAATTCAGCCAGAGTGATTCAACTTTCGTTCGTCAAAATGTCCATTTATACAAGGGTTTCTCATGCTTTGTCTGAAAATAGGGTACCCAAAGATTCAGTGGTGAATCGTCATCATCCTTAGTAAAACTGCATTTTCAGACACAGCCATGCGCAGAGGTTGCGGTCAAAAGCTGCACCTCGCGTCCAGAATCGCCTCGGAATGAGGTTATCTGTCTGTGCCATCAGCGTGCCATCTACCATGGCTCCGCCACCGAACTCTCTCGATGGCTTGAGAGGCATGGATGTTTTTTCCGGGACTCGGGACACGAAAATTCCCATTCTATTTTCCCTGGTATTGGAATAGGGGTGAAATGGGAGTATGGGACTAGAGCTTTTCCACGAACACTGGGAATATCTGAGGAATCTTTGGGACATACTTAACTGGTTGGTGGATGTTGGTGGTTTGGAACTTTGGAACATTTTTGGTTATTCCATATATTGGGAATAATCATCCCAACTGACTTTCATATTTTCAGAGGGGTAGGTATACCACCAACCAGAATATTATATAATTGGAAGTATTATATAATTATATATATAATTACTTGTTGCAATACATGTTATTATAGAATCCATCTATAGTAGCCGGGATGCACATCTGTGCACATCATGTTTGCTCGCCGCTGTTTTTTGCGCAAGTGATAGAGACTTGCGGGAGGAATTCGATTTTCTCCAACATCAACTGGGCATAGGTCAACATTTCTGAAGCAATTTGAGATTCAACAGGACAACAGTTCGTGTTTAGCACCTTTGTGGTACCTCTCTTCGTTGGTTTCAACTTGCAGCAACCTCAATATTCACCTCAGCATGGAATGATGTCTGAAACTTCAGCAGAACATTGAGTAAAACAATGCCATTTGCACCATCCCCCAGTCATCGCCATGTTTATAGGTGGTATGATTATTCTTCCCAGTCATGGGTGGTAAAAAAATGGCATTGTCTTACCCACATTCATGATTTATATACACCATGAGAGTATGAATGGTATATAACTATATCATATCCACTAAATATAGTAGACATCATCCATTAATGGTATGTTTCAACCACATTAGGCCCATCAACAGCCTCGGATCCAGGTCGGGTCGCACGGTTCCGCGGGACTACAATCCTGCCGACTATGTGCCCTCGACGACACGAAGGAGGATCCATTGAGGATCCGTCATGGGGACTGCCATAAAGCCGTCATGGGGATGGTTTATATAAGCCATAAAAATGCTGATGACTTAGGGATTGTTTATCTATGGGTTTACCACATCAACTGGTGATTTTTTACTGGAGTTCTAAGCTATAAATGGCGGGCTATTTGTTTGGGGACTTATTGTTTTCAGTTTTTTTTTACTCCTGTATCCCTGCTTCTTTGCTTTTTGCTTTTCTGCTTTTCCTTGCTTTTCTGCTCTTCTTCGCTTCTCGAACCTAAACCAACCCTCAAATCAACCCGAAAGAAGCCCGAAGCAACCAGACTTGAGCATCAATATATATATATATTTAAATATATATATATATATATTCTCATAAATAGGGAAGGGTCACCCAAATAATGAACCAACTGGCGGTTTATCAATCCTGGGCTGGCTGGGCACCGAGATTCTTGGGATTAGGGAGGTAAGTGATCTCTACAGTAACCATTTGTACTGCGGTAAGAAATCCTTCTAGAATCTGTAAACGCCCTTAAAAACTCACCCTTTGGTAAACTGCTACATAACTATGGAAAATCACCATTGTGTAGCTGGGTAAATCCACTATTTCAATGGCCATTTTCAATAGCAATGTTAGTTTACCAGAGGGTAACTTCAGAATATGTCCCGCTTGGTGCTTTGAAACTTTCAACATCTACGATTGTCTCCAACCATGCCGGAAAAAGCATCGAACATGGGATGGTTTAAACATTGTTCCCCAACAAATTTCCCCACTGATTCTCCCAATGATTCTCCCAATAGCTAACATTCGAGGTAATGTTCCTCATGGAGACTTTGCCAAAGCGCGAGCTGGAATCCTTTGTGGACAAGAGTCGGATCAGACGCTTGGGCGAAGTTCGCTGGTCGTCAGACAGTGGTCGCTTTATCTTCCCATAGAAATAATCGGCTAATATACAAAAAACGATGGAACAACATCATTTTTAATGGGTATATAGGTAAATCAACTTTTTCAATGGCTATGTTATTTTACCAGAGGGTATGGGAAATCTTGATAATGAGATATCATGGGATGTACCCACTGGAAATTTCGCGGCTGGCGAACTGGACTATTACCATTTTTAGTAGGATTACTGTAGTAGGTAAATCATCATAAATCATCTATACTATATATTTGGTTCATTCTCCATAGCTATCTTAAATAGCCAGAGGGTGTAAGTGGCACATCCAAGCCAAGGTCCGATGTTTTTTTTCGGCCCCAACATATGGGTATGAAAATAGTAAATAGTAGATATCCCCAACTGGTTGGTGGTTTTAAACATTTTCTATTTTCCATAATATATGGGATAATCCTTCCCATTGGCTAATATTTTTCAAGGTGATTAAAACCACCAACCAGCCAAAAGTAGGTGTTCAAGCAGGGAAACTGATCATGAAACCCTGAAATTTCGGTGTCAGACGCCATGAATATGGGATTCCCGTAGACGATTCTTCAGTGGCCTTGGGACCATAGATGTCCTTTCCCCAATTTTTTTTGTCCCAGTTATAGGTGATATCGTGATATTATCTCATGAAACCTTCTTATAGTTGAATGAATCCCTCCTCTGTGTATTGAATCTATTTTTATGATTTTGGATCGACAATGAAGGCTTTAATCAATTTTCCGGTGAGGGGGTGGCTCTCTCATCCCACTTGTATACATATATAATACTAAGTAGGTAATATCCCCGGTTAGAAGTGGGATAAGTCAGGTTAATCCACTTTAGTCACTGTGGTGAACTCACCGTTAACTCTCTCGATTCCTGTGGTGGGATGAACCACCAAGATACATCTACCATGAACCAAAGTTGGCCCACATTAAAGAACCTTACGGGTAAACTAGAATTTTAACATAACCTAAATCATTTACTAAAAAACCTGTTTGTTATGTTACGTACAAGTACAGCTGGCATTAAATTCATGTCTTTAACCATGGGTAAGTATAGACATTATATGTAAACACTATATCTACCGCAAAGCATAGAGTCTCACAAACCGCATTAACTAGAATCGGTGCATGGGATCCGATGGCTGTTCATGATAGGTAACTAGAATATCTAACTAGTTAAACCTTATTTCTTAGAAAAAGCTATGACCCAACTACATAGGGACAAAAAAAACAACAGAAAACCAGCTACCATAAACCAACGTTCACCCAGCCAATCGCCTTTCCAAGCCCTTCCCCTTCGCTCCATTTAGCTCCGTTCCCCCAGGAAGCGACAGCAGCTTCCGACCCAGCGCGGACGGACAGAGCGCGCCGCAGAGGCCATCGATGGCGATGATGGGGGGTTTCCGTTTTGTCATGGTGATACCCCTACCCATAGGATCCATGGTGCTGGTATATATATATATATGCTAACGTGACTGGGGTATATTGATGGGATCCATGTTACCATATATAGCAGCACCATGGATCCGTCATGGGCTAAATCATCTATTTTAATGACGGCTTTTCCATTATAAACCATCCAGCTATGGGGATACAGCCATTTATGGAAAGCCATGTGAAGATCCAAACCAAACAGACATGGGATTTTGTGATTTTGGATGGTTTTTTTGGCTGAGCGGCTGAGTCCACTTTGAAGCGGTTCCAAGAGATTCACTCGACGTGGTTGGAACTGGGGAGATGATCATTGATTTGTCGGTGAGCTTGAGGTACCCTCTGGTAAACATACAAAAAGCGACATTGAAAGTGGCCCAGTCGAAATAGTGGATTTACCATGATTTACCCAGCTATTGCATGGTGTTTTGTCATAGTTAGGTCCCTTTTTACCAGAGGCTACGCAGATTTGATACAGTCTGGAACCACCGGATGTGGCTTTTGTCTGATTTTTGTTTTTTTTTCGGCCTCCCCAGGGTTTTTGACATATCAGATATCCAAAAGATATCCAAAAGATATCCAAAAGATATTCCAAATAATGTCCCAGTATATCCATTTATAAGATGATATATATATATATATATTCTGGGTAAATTATAACGACCTCACTACGACCTCACTGGAAATCATGGTTAGTAAGGGAAATCATCCCCAAATGGCCTTAATTCAGGTCTGTGAAATATTATAAACATATGATTATCTATTTGGGTACATTATAATGACCTCACGGCCTCACCGGAAAAAATGCTTCGCATTCCAGGGGATTTCTCCGAATGCCGAAGATTTCAGGTTGCTGAATTACTATAATTTGCCCAGATTCATGGATTATGATATAATCATGATATAACTATGAACCATTCATAATCACTATTATTAACCACATTTAACCAATATTATCACCATTTATGGAAAACAGAACTGCATGCTGCGCCAGGCTGGACCCTTCCAAGATGCGAAAATCCTTCGGGCTCCAGGTCTCAAGATTTGGCAATTTGAGGATGTTTTTTTTTTCTTTACATATATATACTGTAATATATTTTTCAGAGGCTTGAAACCACCAACCAGATATGAAACCTCTATATTTGGAGTAGGATTGACCATGGCACTCTAGGCTTTATTTATCACTGATTGGTGGTTTGGAACATTTGGATTATTGTTCCATATATTGGGAATGTCATCATCCCAACTGACTTCATATTTTTCAGAGGGGTAGGTATACCACCAACCAGTATATATATATAGTGATATAGTGATATAGTGATATAGTGTGTATATGTATAGAATTGTATATATATATATATATATGTAATATACATTTACATACATATGATATTATGAGATTTGATGTGTGGTGAATTGTTGTGATGATCACTTCCACTTGAAAGTAATAGGCAGCTATAATTATAAATTAGTGTGGTTCTTTTGGTATACTATATGTACCAATCACAAGGGTCACCGTCTCTTTCCATGCTGTCTCTCAAATTTGAGGGGGTTGTTGCATCGTTCACCAGACCAAAGGCGTCACAATGACTTGCCACAGAAGTCATTCAAATACACCTGACCTGCTGTACAAATTGTTGCGTAAAGGCCTGCTTCAGTGAATTGCAGAAACAGCAACAAGAAAGCAAGACCAACAAGAAGAAGAAGAAGCATAGGAAGAAGAAGAAGAATAATAATAAGAAGAACAGCAACAACAGTAGCAGCAACAGCAACAGCACAAGCATAGCAAGCGACAACAATCACAACAAACGCAACAAGCGCAACAAGCGCAACAGACAGACACAGCAACAAATGAGAGCAACCACAAAAAGACGAAGACAAAGAAACATGATAAGAAAAACAAACAAAAACAAAAACAGGGGAATTTGCTTGATGACATCGCCTGTACCAAAACCATGGCGAAACAAGAAAATTCACAGGTTCACAAACCTGCATCCATGCCCTAAGTGCAAGAGAAGCTCACCAACGGTTTGGTGTTCCAATAGGTTTGCAGTTCAATTTCAAGGTTCCCAGAACTAAATCATGGAAACATTGAAGTCGCACCCCGGATACAAGGGTAAAAACGCCTGTAGGCACCGTAGGCTTTCCCTTGGATGAATCCACTGAAAGGTTTTCTTTCGAATATCGTAGATGATTTGAGAGCAACATTTATTTGTGCCACTCCCATGCAACTCAGGGAAACGTCGGTTTGTATATTTGGAACTCCCAATCCCCTGCTGAAAATTGTAATGTTTGTAATCATTGTCCCCATTGAGACTCTTACTTCTGGGGTATGCCTATTTTTGAGACACACCCAAATCATGTGAAGTTGCCCCCTGGTGGTTTCCAGCCATTCCCTTAGGGTTTGAGTTTTTGGGGATGCTGGTAATTTATACATAACCACTAGACATGAAATCAATTCATTTGGGGAGCTGCGGACCACAAAACCGCCCCTAAAAATGGCATGAAATGAGCAAAAAATCAAGGCTCGAGGATCGTCAAATTAACATCCAAATTAAACATGTAATCATATCATCAACTATTTGTGAGTAGAATTTCATGACTTTAATTTTTAAAAAATGAACATTTTTTGACAATACCATGCATAAATTAACACTATTATATAAACACCAATTGTGAATCAATGATCGATGTCATGATTTTTTAGTTCTATTTACGAGTAGAACATGTGCCAGAAGTTATTTTTGGGGTTCCAGGTTTGGTGCCTCACACAACGCGAGTGGCGCAATTTGAGGCGGCTTTTGCCGCCCGGGCAGGGGCAAGGCGATTTGGGATTTCTAAGAAATTCTCTTGGGATTTAACCGTGAGAAGTGATTTTTTTTTTGGATTTAACCTGATTTAATGGATGAATCGTGGAAAAATAGAAGTGTAAGCTACAAGAATACCATAGATTATACCCTCTGGTAATACAGTTTGATTTCAACAACACATGTTGCATGGTGATGTTCGATTACGAGATATAACACTGATCAAACAGATCGAAAAGTCAGACACATTGGGACACCTGGAAATATGCAGTAAAAAAACAGGGTGTTTCCATAGTCATGGGGATGCCCAATAGCTGCTAGCTGGATGGTTTATAAGGGAAAATCACAAGTGGATGATTTAGGGGTACCGATATTTTAGGACACCCCCTTATGAAATTATCCATATCATCCTGGTTTGGTAAATTTCGGCATCGTTTTGTGATTAATACAAGTGATAGTCATGGGAAAATTATGAGATAATTATGGGATATATGATATATACAACTGTGGGACGATTGCAATAGTCACCATACCCACTTGGGGTTCATAAAAGTGGGTATGATGAACCCTAATTATTTGGGAAGATATATCATGACCCAGAAATAGTTGGCTACTTGACCCAGCTGCGATCCAGGATTATGTGGTGGAAATTCATGGTAGTTTGCGGAATGTAACTATTTCTAGAAATGATTGATTTATTGGTACTATCATAGAATTGGATGATGGGAAAATTTACAAGAAAGCCCTATATTTGATGGTAAAAACCATGGTTTCCTGTAGATTTTCCCTCAAACCAATCCAATGATACTAGCGGCGGAATCGCGTGTGTTTTATGGTATTTTATAGTTGGTTCTGCAGGTGCATCATTGATGTGTGATGATTTTAAGTGGTAGTTCCAGGTAGTTTGGCTGACCCTCTCCTTGCTGTCAAGGAACGTTTTCAAGCGTAGGCGTAGCTTAGCCTGATCCCAAAGTATCTGGCCACCTTTGAAGTCATTCTCAGGATCACAGTCCCAATTAGACTTGGTTCAGTTTCATCATCTGTTCCAGACAACTGAGTCAGTTTGGATGCCGAGTGTTATCGTGTAGCCAACTGGGGATCATTGGGGTAGATTATTGGCTGTAAATGGCTAGTTCTGGTATCCCAACTGACTTTCATATTTTTCAGAGGGATTGAAACCACCAACCAGATATGAAACCTCTATATTTGGAGTAGGATTGACCATGGCACACTAGGCTTTATTTATCACTGGTTGGTGGTTTGGAACATTTGGATTATTGTTCCATATATTGGGAATAAAAACCCCAACTGACGAAATCATATTTTTCAGAGGGGTAGTTCAAGCATCAACCAGTAGTTGGTATGGACCTAGTGGTCCAGTATGTGTTCTGGCAGATTCTGGCAGCTAGTCCTCGAAAGACTGGTAGCTTCCAGTAGATTAACCCATGGATGGTGGAAAATCCCTGAACAAAAACACTAGGAAATCATCTACAAATGGCGAAAGTTTTCAGTATCTACATGAGTTTACTGCAGGTAACGCTCCAGTTTTCTGAAACGGGACGATGGATATACCGGCCATGGTTTTCTCTGAAACTCTCGGTTTCGGTACTCCGAATTTCGATGGCGAATGTCAATGTTCATTCATTTCCCGATATGGCAAGCCATGTTGCATTCTTCTATGGGATATACCAATGATATATATATGATATAAATATGGTAAACAAACCAGAAAATCATTGGTAACAAACCATGTTATAGCCCATTGTTTGGTACCCTCTGGTAAACTAACTTAGCTATTGAAAATGGCCATTTATAGTGAGTTTTCCCATTAAACATGGTGATTTTCCATAGCTATGTTAAATTACCAGTGGGTAAATCAAAGCCATCAATCTTCAAAGATCGCCACAAAAACCCGGCCGCCAGGCGAGACAGCGCCTCCTTGAAGTTGGGAAACTAAGTGGCGGTGAAGCTCTGGTTTTTGTCGAGAGGAGACCCTCTAACGAACCAAAAACTATGGAAAACCGTGTTTTCTTAAATAGATACATCAACTATAAGTTATGGGACTTACCCTCTGGTAATGACTAACACTGCTATTGAAAATGACCACTTATAGTTGATTTACCCAGCTATAAAATGGTGATTTTCAATAGCTATGTTAGTTTGCCAGAGGGTAAACCTTGCTGAACGCAAGGTGTTTTTTTTTTTGTGCGTTGTGTGTGATCCTTGTGGTTTTGATGTTAGTTTGGGGAGAACGGCCATAAATCTATAGACTACCGTTTCAACCATAGCTGGTTGATACTGGTTGGCTTCAAATATCTATGACATCTATGATTTCCCATTCAACTTGGGAATACCTGATGAAAATGAGACACTTGGATACACTTGGCAGCAAAAATCATCAAAAGTCACCAAGTGAACTAAATATATGATGTGGTAAGCCTTCTTAAAGCCAAAAAAAAACCATCCCCAAATTGATCAGAAATGGTAGGTTTTTTCATGGTGTTCCCACAATGATCGCTTGAGGATGGACTTGGAGGCAATCTAAGGTGAGTCACGAGTCACGAGTCAGCACCATACATTTGAACCTTTGGTATTTGGATCAATATTTCTGTGCCAACGACCCATCATTGTTAGCCAAATCATCAATGTTGCTGGATTGTGCGGCCATTTGTTTGGTGATGGCAAGTGTTGCTTGATGCTGGTTAGAACATGCATCAGTTTTGTGCTTCAAAACCATTTTTGTGTTTGTAAAGACTTGGTACATTCATTTTTGCTGGTAAATCCTTAAAATTTCATGATTAGAACAATCACTCACAATCTTGGTAGGCTGAAATAGGCTGAACTCCAATTTTTGTTGGTAACTGCGGCATCATCCATTGAAACCTGACATATCTCCGGGGGGTGGCTCAACCCAGTTTTTCGTTGTTGGTTTATAAAATTTTATAAACCAAGTTACATACCAAAAAACTCCATTGAAATCACCTATATCAAGCCTCATGTCAGTTGGTAAATCCTGATGTTTGCTGCTTAGATCTGTTACATTCCCAAGTTATTTGTCGGTAGGTTGGTGAAATCCATCCATTGAGGCTTCGCTTTGTGCTCACAGCCTTTCTGACGATGCTCTTCTCATTAGTTCCTGGAAGCGAGCAGTGCTGGGTGTTGAAAAATGGGGTTAATATGGGATTTGATTTAGCCAGTTATTTGTTTTTTCGATATAGTTACCCTAGTTCTCCCCAGTTGAAGATGGCATCAAACAAAATGGATACATAATATGGATTAACCACTTACTAGTTGGGAGTCACCCTCAAGTTGATGACCAAATGGCTATGGAATTCTGTCATTCTGTTCCGATATGTTCCCCAGTATCAGTGCAGTAAACAAATCGCACACACACACACATTCACAGTTGACATGTCCGCTGATTCATCACAATGTTCCTATATGGGATTATATACGTATATATAATATATTCAGTTGGGTTTGTGCAACATGTTCATCATATAAATATGTGTATATATATATGGGAATGACTAAAGCGGATATGTCTCCTGTTTTATATAGTTGACATATCCAATTTGGGTATATGCACCATGTTCAGACAGCCCATATGAATGATCGCCGCACAGCTGCGTCACCAGGTCTTCAGTTGCGTGGGGCAACATCCCATCCTGCAGAAGCTGAGACGAAAAGGTGGAAACTGAAGACCGCAACAGCTGGGTGTGTGTGAAACTGGGGATAGTTTGGATACGTTTGGATAGGTTTGGTCATGTTTTTTTTTTTTTTATGGGGAGAATGAGAATCAACATAGATCAACCATGATTTTTTAAGGGGGACCCAGGAATAAAGACAATGAACTAATCCAATTTCGGACATGGTCAGTTAGACAAGAAAACTCATCATTTTATAAAAACCATTGTTTTCATTCAGGTTTACACAAGCTCGCAACTTGCTGTAAGCATGTGATACTCTGCTTCATCAGGTGCACCCACGTTAATGATATATATACATATATATACATACCTGGTTGGTGGTTTGGAACATTTTATTTTCCCATATATTGGGAATGTCATCATCCCAACTCACGAACTCATATTTTTCAGAGGGCTAGGGCTCAACCACCAACCAGATTATCTGCAGTCTATGAGTCTGGGGTGAAGTCTATAAAAATCACTGGCGAAGCAAACGCTAGGGATGAAATGCCAAGTTCCCAGGTGAGATTCAAGAGATTCAAGAGACTCCCTGGTTGGTGGTTTGGAACATTTTGGAACATTTTCCATAATATATGGGATAATCCTTCCTATTGACTTTCATATTTTTCAGAGTTCAAACCACCAACCAGCTCCCTAACAAAAAGTTCTTGGGATTGTTCAGATTGGTGAGACCAAATCTCTATCTTCCACCTAATATAACTAATGGCCCGGTATTGAAGTCTTTAAGATTCTTTAACCAACAATAAATCTTTGGCTTTGCAGTGCAACCCAACTATACCTTTCTGGATTATATGTGACCCCAGTTCATGTTTTGAAGTGATGGGCAACTCTACCGGTAACATAAGACAACGTATGAAGCGCCAATATGGTCGAATTAATGCAGCTGTACCAAACACTCGAGTATCCCATAGGATCCATGTATGCTATATATGGTAACATTTACCATCAATATACCCCAAATGTTAGCATATATACCATACATGGATCCTATGGGTATGGGATCAACTTTGGCTCTCCATCTTGGGCTGGTGATATCGCCCCATCCCCTCTCCGAAGACCCGTGGGATGCACAAAACGCCCCATTTTTCGCTGTGCCATGGAACTATGGCAACGATGGTTGGAGGACTCAGTGGATTCCCACAATATTCATAGTCCCAATATGTCCCAATTATACTCGAAATCCATCGAAATCCTTAATCTTGGTTATCGTGGCCAAAACATGGTATAGGTGGTATAGGTGGTAAAGGTATGGTCATCCATCCCTATAAATCCCGTTCGCAGGCCCCTTGCACACGTTGCTCGTGCATCCCAGCCTTCGGCGGCTGCAGTCGGGGGCGAAGAGCCGGGCCGGATCTGAATGGTTTCCATTTTCAGAAGATATGGGGTCTGAAAATGGTGTAATGTGGGTAAAACAATGCCATAAACCACCCCATGTTGATGGTTTATACATGTTTATACCACCCATTTATGGTGATTTGGGGCTTTATGATGGTTTTAACCACATTATAGCCACAAAAATACAATATTTCATTTCGAGAAAATGAGGATCTTAAGGAATGGATAGCTAATTTCGGTAGCCGATTTTCGGACAAACCCAAAGAACAGAGGGTTAACCCTGAAATGCGGAGACCCCAATCCTCCAATGTGCGGCCCCCGGCCACGATAGCGTGAACAGTTGGTGAACATAACTCCAATTTCACTATGGTTTATGGAATGTTTATGGTGTATATCTATAACGAACTAGTTGCTGGGGCGAATCTAAACCAACAGACATAACTTGGGGGCCCCACAGACAGTACCAAATGGATGATTTCCTCCTGAGTCATGGGGTCTGACCATGGCGATCCCCCAATGACTATGGCTATGGCATGTTATGGCTATATGGATAGTGAATAGTAAAATCAACGTAAACCGTCCTGGCGCCTGTGGGATAGCCTATTTTCCGGGAAACCCATATCTGGTTTGGGGTTTCAAACACTTAAGGATTAGTTTCCATTTCATATATGGGATATATAATCCCAACCCCATTGACGAACTCTTCATATTTTTCAAGATGGTTAAAACATGTTAAAACCACCAACCAGATCTGATATGCTTTAAAATGGTGATACAAATGGAGATATCATGGGGATGGGACCCGGATGGGATACTATGGATACTCTCCAGTGATTATGGATTTTGAACAATGCCTACCTGGAGGATGCTCCCAGGGTTTTTCACGGGTTAGTAACCACAGTTGTTCACCCATTTTATCTGGTTGGTGGTTTGGAACATGAATTTTATATAATTTTATTTTTCCATATATTGGGAATAGTCATCCCAACTGACTTTCATATTTTTCAGAGGGGTAGGCTCAACCACCAACCAGTTATGTTTTTGGGATGGCCCCGAGGAAACCGGGACATGCTAGGCTTGGAAAGCAGATAAGAATCCCTTACGATTCGTGGGATGATCCTCCACACATCTCAATTCGGAAATTTCAAGCGAAATCTGTGGGTGCCCTCAACATTTCCCATATTCCAACCTGGTGGTATGTCTGGAACTGGTGCTTGTCCTCAACACATGTCAATTTATGTCAATTTCACCAGGGACATTGATGATAAACTATGGAATTTCAGACACACCCGTATTGCGGATATCGGACAAGCGCAGACTTATTAGTTCTACCGTTCTATCCTATTAGTTAGTGTTAGGTATATATATACACAAAGTATATACCAGGATGGTTTTACAACCAGACAATGAGATTTTTCAAAAATGTTGGTTAGTTGTTCTTCACTTTTCCTCATTGGGGATGATCATCCGCTGCTGAGGCGTATTGTCTATGCAGATGAGGTGACACTGCTACAGCAGTTGCAGCAAGAGATCGAGTATCACTACAAGGCACCATTGGGTGCATTTCAGAAAATGGGTTTGCCTGAAAATTGAAAAACCCTCAAATTTGATGAGAACTGACAAATTGTTCATAGGATCCCCAATTGAAGTTGCAATTTGCTGGCCATACCCCATGTTCAGACACACCACTTTATTCTTACTTAAAACAACAGTAAGACATGGAGGGAAGCAAACTGCTGGTCCAGGGCGTGACGTTCCTCAATCTACTGTAAACGAGTGTGGCTTGGACGACTCGTTTGACGGATTTGCAGCTGAAACTAGTCGGTCTTATCGACTCTATTGTAGACATCCCCCAAAATTCATCCAACATGTTTCATCCAAAGCATTTTGAGCTACCTTCGGGTAATTTCACACTTAGATCTACAGAACATCACCTTAGATATCCTTAGATCATATAGTTTAGTAGATACCATCTGGTAATTTCATATAGTTTAAGAAGGCTAAACTCATGGATTTTCGCCATGGCCCATGTGTTTCACTGCCAGGCAGTGGTTCAGGTGGGCTTCACCGCCATGTTTAGTGCTGCTGGGCGGAAAGGTGGAGAGATGGCGCCATATGAGGGACCGGTCATCCACTCTGGATATACCCATGGCCTATAACCATTATAATGGGTATTTATATGGCTATGAATCAATACCTATTATATAATACCATTTTTAGAGGGATGAACATCCATTTACCAGCTATTTTTATGTTCACCAGGGGGATAGGGTTTTGACCCATCCCCATATATTTATAATTGGGTATATTCCTTGTTATGCAGTTGAATTCCCATGTTTTTTTTTCTGGATCTATTCTAGTCAAGTCCTTATCCGTACTGCAGTTGAATCCCAGTGTAATTGTTGTGGTCATATATTTCCATATGATGTTCCCATCAACCACTTCCCATTCCTCAGTTCATTCAGTTCACTTGAATGGAAAATCTGCACCGGAAACTACCCTCTGGTAAACAAACATAGCTATTGAAAATGGCCATTTATAGTTGATTTACCCATTAAAAATTGTGAGTTTCCATAGTAGTTATGTTAGTTTACCAGAGGCTAACCCATGGTTTCATAACATGTTTCAGAAATTCTAGGGGTTGACACTGTCACTTTTCCATACTTTTCCCATCACTGCCTGAGGCCTCTCAGCCCACGATTCTCAGTTTTCCTTTGGAACGCCCTGTCACTTGGACTGCGCCAGGGTATCACCTGTCCAGGTAGTCCCAGATGGGAATCTTGAAGTCCAACAACTGCACCACCGAAGGTCAGGTGTTTTCTCAACGCTTGCGGGGGTCAATCATTTGTTTTTTTAAATGATGTGAACATTGCAGAACGGAAGCAACGTATGTATATATATATATATATGGATGTATATGATGTCATTATATTACCCATAGGATCCATGTATGCCATATATGCTAACATTTGGGGTATATTGATGGTAAATGTTACCATATATAGCATACATGGATCCTATGGGTTATAGAAATGATGCAATTGAAATTCCAACCTATCGCATTTGATGTTCCTTCCCAGCGGTTCGTTCCACTTTTATGTGCAGGTGCACCCAAGATCACCCAAGAAAAGTCATGAAGGCAAGCAGATTTCTTTAGACACTTCAAAGTGGACCCCTTGTGATGAACTGTTGGAACGCGTAGTGGGAAGCCCCATCTTCCAAAGATCCCCGAAATGTTTCACCATCTCTTTGGGTGGTTAAAGGTCACATTTGGGTGGTTTGAAGATGTTTGAAACAGGGTTGATCTCCCAGAAAACGGTGATCTTAGCAGACACTACACATGAAATCCTGTCGCACACGATCCGAAGCAGTTGCATGATCTTCCACACTGCAACTCTGGGCCTTATCAGGATCTGGGCCTTGGGACTTAGGGCGTTTCGCAAATGCATGAGTCGTCCGTGAAGGAAAACATCAACAATCATAACCAATATCCAACACGATCGCATCCCTGAATATTAGATACCCCCCCAGAAACCATGATTCAGTATGGGACTTACCCTTTGGTAATGACTAACATTGCTATTGAAAATGACCATTTATAGTGGATTATCCCATTGAAAATGGTGATTTTCCATAAGTTATGTTACATAGTTTACCAGAGGGTACACATGTTTGGGTTTGGGGGGTGTTTCATGTGAACGGGAGAAAGGGATTGGATGGAAAAGCGACCATCCCGTCGATGGAACCCGAGGTTTTTCTCAGGGAGTACTCCTCCAACATGAGCCTTGTCTGCGTTGAAGATCCTGTGGAGTTTCTATCCTTGTTTTCATATGGGTAGTCAAAACCCTGGGACCTAAACTTTAGTACCCTAAGGTCATAGCTGGTGAATGGATGGTTATTCCCCCAACTATGGTAATAATATCTAGGTTTTGACCCATCCCCTGACCTGTTGCATCTGGTGTTTTTTCCACCAGTTTTTTTCTGCGATTTTGATGAGAAAATGCTGATGGGATACCACCGCTAAATGTCTCCCTGTTTTTAAAAAGCACCGAAAACGACCGAAACTGGTGATACAAAGGGAACACGAAACGAATCCAGCAGGGGTTTTTATTTGGGAATCTCTAAATGATTTGTCATTTTGTTTGGCTTTGACTTTTTTTGGGGAGGGAAAATACACCTCAATTCCATTAAAAAGAAAAAGCGGACTTGTATAAACCCTTACGATCCCTTACGTTTGGAGGATAAACACTCATAAGAATCCTGGTTTTCCTGGGAGCTGACCCAACTCCTGGAGGATGTGTAGACGTTGTTTGGATCCTGGTCAGAAATCATGTTCGGTAAATTGCTTGTTACCTCTCAGAAATCTTCCGGTATAGAAATATATAATTAGATTATATAGAAATATAGAAATATAATGAAATATATAGAAATATATGTCCTGTACACTAAGTACCATCTTGGATTTTTTGCATGTGGATGGCCGGGATGATGTCACGGTCACCCCGGTCACCCCGGTCACCGTCTGATGTCACCCTGGTCTCCGAGGTATGGCACTTTGGCCTATTTCTTGTCCAAGATGTTCGTGGAGGTTCCCCGACGACCTTCAGCATGTAACCATTGAACAACAACATGAAACGTGGTGATATGACTCGTCATATGACCGTTAAGTATGGTGGTTGTCATATATGTTTTCACATGTACCACTAAAAATCTGAGCACGGCGTTGGATGGATCCTGGGCAACCACTGAGACTTCGTTAAGTGATCCTCAAAAAGCCTAGGGGTAGGAACTTGGTAGCTGGGGTTATGATAAACTTCCGGAGCCAATTTCATTGTAATCCTTCAAGTAAAGGAGCATTGTGTAGAAAAGTGAAGGAAAGAAACAAGAACTGCTATGACTTGATAGAAAACAATGTGCATCCTCACAGACCCTGGGAAATGTGTTTTTTTCTTAAAGGATCCTGTCTTAGATCCTCTTGTACGACGGCAGCAAAGCCATTTATTCACACATACTCCCAGTAACCTTGGCAGAATACTTTGAACAAAAAACTCAGTCAGTTCTCTTTTCGCCGGCAATTTCTATATCTACCAGAGTGGTGAAGCATCATCAAACTTTGGTGCCCAGCTTTTTAGACGCTCTCAACTTCCTAAACCATTCATTACAGAGGTGAAAATGGTTGGTGTCTTCATCGCGCTTTCCATTGGTTCTTGTGGAACTGATGTTCCAAGATCCATTTTTCAACTGAATCTGTTTCAATCTGTTTCATGTAAATTTGTTCAGGTTTATCTGTTCATGTTCCTTCCAATTTTCATTGGATGCTCCAATCAACTAGTACCTGGTCGGAGTTAGTGATACTGACCTCCCGTAACGGTTTTTTGGGATTCCAACACAGTTCAACAAACAGTAAACCAGCAGTGAATCATTGGTTGAAGCAACATAGTCCAACATATCCTTTTCTGCTTTTCACCATGTTTCAACACGTGTTTTTTGCAAGTTTTGAGTCATCTCACAGTCCATCTCCGTGAGTTTAAGACAATTTATACAAGTGCATTTAAGTCCCATGTTTTAGTTAGTTTCAGCTAGTTAAGTCCCATTTTCTAGGGATTTTGATCCAATTCTTTGGTGAAATTTTGAGCCAGTGAATACCCAGCAACTCCGAAAATTGCTCCTGAAGGTGCCACTGGGTGCGGCGCAAGCCTTATTGGCTTTGAGCATTTCGCATCACTACATGAGGCATTGGATCATAGAGGAAGTGATGGAACGATGGAATGATCTGGTGGAACATCTAAACGACTTCTTAGTCTTTGGAAGAATATCATCTGAGAAATCATGATGAATCAAAACATCTGAAATGTTTTCTGGGAAAATCTCTCAAAAAGGGAAAATTGGAGATCTTCTGCAATGTATAACCAGGAAATACGGTAATTATGGCCAAATCGTGGATCTGAATTGAGATATTTTGAGGATTCAAGAACGGACATGCGTTTTAATCTGGAGATATTGCACTATATATGATAGTTACTATCTGAAAAATGCGATTTGGCCGCGGGTCAGCACCATTCAGCACCCTGTAGTTAGCTGGGATTTATGAATGTTCATCCTGCTAACATATGGTATTATAATAGGTCTCGATCTATCCCCAGGCCATCAGTGAGATCTCAATCTATCGGTTTTGGGTCGAAGGTGGAAAACCTAGCAATTTTGGCTGACATTTGGCTGCAAAAAAACATATTTTGAGTTATTTTGGATGGATTACTTTTTAGTTGGTGAGTAATAATGACTTGAATATTTGACTCCTAATGTGACTCATATGTTTTAGCTGGAATTTGTAGCAACAAATCTGGTGATGTTTTTTGGCCACTGACAGGTGATGAAAAAATGCACCAATTCCCAGCCATGATGTGATGAAGGGACTAAGTCGCTACAGTGATGTAGTCCCTAAATGCCCCTAACACTTGGTTATACTGGAAAGTTTAGGTGAACACCTGATACTGAAAAACAATTCACTCTTCGATTCACTATTGAGGTAGTTAACCAAAAACAATCGCTATGACAATGATCTTAGCATCAATCATGATCTGTACGAGAAAAATGGGCCAACATTCGCTGACGCTCGACCAAGATGGGCAGCCGGGGATTTTGCTGTGAGGATATTACTGATTTATGATGCCCATCTTGGCTGCCCATCAAAATCATGGTAACAGTATTCGAATATGATACCAGTATTTTACAATAACAGCCTGGGATTTATGATAACAGTATTTTACTGATTTGTGATGCATATGATACCAAACTGTTGTTGTAAAATACTGGTTGCAGGATATCGAAATATATCGAAATATCGAACAGATTGGTCATGTATGACATGTAGCCATTTGAATTCCTACTTGGGAACATGAATGAACATGAATGAACATCGAGTTTTTGTAGCATCACACTTTTTTTTGGTGTACCATTATTTTGTTAACATGTTTACTCATCTCTGCGGCAGGTTTCAGGGCGAGTTCTGGGAGATGTGGGCCACAGTGCAACACCCCAGCGACCTGCTGAGGGTGGGACTTGCCATGACTTGCCTGGCCACTTGGTGGCTCATCCCACGGCTCGTAAGTGGGTTATAACCCCAGTTATAAGTGGATTAACCCTACTTATCCCATTTATAACTGGGTGAACTAACCCACTTACTAAGTGGGATGAGCCACCAAGCATGGTCCGAGATTTTCTGCTTTTCTTTGAGCGTTCGGATTTGTTCTTGCTTCCAAGTGTCTAGACATTCAGACATGGGATTATTATTAAATTATTCCCAGTGACTATCAATGACATTCCCCAAATCGACTATCATGACTGGGAACCATTGAGATTCATTGATAGTGGTTGGAAATCGTTGAAACTACCAATCCATTGGGGTGTGATCGCCAGCCAGTGGCCTTTTTTGTAGCTGGGACCCAGGGAGCTTTTTTTGTTTTTTAGTGGTTGAATTATGTTGAGTTCCAAAGTTCCAAAGAAGTACTGGGCTTGAACCATTCACATATATAAGAAGAATTCGTAGTTGAATTGTTTGGGTGAATTGTGAAGTTTGGTTTATCTGTTCCAGATAATTCCACAGCTGGCCCATCCATTTTTGTTAATCCAGCACAAAGGTTAAAAAGGTTGAGCATTTACAAGAAATCACTTTCTTAAACTCCAAACTCAAAACCAGGGTTTCCTGTAAAGTGTAGATACCTCACATTTAGTCCATTGGAAAGATATAAGACACCTGGGACACCATTTTTTTCTGCTCGGTGGCATTCTGAGGTCTGTTTGCTGAATGCCTGCGCTGTTTCCTTCTCTCTGCTGATCGGTTGCTGCTTGGACGGTTCCAGGGAGTCTCCTCCCTGGTACGATGTGGCAGGACTGTCGTGTGGGAAAGGCTTGCTTCACCGATTTGATGTCAACCCTGGATTAATAAGCCGTGGTATATTAATTAAGGGGTACCCCCCAAATAGTGACAATCTAATATATACTTAAATGGTACCCCCCCAATCAAATAGCCTAGCGGGTTTATTAATCCAGGGTTGACATTATTGTGTCCCCGGTATCTCTTAGCTACTTTAACCATCTTGAGTTCCATGCTTAAGCAGTTCCACAGCTTGCTGCCTTGCGAAAAAATGCCACGTCTACCATCTCCAGATTAGTCAAGTTGGTTTTGAACTAGGCTAGGTTTGATGGTGGATAGGCTGGATAGAGTACGAATGGTAACGATAGTAGTAATCCTGATTCACAAGCAATCACAGCTTGACAATAATGATGGCACGAGAATGATGTAATGATGACATAGATGTATGGTTTGTGATACCAACGTACGACATCTTATGACTGGTGTAGCCCACAACGTAGTGTCCATTACGCAGAAATGAGAGCTTAAAGACGTGATCCCAGCCTGTCGAGTGTAGAGGAGCCCAGGTGCTTATGAATCAGGAGATGGGAAAAATCATTGCACAAGATGAACTGTTTTGTGAGTTTTGCTGCGGAAGTTCCTCCTACAACAGTAGTAACTATACGTAGTATTATTAGTGAAGATAGTAATGATATGTAATGATGTAAATGATTGTCATAAACAAAAAAATACCGGGAACCCGGTAGTAATCCGAATTCATCAGCAATCACAATGTGTTTCATCGTGTGTTTCATCACCTACCCTCCTGCAAACTAACATAGCTATTGAAAATGGCCCGTTTATAGTTGCTTTACCTATTAAAAATGGTGATTTTCCATAGTTATGTGACAGTTTACCAGAGGGTACATCCCGGTGTGACCATTTCATGGGTAGGCCGCAGGCCGCCTGTGCTGAGGTTTAGTTCGTTTCCCGCGCGAGAGCGGAGCCATTGGTCCTTTGGTCTTCGTGCCGCAGCTGCTGATGTCAGGTGAAACCGACCGGGGATGAACTCAAGTACAGTGAGCAAAATATCAATGTTATTCAGAGTATTACATATATGATATATATACATATACATATATAATTATATATCTATATATTATATATATAATATATAGATATATAATTAAAACATATATATATATAATATATTACATATATATAATATATTACATATATATACATATATATATATAATGTTGCTATAAAGCAACGTCATAAACCACCGATGGTTTCAATCCCGCCCAATGGTAAGTCATTGGGCATGGTGGATCCTAGGATCCTAAGCTTCAGCCTCATCCATCCCCAGCATTTCGATTGAAATCACATTATAAAAACACCAGTGGGTTGATATTCCCCCCATCCACCGTCCCAAAAAAATGTGTCAAAAACGTCGTCGGCCAGGTACCTTCATCCCGGTGCAGGCGATTCCACAGTTTCTACGCTGGATGCAGTACATCAGCTTCCTCCAGTGCCTTTGTCGTCGGGGCAGGTTGATCTGTAGGTCGTGGAAGGCATGGGGAAAGTGCACATAAAAAATATCCCGAAGTATATCCTGCAGGGTTTGTGTCATATTGGTAACTTATTTATCTACTCTCTGGTACCATCAAACATGGCAAGGTGTGAACTTAATTGAGGTCATCGAAATAGATGATGGATTTCCATTGAGCCATGTTGGACTACCGGAATGTGATTGTTTCTTAAAACCACCATCTTTGGTGGTACCCTCTGGTAAACTGTCACATAACTATGGAAAATTATCATTGTTAATAGGTAAATCAACTATAAATGGGCAATTTTCAATAGTTATGTTAGTTTACCAGAGGGTAAACTCAATTTCTATCACCACAAACAACTTTGACCCAGTCGTCCCCTGGTTTAGCGTCTTGTCACGCAGGTACGCGGTGAAGCTTTTGGCCATTGTGGAATTTCGGAGGCGGAGCCGTTTTTCGATGGGGAGATGGGCACGAAAAAAAAGTGCCACAGCTATTAGCTGAGCTGGACATTGGCAACTGGAAATTATAAGGTTACATGATGTAAGTCTATCTAAAGTAAGCTGGAATACGTTAAAACATGTTAACACTACATATAATTATGTTGATAAATTACCATGATGTTGTATATAGTTTTTTTATGTTTTTTTTGTATATCTGGATAGTTCAACATAAAGTATTCCGTTAGTGTTGGGAACGGCAGCTTTTAATTGGGGCGTACCCCAGTTTGCGGAAAACATCGTAATTAGGATGTAAAACGAGGTAGGAACACCCCGAGAACGAGGGAGGCATTTCCTGTAAAGCATTTAGCTACTAAAAGCAAGCGCGGTGTTGGAAAACGAGGTGAGATCCCAAAAAACGCTACGGGACTGGAGAATGAGGTAGGAACATCTCGTCAATTGCGTTACCAAATAAAGTCCGCGGCTCATATACAATGATGTGACATTTATTGCCATAGTTCTGTTGCCATCTTCCCATCTCCACTGAAATACTGCAGTTGATTGCCATAGTTCACCTGAAGTACTGGAATTGACTGGGATACAGTGGCAACGGAAGTTTAGAAGTCAAACTTCCGACAATATGGACAGATGGAAAAGCAGAGGTGGGAAGAGTCAGAGAAGAGAAGAGCAAAAGAGATAAGATCAGAGAAGAGAAAGAGTCAGAAGAACGAAGATGCAGCTGCGCGAAAAGGTAGGAAAGTCGTGAAACACTGTGTTTTTCCAATGATTTTTGGCTCCGAGGGTCGAAAAGTAGGCTCGCTAAAGCGGCGGGTGCGGAGCCATCTGGCCAGATGAGAGATGAAAAGTTGCACGCCGCTGTGGCGCGAAGCACGTTTGTTGGAAGTCAAAATGTACAAGACACACCATGCTCGGACCACTTTTGGAAGTAGAGATGTCGAAAAAGTGCACAAAGTTGTGGCGCAAAGCACACTCGAAAGTCAAAATGTACAAAACACCTCATGTTCAGACGACTTTTGGAAGTTGAGATGCTGACAAAGTGCACGCCGTTGTGGTGCGCAGCACATTTTGAAGTCAAAAGTGCAACACCCTGAGGGGTACGGAGCACTTTTGCACGTCCAGATGTCGTTTCGCGTGGCAGGGGCAGGGGATTGCGCACCTTGCCAAAAGTGAGCCAGATGTGAGGGTTTTGTAGCAGTTTCAAAAACGATGGCAGGCGTGGGACATTTGAAGAGTTTCTGCAAAGATGCATTTCGCGAGGCAGGCGCAGTACAAGAGACACATGAGTTAGATGTGTTAGGAGATCAGGGCAGAGATTTCCTGAGAGGGGTTGCATTTTGGAGCATGAAATCTTCGGGTTTGCTAAGATGATTTTGCGTGACAGGTGCAGCACTTCGTATGACCTGGCATCACTTTTTCGTGGCAGGCGCAGTAGTTTAGACAGGTGGAGTGGAAAAATCGCAAAACGCATTGGTACGAGGCCATCAGCTTTGCACTCAACTTTACATTTTTGAAGGACGTCTCGCAGAATTGTTTCGTTTTGGATGTTGTCAACTTGAAAACACTTGAAGAAGTCTCGCACAATAGCTTCGTTTTTGACGTTGTCAAGTTCAAGAGTTGAGGAAGTCTCGCAGAATTGCTGCGTTTTTGATGTTGTCAAGTTCAAAAATTGAGGAAGTCTCGCAGAATAGCTTCGTTTTCAAACTTGCAGATAGATAGATAGATAGATAGATAGAAAGACAGGAGGACAAATAGATAAACAGATATATAGAGAGACAGAAACATAGACAACTGCAACTGCACCACACCACACTACAACTGCAACTTCAACTACAACTACACAACCACTACAACTACAACTTCAACTACGCTTCAACTACACTTCAAATACAAGAACTACAGCTACAACCACAACTACAACTTCAACTACACTTCAACTACAACCTCAACTACAATTACTACACCTGCAACTACAAGTGCCACTGCAACTACAACTGCAACTGGAACTACAACTGCAAACTACTACAACTACACTACAACTGCAACTGCAACTACAGCTGCAAATACAACTACAACTTCAGCTACACTACAACTACATTTCATTTGTAAATACAAGTTCAACTGCAACTTCAACTACACTACTACAACAGCAACAACATCAACTTCATCATCAACAACAACAACAATTACCACTACACTATGCTACAACAACTACAACTGCAACTACAGCTACAACTCCTACAACTACTGCAACTACTACAATTACTACAGTTAAAACAATTACAACTTCAGCTGCGCTACAACTACAGCTACAATTACAACCACAACTGCAACTACAACATTGCAACTTCAACAACATCAACCCACTACAACTACAACCACAATTACAACTACAACTTCAACTTCTGCACTACGCCACACTACATCCAGGAGTTGTGAGTGAGGTGACCACTGCAACCATTGCAACCACTTCGACAAGCACAACTCCAATCACCTTTCGGTCCATCAGTGGATTCGCTCTGCCATCCATGCATGACAACAACTCACTTCTCCTATAGTGTCCTATCCTTGAAACTTCCGCCACCACCTGGTGCGGTACTACTGGGAACACGTTACATGTATATTATTTATATTAAAATAATATACAAACATGTTTTTATTTGGGATGCGTTGGAATATCATCCAGGTGGGTTTGTCTGAAAATGCTGGGGACAATTGCCGAAAAACATAACATCTCATTTTCCCACATTTATAGATGACATTAAAAAGGGCATACCCTTTTTCAGGCACACCCTCAATGTGGTATGAAACAAAGATATGGTCCTTCCGGCTCAACCTGAGATATCTCAACTATGCTCAACCGTATATAACCTGCATTGTTTCGAGTTTGGTGGTTCCAAGCGACGTCTATTTTTTTTTGGTCTGACTATCGGTGAGGATCCAAAAAACAAATGACGGTTGCGGTCATTTGAAATTGGACACTATTTCTACTATTATATGGATTGCATCCTCACAATATTGTTGGTGATATCTCCTCATTTGTCGCATATGCAAAAAGGTAACATTGCGCACAGATTGGCGTGTGTGTGTATGTGTTACAAAAACATACAATATTCATGGCCGCTCAATTCAAGGATGAATATATTTAATACTCAAATGTTGCAATTAAACGCATGCACACAATATGCGCACCCATTGCATCGGCGGATTCTGATGCATCATGATGTGTAATTTTTTATGGATGCATCACTAGGTCTCACATTGTGTACGTTGGGACTCCCCACGGTGACGGCTCTGTTTGTCCATTGCGGTGCTGTTTTTTTTTTGCCCGTCACTCTGATCTGCAGTTTTCTGAAGGGAATTACAACCAAAGCATTCAAAATCATTTTTGGCCCACACTGGTCGATTTTTCATTATACCCACATAATAATGACATATAACGATTAGATAGGTCCATTTATCTACGGTATGGGGGTACCCTCAAATTATCCATTTTAATTATGTTTTTTTTCCATTATAAACCATCCATTTGGGGGTACCACCGATTTATGGTAACCTCCAATTTTTAGTGGCTATGATAGCCCTTTTAGATCATTTTACACGATCCTCATTTCTACATTTGCCATATTGTGTTTTTAAATTTTCCACGCATGGCAGATTGTCAGGATGTCTAGTGGATTGGCACATTGCCAGAGTTGCTTCAACAAAGACCTACACGAAGACCCTCTATGTGGATGACATGTTTCCCTTCAATATCCTTCACATGTCGCAGCGGTTTCCATTCTTCTGGGCATATGATAATAATATAATGATCTCACCATGAGGTCGCCATAAATGATGGTTAGTTGGGGTCATTTGGAATCCTCGCATGTATATATATATGGTCCCGTGTCCCGTGTTCCCCCCCCCCCCCCATGGGATGGGGGGGGGGTATGATGCCCCTGTGGTGGTGTATATACATACATACATACATACATACATGCATACATACCATTACATTACCTTACCTTACATTACCTTACCTTACCTTACATTCCATACATACATACATACATGCATACATGCATACATACATACCAACATACCAACATACCAACATACCAACATACCAACATACCAACATACCAACATACCAACATACCAACATACCAACATACCAACATACCAACATACCACCACCACAGGCC
>Ga0126342_10001756_pt1 | contig 31743 bp, 26 predicted proteins | sample Cyp1metagenome_FD_92528 | JGI IMG/M metagenome (GOLD analysis project Ga0126342, IMG submission 92528) | Coral microbial communities from Lord Howe Island, Old Settlement Bay, Australia - Cyphastrea 1 metagenome | ecosystem: Host-associated > Invertebrates > Cnidaria > Coral ...
CAAAGCAAACCTGAGGATTGCAGGTGAAATTGACTGAGCATAGGCATAGCTGTGGAAAAAGAAAGCTGCGGGAGCGCGAGACAGTATCTGTTTCATATGACACTTTGAGATGTATATATATATTTCAATATACATATATATATATATATATTTATATATATAATACATGTTTCCCTCATAGCCTCATAGAAGACAGTTGTGACACACCTCCCAGTTCCTGACCACGTATGAGGCTTCAGCGTTTGGAAGCGCAGCTGGTTCAATTGGAGGCCACTAAGAACGCACACAACGCTGCGGAGGAGCTTGAGCTGTGAGGGCAATCCCATCCAATCTTGAAACATTGGTTTATGGTTTAGTATTGGATTAATATGAGGGATCTCTGCATTTTTTGAGGTTCAATCAAACGGTTTAATGTTTCCATGGCGTGGATTTTGATACTAGGGGGCAGGAGGTTGAAAGGATACAATGATGCAATTGCCTTTCACCAGGATAGAGAAGGTTAAAATTTGTAAACCATCCACCACATATCATAAAAGATCATGAAGGGATAAAGAATTCACCTTAATACTTAAGGAGCTGCACAGCGTTCTGGGGCAGCTGCAAACGACCATGCACCATGCGCAAGAAGAGCTGGAGGAAGCTGGGCCCACGTGCACAGGTGATATCCAAAGTACTACATGCTTTGATGGTAGTAGCTATCAAAATTGATGCAAAAAAGTTGCTGGCTGCAGCCAAACCCGCAGGATTGGTATGGCACCAAGTCTTTATCACTAATGTACAATATATCAATATATATCAATATATATATATATATAATTATCAATATATATAATATTATATATATATCAGTACAATACCATCATATCTCTTAGCGTTGGGTTCATTATGGTTCATTTGTGTGCCTGCCTCGCTAAGGATACGCTTGCGAGCGCCACCTCCCGGCAGCAGCAGGCTGAAAAGATGGATCAGCAAAGCCTGGAAAAACTCGTAGCACATGTGAAAGGCTTGGAACGATCCCTGGCTGTAGATTCATCGCCAAAGTTGGAGAAGCTGTGCAGATTAGAAGCCGAAAGCCGGGCGCAGCGGCAAGAGAAACATCAGATGGAGCTTGAAGCACTTCGAACAGCGAAAGCACTGAATGAGCTTCTGTGATGTGATGCAGGAATGATCCAAAATGATGGTCCATTTGCTGTGGCTGCTTCAAGACATCATGAGACAATGCACTTTATTCTGTATCAGCCTGCCCCTGAAAGCTAGTCTGGAAGCTAGTAGTCAATTCCAATCAATTCCAGCCCAGTGTTGTTCATGCTCACTTGCTCCTATTTGTCCCATCGCAGCATCATCACCATTTTTTTCTTTCACTCTTGGATCCTTGAAAAGACGGTCAGTTTCAACATGTTTCAAGAAGATTATCATTTGCAATTTCCTTGCGGTCGTTATTTGGCAGTGACTTGCAGTGACATTCTCATACCACAGTGGATTCATACCACAGCTCTTGGGTTCATACCACAGTGCCTTGTTGTACCAGGCCTGGAGTTTCAGCTCATCAGCTGTGGTGGAAAATAACGGACGTTGCGTGCACATCGTATCGGAAGCTTCCCGCAATGGATTGCTGAGCTGTGAGCTGATTTGTGTCATGGCTCCATACTTACATAATATTATATAATATACCCTCTGGTAATTTAACATAACTATGGAAAATCACCATTTTTAATGGGAAAATCCACTATAAATGGCCATTTTCAATAGCTATGTTAAATTACCAGAGGGTATGTTCTTACTTGTGCCGTATTTTTGTGCTTCGACCTTCGGAGGCTATGTTCTGAGAAGCCTTCCAATAGAAAGCAAGAGAATGATGGGAAAGAGGGAATCAAGCTGCCAGCACGCCTTATCAAAGCAGCTCTAGATTCGATTTGCGAGTAATGTTGCGCTCTTTCTTGGCTGATCCATCAAGTTGTAGTAAGTTTTTACAAAACTTCTATGTTACCACCAAAACGGAGCAGCTTGCAAATGCAGAACGGTCGTTTCGTATCCTTTTAGTTTCTTATGCACTGCTTCGGGCTCATTAGTTGGACCTGCGTGAACACCACGCCAGGCATTAATGGCATCAGTGAAAAATCCAGATATTGTGAAGGCACTTCTTTTTGCTGCTACTACTAATAGTATGGATGGAAGCGGATCAAAGGAATCGTGAAGGTGCATTCTGCCCAGCAGGGATTTTGACTTCAAATTAAATGTCTCCTAAATCATACTGTCGTAAATTCACAGCACAGATCATGGTATTCAACTGCAGGGCAAAAATGCTGGGCCATGCACGTTCAGTGGCGGCTGAAGATTCCCCTGCCGCTGGAAGCTTCATGTGTCTTGCTGGACCCAAATTAAGCCTGAGGTGTTTTTTTTGATATGCCTGGCATTTTACAGACTCTCATAACCTGTTGGTGGTTGGGATTTTCAATCGAATCTCATGTTTGCATTGAATTCTGTGAAACCTCTGTGGTTAATCCCATAAGAGTTCCAGTGATTTCCAGTGTGACATCTGTTTTGCTTCAGGCAATGAGTCAACTCCTGGTGGACGATGGAAGGTTTGGACCCCGCAGAGTGCTGCTTCAGCTTCGCCCTGTATGGCACATTTTCCTTCCCTATGGGCTGCTGAGCATTTTGTCACGCCGCAGCATTCAGCTGATTTCAGCTGTAGGAATTCTATGGATTTCTGGGGTAAAGATATGGTGAAACACGATGAAAGATGGTGAAATATGTGCAATTGTGGTGAAAATGGTGAGGCTGAGACAGCACAAGTTGGGCACAAAGGTTGAAATCTTTGCAACAGGACCGTAGGGAATGGTCCTTACAACCATGCCCAAGATTAGGTAAAGCATGGTAAAGCGCCGTAGCCTTGAGGTTTATGTTGGCCGTGCAGCTTTATGGTCCATTTCTTCGCTCGATGGTAAAGTGCGCAACCGAAATGGAGCCTACTGTCTTCACCGGGTCCGCCCACTGTGGAGATGCTAATTTGGTGTCTTGGTTGGACTGGTTCTATATCCAATGATCATCAATGATCCATTTAGATTATTTCTATAATTAGGCCTAAAGGATATGTAACACACACACACACTAACACAAACAAGAACTGGATCATTGTAGTGATCCGTCAGGAACTGAATCCCATAACATGCAATTAAGCAAGACTTTTCGTGGAGGGGTTCTCGGCTTAGCCCCGTGCCATGTCGATCGGAAAATAAAATTGCAGGTACGTTTGCACAGCAACTTGGATGAGCCTTCGTTGGCCCATGCCATCCAAGTGCCCATGGGCCCTGCAAGAGTAGAAGTTTTACATTTGTGCAGATGTTACACAATTTACACACACATATATATATATATATATATATATGTGTGTGTGTATAGATAATTAAATATACACACATATAATATCACTATATAATGGTGATTCTGAATGGTGATACAATTGGAGATATAGTGAAGCATAGTGAAGCCCTGGGGCCCAGATGGCCGCAGATGGCCGATCCGTGGCGCAGGTCCTATCCGTGGCGCAAGCCCGGGAAGGCCGTTTGGTGGCCATGAAACTGCTGGTCCACGCCTTCGCGGGTCCAGTCTTGGCATTGCTGGCGGACAGCATTGGGCGACGGCCGGTGCTTCTTTTAGGCCATGATTTCATGGGGGATTTGGGCACAATGGCGGTCTGACGGGATATACATTATGATCATCATGGATATTGGATATTCATATGTTAATTAGTGGGATATAACTATAACTTTGATCTAATCGACAATATGTGGGGTTGCCCGTATGGGATTTATCATGATTTATCTATTATATAGTTTATGGTAATTTTAAAGGGAAAACTCGTTACTTACCGTAACCAATGGATGGAATGGGATGCGCTTTTGCTTGCCAAAACCGTTTGCTGCTGGAAGAATTTAGACAGCACAGATGCCCATAGAATTCCAAGGTCCAAAGCCCAACAATCAAAAGTTCACCGGCCACCGGCTGCTGTGTCCCATTGCTTCCCTACAGGCCTTGCAGGCTTTACTGTGGCCTTTTGTATTTTTGCCAGTGTGGCAGGGCTCCCAGTTCTGCATGGTTCCCAAAGCGTCACTGGGTTGCAGCGATGGTTTTATTAGTTGTGCCATGACTCCCTGGTAAAGTAGAACCCTGGTTTTCGTCCTGTTTGGTTGCAATTTTGAAAGCAATCGGGGCCCCCAATATAAGAGTATCACATATATAATATTATAGATACTGTACAGACTGTATATACTGTATATACTACTCCTCCTCCTCCTCCTCATCATCATCATCATCACAATCCTGTATTTGGTAGTTACTATTCAATTGTGTGTATTTTTTTGGGGCTATGTCATTCTGTTCTACCATGCTGATGGAGCGGCGCTCAGTTGATGAGTTTGTCCTTCTTGGTCGAGGGCTGCACAAGTGCCTTTGATGTGGTCTTCCTCTCGGTGCTGGCAGACTTAGCCAAGACGACCACTGAGCGGGTGACTGCTTGGTGGTTGGCAGGTATCTTTTCAATTCTTAACCATGTATTGGAAATAGATGGGAAACATCGGAAAACATATGGGAAACATGGTACACAATTTCAGTAGATGCTGGATACTGTGTTTTGGTTGATCTTTCACGGCCGTTTCAGTCAGGAAAATGATAATCAACCATGGTGTTTTAGAGAACCCAATTTGCAGATGCACCCGGCCATATCATTTCGGATGATGATCTCTAATGAAAACTTTTTTGGTATTGGGTAAAAACCATCAATCAGGTGACATGTTTTTCAGTTCTCTACGGCATGGGGGCGCTGGGGCATGCAATCGCGATCTATTTATCTGCGGAAATCCTCCGTTGGCAACTGCAAAACTACGCTGCTGTGTGGTTGGCCATGAGCATAGGAATGGCTTGTGTGATGCTTTTGGTGCTGGTATGTGTCCCAGAAACCCTTCCATCAGCGCAAGCCAAATCGCGGCCGCAGAAGCTTACACTGCCCAGGTTGATGACCAGTACAGCAGTGCAGATGAGGTATTTAGTGTCGAATCGTTTTCTGCAGATTTGGCTAACAGCTGTGCTTTTCAAGTCTCTGGCTGCAGGTCTCGGCAGCTGGTTGTTTTCACTGGTACAGTTCTTTGTTCTCTTTTCCCCTGAGTATCAAGCCCTGCACCAATGTGTTTATATAAAGGTCACGGTCAGAGTCCAAGTAAACCCTGGTAATAGGCAACTGTACAACTAAGATCAACTATGACAGAGGTCATCATATGTCCCATTGGATCATCTCAAGTGGATACTGCAAGGTAGCATCTATGCATCCTTTACTTTGGCAGCCTATGACTGGAAACCCGGAGATTGGCAAGCAGTGACCTGGCCCTTCGAAATGATCTCCATGGGAAGTCTCAGTTTCCTTGGACCCTTGGCAGGTCGCAAACGTCCAGAGGTTGTCATCTCCTTTACCTCGGTCTCTGGGATCTTGATCCATTTGGCCCAGATTTTTGCACCTTTTGCCCCTTTCGCCTTGGTGGGTCCCCATCTTTCTGCGGGCTTTCTGGCCTTCGCGCGGCCGGTGTCGGCCGCATATTTGAGCAGCATCTTTCCAGCCTCTGAGCAAGCCAAAGTGCAAGCGCTGGCGCATTTGGTACACGACTTCGGCAGCTCGGGCACAGAGCGGTGGAGTTCAATTTTCAAAAGGGGCAAATATGAGACAACATTGTAAAATTATGGGATTTGGGTGGTCCAAAATATGAGAAAATGATGTTCTCAACAAATTCTTGGCCATGGGATTTAGGAGTACATCATTGACAAACCCATATGGTGGTCCATGATGGAGTTTGTTTGTTGCCCCAGGTTGATCCACAACAACAGGATCTGCTACAAATGCACAATAGTATCATATAGTAATCCAACACGAGGCTTGTAGGTAGGAAGGACTGTGAAGGAAAAGAAAGATGTGAATGAAAGCTTCGTTTCCATCTCATTCCATCTCCATTTGCCCAGGCATTTCATTCTCCATGGCTACTTTCTCAGGGCCTTGGCTGTTTCGTCCACATTTGCAGGGATGGGATGCCGCACGACCATTTCTGTCGCCAACTCAGATCGGCACCGAAAATGGCTCCCAGCGCAGGAACCTGTGGAACCTGTGATTTGCCGGCCTTGGCTCCCAGCTGTTCAGCACAAAGACATAGGAGTGGGGAAACCATGGGGAAACTCGGGGAAACCATTTTCCAATTGAGAAAGCCTTCATAAGCCTTCTGACATTTTCTGACTCAGAGAGGGATGTACTTAACTGTAGCTGGTCAGTGGCACTCTAATTCCAGGCAGCAGCAATCAAAGTATTACAGGGATTGCTGACATGACTCGTGATAGCGGCAGAGTCTTTGACCTCACCTGGGACCTATTTGTCCTGAGATCTTTAAGTTAACATCAATGAACATGTTGAGCGATGAAATTATGTAACAAGACTTGTCGCTTCTTTGGCGTGATGAAGCCACATGGGAAACGCCACTTTTGGTCAAGACTTCAAGTATGCAGGTGCTGCGCGTCAAGAGAGCATTCATCTAAGGGAAAGCCGGAAGAACTTTGAGAGGGAAAGTTGTATATCAAGTGAAGAATCATGGGTAACCTGAAAACCTTTTGCATGGGCAAAATAACTTTACTTGCTAGAATGATTCTTTAGGCAGCTAGAGTTTTGCAGCTACTCCACCACCATAACGAGAGGAAGCACAGAGCTTCATACCCTCAAGTGCTTTGCATCTCAAATCTTGAAGCGGTCCAACAATGTCCACAGCGATATCAGCTCCATGTGCGCAAGCAGCAAGCCTTGCCCCATATTGTCCCACCTGTGGAGGTTGTTGGCCTTGCTGCTTTGTCCTTTAATGCGGGCCGCCTTTCTTGCTCCGCCAGGTGCGAGAGCATGAGAGAGCCGGGGTCCAGTCAAGAAAGGTCATTCATGGTTTGTGGGACCCACACGAAAGGCCTTCGGTATCATCCTCTCTTATTTTCTGATTATGTAATGTCAAATGCGATGCGGCCAAAACGGCAAGTCAATCTTTGACCACATCAAACACTCAGTTACGGTACAAGGTGGTACAGTGACGTAAAAATGGATTCACTGAGGGGTATCCCCGAAGGTGCTGCCAGTCGACGGCAGATATTGCATGGTGCATGGTTCTTGCTGCCTTCTCCTGCAAGCGCTGTGTTTGAGAACGCGCATCTCGCTCCGAAATGTGCCTGTTTTTGTTACTTTGAAACTTGGCTTTTGGCTTGTAGCCCCACGGAATCTAGGACAGGTGTGGTCCTACTGCTTTTTGCAATGTAGAGTTGGTTGTCATTCTGATTCAGCGGTTCAGGCAACGTCCAAGAAACCAATTAAGCTGTTTTTTTCCACGTGGTCCCCGTTTCGTTAGCGTTTTGCCGAGGCTACCAGAGGTCTCGAAGTTTTCAGAGAGAAGGACACCAGGCAACAAGCCCGACGACTTGGGCTTGAAGGAGCGCACTTTGACGCATGGCCGATGTAGATGATGTGCAGCTTGAGGCGGTTCTTCAGCACGTTCTCACTGTTTATCTTCAGGGATTTCAGGGATAGACAGCTGCTTCAGTTTTTCTTCATACTAGTGTTGCATAGTGTAGCTTCTTGCTGTGGCACATCACCATACCATCACTTGCTGCCCAGGAATCGGTTTGGTGATAAATCTGATGGTGCGGTGCTAAAAGGATGCGGCTATGGTCCTAATTGCTTCTCAACTACTGGGGATCCGGAGGCCACTTGAGACAGGGAGCATTTGATCATGTCGAAGCAGTCGCCAAAGACAGGAAATGAGCGAGAGAGAGGGATACAGATGGCCAGTCCGCACACTGTTCTGTTGGGAAGTTGGGATTTGTCCCGATGTGCATATTGCATGTCATGGGCAGTGTGCGGGGGGACCAGTTTTTGGGCAGGATCCCCAGATCACAACCTTGCTGCAGCCCTGGAAAATTCCAGCGAAGAACACCCCAGCAGATGCTTTTGCGGATCTTGAAGCAGTAGTTCGAGCTTATCCACCAGGCCTGCACAGGAAAATGCAGGAAATATCAGGAAATGCGTTTCAATATTGCGCAACATGCCACTTTGGCGTACAAGATAAGTACATGTAAATGCTGCCACCTGACTGCGCTATTTCCAGGTCAGCAAAATGTGGATGGAGGTGGCTTCCAGGTTGTGAAGGCGGCCGATGGCTACCTTTATGGGCAGTTTGAGAGCCTGAAGCACCTGGATGCATTGGTTGCATGGTTTGATTTGTTTCTCAGGGGTCTGGGGTTTGCTTTTGACTGCGCATGGACCCGAGGAAAGGCAAAGTGGATGATGTTGAATTTGCAATTGGCCAGGACTGGCAAGCGAAGTGCACATAGCATATCTTGGCACAAGCATGCAGGGCTTGCATTCCGTATCAGTCCACTAAACCTCTAAACTCCGCGAGTCTATCCATGTACGAGCCATGCTTGATGCAACATGGTGCAACATGGTGCAAGAATTGGCTTGTCCATGTTTGTCAATATTTGGCTTGCAAGGACGGTACTGTCCAAGTGCGGTCATCTGGGCGAATTGGTCTCAAAGCTGACTTTGGATCAAATGCCCCTTGGCTTGTGAAAAGGCTACCTCTTCTTTTTTCAACAACAGATGTGAAGCCCCAAGAAGACTGACTGGACCCACCAGGCTGCTTGTAGAAATCGATCCTGTTTGAAGTGGTGATGTGACATCATGGATCCATTGCCCCAAGATGTCCCAAGTGCGAGGCAAAACGATTGAATTACATCTCAGAGCTGCTTAGCATCACTGGACGGGGAAGGCTGATGCAGGCTGTGACTAAAGTTTCTAAAATGAATACATCAGGATACTTAATGCAGAATAATAGCAGAATTATGCAGAGATATTCGAGCTGAGAGCTTCTTGGATTCTTGACTTCGATGCTCTCAGGAAGCTTCGGGAAAAAGGTTGGACAGCTCCTCCGATTACGTGTCTCAGCATCCATGAGGAAGGAAGAATTCCCCTGCAATTTTAATCCCTTTTGCACAAGTAATCACCATGTTCCACCACATACCATGACGATCCATGACGTAGGCCCTAGGCCAGTCCTCGGTGCCTTGAAAATTCATGAAAATTCGATGGTTCGGATCCAATGCATTCTGCTAAGGAAGACCAGCCATGCCTACTACTTTTCAATGAATTCCGGAAAGACGAAGGCTCGAAAATTGACAAAAATCGGTGCAAACCGGAGCTTATTCTTGCTGCATTGGCTCGTTGTGGTGCAATCATTGCCCTAAGGTGCAGTGTGTTGGCATTGATTGCCCTGTCAACTACGACATTTGGCTGCTATTGGGATCTATTGGGGGATAGTGGCCTTGTGATTGATCGAGGGTTGGTTCGATTGAGCGTGTCGCCTTGCAACCTTAGAAATCTATGGAAATCTTGGCATCGATCGGCGTCAAAACAACAGACTGCATGGGCAGAACATCAGCAAAAGGGTCTTGGATTTTTTGATTTTTTTTGGGTGTTGTTCAATCAGTTCCTGAGTCTTGCAAATTAAGGAGCTAATTGAAGAGGACGCTAACCGCAGATGCAAGATTCCACTTGCCTTTCAGAGAGGTACTGTTGGCAACACAACTGCAGTGCTTGTCATGAGTCCAAATCAGGAGCCTGGGCCAGGTGACAGTGACTGAGACCGCAGATGCAAAAATTTTCAGCTTTTGACCTGCCAGCTGAAGCGGCAGATTTGTGCGCCGACAAGCAGTGCAACTTTTAAGATGCGGCTTGAGTTTCGAGTTCCGGCCACAGAGCCATACAAGATCTGGATGATGGTTCCAAGCATTTTAATTGTTTGACGCACCATTGATGAAGATGGACCCAATGACCATTGCGTTCTGGTGGGAACCAGCAACCAGAGATGGCATTATGGTTATGTAGTATTCCTTAGGAAATTGGATAGCTAGTGCCCTGGCGCACAGGCTGGGAGCAAAAACAAAGGCATGGCATGGGGCAATTAATTAGTTGAATTTGATTCGTACAGTTGCAGGACTGAGGCCGTTTGAGTGGTCTTGCATGATCTTTCGATTTCTCCATTTTCCCAACATTTTCTAAGGTTGGCCGCGCTGCTATCTACCATAGGGAATAGCATGAAGCTCGCTTTGGCACGAGTCTAAGGAACCTGTTTGGCATTCGATTGCATTCTTAAGTGACGACTGGTGGGAAGAATCAACTCATTCATCCGCCTTTGCAAGCTATTGCAAGCTATTGCAAGCTGTATCCGAGCAATAGCCAGCTGCGAGGTGCAAAGAATGCTCAGAACCCAGGCTGTGGAGCTCGTGTTCTTCAAATATTGGTTGGAGACGATGCGAAATTCATTCCTTTGAACCAGAAGCATTGAACACAAATTGATTGCAGTCCTGTTTTAGTGGACACGTGGCTTGGTACTTGGGACGCCTATCTTGCAAGCTGCGGCCGTCCCCTGCCGCCGTTTTCTCAGAGAAAAGGCTTCTCACAACTGCTGGCCACACAGGAGCCCGACAGCCGGACCTTGGCACAGCTCAGTCAGATCCCACACCGCTTGCGGAAAATAGATAAATAGCATTAAATAGCCACTTTCTGGATCAGCTCCATGATAGTCTAAGCCCAAGCTCGACCCATTTTCTGACCCCACCTATTCAACACAGAAGATACAGAAGCGCACTCCCACTGACACTCTTTCCACATGTCAAATTATCACAATTACAATTACAAGACCAACATAAGAATGACAGCAAACACAGTCAAGGCATCACCTTTATCTCTGTGTAATCTGAGCTACTTTGGTGCTGTTTCATGTTGGGTTGTCCAAACCATGCCGTGTTGACCAGCAGCGATGTTAGCGATGTCGTTGCTGAGCAGAATACGGCCAGCGCTTGGTCGTGAAGTCGCTCGGCGGTGCTTGAATCGCGCAAAATGTGGGAGGTCAGTTTGTTAGAACTTAGAACGAATCCCAACTACTGCGCGTTTTTGTGATTTTGTTCAGAAATTGATGGTTCGGTTATATATATGATATTCCAAGTCATTCAATACTTTTTCTGTTGCCCCATAGCGCTTGGAACTTGGACATTGACAGCGCTTTGCGGCCGCATTCCAAGGAGGTGCTCCATGTCTAGCACTGGAGCCGGTGAAGATGAATGTAGCCGCATCAGTCGGCATCTCATGCCCTGTGTTTTTTCGCAAGAGTCTTCCACATCTTCCACGGCTTTCAAGCTTCGATAGGTTTTGCAGCTATTACCCTCCGGTAATCAAAGATGGCAATGGGAAATCTATGGGACGCGCCTACAAATGAATTCAAATGACCATTAAAATATATTAAAATGGGACAATAATATATAATATATATATACACTATTATATATTACTGTATTTTAAACAGTGGAGGACGTTCATTGTGATTCATTTTTATTCCACCATGTTCATTATGATTCTCTGTTGCTCGTGTGCAGTACTTTTCTCAACTGCACGTGACGTGCCGCTTTCAGTGTCCATTGCTGAGGTGTGGCAGTGCGCTGCAGGCCGTGCCTTGGCTCCGATTCTCTTTCCGAACGCCTGCGGATTTCTGGCTTGGGCCTATAGGGCCTATGATGTCAACTTTGTCTCCCAGTGTTTGAATTATTTCCCTCTACTTGAGCTACAAGTGAAGTGTCGCAGCGGGTTGAGGTACCTGGACCTCCCTGCCTGTCTCCCGACACTTCTGTGCCAAAAGATTCACATAAAATATTTTAAATTCATATAATCTCATATCTTTGGTATGATATTCATAGGTGGCATGTTTCTCTTCTTGGGAATTTCATGGAATTTCACGACTTTTCACTTGGAGGTCTTACCGAATTTTCCCAGCTTGCCGAGGCTGTCCGTTAGCGAGAGGAACAATGAGGTTTTCGACATTTGTAGAGCCTCTTGGCCTTCAACATCTGGATATGAAGAGCACCCATCCATATCCATATCCTTCAGATCAGCTCAGAAAAATGGAAACTGGTCTTGAGATGCCTTGGGCAGGGCATCATATTTCAATATTTCAACATCATGTCATTTTTCAACCAGCTCCCTACCGAAGCCGCTTAGATGTTGGGTCATGGTCTTTTTCGCTGCTGCTGAGGTCATGGACCAGCGTTTGGTCATTTTGTTGGACCCTGGTGCAGTTGCTGGGTAGCATTGGTATATATTGCTATGGTATGATTGGTATGTTCCTGTCCCCTTGTGTCCCTTGAAGGCCACAAGACTCAGTAAGACATCATGGTCATCGTCAGGTCGACATGATCTTCAGAGGTCCAACATCCAAGAGGAAGCTGTTGGAGCGGCTGAGGCATCCAATGACTACTTGCGACATGACAAGTCCAAGGACAAAATCTGCTGAGGATTTGGGATAAGACCTGGATCTGATGACCTTGCTGTCTTTCAGAAAGGTCATCGCCGGTTGTTGCATCTCCTGGGAGGAAGGGATTGAATCTGTGAAACAAAACAACTATAATAATGAGATCAATAAGAGAACGGATGGGTTTGCATCCCATCCCTCATTCTATTTCTGAGCTCTGCCAGCTGATTCAGGAGAAGCGTTTTGCTTTCGACCAAGCATTCGATGCAGAGACTGGCAATCAGAGACTTTTCGAAGCGACGACTCAGCCACTGATAGGCGGCCGGACTGGCTAGAACTAGCAGGATGCGGGGCCTTCCAGGCCCATTATATCAACATACATCGACGATGCGTTCTTACTGAGTTTAGATATAGTTCCAAGACTTAAAAAAGACTTAAAATATCCAGTATCAACTGCCAAGCAATAACATCCAATAACTATATCCGTATGTGCCATTGGATATAGGACAGATGCCAACCGTGTGCCTTTCTCAGTTTGTCCCTTGCTGCAGCTGGGCAGGTAGGCTGGTTCAAGGTGCAGTGCTTAGTTGTTTTCCAGGTCGATGTGATGTGCCACAGGGTGATATCCGACACCACAGTTGGGGTTGTGGAAAAATAGGGGACTTACCATAAATTACCCCCAAATCCATGATTTCCCACCAGTAAAACCTAGTAAAATGATGTAAAATGATGTAAAATTGTCATTTTGGTGTATACTTCATTTCTGGACAACCTCAATTGAGAACGTGCCTACGAAGGTTTCAATTGTAGCGTCTTTGCCTATGGCTCGACCGGTGCTGGAAAGACCTTCACCATGATCCTTGGTCGAGCAAAGAATGATCAAACCCACTGAGATGAGCGCGCGCTGACACATATGTATGACAAGTTTTAATACCTGTTTAATCGCAAAACTACATATGCGGAATATATGAACACACACACACGCATATACATATATATATATATATACATGCACACCCGGTCCCAGTCACACAATATAATATTATATTGTGTAACTGGGACACATATCATATACATATAAATGTATAACATATATATATATACCTTTAGAGATGCATGGTCATGGCATGGTCTGTATTTAAATTGATGTGTATGTTTTCTACAGCCATGGATGTAAATTGCAGCTTACACTTCGAATGGAGCTGGGGAATGGCGCCTTTCCAGGATTGGTACCGAGCAGGAGCCAGGGGTCATGTCGCGCACTGTCGACTGCTTGTTCGCTGAATTCGCGTCAGATCCATCTGTGTCAGTTGTTTGCGACTTGTCGGCAGCCACCCAGTGGATAGTGGTCCTAAAGATTCTGCGGGATGATGATCATGAAAGATATTGGGCAAGGAGACCTCACAAGGGATGCTTTCATTGGACGTTCCTTAAACGGTGAAAGAAAGGAGGATTGCACAGCAGCTCTATTTCCTTAATTTTGCTTACTGCATATGTTTTACACGAACATGCAGGATGCGCAATCAGGTCTGGAAAGTCAATTGCGCAGAACAGTAGGGCAGTTGCAGAGTGAAGAGTTTATCTGAACTGCACGATGTTGCCACAGTGCATCCCGGAAATAATGATAGATCTGATAGATTAGATTAATATAAATTATGGAATTATAAATTATGACATTATTTGTTTTGGTCTAGTGTCATCTAGAGTCTCCTGCTTCGTTGCAGGTTGTTTCGTTGAAGTCTACAATGAAGTGCTGCGGGATTTGGGCTCCCAAGACGGAAGGGAAGGAATGCTGGACCTTAGAGAAGATCCAGTCACAGGCAGGGCATGATGATGCCAGTGACTGTTGGATTTGGTTGACTTTGGATCAGGAACAGGCGCCATTGAAAAATAATTTTGAGAATTGCAAATGCAAATGATACGATTTGTGAAAAAGGATATTTCATATGAAAGTATATCAGACAGTAGTACAGTGGAAATCCAGTAGCTATCAGGGGCTTGAAGCTGACCATGCGGCCTGTAGCAGCTGTAGCATCCGCCACTGATCTCCACAGCACCAGGACCTTCTCTCACCGGCGTTACCGAATTGCAGGCGGGAGACGTCAGCTGCGGCCTTGATATGTGGGCTCCTTTTGCTTCTGGAGAGAAACTCGATTCTAACCACTGAAGAGAGTAGCGTAGTGGACATTGTCGGGTGCAAGCTTTCGTGTTTATGAATGGAAGGTGTCTAACAGATCTAACAGGCATAGTATTTTTAACATACTAAAAAGTGAGATCCCAGAATCCATTGGTCTGGTTGACTTACTTTAGTATGTGGATTCTACGTTATCAGGGCCATGGAGACTTTCACTCAATTTTAGTGATGTCCTCATTGCTTCCTTTGCCAGGCTCAGTCTGTGGAAGACGTCATGAAATTACTCCAGGGAGGAAACCAGCGTCGAACCACCGAGCCTACGGTCATGAACGTCACATCGTCACGTTCCCACGCCGTTTTCCAAGTGCGTGTGGAACGTCGCGATCGCGAAGCTACGACCCTGGGCAAGTTATCTTTGATTGATTTGGCAGGCTCCGAACGGGCCTCACAAACACACAACAGCGGCATGCGGCTCTTGGAAGGGGCCAATATCAATCGATCCCTGTTGGCGTTGGGCAACTGTATCAATGCCTTAGCCTCGGGCTCCGCCTTTGTTCCCTTCCGAGACTCGAAGCTGACTCGACTTCTCAAGGATTCCCTGGGTGGCAACTGCCGCACAGTGACTTGGTGTCAGGGCATGTCAGGGCTCCGCGTTTGTGTTGTGATTTGTCACTGGTTTTTGCCGCTGGTAGACACATGATGAGCTCTGTGCATGCTGATGGATTGTGCAGTGTCCGGACGTTCCAGGTGATGATCGCCAACATCTCGCCAAGCCATTTAAGCTATGAAGACACGCTGAACACACTGAAATATGCCAACAGAGCAAAAAACATCAGGGTCAGTGCCTCACAACAACTGATCCAGCCAGACGATCATGTTAGAAACTTGGACGCAGAACAAATGGGTGCTTAACCCTTGCTGTCATTTAGTTGACCTGGGGCATGTTTTGCAAGGTTGTGCAACCTCATATCTCTTTTCTAAGGACAGTACACCCACGCCATAGCAGACCTTCGTCAAGAGGCTTGTGGGCTCGGGATCATCCCGCAGGAGATGTGATGTTCGAAATTGGCAGATTGTTCCAGCAGAGGGATTGGGTTTGGAAGGCTTGAAAGAGGGCAAGGTCAGATGATCATATTCGTGTAAATAATGGATTACAATGGTGACCAATGGGGTATAGATAACTATATATTGGAAATTCAATCCATCTAATATCAAATCATGAGGTTACAATCATACATGAATATGATAATATAGTAATTAAGAATAATAAATCGATATATAATTACTGTAAATACATGATCCGGGGTTGTTTCTCACGTACTACCGTCATCGGGGCACCATGATGCGGGCTGCCAGGCGGCGCTTCTGAAAGCGAAGCTGGTGAAGCGAGCGGAATCAAAATCCCTGCCAGACATCGAGGTAGCGGGCGGTGTGGGATGATAAAGATCCATTAATGGGATTATACTTGGATAAATACATGACTATAGACTATAAATGTATATATTTATACAATGTATATATAATTATATAATTATATATATATTATATGTGCATATATATATAACCAACTATATGTTATATATATACAGAATATTATAAATTCTATATATAGTGACTGTAACGGATTAATGATCTCAGGTGAATATATTATATTTTGATGAGATGCTATGGGATGACACTTGGGGTGAACTTAGCCCATTGGGCGAATCATATATATAACCACCAATTAACCAACCATAATGGGATGATAGTTGGGATATATCGGGCTGATAAATGTGGTAATTCACCCAATTGGTAAACCATCCCCAATTCGACCAGAAATGGATAAACCATCCCCAAATAGTGGGTTTATTCGTGGCTTTGCCGCAACATTGCCGTTGTGGCCGATGGTCTGGGCTTTTTTTTTCATTCCTGGAGCCTGTGGCCTATGAGGAGGAAGCTGGAGATGAGAAGGAGCTCAAAGAAGCCAGTGAGAATTGGAAATTGGAGATCATCAAAAACCTGGAACCTTGGCACAACTTTTGAAGGAAATGAAGGTCATTTGAGGTCCTTCCGACCTTTCTTGACCCAGTTTGCTGGGATTGAAATGATACAGGCCCGTGGAAGGTTTTGGATTCGCACACTGCACGCGTCAAAAACAGTGAAGCATCGAAACCACTTTAGCAATGTTCATCGTACACTTTGCTCTTACATAATCTTACATGATATATAACAGATTTATCTACGTTCTTTGTTTTCTTTTGTATCATTGTTGGCCACGGCTGTCGTTAAAATGTCGGATTTCGGCAGGAAGCCAGAGCTTCACTGCAGCGATCCTTGATGGAAGTAGAGAAGGCCCTGGTGCAGTGGAAGGCAGAGCTGTTGCAGGCCAATGAGGTTATCGCCTACTGGGAGGCTTCGTTGGCTAACCGCTGGATATGTGGGATGTATTTGGGCTGGAAACCCGGGAAAGAAGCGCAAGTTGGCATGGGAAGTATGTCAGGAAAAAAGTGAAAGATCATTTGCTGGAAGCGGTGTGAAGAGTTTTTTTGATATGTTTTTCCAGGTTTGGAGTTTGGACCCAAGACTTCATTCCCCAAAACGACACAAGATGGCGGGCCGGTGCCAGTCTGACACAGCACGTTGCACGTTTGAAAGCTGCGTGTTTTCAGGAGAAAGGACCGGCTGCTTGGACTAAGTTGGAGTTGGTGGGAAAGAACTAAACTTGTCTAAACTCGGTGAAGCCATCAGGCAAATGGTAATTGAGTGTAATTAATCAGCAAGAAATTGATTTGGCCACCATTCCCACAGTCCCAAGGCAACTACGCCAAGTCGACCCAGACGATCATCAGAACCCAGAACGCTGGAAGAGTGGAAGGATTTGGTTTCCTGGCACGCAAGCGTGGCAAGAATGGTGCCGGTAGGGATTTTGCCCTTCTCTTGAGTGATAGGATATTGAGGTTGCAGGTCGCAGGGTGATTTTGGCCGTGCGACCAGCTGGCGTGTTTTTTTCACCCTCCTAGCATCTTCATATATCTTCTATTGATTCTATTTGCAAGGGAGAGCGCACTAGGAGATCTCGCCTATTATTTCAAGTCTCAACTGGCGGTGGTGCAACTGTGGGCCTGGATTGCCTGCCTTTTTGGAATCTTGAAGTTGCCCATGATGGTTCCCTCATCACAAAAGAGCACACCTTGAGGTGTCCCAAGTCGAAGAGAACATGGCTGAAAATGCTGAGACGCGAAGGTCATTGTCCCGAAGGCTTCAACAAAACAAAGACGCAGGCGAGGGTGCCCTTGGCACTTCTGCCACGCGTGCGGTTTGAGTTTCCTGAGCCCCAGTATGTTGCTTGAAGGCCATCAATGGATCCGAAAGCAGTGTGGAAGCCCTTTTCATTTTGCATGTTTTATTTTCTGTGTCTACGACTGAAGCTGTTTCAGGAATGGTTCAACGGCCCCCGTCCCGGAAGTATGGCGAGTATGGCCGTTCCATCTCACCCCGATCTCTTGACCATGCCAGATGGTCACCTAGTGGTCCGAGAGCAGGGCAGCACTGAGGATCTGTCAGCCCAAGCGATGCCAATGAAGGCCCATTTCACCAAGGACAGCTTGCGAATCGATATGGAGATCAAGTTCCCAAAAAAGGAGAAGGCCAAAAAGAAGGCGGCGCAGCTGAGAATGGTGCGCAACACTGGGTCCATGCTGAGCAACATCTTTGCCGAGCAAAAGTATCCGGAACCCATGTACTTCCAGAGCGTTGACTGTGTCGGAATTCCAAATTTCATGTCACCTGGCGAGTGCAGAAAGATCATTGACTTCGCGGAGGCTCAAGGTTTCAGCCTACAAAACAGACATCGAGTTCTGAATATGATGTGGACAGATCTCATTGATCCTTTCTTTTCAGAAGCTCTATGGCAGATCTGTGGTCTTCAATGGTTCCTGCGCAACTTGACCATAGATGGTGAGGTTGCCTGTGGCCTCAATGACGTGGTCCGGATCCAAAAGTTTGGTCCCGGTGGCTTGTTCGGTCGTCACACGGATCAGCCAGTGACACGGGCAGATGGACGAGTTTCCAAGTACTCCCTGCGAGTGTTCCTGAACGGAACCAACGACAAGGACTTCGAGGGCGGCTTGAGCGCTTTCCACGTGGCCTATCGGCCCAAGCCGGTCGTCTTCGAACCGGAGCCTGGCCTGGCACTGCTGTATCCACAGGGAGAATTTTGCCAAGTGCAGGAAGAGATGGAGGTCCTGGCTGGCAACAAATACGTGCTGCGTGCCGACATCCTGTTCCAGAAACCTGAAGGCTTTGTCTCACCTCATATACCTTTTCACCATCCATCACCCTCTTGTGGTTAATTCAGGTCAAAAAGATCTGGCTTTGCCTCGGCATGCCATCTGGCTACAAAATGCCAGGTGACGTAGGTATAATGCACTAAAGAGAAAGAAGCCCAGTGACATCCAGAACCATTTGCCAGCGTGCATTTGGATTCATATTTGTTTCCTGATGTCATGCTCCAACTGTTTCCGGGCCCAAGTGAATTGGCAGGCAAAGAGCTCCAAGAACAGCTACCTCGTAGAGTCCTGAATGAGGACGTTTGACATGGTTTGACAACAAGTTTCTGTGTGTAAGGTGACGTTGTAGTGCGCGTAGATCCATTTGTACAGCAATAATAAGAGACATGGGAGTTGTTTTTGCAGGACTTGCGGGCCTTTCTGGAGCTTATTCAAAGAGTGAAGGTCAGAGCTGTTTGTAGTGATGTGGGACATGGGGGGAAACCATGGCAGAGCGACCACTTGGCGTTGCAGCATCTTGAATCAGGTTCAATAAATTGGGATTTAAAAGCCAGCGCTTAAAGATTTTGGTGCTTGGCTTTGAAGTCTGGATGCTGTTGAATTTGCAGGTCGGAATGGCTATGCTTCAAGTGTATCCTGTTGTTGGTGGCTGCTATAGTTTGTAAGTTTGATTGCCCTTGTACATCCTTGTACAGTATATTCATGTGTATGTTCCATTTTGAGTGCAATATGGGCGCAATATATGGGGGGTTCCATAAATGGGGGTACCCAAAATGGATGGTTTATCAGGGAAAATCCTATTAAACTGGATGATTTAGGGGTACCCCTATTTCAGGAAACCCTCATATATATATATATACATCGATATGTATATATATATGATATATATATATATATATGATATATATATATATACATCGATATATATATATACATAATATATAATATATAACTATATATTATATATAACTGTATATATAATATATATATATATATATTGTATTACTTTGTAGTTGGAGACTGGATGTCCACTGGATATCTAGGCTTGTGTGCTGGTCTGTTTTCAATGGTTTCAGACTTTCACACACTTCCATTGTCACAGGTTTTGGAGTTTGAACGATTGGAGTTGGAACACTTCTGGGAAATCCATCGGCGCCAACTGGTGAATAGCGATGACGAGCAGCTTGACTCCAGATTGGTGGGCTCATTGGGCTCAACATCAAATGGTTGGTGTTGGTATAGCACCCCGCCAAAAACAAGAAAAGTTGGAGACATGAAAGTATTGCTATTTTCCTGTGCGAACAATCAAAAACATGTTCAATGAGCACATTTTTTTTTGGGTCTAAGCCAAGCACTCCTTGCTGAGGATTGCCATGCTGAGAGAACAGCTGCGTTTGCGCAACGATCATCTCTTGGCGCAGCGAGCTCGTTTGCCGGAAGAACACCAAGAGTTGTGCCTCGAAGCACTGGGTGAACTGCAACTAGAGCTGACTTGAAGGAACGGGTAAACATATGCGATGCACCGGAACATCTAAGATATATCAGATATTCTGGAATATTCTGGAGTACTCACTAATAACTAATAACACGAATACTCACTCATGAGCCCGAATGACATGAAATGATGGTTGGCCGCTACTGTGGTGTGTGGACAACTTACGCAGCCGGCTTTTGGCTGAAGTTTGTCGCCAAGTCAGCGAGCTCAGTACTTCTTCCGAAAATTGGGATCCAGCATTGTGTTAAAAAGATCATTCATTCCATATCATTCCTTATCAATGGTTGAAATCATGTTCCATCAGCAACTTCAACATGATTTAACATGAAATAGAAATTGAAATCGATGCTTTCAGTTTTTTCCCCCATGGATTCCCAACTGATTTCAGTGGTTTCCGTATGTTTCCATGGTGCATTTGGGCCAAGGTTAGATGATCGCGCATTCCTGTTGGGCACAGCAGAGGTGCCTGTGCAAGAGCATGGGCCCTTGCGGGTGATGCAGGCATGGGCGCCGGCGGCCAAGGCCTGGTCATGACCATGGCTGATTGGCTGATTTAACATGTTTTAATATGTTTTATTTAATATTAAAAAATGGTAAAAAAGAAATATGATATCTTTGTTTGATTGGAGGTGAGATCACGCTTTGTTTCGCTTTGTCTAGTTAGCACTATATGCTAACATGCCACAAAGATATAACAGGAATCATGAGGAATCTGCTGAAATTGATTATTCGAGAGAGTTGCGTTCTGTCTTTCCGTCTCTAACCTGAAAAATCACCTTGTTGGACAGGATCCGGAGGAATTTGCGAATTGGGACACGCGGCCACTGCGGCAGCGGGAAAGCAGGAAGAGCTCAACTGAGGACGCCGCCACACAGCGACCGGCTAAGCATTGGAGTTTGAAGAGAATATGGTAAACTCAAGAATAATTGGTGAATCATGGGAGTATAATTATGACCCGCCAGCCCTGGGGTTCCCCGAGCAAACAACTGCGTCACTGAGGCTGATCATTGCACGTTGGCCTTGTTTTGTCTCAGATGGACGCCGTAGTCCTCGCTTTGTACGTATCTCTTTCCATATCATGGTTACTTCGCTGCAGCGGCTGTGATCTGTGGCCGACGTTTCGGCTGACGTGCGCGCATCTTTGGGAAGTGCTTCATGTCTCTCGGCTGATCTGTTCGACGGCACGTTGGTTGGGGGGGGTTTGGGTTTCGGGGGGGGTGGGGGGGTGTGATAACGTCCTGTCCACGACGTTGGTAACGTTCGTCGATATCTTGCAACATCCAACACGCTCTTGATGCTACGCCATTCCATGGAACGCGCTCTTCGAGCTCTAGCTGCACATAGGCAAAAAGCGCCCAATGGATTAACAAGTCCATCGCAATGTTTCCAGAAACCTTTGTGGAACTTGTGAACGCAGTGGAAAGCCCGAAAAAAGGTGACTATCAGCTTTTGGGCCGCTGTGCAAAACACAGATTGTATTGGTATTTGCAATGAATTGTAATGGATCTCCATTTTCCTTGGCGTTCGCAGGGGTTTGCATCCTCATTTTAATGACTATGTACGGGCACTTGACAAAATCCACAACCCTTCCACGGAATTTGCTTCTTCCATCTTTAAACAACAACACATTTTGTTCAATTGATTCTTATCATCGACGAACATTTTTCAAAAATGTCCGCCCGCCCCATGATCAACAAATGACGAGTTCACATCTTCAGAAACACCAAAAACATTGGAAAAACCATATAAAATAGACATTTGCCTATGCAATAGATCTTGGAATTCATGATGATCCCGGGTAACCTAAGGGCCGGAACCAATTATGATATATTTTGATAATTGGGACAACTAAATCAAATTAAATCAACAATGGGATGTTTGTTAGGATGACTATGGGATTAGTATTGGGGTAACTATTGTGATGCTTATAGGACCATTGTTGGGATAGCTATATACAAATGATTGGAAATTACATGTTCTTTCATGTTTTGTTTTTTCTTGGAAACGATGATGTGCAGTTCCTGGCTCTTCACAGGACATTTCGGAGGTCGGTGTTGCGATCGCAAAGAGCGTCACTTGGAGCAAAAGGGACATCATATGCATCAAGACATGGTGGAATATTATGGAATATTCCTGGATTGGAATACTATCAGCTAAGGATAAGGCTATCAACTGGAAGGCCCTGGAATTGCCTCTGGCTTCTCAGATCAAGGGCTTGGCAATCCTGCAGGAAGAAGGTGGCGAAGTGTCAAGATGCATGTCTGGATTTTGGATGATTTTGGACAGTGAAACTGATTTAGGAAGTTTTGCTCACTTATCTTACCTTGCATATGTTTTCATGGCAGGGAGATGCATTTGAAGGATATCTCTGGAAACACTCTTTGAGCCAGAGTTTGGAAGCTGAGGACTGCGTGTCCAGCCCCAACCTCCTCCACCGCCAGTATCACAGGCCATCCCACCCCCCGGCCCATCGGCTCACAAGCCAACCACCCGTCAGTTCACCAGCCTGGCAGCTCATGGTGTCGCCCCTGCACCAGTGCATCGCCCGGTGCCCCAGGCCCCACACGTGGCCGAGCATCGGTCGCCTCCACCGGTGCGTTCCTCCCACCTCACCAGTGATGCATCCCTGCGAACCCGTCGCACCGATGGGAATCCCAGGGACGCACGAAGTCCGCCACCAGGTGTGGCCTCCCGGGGCTTGCTGCGGGCCTATGGCGTTCAGTCCATGCCTCGGGAGCTCCGCGAGCAGCGGCAGATGGATCGACCTGTGGCACAGTATCGGAAGAGCAGCCCCTGGCGGCGTGTGGATCCCATCCGGAAAGCTGGGAAACTGATGGTACAGACACCGGGTCGGTAGGACAGGTAGGACACCAGTAGGACCATATGTTGCTTTTGCATGTTTTTGCACGCCTGCACGCAAAATGGTTGAGGATGATGTTGAAGTATGTTGAAGTGATAAAACTTAATCGACATGTGTTAGAATAGTTGAAGCAAGAAATCGGGCAGGCGAATGTTTTGTTTTGACCCAATTCCATTGAGCAGTTGTGTACAAACTTGTTTTTTTAATCAAGATTGCGCTGCTCAGATTTTGCAGGTATGCTAGCAGGTTTTAAATGGACAGCTTTGGACTTCAGATGAAATCCATATCTTGGTGAGTGTGGCCTCCTGAGTGCTCCAGCGGGTTCGCAAGAAGTTTCACTAGATCACATTCTCTCTCAAGAGATGATGTGCGAAAACAACTTGTGCGGGTGACGTGGTGAATATGGGGTGGAAATAGGATGAAAATCACAAATAGTGCACGTAGAAATACTCGGTGGTATTGTGAACATTTTCGTGATATGCTTTTGAAAAGGGACCGTATTTTTGAAGGGGCGAGCGCAGATTAGAATCAAGTTTCATCGATTTTGCAGAATGACTGCTAGTTACAAGGAGTTTATAAGCCAAGATAGCCAAGGACAAATGGAGAAGCCAGGGGCACTAGCAGAAAAGTGGGGTATAATTTTAATAGTGATGAAAGGGTCAAAGGAGTCGCCTGGCCGAACCTTGTCAGACTGGGAGCAAGCAGCAAGTGGAGATGATGACTATGTTTGAGCCTTGGTATGTCCTTACAATGATTCACATTGACGTATGATGCCCGCAAGCTCAGTTTTCTTAGTGATCTTAGTGCAAGTTGCCTAGAGACATCTAGAGACTAGACGAACACTACCATGCAATTTTATACAAATATATATGCACCAAATGGCACAAAAGTTTGAAAAATACAGCATCAATGGAATACATCGACATGAGACCTGAGGCCTGAGCTTCCGGTGTCTCCGAGGACTCCGAAGGCCAGTAGAAATGTCATGATGTTGTTCCTGAATTATGCGAGCGCTCTATATATTATTATTATTCTATTATACCGTTCTTTTGCAATGGGAAGGACTCACCAATTGTATCATATATTCATATAGAATTTGTATCCATCATATTAGAATCATATTGATGTATATGATAATTGAATATATAATTATAAATAATTATATAATCACTATTATGTGACCTGCGTTTGCGTATTTATTTGTATCATGATGTATCATGATGTGTCTAAATTGGTTACTCAAGCACCGGGCTCCGAAGAGAAGTACTGGGATGTTGGTCGAGAGTTGTGATGCTATGGGCTTTGCATCAGGCCGATTCTGCGGAGCTCACTGAGTGTTGAAAATGGGACGTTGATGGTGCCTCTCTGATAGCGGCTGCAGCGGTTTTGGCTTAGCCAAGACCCCTCAATTGACTTCAGATGACGTGTAACTCATCAGCGATTTGCATCAATGTGGCTAGGAAAATCAGTGTTCATCTTGCGCTTTGCTGCAGGAAACTGCTTTCATGATGTTTCATGTGATGTTTCATGGACCTATGCGTTTCGCATGTGTCGTAATCATCCAGGGATTGTTGCTTCGGCCCTCGGCCAGTGGGGCATACTGTACTGCTGATGGAAACTGTCGGCTCCAGCACGGGGACCCGCTGCTGACGCATAGGGCTTGACACAGCGCTGGGAGGCTTGTCAAGTCTTGGGTGGAAACTCTTTAAGCATAGTTTTAAAAGACAACAAAAACTCCAGGATCTTCCGGCTGGTGATGTTTGTTCAGTGAAGCAGGTGCCATGGTGCAGAGAAGGAGCCGGGCAACATTGCTTTATATTGCCATGGCAGCTCGCTCATCATAGTGGTTGGTATTGGTTTGAAATTTGATCAAATTTGATGGAATTTGAAATGTCAAAACTTACGCGGGCAGGGGCCTATGCTTTCGAGCAAGAATTTCTCAATGTGCCATTCGAAATTTGAAACATGATTAGATTAGGGCATACAGTACTTTGCACTTCGGCAGCGGAAAGGCGGGACATTGGTACCAAAGTCTGTTCGTGCATGAATTGCAATTTCAAGGTTGTCCTGGCCCTGTCTTCAACGACCTCGTTTGCTTTGCCCTCAGTTGCACTCTACCGGCCAAGGTTCCATTGATCAGACTTGATGTCTAATGAATTCGGCTATTTTCATTAGTGGGTGAGTATGTATTTACATCCCTATGTGTGTGATATGCGACTGACTAGATCTACTACTGCATCTGTATTTGAGACATGTCCACAGTTGTTCTGCCAATTGTTCCTCCATTCCTTTGACAAGGTAAGCCTTCTGGTGTCCAAAAGCTAAGGTACCGCCCCGTGCTTTGCCACTAGCAATTGGTGTGGGAGAGGCTGCTCCAGTAAGGGGAATCCAGGACTGGTTTCAAGGAAGAAACCTTGACAGTGGCTGGGTCTTGATCGTTATAACGTGTCACAACCAGAAGTCACAGGTGTTAGATGCTGATCCTTGTTACCAGCTATGGATCAGAAGCATTTGCGAGGCAATATCTGCAGCAGCTCCAGCTCATGCAGAAATCAATCCAGAGGCATTGCTGCAAGTAGGACTGGTTTGTCAGACATGTGATGTCATGTCATGTATGGCTTGATACGATTTGATATGCGCATGTCATATATATATAATATTATATATATAATATTATATAACATTATATAATATATAGTATATAATATATATATATATTATATATATAGTATAATATGACCACGCTGCTGGAACTTGCTTGCTTCAACATACACCTCAGAATGATTCAATCATGTCACACAGCAAATACACTTGGTTTGGAGCTGGAAAAAAAGGCCTACTATGCTGCAGCTGGCATCGACCCGAATGAAATGCGGGACCAAATGATCGACCAGCCAGACATCTCAGTTTTCGTTTGACGATTTGATTTGCTTGATGTTTTGTCAGTTGGCCCAAGTTGGCACTCTCCTAAAATCCGCTGATTCTGCTGACTTCTAAGGATGGATCCATTAGATGCAGCGTGCGCCTAAAAGGGCTGTATTGTCATTAACATCTTTGGAGATGTTGGGATCATGAAGGTGCCCCATCCCCCCCAAAAAAAAGATATCGCCATGGCATGCCATGAGGCCCTACTGGGCGCCAATGACTTTTGGTGGGGCTACGCGGTGCCATTCTCTGCAGGATTGGGCTTGGTCCCCTGGCTTGATATGGCTTGATCCTATCATATCCTACCCTCTGGTAAACTAACATAACTATGGAAAATCACAATTTTTAATGGGAAAATCCACTATAAATGGTGATTTTCAATAGCTATGTTAAATTACCAGAGGGTATCCGTCCATATCCGTCCTATCCTTTGGCCGGGCATCCAGACTGGCCAAAAATTGTGTCGAGATCAGCGGCCTTTTAGGTCTATGGAATTGGCATTTTAACAGGCCAGGTCGAAGGGCCTTTTCCAAAGAAGGACTGGGAGTGACTGGGACAGGGCTGGCTGCTTACCGCTGTATGATCTGTATGTGCTGGCTTCTTTTGTCGGACAGCTTTAGATGCTTTAGAGCGGTCAGATTTGCTGAAAACCTTCGACAAGACGCCACCTCCGGAAGTTTTGGACTTCCCAGGGGTTTCCAAAAGCCATGAAGAAAGATGAATGCCTGGTCGAGTCTTCACTGTGTGTATGATTTGTATGTGTCATTGAGATGGTCATGTGATGCAATATGATCAGTGTAAATCTCCTTTGCTGTGGAGCAACGGGAGGAAGATGCTGAGGTCCCTCAGCTGCATTGGAAGTGTGCAATGATATATTCAAAGTCTTCCAATAATTTGACTGCCCGAGGCCGACAAAGATTCGAAGTAGTGAAATCGCCTTAAATTAAAGAATCGCTGAGAAAAAGACAGCTGGATTGAAAGATTATATAATAATGATTATATAAGATGCACATGATTCATAATGACTCAAGGTTCAGAAAATTTGAGAAGCAAAACCAAATTATATATAATTTTATCATGAGGTTATGATCGTGTATTGTGCTTGGGAATCCGCATGCATAAGAGTATGTATATAAATTCTAAGGTTCAATTCATTGAAGATGAAAAGCATGTGGACCTTGCAGCTGTTTGAGCGAGGTTGCATCAAAGATGTGTCACTCTAAGTTTCATGAAAGTGGGCTTGTTATTTTTCTCCCTCATGAAGAATTGTCTTGCTTTGCGCCTTGTTTCTTTGTTTCCTCTGGCGGTTGCTTTGGCTTTGAGGCACTTTGACTCTGAAATATCTGAAATATCTGAAATATGGAAAAATATGAAACCATAAATCATCCTTGACCTTTGTTTGGCTTTTAATTTGTGCGGTAAATATAACACATAATTTATGCATAAATGTAACTAATACCTATCTTAAATAGTGCGAAAATAATATACGAAAATATACAAAGATATACAAAAATATACAAAAATATATAAGATATACAAAAATATATAAAGAAATTAAAGGAATAAAATGGAACAAACTATTTGAAATTTATTTTATTGAGATTTAATTAAATATATTTATTTAAATAATTAAAAATAAGTTAATTAATAATTGAACTACGATTTTTTTTTTTTTCTAAATAATGTAATTTAGATTGAGAAGGAACTCACATTATTTATGTATAGGCTATTTTGCTTGGTATGTAGGTTTTGTGTAAATATATATATAGGATAATATAGGAAAGGTTACGTAGGCAGTTTTGCGTAGGTACTTGTTTAGATATTTTAGATTGTTTATTTTTAACCTCGAACTTTTGTTTTTCTTGGTGGCTTATAATAATTTTAAATGTAAATTGGATTGTATGGTTTATATATTTAGCTGGAAAAAAGAGGAAATTAAAAAAATAATTACTTTTGTAGAAAATTATAAGTGCTAAATTTTCGAACAGCTATTTTCGGTTCGGATTTTCGCGTAGGCTCCGCGTGGGCTTTCGCGTAGGAAATGCGGAGGCCCTAGGTTAAATTGTGGCCCGTGTCCCATCAAAGTCTTACCATTTTATTTTTCTAATATTTCCATGAATTTATTATAATTGCCGATTACATCATGACACAGTGCTCCACTTTTTATGAGGCTTCCGCCTTCCTTTTACAAGCCACCCAAAATATCGTTATCTTCTAATTCTTTTTATTCCTTTTCTGAACCAGAATTATAATTATTTTACGTCAAGTAAAGAGATCGTTGTAGTAATTTTCGCGGAGGTAATCGTGTAGGTATTTGGGAGGAGTGGTTTGGATAGGTCCCGCATAGGTGTTTTAATTTGTATATTATAGTTTACCAAGGAAAAAAAATACAAATTAATTTATATATATTTATATATTATTTATTTTATATATATTGATTTTTTGTTTATATAATATTAAATTAAATATTTTATATATATTTTTATAAATATATTAATTAATATTATATTAAGAATAAGAATTTACATTTAAAATATATATTTATTTAAATAAATATAATTTTAAATATTATTATAAAATATTTTTTTTTTAAAGGAATACTTATTTAATATAAATTTTAATTTTTAAATTTACAATGGAATAATAAAATAAATTATAAATAAATAAAAATATAATTAAATAACCTAATTTTAAAAAATATTAAAATATTAATTAATAAAAGGAAATTTAGAAATTAAATTTTTAAAAATATATATAGATGAAAAATAAAATATTAGAAGAAAAAAACATAGAAAAAAATAAAATAAGAAAAAACAAGATACAGATATGTGAAAAGGTAGGTACATCGCAAAATATTGTATTTTTCCAATAATTTGGAATTCCGGAGGGTCGAAAAGTAGGCTCGCTAAAGCGGCGGGTGCGGAGCCAGTTGGCCAGATGAAAAATGAAAAATTATACACCGTAGTTAAAATATACAAAATATACCATTTTCGGACCATTTTTGGAACTTAAAATATCGAAAAATTACACGTCGTTATAATATAAAACATATTTCCAAGTCAAAATATACAAAATACATCATTTTCGGACCACTTTTAGAAGTTAAGATGTCGAAAAAATGCATATCATTGTGACGTAAAATATATTTCGAAATTAAAATATCCAAAATACGGCACGTTCGGACCATTTTTGGATTTTTAAAAGTTAAGATGTCGAAAAAGTGCATGTCGTTGTGGTGCAAAATATATTTCCAATTCAAAATATTAAAAATTTACCATGTTCGAATCATATTTAGAAGTTAAAATGTCGGAAGAGTATATTCCGTTATAATGTAAAACAAATTTCCAAGTCAAAATAATAAATATGACAATGGTTTAATTCATTTTTAGAGGTTCAAATGTCGTTTCACTACAATATATTATATTATATTATATTCCATTCCAATATAACTACAATTACAACTACACAACTACACTCCACTACGCTCCACTACACTAAATTACGCTACACTACACTACACTATATTACACTACACTACACTCCACTCCACTACGTTACACTACACTACACCACTTTCAACTACACTTCACTACATGAGACTAAACTACACTCCACTACACTACAACTACAACTACGCAACTACACTCCACTGCACTCCACTACACTAAATTACACTACACTACACTACACTACATTCCACTACAGTCCACTACACTACACTACATTATACTACACTACATTACACTGAATGACACTGCACCACAGATAGACAAATAGACAGATAGACAGATAGACAGACAGACAGACAGACAGATAGATAGACAAATAGACAAATAGACAACTAGACAGATAGACAGATGAAAGAAAGAGGGAGATAGATAGATAGATAGACAGACAGATAGATAGATAGGTAATTAGATGAAAGAAAGAGAGATAAATAGATCGATAGATAGATAGATACATAAAAATAGATAGATAGGTAGGTAGATAGTTAGAAAAAGAGAGAGGAAGAGAGGAGACCTCAAGCACCTTTCGGTCCATCAATGGATTCGGTCTGTCATCCTTGATTTATAACAACCAATTTCTCCTATAGGTTTCCTATTTTTGAAACTTCCGCCACCGCCTTGTGCGGTACTACTAATATATTCTATAAAAATAATTAAAATTTCCGTATAAATATGTTATTTTTTAAATTATAATTCCAAAAATTATAATGAAATATAACGAATTATTTTTTTAAAAAATATATATTAAAATAAGGTGTCAAATCAAAAATATTTAAAAAATCAGGTCGGTTTTATAAATAACCATAATAATGAATAAATAAATAAAACATATTCATCAATTCCAAATTATAATATAATAATATAATCCATCATAAAATAAAATATCTGTTTCGTAAACCAAGAAATTCGATAAAAAATAATTCCAGCCTTGCCACCAAATATATATCCAAAAAAAATATATAAATATAAATAATCGTTAATACCAATCGGAAACCTACGATTCTTCATATACTACCAAATACTCCCCAAAATTGCTACCAAAAGCTAATTCCCAAAGCGGTTCCCCAAAATTACGTCCTATTCTATGCTAATTCCCCAAATTATTTCCAAAATTTATTTTCCAAACCTAATCCCCGAAATTACCCCAAAACTAATCCCCAAAATTATTTCCAAAAATATTCCCGAAAGAAAATTACCAAAATTATTTCCCAAAATTACAATTATCTTATTCCCCCCAAAAAAAAAATTATAACATATATTTTTCGATTTCCACTATAAAAATATTAAAATTCTAATTATATACCAAATTTATCTTTATAAATATATTTATTTTACCCAAAATTAAAAAATAAATACGGAAATTTTACATTATATTTTTAAAATACATAAATAAATTAAAAAATTAAATTTATAAAAATAAATTTCAAAATTATATGTTATTTATATATTTTTAAATAATTACATAAAAAATATAAAATCCAATTTTCCAACCTAAAAAATATATATTATAATTTAAACATATTTAATATATTGCAAAAAACATAAATCTCCTATCAATTATAATATTATTTAAATTCCCCCTCAAATATTTTTTTCGTGATTTTTCCAATTTTAAAAAATCGGTATAGGCCCAAAATAAAATATCCAAATATTGGAATCAAACATAATATCAGAATATATCAGAATGTAAAATGGAAATAAATGGGGAGGATATGGTAGGTTAATCTAGGTTATGGTAAGGTCATGTAGAGTTATAGGGTCGTCATAGGGGAAGGGGAGGGAAAAGGATCCAAAAAAATAACATTTATTTTTTGGCTATCCCACAGAAATATGTTATAATTTCTAGCCCTTAGGGTCCCCCCAAAAATATTTCCGTGGCTGGTCATGGAGGGGACCTTGGAAAATATAACATAGTAGGTATACCCCCGTACAATACCAATATTACCTTTCTTCCCCCCCTCAAATTGGTATAAAAAAACAATCATGTACGTTACCTTTTTTAGCCTATGGGGGGTCTCCCCAAACCTGCTCCACAAAGCTGTTCCCCAAAGCCGTTCCCCAAATTTGTTATCGACAGCTGCTCCGAACAACTGCTAAGCCCCCCAAAGTTGTTTCCGAAAGCGGCTTCCCAAAGTTGCTTTCTAAAGCTAATCCCCAAAGGTGCTCCCCATTCAAAGCTGCTGTTCA
>Ga0126342_10001757_pt1 | contig 31742 bp, 21 predicted proteins | sample Cyp1metagenome_FD_92528 | JGI IMG/M metagenome (GOLD analysis project Ga0126342, IMG submission 92528) | Coral microbial communities from Lord Howe Island, Old Settlement Bay, Australia - Cyphastrea 1 metagenome | ecosystem: Host-associated > Invertebrates > Cnidaria > Coral ...
ATACTCCAAAATGTAACCCCTCTCAGGAAATCAGCGCCCTGACCTCCCAACCTCTCTCATGAACATGTCTTTTGTACTGCGCCTGCCACGGAAAATGCGTCTTTGCAGATCATCTTGAAATGTTCCACGCCTGCCATCTTTTTGGAAATGCTGCAAAACCCTCATGTTGTGCTCACTTTTGACAGATCCACAATCTCGTGCGCCTGCCACGCGAAACGACATCTGAGCCTCCAAAAGTGGTCTGAACCCCTAGTGTTTTGAACATTTTGACTTCAAAATGTGCTTCGCGCCACAACGGTATGCTTTTTTTCGAGATCTGAACCTCCAAAAGTGGTCCCCCTAGTGTTTTTAACATTTTGACTTGGAAATGTGCTTCGCGCCGCAACGGCGTGCACTTTTTCGACATCTCAACTTCCAAAAGTGGTCCGACCATGGTGTGTTTTGTACATTTTGGCTTGGAAATGTGCTTCGCGCCACAACGGCGTGCACTTTTTCGACATCTCAACTTCCAAAAAGTGGTCCGAGAATGGTGTGTTTCGTACATTTTGACTTGGAAATGTGCTTCGCGCCACAGCGGCGTGCACTTTTTCGACATCGCAACTTCTAAAAGTGCTCCGAAGCTGAGGTGTTTTGTACATTTTCACTTGGAAATGTGCTTCGCGCCAAAACGGCGTGCAATTTTTCATCTCTCATCTGGCCAGCTGGCTCTGCACCCGCCGCTTTAGCGAGCCTACTTTTCGACCCTCCTGAGCCACACATCATTGGAAAAACACAGTGTTTCGCGACTTTCCTACCTTTTCTCGCATCTGCATCTTCTTTCTTCTTACTCTTCTTTCTTCTAATCTTTCTCTTCTCTGCGCCTCTTCCCTGCTCTGCTTTTCATCTGTCCATATTGTCGGAAGTTTGACTTCTAAACTTCCTTCGACTATTGGAACAAACAAACAGAACCAAACTTGAGAAGATAAGCCATTGAATCCAAGTGTTGTTTTTTTCCGGCTGAATTATGTAGTAATTCACCCTGAAATAAGATCATGTTGTTCCATGATTCCCCGTTAGCAACAACAGTCTTTGGTGACATCGACACATGGTCTGCATCCTCAAATGGCTAATATATCAAATAAGGCATACATCTGTATTCTCAAATAATTAATTAGTTTTAAAAAAAAAACATGTTCACCATCAATCCCCAATATGAGTTATCACAATCAACCCGCAACAAATTAGGATTAGGTAGTATCAGTCCCAAGAAATCAACCAATCAACCAAGGTGTATTAACCATTAATCATCATTAATCACAATTCTTAACGATTATTAAGTCCCTTTTGGGGATCAACAATATAATTGGATTGACCATACCTTTGGATTAACCAACCATTATTAATCAAATTGTTTGGAGGTTATAAACCATTATTGGATTATATATTATATAGTTATATAGTCAAACTTCGTCTAGGGCGGTTGAACATTCTGTCTTTGCCACCATTTGGTTCTCAATCCACGGGCTGGAATCACAAACACGAAAGTCAGGGTCCCTGACAGTAAGGTACTCCTGGATCTCTGAAGTGAAGTCCCTGCAATGAAATTCGAGCCAGGTAAAATCAAGCCGACTTGAAACCACTAGACTTCGACCATAGCTAATCTTTAATGTGCACGGTTTTGTCCAAATGTGATATGAAACTTTGAAAAAGATGAACAATCTGATAGTTATCAACATGTCCATTTGACCATTTGAAAAACTAGCAACAAGTTGAGCCAAGGAACCCATCCACCATTCCCGCATAAGCCGTATTGATCGAATCACGGTTAAAAAGTTCAGGCGTGGAGTGCATTTGCTCCAGGATGTACCCACAGAGGCAACTCCGGTCCACTTCGATGTTCCACTCTGAAAGTGACAAGCGCACAGCGCATGCTTTTCCAGCCCTTTTGGTTTGAATCAGATGCAAATGCAAAAGGCGCTCCAGAAAGAGAATTTGCTTGATCTCTGTAACGCGCAAAATCTGATGCCAAATGCCACTGGTAGATTTGGCAGCACCACCAAGAAGCCATCTGGTGTCAAGAAGGGTGTCGCGACCAAAAGCTGCCAGGGTCAAGCCAAATTACACCGGTGCATGTTCTTTTTTAGTACCCATGTTCTTTGATGTGTGGAAACAGTAGCATTTTTAAAATGAGGAATAAAACTGATAATTCCTATTTATATACAACATATAAACTATCGTATAAATAACTCATAAAATCACCCATTGATCGTCCATTAATCGTCAATTTCATGATCAGTCATACTATGTTAACATTATGAGTTGTTAACATAGCCATGGAAAATCCCTTATAAATGGTAACATAATATGACCAACCATAATATGACTAACCATAATTACCCATAATATTATGGTAAATATCCCTTATTATAGTCACCCATGATTAACCATTGCGAACCAACAAAGATTAGCCTCTGGTTGGGACAATCATCGATTTCTATGGGCCATCGAACTACCATGGCTATGGTAAATAACCAGAGGGTAACTAGATTCTGATGGGAGTTGTTTGTAGCTTATCATTCATCACTTTTCATAATCTATCATTCATGGTGATCAAAATAAATAGTTTGTGATGAGTTGTGATGATTATCTTCATCTCCATAGCCATTGACGTTCATCATTAACAGTATAGACGATAACAGTTACCCTCTGGTAAACTAACAGTTTGCTAGTGAAAATTGCCATTTAGTTCGTTGATTTACCTATAAAATGTAGATGTTTCCATATTTTTTTGTATGTTTACCAGAGGGTAGGGATAGAATGGGATTTTTAGGGAATCTTAATCATTACAAGTAATGTCAACCCTGGATTAATAAACCCCTAGGCCCCTAGGCTGTTCAATTGGGAGGATACCATTTAAGTATCAGATTATGACTATTGAAGGAGTACCCCCCTAATGGATAAACCATGGACCATGGTTTATTAATCTGGGGTTGACACTAGCAGTATAGGTAACAGTTCACCACCATTCACTGTGCCTCCCAGCCAGCCATTCCGCCTCCATCTCTTCGTGCACGCCGCGCAGAGCGTCCCCAGAGACCTTTCGCTCAGCTGCAGACCGTCAGCTGCCGGCGCCGTCAGCTGCCGAAGAGCCAGCCGCCAGGGTGCCTGGCCAAAAAACACGGAAGAGCGGTTTGGGTACCCTCTGGTAAACTAACATAACTATGGAAAAGCACCATGTTCAATGGGAAATGTCACTATAAATATCACCATTTTCAATAGCTATTTTGACATAACCAGAGGGTCTCCGTTGAAACGGGTTGCTCCCAACACCCCAGATGGAAAAAATGGGTGTCAAATGGCTATCTAAAGAGATAGAATGGTCCATTCCTCCCCCCTGCCCTGTGGCTATAATTTACTTCTAATGGGTTGGAGCGACCCTGGGTTTTGAAGGCAAAACCTGCCATAAAAGGCAGCAGTATACATCCCCATTAAATTCCCAACTCAAATACCTAAGGATTCCCTACGATCAGATTATATCCTGGTTGGTGGTTTCAACCCCTCTGAAAAATACTAGTCAATGGGATGATTATCCCATATACTATGGAAAATAAAAAATGATTGAAACCACCAACCAGATATTATATCCCTACACATCATCCCCTATGGATATCCCATGTTCCTCAAGGACAACCAGTGATTCATCTCACCTGCGAGACGGCACCGTTGATGAAGGCCACGTCCAGTCGAAGGCCCTGCTGACGCGCCTGGAAGGAACCACTAATTGGTGGCCTCATCCCCCCTGAAAAATGATGGAGTTCGTCAGATTGGATCATCATCCCAACTCTTGGGGATATTTTTTCCAAATGTTCCAAACCCTTAACCAGAATATGAGTATTCCCATTCTGGTTGTTTAGAATCCCCGGTAGTTGATCATAGTGGTTAGCCACACCATGAAAAAAAAAAGAAAATAATTGCAATATTGGCATTTTTTTAGCTTACCATAATCAGTAAGCAGTGAAAAAAAATCAGGATCCTAAATTGGAGCTACGTTTTTTGTACCATATTTTAGGCCATATGTTGTGGGGATAATCCTTTACATAGGCCTGATTTTTTTGCGCCTTTATATATGGTAGCTACTCCAATGAATCGGTTCCTGAAATGGCCATTGAACTAGCAGAAAACGACTTTCTATGGGAAAAAACAAAAGTTTTACGGCTTTTACTGGACAAAAACATGGATTTTAAGCAAAGAAATAGGTAAATCCTCCACACATGGGTCACATGGCTCATTTTCCATAGCTATGTGAAATCACCAGAGGGTATAGGATGTGTTTATCCATGTCTTATCCCTAAAGCACAAAGATCAAAGGTCGAGATCTGTGTGGCCGTCAACCCTTTGGAACCCCTCCAATGTTTGATTGTAGAGATTTTTGTTCCATGATTGTCCCTATTGAACGTGCCATGGTAACTATACTCCAAGTTCGGACACATCCAAATTATAGCATAAGCTATTAATCATATCAAATCTCATCAACTCCATATTCCATCCTCTAAAATTGATATTTTGATAAGTTTCCCGACTCAGGACATGTTTAAACCGGTGAAACCCCTTGCTTTCAACATCTTTCAACCATCACAAGGGGTGTTTTTTCTTTCACGGCGGGAAGATTTCCAAAACCTTTGTGTTGTCTTTTTTCGAAAAATCGGATTCTGGTCGAGTTTCAGGTACCAACATAACCACAAAAAACCCTCTGGTAATTCAACATAACTATAGAAAATCACCATGCTATTAATGGGTAAATCAATGATCAACGGTCATTTTCCATTGCAAACTGTGAATGTTTACCAGGCCGGGTACCCCCCCTGGAATTCCAACTAGCCTATGTTGAACTCCCAGAGGGTAAAGACTGTCTTGTTCTTGGTGTGAAAAACCATCCATGGATTGCATTTGGATATGAAATTTAAGAATGTTGGCCCAACAAAAACATCTACATGTAATACATCATGTAAATCATCAATACGTAGCCACTTACATGGTAAAACCATCTAAACACTAGTTAGTGGCTTTTAGTATGAAACCGCCTTGGGGGTGGTTTTTTTTGACCCAAACTCCCCAGTTTTATATGAGATTTCTGGATGTGTTTGGGTCTTGATCCATAGCCATATGCTGCCCTGGTTGGAACATCCACCAAACATAACTTTGGAGATTCAACGGGCCGAAAAGGCTGGTTTTTTTTGGCTAAATAAAGATGTCAGACGTAAAAATCACATGTTTGCCCCTTGTCAATGATCATCTACCCTCCAAAAAATCGAGAGTTACAATGGTTTTTTCCCCTGCAAATGAAGGTTGTCGTGGGAAAAAAAAAACATATACAGTATAAATTCATATAAATGGTGGATTTTCTCCATTGCTATGTATGATTACCGGTTCTTATAAAGGCTTGTAGCCACCTTGTTGGCTTAGCCCATTGACTCCCCGGTCCTCCTTCAGAAGGTCGTAGGCGACACGCCAGGGACGGCGTTTCGTGGCTGCACTGAAGTGGTACACATCCGCCTGCAGTGAAGCCCTGGTAGATTTCCCGTTGGTAACCCCCAGTAACAATGTGAGGCCCCCCAGTGATGTTTGTTGGTTAACAAAAGCCCCAGTAACTATAGTTATTTGCGTACCATAAACCATATAGTTCTATAGTTCTGTAGTTTCCCCAAAAAACGCTAGGTTTCCTATATAGAACTATATATTATATAATTATCATATATCATTCCAGGGATAAAACCTATATCGTTCCCAAAACTATATGCTCTCCATGGTGCTGGTATATGGCTACCTACAAGTTTCTGGGTGATAAAATTTTATGGGGTACATGTTGGGATTCATATTCCAGCACCATGGGTTGCATATGGGATATATCATGATGTACTATGGATGGGCCTGCGAAATCCTGCACCACCAAAAGGATGGTTGAAACCCTAACAAAATCATGGGAAAAAACACCGTCAACTGGTGCAGGATTTCGCAACCATCCACAGTATCTACCATCATCTGGGTACAACCAAAAAATCATTTGCACCATCCCCCAGTCATCACCATAAATATAGGTGATATTCAAACTTACCATTCCTAGTCATGGGTGGTTGACATTGTTTTACCGCCATTGGGATAAGCCTACGAATCGTGGACTTACTATCTAGGGTTATTAACTATGAGTTATTAACCCGCATCTGGTTGGTGGTTGACCTACCCCTGTGAAAAATATTAGTCAGTTGGGATCATTGTTCCCAATATATGGAAAAATAAAAAATGATCCAAACCACCAACCAATTAAGTTATTAACCCGCATTAACTATAGATATATCATGATGATTTCATGATACATTTACCATAAACCCAAGAGTTATTGAAGTTCGAAACACCAACTATGGGGCACCACCGCACCGTAAGAAGGGGTAGATTACTCGAGTAGATTTTGGAGATCTATCTCAATTGGAATGGATAATTTGTTGATCTGCAAAGTTAGTTCAATATTTGGGTGTGTATATCCGATGATATGAGCCATGGTCAATACTCACTATATGGTTGATGGTCATCCCATCCATAATAAGGATCCTTATAATGGTTATTTAAAAAAAAAAAAAACTATGAACCATTGGATGACTAGCCCCTTTTAATGGTTATTAACCATGAGTATTGACCATAGCTCATATATATATATACTCCATAGTTCAGGGTTAAAACCAGATATCAACTATTTATTGGGATTCCACCCCGATATATCTATGATGATAGAGAAAAGCCAGCCCAAAAGGCCATAGTTTAGCGGAGATTCTGCACTGGATCAAGTCTGCCAGGTGAAGTTCCGTTCAGAAATGCCCTGGATTTTTTTGGAGGTTTTTATGGCTCAGAACATCATGGAAGTGAATTTGGTATATAACATAGCATTACCCTAGCCAATGGTGATTTTGGGGATATATATAATGGCAAATACCACTGAATTGGGGAGATGTTCTATGTCAAATGCGGTGATTCAACAGTTTGATATGGTATAGATGGCCCATGAAAGGAGATGATCTGCATGGCCCATGGTGCCTTTTCTGCCCATGATCCATGTAGAAATAGTAAAGTCTCAAACGAAATAAAGAGCGTGATTCACATGGCCAAGCAGCTCAGTCTGTGCCAAGCAGTCTTACATTCAATGTCATTTGTACAATATTTGAACCATACATGCCTGAAGTTCAAGGCAACACCCCAAAGTGGAACTTAATTTCATATTGTCATCCAAAGATGCCAAAAAAACAATGATTATAATATGAAATGATAGTTCCACTTGCAAAAAAAAAATCATTTCATCTTAGTATCATTGTTATTTGGCATCTTTGGGACACCATTCTGCTTTTGGCAAGACAAATCAGAATCATCAGAATCCTTGTAGCCTGCCACATCAAAATAGCCGAATGCTATGAATGCTCATCCCGCCAGTCACACGGGGAGTGTTCAAAATCTCTCTATCATTCCATTTAATCCTGGTTGGTTAAGAACGGGATTCCCCGTTCTTGGATTATGACATAACCCCCAATATATTGTATTGGTGATTATATTGAATATATATTTATATATAATAACTATATATATATAATAATTATATATATATATTCCCCGAAAATATACCCTATTTGATAATATCCTATTGGATTATTCTATTCCCCTATTGATTTCCCTATGTTGGAACCCCCTCTGGTAAATGTTTATACAACTTTGGAAAGATCCACCATTTTTAGGTTCGGTAAATCAACGAACTAAATGGTCCATGGCTTCCATAGCTATGTAACAAATTACCAGAGGGTATATTGATTCTCCGAAAAGGATAATTATGGATATACCCTCTGGAATATCCTATTTATATATATTTATTTATATGGATAATATTATTGATCATTATATCCCAATTATTTATATAATATTATTTATATATATCCCAATAATGATCAAGATGATTCTTGGGATATTCCATATCGATTCCCCTATTGGATAATATCCATAGGATCCTAACGGTGCTGCTATATATGGTGTGCCATGGATCCCATCAATATACCCCCAGTCATGTTAGCATTAATCTACCAGCACCAGCCGGATCCGTCATGGGATATCCTATTGGTGAATATATTGGGATCCCCCAACGAATCATCAACCAGGCTGTAGGGATGATTCGCTCGAATCTAAGGCCATGAGGTCGCAATCTGACTTCTTTGCCCACCTACAAGGTGGTGCCCCCGTTCGGAATCGCTAAGGAAAGCCTAGAAAACCATAGGAAAATGTGGTTTAATGGGATTTATAGCTGATTTATGATAGCGTTCAGTTGGGGGCCACATAACTCCAATAACTATGGTTTATGATACGCCAATAACTATGGTATTCATGGAGTTTATAAACCAATAAACATAACTAGGGGGCACCACCTTGCATGAGGTTGCAATAATTTGCCCACCTATGTATTGATCATCAAATCCCCATTTACACAAGGCTCCAAGTTGGTTTATGTTCACCCGTGTTCACCCAAGTGCAGATATATCCAATCATCGATAAATCCCCATGTTCGGTGGTTTGGTTACATCTTTCTTGAATGGTTGAATGCCAGTTTAATCTATTTAGAAACCAACAGAAACCTATCTCTCAAGGCCCACCCTGTATTGATGGTACGTTTGGTGGCTTGTTGAAACCATCTTACTGGTTGGTTAAAAAAAAAAAAAAACGTCAACTCCAAAATAGCGTCCTTATTTCAAAATGAATCGCAAACATCGAAAACATATGATTTTATTAACATAACACTTCCTTATGTTAATAAAACTTATCAAAATGTATCTTTGTTAACATATGATTCATCGATATGATTTCCTCCAAAAAGTCTGTCGAAAAAAAAATGTGGTGAACCCAGTCAAAATCACCATCCCCCATGATTTTGGGTCTACTTTTGCTTGTAGCCAAAGAATTATTTGGGATAATCCAAGATTAGCTTCAAAAGCTTCCTGTCTGGGATGGTTTCATTATGTGGTTGGTGCTTGACCGTCAACCCCTCTGAAAAATGATGGAGTTAAAGTCAAATGGCATGATGAAATTCCCAACATATGGAAAGTCATAAAATTGTATGGTTCCAAACCACCAACCAGTTGGGGATTGATGTTGACATTCCCCCAAAAAATGGAAACATAATCCAGTCATGTTCCAAACCACCAATCAGTTAATTGTAGTATATGGATTTACTGCACAAGCGTGGAGAAACACCATTTTTACCCCGGCATCGACCCAGAACAATCATCCACTGTGTTCATTTCTACACCTCATCTAGTCTAGCAATTAGTTAATAGTTGATCCCATCATCCAGTATCTTGATTGACATATGATGAATTAATGAAGCGAATATCAAATATATATTTCAGGAAACCAAGTATCATTCCAGAAGGGTTTAAACATAAATTCAAAATAGAACAAACTAGAATTGAAGTGACCGAAAATGAACGTCTCTATATGCCTCATATATTACCCGGCCTGGTAAACGTTAACAAAAAACGATGAACAATCACCATTTCGATAGGCAAATCAACGAACTAAATGAGCCATGTTCAATAGCAAACTTGAATCTTAACTCTGAAATTTAATTAATTACTCTGACAATTAAAAACAGAGTATGCAAATCAAATTACCAGAGTATATTAACTAAACCAGATATATTAAATATACTTAAATATATATATATATATACGATTATTCAGGATATCTATGGAAATTACCAGTTAATATATACCATGTCCATCTTTCTTCGTGAAGGGACCGCCGTGCTGACTCACGGCCCGCCTGAATCCCAGCTTTCTTCAGGCGGCCCAACGCCGAGTCGCAGGGCCCGGTGCGAATCACCTTTCGAAATGGGCGATCAAAACCCAGGTACCAAGCCTTGGAAGGTGGAAGCCTTAGGTTTCTAACTAAGTTAGGTGTGATCTAAGTAGATAGATATATAGTAGATAGATAGATATAGTAGATCTAAGTTAGGTGTGATCTATGTTAGATAGTCCGATAGATATGGTAGAAACCTAAGAAAATAGTAATGACAAATGTAATGACATAGATCACACCTAACTTAGTATTTTGTAGTAATGATCTATAGTTCCCGTTGGGTTCCTAAACCAACTTCTCGGGGGACCAGCTGATGGTGGTCCCATGATTCCATCGAACCGGGATAAAAATGGCTCGACTCATTCCACAACATACCCGGCCTGGTTATTTACCAAAATAGCTATTGAAAATGGCAATCTATAGTGAGTTGTCCCATTAAAAATGGTGAGATACCCACTGGTTATTTACCAAAATAGCGAACTGGAAGCCAGGGCCAGTTATGAAAGAGTGGATTTACCCATGAACAAAATGGTGATTTTTTTTCCATGGTTTTTTGTGAACGTTTACCAGAGGGTAATTTTGCTTTTCACCCGTGCCTAAATATGTGTCATGGTCAAATTACTGTAGGATCTGAGTCATCCCACCACCACCATCAGGGCATGACCATCCTCTTTTCGGGGCAATGATATACCCTGCAGTAAACTAACAGTTGCTATGAAAAAATGGACCAGTTATATATGATTTGCCAATGAAAAATGGTGATTTTCCATAGCTATGGTTTTTTCCCAGAGGGTAATCTATATAGCTGAAATACATTGTATATCATTGTATTAGATCAAACAAAGTGGCGAAAAAAAATGTGAGTTGTTCAGCCATGGGGATAGGGGATAGGTCTGTTGATGGGTTGGGCCGCCTATGGCGATGAGGATACACCAAGGCATTTTGGGGCCCCCGGTATCCGATTTAGGTTTTGGTTGGAAAATCTGAAAACATCTGAAATAGATGGGTTTGTCTGAATATATCTGAAAATATATAGGCATTATGTTTGGATCATCCGATTTAGGTTTAGTGTATATTTCTATGGGTTTGTCTGAAAATAGCGTATCCCCAATTCCAATGAATTATCACCATTCTTTCATGCAAAAATGAGCAGTCTTCATATCCACATGTCGTCCCTTTATTCTGGATTCCCACCATGGATGACGATAATTCCCAATACACTGGGTAGTATGACTCTCTATAGTCATGAACCAACAGTGATTTTGAACACTGCTAAAATGGACATTGACAATCATATGGGTATGGATCAATACCTATTAATACCATTTTTAATGGGATGAACATCCATTTACCAGCTATTTGGGGGTTCACTAGGTACCAGGGTTTTGACCCATCCCCATATCAATTATGCCGTATTTTCAGACACACCCATATAACTGGGAGAAAAGAACATTTAATGCTGGTTGTTTAAGTACCTTCTGACTTGAATGGTCAATCACTCCGGCAAGTCTCCTCCTGAATGGGCATATCCCCTTATGGGGGGCTTGACTCTGGCTACCCCAAAAACAAGAGAAGTCAATTGGTGTAGTTACCCTCTGGTAAACTAACATAACTATGGAACATCACAATTTTTAATGGGAAAATCCAGTATAACTGGCCATTTTCAATAGCTATGTTAGTTTACCAGAGGGTATCTCATGTTGGAACGAAAAGAAAATGGCAACCATCAACCAGTTTTTAACCGGTTTTTCCTGATGTCTCTAGGATCATCCCACGAAAGTGGAGAGTAACCAAGGTGCCTTGGTGCCCGTTGAAGCAATGTCAGAAAACGTGTTACATGGATATAAACAAATAAATGTCAGTGGATATAAGCAATGCAACAAAAATCTTAGCCATCTTTAAGTATAGCACCCCCAATTTTTTTCGATGCCAACTTTTGTGGGTTTCACCAGTTTAAGTGAACGCGAGCCGATGATATTTCCTTGATATATCCAGGGGAAACCCACTTTATCAACCTTCAGGGGGGTCTCAAAAACATGACTTCTGTGGCAGAGATAGAGTGAACTTTTTAGAGAATCTTGGTGGAAACCCACGAAAACGGGAGAGTTTTTGGGGGATTACAATTATCCATAAAGCCAAGATAATTAGTGATAAATCCCTTATAGATAGGAGTAAATTTCCCTGAATCAAGTCCGGCAAAATAATCATAAATAAATCATCATATATAAATCCATATGAATCCTCAAGATTCGAGCATCTTTCATAGCCAACTCACTCTGAGTTCCCAGGTTCCCAGACCGCTTGCTGCTTGGCCATACACCATGGCCATGAGGCGCTCAAACATGCCGTGACAGCTCTACATGTTCTCGCTGATTCTTAAGGAACAACAAAGTTTCAGGGAATATTGGGTATCTTGCTAAAGTTTCTTGCGTCAGTTTCGTGCTAATGTCCTTTTGGTAAAAATAGGTTGGGGCCGGGAGCTGGTTAATCCCATCTATCACCATGTACATGTTGGTTAAAGGGGTAAACAAACTCCTCTATTGATCAACCAACCAATGGGAAAAGGATTTGTGTAATAACTACATGATCTCTAAGCCAAGAACGGCCTCTGTCGTAAGTCAAGAACGGGGCATGAAATTTTCGTGCCATCAACCGGTATCTATATAAATCAACAAACATCATCACTAACTGTGGATTCCCCCAAACAAAATATTTAGTTTATAAATTCAACCATTTAATTATTAGTTAGAAATTTCACTAACTTTGGATTCCCCCCAAAAAAACTATTTAGCTAGAAATTCAACCATTTACTTAGTTAGAAATTAAGCCATTCATTAAAAGAAACATGGTTACCACCCAGCTGATAGTTATGCCATGGGGGACCCATCCGACCCACCAAGTCTCTGATCCTAAAAAGTCGCCCAACATCTCTGGTTCCCTGATTCTCAAATCTGGGTTTCATAGGCATCATGTGCTACGAACTATATATATATAATATACATGTATTATATGTATATAACATAATATATATATAATATACATTTATGTGACAAATGGGGGTCGCTCCAAGCTTGAACTTCTTCAAAAACGTGGATTTCATCAACCTGTGGATGTTTTATTGGTCACCTTTCAGGTTGAACTACCAATGGTCAGTCGTCAGACCTGGCAGCCATTACTCTAGCTGGTTGGTACATATTCGTATCCCCATTTGGTTGGCAAAATATAGGTGTTTTAAACTAGCCATTCCAAACTCAACCAGAACGGGGGACATGCCAAATTAGCAATTTCAATGGGGAAAATGATGATCATGAAATTTTGGGGGCCAAACATGAACAACTATTACTGTTTGCTATGATGAGTATTTCAATCCGTGCCTTACTCCCTAATATAGAATACACATGAATACACCCTAGAAACCGCTGGTTTAATATTGGCCCTATTCATGTTGGGGCCCAACGGAACGTTAGTCTTTGCGTTTCGAGATTTGAAACGGTCTCCGTCTCAGGCTATTTATGACGATCCTCTTGTAATACAGTCTGGGAATGGGACACCGTCATTTTAAGCCAATGATAACGGTATAAATCTGGTTGGTGGTATACCTACCCCTCCGAAAAATATGGTCACTTGGGATGATTTTATTCCCAATATATGGAAAGTCTAATCAAATTCCAGGGTTCCAGTCACCACCAACCAGAGATTATTAACCATTATTAACCATTATTAACCATTATTAACCATCATTACCCCATACTAAACCAATGTTCCAGTCACCACCAACCAGAAATAAGTTTCACATAGTTTAACCAATGATAAAACCACTGAGTTCCCAAATCCCCTGGTCAGCCTTGAAAAACACCCATGGTGGATGCTTTTTGGGATGAAACTACCATGGTCACTGGGACCATCTGCCCATAACATAAAGGGGGTGTTGATGAGTTTAGGGGGATGGGATTCATCTACCCAGAAATCAGCCAGATAGCAATGGAAAATCCACCCTCTGGTAATTTAACATAACTATGGAAAGATCTACCATTTTTAATGGGTAAATCCACTATAAATGGCAATTTTCAATAGCTATGTTAGTTTACCAGAGGGCAAAAATCGATGTTCCAATCAACCTCCATTGAGGATCTCCCAGCCATGTTTGGTGACACCGCGACACCGGGCACCTCGATTTTCCCAGTTTTCAAAAGGTCGAACAACGTTCCCATTCTCGTTGGTCGATTCCCAATTCTTCTGTTGGTGAACTCTCTCCCAAAAAACTCGGCGAATTGTCCATCGTTTGTTAGTCAAAACATGTCAAAATCCAATGTTTGTTGCTAAAAACCAGATGTGTTCCATGCGTTGTCCCAGTTTAACCAGTTTACCCCACTTTTCTGTCGTGAATTCCCATCTTTTCCGTGCCCAAAAAAAAGTTCGGACACAACTCCTCTGCGGTGTCGGCGAAGCGTAGCTGTTGTGCATCCTGGCATCGAGGGGTACAAGCCGAGGTTTTAAGATGGTGTAGTGGGGATGATTGGGATTTTTTTTTTGGCGTACTATACGTATTTACCCTCTGGTAATTTAACAAAAAACTATGGAAAGATCCACCATTTTTAATGGGAAAATCCACTATTTCTATGGTCATTTTCAATAGCTACGTTAAATTACCAGAGGGTAATTAGTATACAAATCTCCCACCCAGAGGATTTTTCAATGGGATTTAAATTGATGCGTTATTATACTTAATTAAAACATACTCCTTATCATTTGCCTCATTAGTGGGACATTAATGGGATTATCTCAATAGGACAAAATTATATAATGGATTTGATTGGATTTGATGGAATGTAATGGGGTTGTTGTAAGATTTGGTGGGATACAACGGTGATTTCATGGGATAGTGGGATTAAGTGGGGTATAAATTCTGTGTGTGAGTGTGAACATGTGGTATAGCGACCATTTATGGCAATTTCTATAGGTTAAGTTCAACGATGATAAAACATAGGATCTTAGAGGTATTCCCATTTTCACACAAACCGATCTGGGTACTTCGGGGTATGGGTCAAAACCACACAGGTTTTTAGCATCTTCAAGCAAAGCAGAGACCTGGGGAGATAGAATGATACGATGAAAGGAACCAAACTTGTTTACACTTTGAGCTTTTAAATCAATACTTGATGATACTTGATGCAACTTGATGCAACAAATGCATACAAACTCATAGATATTAATAAAGAATGAATTACAACAAATCACCAACTTAAAAATTCTTTGGCAGTGAGGTCGCCAACCAGTTCATTAATTAATTACCCTCTGGTTATTTAACATAGCCATGGAAAATCCATTATAAATGGAGGTTTCTAGCTGGGAAAATCATCTATTTCTATGGGTCATAGCTTCCATAGCTAAATAACCAGAGGGTAATACAGTATTACCATAAGTCTAGGTATCATTCCAGTGACTTCGCAGGGAGGTCGTTAGCATTTATCCAGGTGAATATCATCGGATATCCCCTGCAAAAAAAGGGGATCCAATCTGCAGATCCAGGACCGATCAACAGTTGGAGACCCGGGGATCTACTAGAATCCTGGGAACATACCACAGTTTCACCTATTTTTAACCCCAACAAGATGTATGGCGATTCGGAGTTCCGAACCGTTCGGCTCTTCGTTAAAACGTTGGCGAAAACGGGGTTTCGATCTTCAGCTTTTTTCAGCTGATCGCTGCTGAGCCTTGAGAGTCCGTGAATCTTGGATTTCCGTTGAGAGGTTTGAAGTCGTGCTGGCGTTGTCATTACCCTCTGGTGAACTAACATAGCAATGGAAAATGGCCATTTATAGTGGATTTTCCCATGAAAAATGGTGATTTTCCATTGCTATGTTAGTTCACCAGAGGGTATCTGGTTGGTGGTTTCAACCATCTTGAAAAATATGAAAGTCAATGGGGTTGGGATTATCCCATATATATTATGGAAAATAAAAGCCATGTTCCAAACCACCAACCAGCTATGATCTTTCTTGTTTTGCCACTGCAACACATGTCTCATGGTCAAGTTACATGCCTCTTTTGCTTATGGTTGTCCTACGATGAAATGTGAAATCTGTGTAAATTGGCCAGCTGGTTGGTGGTTTCAACCCCTCTGAAAAATATGGAAGTCACTTGGGATCATTATTCCCAATATATGGAAAGTCATAAAATTCATATTCCAAACCACCAACCAGCCAGTATAGTTCCCGTTGATGGTGCTATATATCCCCCAATATGGGGGGATGGTCACCCAATTTGGTCAATGATTTGACCCATGTCGTGTCAATCTGGATCCATATGGCATCGTCCAACTTTTCACCATGGCATCTGTGTGGTTTGGGGGGGAATCATGACACGCCTGGGGATGGACGTGCCGGAAAATTGCCATTTTAGATTGGGGAAAATCATGATGAACATTGATGAACCAATGTATTTGGGGGTATGGTCCCCAAAATCATGCCGCAAAGATCTTCCAGTTTGATGATGCTTCCCCCATCATTCCCAGGCATCCAACGTCACTATCTATTTTGGGGGGGTGCTATGCCCTAGATGGAGGCTTCAGTGGGGGTACCCCCAGTCATCATCCATTTCAGTAGGATTTTCCATGAAATTAAACCATCCAGCTAGTGGGGTACCCTCTGATAAACATTCACAGTTCGCTATGGAAGCCATGGCCATAGAAATAGATGGTTTACCTATTAAAAGCATGACGATTTCTATAAATTTTCATTAGCTCTTGACCATTTTCTATAGAAAATCAGCATGTTTTATGGGTAAATCAACTATTTCTATGACCATTTTCTATAGCTAACTCTTAGTCATTCCCATTTCAGCTACCCCCATTTTCTATACAAAACCCTCCAATCCAGTCGCCATCTGCAGCCAAGGCGCCCAGTCGCTGATCATGCCGTAATGGACAAACCTCAGCAGGCGCGTGGGTTTTCCCAAGAGATTTGGGTTTTTGGTTGGGATGATGTTCCCCGAGAGAAATAGTTGTTGAGTCCATATAAAATATATCAAAATATGGTTTTTTATCCCTATTTTGTGAAAAACACATCCCTGCTAAATGAATGACAAACCCCCATGAAAAGAGCCTTATTTATACATGAGTTCCCATTAGAATATCAGGGTTGTTCACGAATCTGAGCTCAACAGTCCTTAAAGTTTTTGCGCTCAGACCTGACTTGCCCTACGGATTCGATGATTCCATAGATTGTGCCGGTCAATGATACGAAGGAAAATATGGCTCCTGGGATCCCATATCGGTACATAAATGAAACAAATGATAACTGGTTGGTGGTTGAGCCTACCCCTCTGAAAAATATGACTTCGTCAGTTGGGATGATGACATTCCCAATATCTGAAACATAAAATTCATGTTCCAAGCCACCAAGCAGGGTATAAATGAAAGAAAAATGATCAGAATGGTACCCAAACGACCTCCCTTCCGGTGCCAATCCGGTGTCGAAATCAATTTCCCTGTCTGGTCTGACTCCAAATGTGAAAAACTATTTGAAGATTTGCGACCTGGAAATGTCACAGGAATACCACAGGATTCACGATTCTTAAATAGGTAAATCCATTATAGATAGGCAATTTCCATAACTGGTTGGTGGTATACCTACCCCTCTGAAAAATGATGGAGTTCGTCAATGGGGTTGGGATTATCCCATATATGAAATGGAAAATAATCCAAATGTTTGAAACCACCAAGCAGTTCTGTGTTTCTGTTTCAACTTCCAGCACCACCCCAGCCCCAAAGTCCAACCATCAAGGGACGCGTCCCATTGAATGCAGTCCGTCCAGAACTTCTTGCCAATGAGGATGATCTCGGAACCCGGGACGCACGGCGAAAATGTGGGGGGAACATCTTTCAGCCATCTTCGGGCTTAATCCCACCTGGTTGGTGGTTGAGCCACCCCTCTGAAAAATATGACTTCGTCAGTTGGGATTATTATTCCCAATATATGGAAAAAAAAATGTTCCAAACCACCAACCAGCCATATATCTATGGAAGCTTTGCTACAATCATAGACCTTATGAATCCCTCACACCCTCTGCTAATGACTAACAGTTAGCTATTGAAAATTGCCCATTTAGTTCGTTGTTTTACCTATTGGACTAATGGTGATTTTCCATAGCTTTGTTAGTTTACCAGAGGGTATACTGTAGGTCAATTATGGGACTACAATGGGCTACACTTCTTGTAGTTTTTAAAGTTCAGCAAGACTTTTTATTGGGAATTTACCTTCAAAAATGGGTCAAACAGACATTGCTAGGAAAGTTCAGCAAGACTTTTGTGGTCGGGGGATTTACCGTAACAAGAAATGGGTCAGTTCCAATCCGATCTTTGCCGGGCGGTAGTGTTGAAAGCCGTTACAACCCAACCGGCTCCGTCTGCCGGTTAAGCCGACAGAATTTGCTGTTGGAAGATGCCCCCAAAAATGTTGATTGGGGTTTGTATCCACCGTGCGTTTTTCTCAGGGCACTAATTTTACATCACATTTTACTGTGCGAATTATTGTCAATTCCTGATGCGGGAAAGGATCATCCGCACCCCGGAAGTTGCCGCCATGGTTAACATCCAAAAAGTGCGGCCAGGTCGATGTTCCCATGGAACGAGATGCTACGAGTAAGATTCACCTAGACCCTGGCAGATACGGGTGGGAAGATGAGTTAGTTTCCACTAAAAACATGGGTTATTTTTAGGGTCTATGTTAATTTACCAGAGGGTAATTGTAGATTGAGATTACAAGTGGTAAATCACTATGGTTGGTGCTGTGTCAATGCTTTGACCCATACACCACTCCCTCCAAACCACAGGATACTTGCAGCTGCAGTTCCAGTTATAAGTGGATATATAACTATAGTTATAGGGGCCCCATATCCAAAAAAACGTGAGGCTTAGATTTCCATGGTTACACCCATTAATAACAATTAACAATGATTACAAGCAATTATGAACTCATATTAACCCATTTTAACCCAGTTTAACCCATGTTAACCTATATTGTTGGTGTTTTTTAACATGTTTCAACCATTGCTAAAACCCCAACAGCTGCGGCAGGTGACTGGCAGTTGTCGCTTGATCTTCCCGGTCTGCATCAGGGTCAACCTCGAGCCCACGGTGGAGGAAAAAAATGCTGGGATTACACCGGTGATGATGACCACCTACGTGGGATTTCATGAGATTTCATACAAAGTGGGGCCCCCTAGATAGCTAAGTTGGTTTATAACTCCAATAACTATGGTTTATGGTACTTGTAACTATAGTTATTGGGGTTTATAAACCAATTTATAACTGGGGGGCCCCACATTGTAGGGGATTTGATGGGATTTCCAAGGTCTTTATGGAATTTTCCATCCTAAAGCGACAATTTTTGTGTCTGAAAACGTACCCCAAAGTCCACAGATCAAATCATCGTTTTCTCCATGAAAGTCGGCCAATTCACACACTGGTTTTTGAAATGGAAAAATGTGATCTATAGATCTTTTTTATCTATAGATCTTTCACTTTTCGAAATGGAATGATACTGGAAAATGATACTATAGATACCAATTCTATCATAGATCTATGGTATCAAAATCTATATACACCAATGGTTTTCTATATAAAAACGGTTTTAAAATAAATCAAATATCTATAAAACACTAGTAAATGCATCAAACAGCACCAAAAAAAACATGGATAATGAATCAAACAATTTCCCTACTAATGTACCAAACAAAGGTCAACGCTTAAGCCAGACTACTTAAAGGATCATCTCACTTTGTCAATGGTCGATAACCCACGTTCGTAACTTCGCGATTCATTTGTTTGTCCCCTGTATCTAGGCAATCGGCCAAACCAAAGGTACAATACATAGATATGGATAAATGTATAGGTTGCTAACCAGTCAAATATATACGTATGTATATATATATATATCTATCTGGTTGGTGGTTTCAACCCCTCTGAAAAATATTACGGTTTATTACGGTTAATTGTAGAGGCCCAGGGCAGCCGAACGACCCTGAGTCCCTGCGCGCGGTCCATGTCTGAAAAATATGCAAGTCAGTTGGGTTTGTTGTTCCCAACTGAATGGAAAATAAAATTCATGTTCCAAACCACCAATCAGATATAGATAATATTGACATAGAGACGCCGGGGATCCGACGACCCCTAGCAATTAGTCATGGGATGTCTGACTCAGTCGTGGGATGTTGAATTTAGTCGTGGGATGCCCTCTGTCTCTATTGACATATATATATATATATATGACAATAATCAACTAATATTGGGTGAATAAACAACTCATATTTCATATGACAATCAGATATAGATGGAAAAGTATATCCCTACCAAAAAAATCAGGGTGATTACTATATTCCATCTGGGGATTCCTATATATATATATTAATATAATCATATACATATATATATATGCTATATTCACCATTATATATATATATATGCTATATACACGTATATATATATACATATATATATATATACATATATATACATATACATATATATACATATATATATATATACATATATATATATATATATATACATATATATATATATATACATATATATACATACATATACATGCTATATATACGTAAATATTATATATATAGATAACATGCTCTATCTATAGATCTTATAGCAGTCTTAAGTTCCGGGGGATGATCCTCTGGGACCCGCCAAGCGAACTGGAAAATTCGATGGACAAATTCTGGGATCCATAAATTCGGAAAACAAAACTGGATCCATAGAATTGCACATCAATTGGAAATCATTGGTCAAAAAACCTATGGGAAAATCTCGCCTACCCTTAGCCGGTTTCATCCCATACTTCTCCCAATTTGTTTCCCGGGGAAATCGGGAACAGATCATGTCGATCGTGTCGTTAATGGGATAGATGGTATTAGATGGGAAAAATCTGCGAAAGAATGTTTGAAATGACTGGAATTGTAGAACAATCTACTGATTTTGTTCATGTCCTTGATATCTAAGATTAGATTATATATCTACATTGCTATCCAATGCTAGTTTAATTTCGTTCGATAGACGATCCCTAGCCCTTCACCACTTTGTTCAAGTGGCCTCAATTGACCAACCCCCCACTTCAGCGTCTTGCATCCATATCAAGTTGGTGGTTCCATATGGTGGTAGTTTTCTTCCATTAACTCATCTAATTCCAGTACCTAAATAGTTATAAGTATCATGAACCATACGTTGGGGATGGTTTGCCTATTACCCTCTGGTAATGACATTCACATTTTGCGATATAGAAAATGGCCCATTGAAATAGCTGATTTACCCATCAATAGCATGGTGGATCTTTCCAGTTCGTTTTGTAAACGAAAAAAACAGAGGCGAGAATCTCATGAAATCCCCATGGAATCTAAGAAAAAAGGTACAGCCAAATTATGTTCCAATGATATTTCCAGAGTACATATTTATATATATATATATATAAATATATAGAGAGAGAGAGAAAGAGATAGAGATAGAGATAGAGATGGTTGGTTCAATCCTCATTAAATCACTCATCAATATCCCCATTGTACCATAGGGGTGAAGACATCACCAGTTGGTTTCCCCTTTTTTGGGGGGTGTTGACTCTCCATGTTTGTTGATTCATCTGATTCCCCATTAGTAAGAATTTCATCCGATGATCACCTGGTTGGTGGTTGACCTACCCCTCTGAAAAATGATGGACTTCGTCACTTGGGATGATGACATGCCCCATATATGGAAAAATAATCCAAATGTTCCAAACCACCAACCAGTCACAAAAATAGTTCATCTGATTCTCATCTCATTACTTACTGGTGCGTTTTACGTAGTGTTGCTGGATGGGTTGCTGGGGGTTGCTGGGATGATGAAATTGATAGTTGGCCAGTGGATCATTCCCGAAAATTCCCGAAAAAACACAAGTAAGATTATCATCTCATAGAATTGGCGAAACATCATATGTTTCATGCTATTTGCGAGTACCCCATTGAAATCATGAAACCCATCATTTCACCCCCAGCTCTCATGAAAAATCCCCATGTGTTGTTACTGAAATTCATCACCTCCGGTTCATCCCTCCGATTTCATCTGATCTCCCTGGAATCCACTGAAAAAACCCATCAAATCTCACTCCCTGGTGAAAAAATCATGGCTGCACCATCCCCCAGTCACCATAAATATATAGGTGGTATTCAAATTTACCATTAGTCATGGCTACTAAACATGACATTGTTTTAGCCACACTAATGGAGTCAGCCTACGAATCGTGGACTTACTATGTAGGGTTATTAACTATAAGTTATTAGTCCCCATTAAGTATATCTATAGGTATATCATGATACATCTACCATAAACCCAAGAAATTCCACGGTTCGTCCCCTCCCCACGTCGCACCCAGCAACAGTTCAAAGAGTTCGTCTGCCGTACCGAAGCCGCCGGGCGCCACCACCAGGCCCATGCACTGGCGCAGAGAACTACCGGGGGGAAGGCAGCGTTTAGGTCTCAACAATTAATGACACTTGATGGTCTTAATGGTGATTATCTAATAGCTGGTTGGTGGTTTCAACCCCTCTGAAAAATATTAGTCAATGAGAAGGATTATCCCATATATTATGGAAAAATATAAAATGTTCCAAACCACCAACCAGTGATGGTATTACTGGTGATTATCTAATAGGGGTTAATAGTGATTAATTGTTGATAATCATAATTGATGGTGATAATCATAAGTGATGGTAATATTGTGTAGTAGTAATCATTGTTAAGATAATGGTGTTGGTAGCAATAATGGTAATAATTGATTATCACACTGATGATCATATGGTACTATAATGACTATTGTTACTTGTGTTGTCTTCTTGTGATAATATAGAAAAAGGAAAACAATAGGAAGTTTAGAATGTAACAGTCAACTTTGGTTGATGGAAAATAAAACTATAGTAAATCAGATTTCTGGGAATTAAAAAAAAATATTTATATACCCTCTGATAATTTATGCATCGAACTGGAAAATCACCATGTTAGAGCTAGATACATCAGCATAAAAGTCGTCATCCATAAACGGGCCATGGCTTGATGAGCTATGTTAAATAACCAGAGGGCATTCTTATAGCATCCTGGAGTAGATAGAATATTGAAAATTCAAACAAGCCTCACTAAGTTCGAAATGTAAACAAAAACATGTTCTATCTGGTACACTTGGGGATGCACTTGAGGTTACAAATGGGGAAACCATCAATATAAGCACCCCCATAAGTTGGGAAGTTGGGATATAACCTCTAATCATATGGTGAACTTCAACACCTATGACTGGAACTTCAATTTCAAGCATCTGTCTATGGTCGGAAAAAACAAAAAAACACGTTTATGGTTTATGGTCATTCAACCCATGACATGGGAATCTTGAAAAAACAGTAACATGCTTAATTCCTATTATATGCTATATCAGTTATATGTATATTCTATATATGTGATAAATTACATATATTCCTCTTCATGGATTGATGTTTGTCCTCGGCAAATTTGCTCACCAACCAACTCTTGGGGATTCGGCATCTGTCAATGGCACATATATTAACCATTATCATATTTACAAATGGCACATACATGGTTCTGAGAATCAACATGATCATGGTTATTAATAAACATGATAATAAATCACATAAACATGGCTGATAATTCACATTATCACATATATTAACCATTATCATGGTTGTGATAATGAACCATACATGGATAATCGCATGATAATGTGATTTATCAACCCATAGGTTCTATGTTATTTGACAATGGCACGTTAATATCAACCCATGGTATATTTATGTGTTTTATGGGTTGATAAATCACATCACATCATGGGCTATTTTTTTTCTCCCATGAACCGGTTGTAGGTCAATAATCCCGTCATCAGCAATGACCCATGGTATTCTTGTTGGTTCATCTTGGGGATACCTGGGTATAAACCCTGCAGGTTTTAAGGGCCCCCATAGCTGATAGGTAAGTTGATTTTAAAAAATCTACGGCCTTAGGCTAACGATTGCAGTCATGGTGGATGTATCTATGTTTGGATGGGGTTGGGGTTGTATCCATCCGATAGATCTACTATGGATGTCAAAAATATCAATAAACCAGGTAGTATAACCCCCTATCATAAGCTACAACGGTATATTTTAATTGTTTGTTTCGTTTCTGGCTATGAACCCTACAGCAGATTAACCATCTATAGATCACGTCCTAGGGAAACTGCGTTTTATTTTCTGTATCTAGCTTAGCTTGACGAAGGGTAGTTTTTGCTTGTCCTGAAAATGTGGTTGCAAAACTAACCACGGTAAGGTACAGGGGTTTATCTAAAAACCAGGATCTCTATCCCTTTATGATGAACATTGAATTAATTGCCAACGTTTGTATCAATGGATTGGTTTAAGGGAAAATCTACAGGAAAGAAACATCTACAGGAAACTAAACCATAGATTTTCCCATTAAACTTGGGGCTTTCCTCTGATTTTTCCCTTAAACCAATCCATTGATTGTAGGAAAATAACTTAGACATGGACATGGAGATTCCTTCCCAAGCCAGTTTACCGAAGGTTACTACTCTCTGGGCTTTCTCAGTCGGGTCATTAACCTTGGGGACAAAAATACCATCGGAAATTAGACCAAAGCTTTGTTCTAAAGTTTTGTTATATGGTTTGTTACAAGGGTTTTAAAAGGGTTTTAAAAGGTTTTACATGGTTTTAAAGCGATTATTGGTATCATATGTGGATAATCATGGGATCTCTGAAGATGTGAAAAACTCTTTAAGCCTCTGGTATCAGCTCCGCTGGAAAAAAAGAATCCACGACCCCTTCGAAGAGTCTCGGTACCTTGAAGGCCATCCAAAACTTCCGGGTGAAGAAGTAATGGAACTCGAAGCCCAACTCAGGCGTTACCTCGGTGAGGCCACACCTAAACTTGGGGAACCGGCACGGGGCACCATGGTTTATTATCATTTAAAGCAGATCCACCTGAAGCTCCACCTGAAGCGCGTTTTTCATGCTACATCATCATGTAAATACAACATATGGACATATGTATGATTTTGGGCTGCCACCGTTGCGCCCAGGAACCTCTTCCTGGATTGTGGGAGGTCCCCCTGGAAGGGGGGCTTTCGCCCCTTGACTCGCCACCGCGCCTGGAGTCTAGCCGCAGCCCTTTGACTCGGGGTTTCTGCGGATAAAATGGCAGAGATTTCGGCAGTCTCCTGCTCCTTCACTCCTGTACCTCTCTGCTTCACTGTGGCGTCTTCCAATCTGTAGGCATGTTGCTCACATCGGCCTTGACCCTCAACACATGGCCTTTGTATGCCTTTTTGGGGTAGTCTCCATTTTGAGCGACGAAACTGCATAGAATCCTGCACAGTTCTGGCCATCAACATCGGCCAAGGTGTGCTGGTTCTATCTTGTTGCCTTAATCTCAGCTCCTATTGGTGAATTGCACGGCTATACGATTGATACTCTTCTGTTGAATGTAGCATGTCTATTCTGGTTGGTGGTTTCAACCCCTCTGAAAAATGTTAGTCAGGTGGAATGATTATCCCATATATTATGGAAAAAATGGGATGGTTATTCCCAACTGAATGGAAAAATAATCCAAATGTTCATAAATGTTCCAAACCACCAACCAGTATTAGGTAGACAGTTTTGCATCCCTGTCCTTATTGGAGGTTACCAACTTCGGTCGTTCAAGGTCCTCTCTGACGTCATTTCTTTGGTGAACCGACCTACCGACTTGTTCACTTTAAGCATTCCCTAGAGATGTCAAACATGAATCATCAATCTTTACTATCATTTTTTTGGACATGTCATCTTAGTTGATCTCAGTATTTTCCAATAGTGTCTACTTCATTTACCCTCTGGTAAATTAACAGTTCGACCCTGGCAGTCATCGGGGTTGGAAGACTAGTTTCCATTTTTTTTTGCGATTTTCAGGGTCCAACTGTTTATTTACCAGAGATTTCACAGGGTTTTTTCTTTATGGATCCATGGAATCCATGGCTATCCCCCAACTGCCATGTTTTTTTGCCACGCTAATCTCGACCAAGCGACGTAGGGGTTCAGGCCATCTTCAAATGGGACCGAGATTCCAAAGCCTATGGGGCTGGGGGATGCAGCATGTATACTGTATATACTACGTATTATATACAGGTATATATATAATATTATATATAATATTATATATAATATGTATAAACATGGATGTAGTTGTATGTTATGAACACTAAAAACATATCCCTAACAATGTGAGAGGTTGGCTAAAGTGCCGCGGTGTTGCGATTTTCGTGTCTACACCCTGCTGCCAAACAGGTTGCTAAAATATCTCCTGGGATATCAGATTCGCAGCTCTCTGATGTGAAAAATATGAGTTCGTCAGTTGGGGTTACTATTCCCAATATATGGAAAGTCACAAAAGTCATGTTCCAAACCACCAACCACGATTTAGTCGTGATCTATTGATGATTGGGGAATGACGTGTGTATGACATGAAGTCCTTTTTGGCGTGAGACGTTGCATCCGTCATCGCATTCTGAAGAATCTGGGAAAATTGCATAAAAATAAACACTAACGTTCACCCATCATTTCCAGATTCTGACTACAGGATGGGGCCCCTGAGATAGCTAAGTTGCCTTATAAGTGGCTGAATTCTATGGTTTATGGTAGATATAACGAACTAGTTTATGCTGGGGGTTATAATGGTATATAAACCAACTAACATTACTGGGGGGCCATCCTGTAATCTGGGAGGGAATTCATCAACCACCTGTGAGGTGATTGGGCGTCATCTGCCCATGAAATTTCGCGAGGGGACCAACAAACCAATTTCGCTACAACTGGGCAATTTCATAGTATGGAACTGTTGTAGTATATTTCATAGTACTTCATAGTATTTCATAGTTGTACCTTTCATAGTACCATGTACTCTGCAAAGTAATTTCTAAATATATTTCTGGTACAAGGATGGAACTCTGCAAGATACTGCAAGTCCTGGTGATCCTGAAAGTCCCTGACTGGATGTGATTGGTTTGTATCCCAGGTTTCAATACATTGCAATCTGTTGTAGATACCCAGCCACATGTGATTCATATCCATAAGTTGACTGGAGTCCAACTTGCAAGACAGCCGTCGAGACTCATCTTGACAATCTACATCCCAATATAAAATTGATTGGGAATTGTCTAGGAGGTATAAGAGATCTATATCGGGATATAGTTAAATTGACCAATAGATCCAGTCGTCTATCCCCAAGAAACAAATATCAGAGTTGCTCCCAACACCCTAGATACTAGGGGAAAAACTGGCTAAATCAGAGTAAAATCACCCATGTTCATCCAGTTTCCCCTTACGGCAATCATTGGCCGCAAAAATAGAAGCTAAAAAACTTGGAGCAACCCTGAAATATACCCTCCGGTGTCATCAAACATAGCATGTGAAAATCCATGAAAATCACCCATCTCTAGAGTTCAGCAATAAAAAACCAACCATATGTTGATGGTTTATACCACTCGTAAAATCGATAAATTTGGGGATGATGGATCCTATTGTTTTACTAACATTCAGTGGGATATATGGGAACTCTATGGAATTTCACATGTTTCACATGGAACATTTGGGGAGTTCCATAAACGGGGATGGATGGTTTACAATGGAAAATCCCATTAAAATTGATGATTTGGGGTACTCTCATGACTTAGGAAACCTCCATCTAGTTTTAGTCACTAACAAAAACCCATTTATGGTCTATGTTATAACTAAAAACACATTTATAACCAGTTATACTCCACTATAATCCCATTGAAATGGTTTATGTATTTTATCCCATTTAAATCACCAGTTATAACCATCATTAATCACTATTAGCCACTATTAGCCACTATTAACCATTATTAGCCACTATGAAAATCACCATTTTTCAATCACCAGTTTTTTCTAACTCAACTTGCCGCCTTTTTCAATCCTCCATGGCACGCAGCCCGGCGCCTATGGATTTGCCTTTTCCTTGGGCTGCGCCCTCGTTGGCCGCCGCCATCATGCCAGGTCCACCACCTCTGCATGGTCCATCCACCGAGATTTACCCCTCGGGAATGGTGAAATTGGTGAATCTCGGTGCGAATTTTTATGGTGGTTCATATAGTGGTTAATAGTGGTTAAATGCTAGTTGATGGTGGTTAATATTTTTTTAATGGTGGTTAATATAGAAAAGGTGCGGTTAATATGGTGGTTACACCAACTTTTTTATGGTGGTTAATGGTGATGAACATAATGATAAAAACATCTGTTAATGGTGGATAATGCTGGTTTTTTCATGGCTAATGATGGTTAATAGTGAATGATAATAGTTGATAATGGCCAATAAACCATTACCACTAGATTTACCATCGTTGATCGTGGTTAATAGTGATTCACAATGGTTAACTGGTTGGTGGTATACCCACTCCTCTGAAAAATATGAAAGTCAGCTGGGATGATTTTATTCCCAATATATGGAAAGTCATAAAAATCATGTTCCAAGCCACCAACCCCACTAAATCATGTCTAAGAATCGTTCATAATGACCAATACTCCCTGAATCTGGTCCACTAGATTTACAGTTCGGATTTCGAATTCTTGGATTTAGATGGATTTAGATGAATTACCCTCTGGTAATTTGTTACAGTTTGCTACGGAAAATGGCCCATTTATGATTGATTTACCGAACTTAAAGATAGTGATTTTCCAGTTCGAAAACTGTTAGTTTACCAGAGGGTAGACTCAGATTTAAAATTTCGAATTTGACTTAGACCTAGATTTACATTTCGGATTTTGAGTTTGACTTGGATTTTGATTTAGACTTACACTTAGTTCTAGATTTATGAATTAGACTTAGACTTAGACTGAAGACTTAGATTCAGATTGCGAAATTGCGAAATTTAGACCTAGCTTTAGATTTTACTACCCTCTGGTAAACGTTTACATAACTATGGAAAGATCCACCATGTTTAATGGGTAATGTTTAATGGGTAAATCAACTATGTCTATGGCCATTTTCTATGTCACGAACTGTAACAAATTACCAGAGGGTGCCCCCCAAGTATGTTTGTTGCTTTACAAAGCCCATGAAAACATCCAACTAGTTCGTTAGTCAGAGGGTGCCCCCCAAGTAAAAGTTGGTTTATAAAACCCATTAACATCCATTAACTAGTTCCTGAAATATCATGTTATATCGACCATAAACCATAGTTTTTTCAGCCAAGTCTCAAGGAATTTTGCTACCATGACCCATCCACCCCGTCCTCCCGTCCTCGCGTCCTGGCCTGTGCCCACATGGTACTCCGGCAAGCCCTGCTCACGCCGCTTCGCCGTCCACTCGGTCAGAAGCCTGGGATTTTTCATGGGAATATGACAGGGTTAATCCCTATTACTCACCATGATTAATAGAATGATAGTAATTTGAATCCATGTTGATGGTTTCATATTATAGCATTGATATATTCCCATAGCATTAGGTCAATATTACTATCATTCTCATGATTAATCATGGAGTTAGTCCCTGTTACATCGATGGCACACAGCCAGTTCTCCCAGCATCATTGCCCAGGAAAGTACTGGGCATGTCCAGCCAGCCCTTGAGACCTGTACCTCTGCTCCACATCTTGCAGAGCTGCCCGCAAACCAGGATGCCAGCGAAGCCTCTGCAGAGACCACTGCAAGCTGTCCACCTCACCATGCTGCTGCATGTGGACCAAGCAAGCAGTCTTATAGCACCAGCCTCCAGCAGTTCTCTCGGGTGGTGCATCCCTGAACCTGTGCCATCCACCCCGCACATCACCCCACCAGTACAAATCGGGGTCCAACTCATCTCTGGACCATTCCACTGCAGCTGCAGGCCACCAGCCAGCAGCATGCTGGAGCAGTGGTGGTGGCTGCGTTTCATATCCAGCAGATCCAGCAGCTTTGCTGGTTGTTACTAACCATTATAGCATATTATAGCCATGATTAATTGATGGGGGAATGCCCATGAGCCATTATGGTTATATTAGGGGGAAGGGATTATAATTATCCCTATTCTCCCCAGAAACCATGACGTTTCCTAAAAATTGGTACCCCAAAACCATGGGTTTCAATACTCAAAAGTAGTCTGATTTTTGATGATTTGGGGTACCCCTATTTTCCGAACCCCCCAGATGAAACAAGATGCAGCCCACGAACCCGAATGCTCACACGTATGTTAAGGGTGATGATGTCGAAACACATGGAAATGCAGTCATGCAGAACACTTTTCTGAAACAGATTATTTGCACAGTCTTGTAAATTAAAAGTGTAAATTGTAAAGTGTGGAGTGCGGAGTGTAACGTGTGGAATGTAAAGTGTGGAGTGTGAAGCGTGGAGTGTGGAGTGTAGAGTAGAATGCTGAGTGTAGACTGTAAAGTGTGCAGTGTAGAGTGTAAAGTGTAAAGTGTGGAGTGTAAAGTGTAGAGTGTGGAGTGTAAAGTGTGCAGTGAGGAGTGTGGTGTGAGGAGTGTAAAGTGTAAAGTGTGGAGTGTGGAGCGTGGGGTGTAAAGTAGGGAGTGTGGAGTGTAAAGTGTGCAGCGTGAAGTGTGGAGTGAGGGGTGTACAGTGTAAAGTGTAAGGTGTGGAGTGTAGAGTGTAGAGTGCAAAGTGTGGAGTGTAAAGTGTACAGTGTGGAGTGAGGAGTGTACAGTGTAAAGTGTGGAGTGTGGAGTGTAGAGTGTAAAGTGTAGAGTGGAAAGTGTAGAGTGTAAAGTGTAGAGTGTGGAGTGTGGAGTGTAAAGTGTGGAGTGTGGAGTGTAAAGTGTGGAGTGTGGAGTGAGGAGTGTGGTGTGAGGACTGTAAAATGTAAAGTGTGGAGTGTGGAGTGTAGAGTGTAAAGTGTAGAGTGTGGAGTGTGGAGTGTAAAGTGTAGAGTGTGGAGTGTGGAGTGTGGAGTGTGGAGTGTGGAGTGGAAAGTGTAGAGTGATTTAGAATGTGGAGTGTGGAGTGTGGAGTGTAAAGTAAGGAGTGTGCAGTGTAAAGTGTGGAGTGAGGAGTGTACATGAGGAGTGTACAGTGCAAAGTGTAAAGTGTAAAGTGTGGAGTGTAGGGTGTAGAGTATAAAGTGTGAAGTGTGGAGTGTAAAGTGTGGAGTGTAAAGTGGGGAGTTGGGAGTGTACAGTGTGGAGTGTGGAGTGTGGAGTGGGGAGTGTGGAGTGCAAAAAACAGGTTGGAATGTCACAAAGTGCCACGCCTGCCACGCAAAACGACGTGACAACCTGCTTGAAAACCCTTCGAAAAGGAGAGGTTTTGCAGCTTCCCCCATAGACACGGCGAGGCCACAGGAAAACCAGAAACTCAAGACGAGACACGTGGGCGCAGCAAAGACGAGCACTACGTGCGAGACTTCCGCCAATTTTCAGAGTTGAAAACCTTCGAAAAGGAGAGATCTTGCAGCTTCTCCCATAGACATGGCGAGGCCACAGGAAAACCAGCGACTCGAGACGAGACACGTGGGAGCATCAAAACGAGCATTTCGTGCGAGACTTCCTCCAATTTTGACATTGTGTAGCCTCAAAATCGACTTTTCCTGCGAATTTTCTTGAAGCCCTCTAAATTTGCTACCTCAAAATCGATGTTTCGTGCGAGGCTTCCGTCAATTTTCATCACATCTCACAAAATGCCACGCCTACCACGGAATTTGCACCTTGTCGCCACTTGACGCAGCCCTGACAATGCGATTCGCCAAAAAAAAAAAACGCAACACGACACGTCTAAAGTGCTGCGCCTGCCACGCAAAATGACGATGGACACGTCCAAAGTGCTGCGCCTGCCACGAAAACTGCAACGCATCTTCTGAA
>Ga0126342_10001758_pt1 | contig 31738 bp, 23 predicted proteins | sample Cyp1metagenome_FD_92528 | JGI IMG/M metagenome (GOLD analysis project Ga0126342, IMG submission 92528) | Coral microbial communities from Lord Howe Island, Old Settlement Bay, Australia - Cyphastrea 1 metagenome | ecosystem: Host-associated > Invertebrates > Cnidaria > Coral ...
ATAGATACATAGATACACAGATACAATCAGATACATAGAACCATAGATACACAGATACATGGATACATGGATACATAGATACATAGATACACAGATACAATCAGATACATAGAACCATAGATAGACAGATACATGGATACATAGATAACAACTATTGTTTGTTGCTAGTCTCCCCCGGACTCTCCGTTGTGGTCCTTGTGGATCTTCACTTCACCACTCAGCTGGTGCTCATCCATATCGGCATCCTGGGAGGGGTGGGGGTCCCCAAAAACGGCCGAACCCTTCAAAGATAGGGGGTCGAAGCATGTTGAAGCAACCAAGATTTGGATAACCAATATAATGAATTATATAGAATTACTATTAACAGTGGTTAACAGTGGTTAATGGATGGTGAATAATGGATAATAATGGTTGTAATACTGGTTAATGATGGCTACCCTCTGGTAAACGTTTACATAACTATGACAAATCACCATTTTTAATAGGTAAATCAACTATAAATCATGCCTGGTTGGTGGTTTTAACCATCTTGAAAAATATGAAAACCAGTTGGGATGATTATTCCATATATTATGGAAACTTAAAATTCATGTTCCAAACCACCAACCAGATGTTGATAAATCTGGGCATGGGATTAACGTGGTTTAACAATGATTCAAACACTAGTTTAAGATGGATTAACACGGGTTAACCATCAAAACTCGGTGAGTTACAGTAAGCTATTTCATGATACTTCAGGGTTGGTACCTGACAATTCAATCCACTGGTTCATCATACTTTTTCCTTTTGACTTGGCAATTTAGGGGCGTATATGGTATACCCCATTTTTAATCACACCATGCCACATTTCATTGGAAACGCTGCAGTATATACTAACGGTAGGAATGAGTTGCCCCTTTGAACTGATACAGAAGCGCGAAAATGGTGTTGGCTCGCTTTCTGATGGACAATTTTTTCAAGAGTCCCACTGTGCCAAAAACACGACTCGTTCACCTGATGGAATTATCGTCGAACATGGAAACACTCCACCATGTAGCCTGTCGAACCCACTACCGCCGGGACCAAATGTCCTGAAAGCTCAAGGATGCCTGCGGCAACAGTGAAATGATGTGGAAAATAGGAGGGGAACATGTATCAGGATTTCATAGAAAGCAAGTGTAGCTGACACGCCGTAGCCTGAGAAATCCATGTTTCTAGATTCATTGCACCGGAATTCTTTGCCAAGTTGACCTATGTAATCCCATTTCCTGTTCAACAGTGCGAGATAGGTTATTTAATTCCCTACTTGGTGGCGAACTACCCACGAATCCTAGCCTGGTGATAAGTGGGATAAGTAGGCTTAATCCAATTACCCTCTGGTAAACTAACATAGCTATGGAAAATCACTTTTTTAAATGGGCAAATCCACTATAAATGGATTTAAATGGCCATTTTCAATAGCTATGCTAGTTTACCAGAGGGTATAACATTTGTAACTAGGGTCATAACCTACTTAGGATTCGTGGGATGGGCCACCAAGATCACCAAGTGCTAATGCTTTGTACTGGGGGAGGGTTAATATGAACTGCTTAAGGGATTACAGTTATGGCCCGAGTTATACCAGTTCTGTTTGTACTGAACTAACCCCATAGAAATAGAGTGTATAACCCCATAGAAATAACCAGCTATAACTCATAAACGGCCATAACTGTATGAACTGGTTAAGGGATTAGATCTATTAAAACATGACCCGAAACACTTCGAGTGGGAAGTGGCGGAGCTAGGCGCTATTTTATCCTATGACTGGCCGGTCAATCCCTTTTTTTCATGGGCAATCCTAATAGGGCAGAAATGGTGGGAAAATCATCGAAGTAATGGGCCGCGATGTTGCAAGATCTTACTGCTTCAATCATCACTTATTCCATCTTTTTCACCATCTTTGTCAAATATTTTTCACTTATTCCATACTTTTTCACTTATTCCATCATGTTTCACCATATTTGATGGTTCAATCACCAGTTTTCCAAATGGTTGCTGCTTCAATCACCATCGTTTCACCCTATTTTTGCCATTGATATCTCCATCCGAATCCCATCCTTTCACCCGTGCCTTTTCGGAGGGTTTGCCTGCACAGAGGTGAGCCTTGTTTGGCAAAGTTTCGCGAGCGGAGTCTAAGTGGCTGAATTCTACTAGCGATGGTGCCCCAGTTCGGAATCGCTAAGTTGATGAAGATAACTCCAATTTCACTTGGGTTTATGGTAGATATACCTATACTTAATGGGGGTTAGAAACCAACTAAAATCACTGACTTGGGTTTATGATACTTTTAACTATAGTTCATGTGGTATAAACCAACTATAACCAACTTATAACTGGGGGGCACCACATTGTATGGTTTATGATAAATAACGAACTAGTATTCATGGGGTTTATGTTCACCAACTTAAATGAATACACATATACAAATCACCAATTTATCAAACTAAGTTCCATTATATATATATACAATATATATATATATATATATTATATTATATACATATATGTCCCCATTACATGACAATATGTGTATATTTTGATGTGCATCCCACTTACTAAGTTTGCAATCATATGTAATGAGCCTAGTGTATGCCAGCTATATATGGAAACATCACTAGTTATATGGGCTATATGGCTTAAACACCATTTATATACTACCTGGGATGGTGAATCTTAGATACCTGGCAAACTATGGTTTGTGATAACTATTCAATGGTCATTCCAGGATCCTAAAATGGAGGTACTGTACCACGTAAGGCGATATTCTGGGGGTATATCCCCTGAAAAATAGCCCTTATATATGGTAGGTACCTCCAATCAATCGGTTCCTGAGATGGCCAGTGAACTATGGTTGAAAACTATACGATGAAGTATATATATCTCTGCTATAAACCCAAGTGAATCTAAGATCCGCAATTTCGATGCTTCGACCCTTGCAGCTATGGCCCGGAATACCAGTGAGAGTCGTCAGGAAGTCACCCCATTTATGGAATGAGAACCCCATAAAAAATCACCATTTATAACCATGTATAACTGGTGAAGGGCTTTAACTGTACCAAAACTGGATCAATACAACTGCAAACATCTTGTATTGTTGTCGAAGATTGAAGTTCTGAATTGAAACATATGGAAACTAAAGATTGCACATGTTAAACATATAGAATCATGGGGTTGAATTTATCTTTAAAAATTATCACATTATATAGTCATGAACTAATCATAATCATCATAATAATCATCATCATCATCACCTTCACTAATTAACAATTAACATAATGTTAAACATATAGGTTGATGAAAAGAATAAGATTGAAATTAATGAATATTGAAGAAAACAAGGTTAAATTCATCAAACAACATTCATCAAACATGGTTAAGTTAACTAACTTCTGGAAGATTATCATTACCATAATCATTATCACTAACTAATCATTATCACTAACTAACAATTAGCTAACTTATGGAAACTTATGGAATATTTTTCAGATGATGAAACGGTTCAACCCGTTTAACCCCCGTTGTTTTTTTCGCCACCTCCTCGTTGGCTTCAGTCTTGCCAGGGCATTGAGAACAATTTTCCGACCTCGCCACTGGGCCACGGACGTTTGGGCGCTGAAAAAGCAGGATGTATCCACAATAAAGCACTGATATATTATAATATAGTATATCCTGCACACATATAATATTGATATTATTATAACCCACAATAATATCCACAATAATATAATATGATATAATATAATATAATATAGTATAGCATATTATAATATAATATATATCTGGTTGGTGGTATACCTACCCCTCTGAAAAATATGAGTTCGTCAGTTGGGATGATGACATTCCCAACTGAATGGAAAAATTAAAGCCATGTTCCAAACCACCAACCAGATATATATATATATGTTTCAACATAGATTTACAGTGTGATTGATTTATTTGATATCTATTTGATATGTCCAAAGTAGCTTTGATTAATATACAAATTGTGGGCTATATACAATGTGATATATTATTGTGGAGGTTCCCGAAGTCATAGGAGTAACCCCAGTTATCATCCAGTCGTTATGGATGACCATGACGACTAGTATTGAAACCAGCCTGGTGACGACTGGGGATACCCCATGACTTCGGAAACCTCCATCTGATGAGGATAGAGTGGATGGACACTCATGGGATACCCTATATTATGTGTGTATATATATATATATATATACCTGGAACCCAAATGACCCTTGGTTTCAAGGTTTTGACCCATAAAATTGAAGGTTTAACCATCCAAAAGAGGGGTCATTTGGGTTCCAGGTATATATACGTATATCTAATTAACACATAATTAGTGTAATGTTGTTTGTTTGTCTTGCGAGAGCCGCCCACCAACAATAACAGAGACGCTTTATCAGCAATGTAAGGGATGACTGCTATGACGGATGCATGAATGAATGCGAATAACTTGGATTTGCTTAAAGACAAAAAAAAAACAAAAAACACACTATAGATTCCCCAAGTCGTGCATGTCTCACTGGGAAAATAAAAGACACATTCAGCAAATCCAAGATAAAGCAAGCCGGTGGTGTACTGATTGTAGTTGTTGACTTCTCTTTTGAGGTGCTTAATCTGATTGGCAATTGTTTCAAGGTTTTCAGAGGGGCTTCTCAAGTACATGAGTAGAGCAAAGCCCAAAACATTATGTAGTTTTACCATGTTTTACCAACAAACGTGGGATAGTAATAGTTTACCAACAATCCGAATGTAGCTGAACAACGATGTACTGACTTTAGGGTTGCTTGCGAGGGTTTCGAAGAAATCAATGAAAACCGGACATCTAAAGAAAACTGTGACCATATATGACTGGGAACTGGTTCGAGAAAACACCCAGCCATCTGGAACAAATGACAAAACGACACGGGAACATATATCTGGTTGGTGGTTTCAACCCCTCTGAAAAATATGAGTTCGTCAGTTGGGATGATGACATTTCCCAACTGAATGGAAAAATTAAAGCCATGTTCCAAACCACCAACCAGAAAATTATGTATGTCATACATCACGATGAATCATTCATAAATGTCTATCGGAAAAAACACACTCAGATGTTCTCTAGGATGCAAGGTGGTGCCCCCCAGTGATGTGCACGTTGGTTGATAGCCACCATTCAGTATATAACCACTATAAACTCAAGTTATTGGAGCTACGTGAACCACAACTTAGCCTTCACAAACTGGAGCGCCACCAAACGTAGGTTTCCCAAAGTTTTCGTTTAGTGTCACTTTCCGCTGGAAACCCACCGGAAGAAACCATTGAGTTCGCCAACTTCTTGCAGGTGTCGGTGGCGACGCAGTACCTGAAAAGAGGATGGATACCCATGCACGTTGTATGGTCAATGACCCTTTCAGGTATCGATTTATTGGAGCTACCTACAGTATACCCTCCGGTAAACGTTTACATAACCATCGAAAATCACCATAGAAATCGTGATTTTTTCCATTAATATCATGGTGGATCTTTCCAGTTCGTTATGTAAACGTTTACCAGAGGGTAACCATCATTAACCATTATAATTAATCATTATTATCCATTCACCATCCATTCACCATCATAATTAACCATCATTAACCATTGCTATAACCATCATTAACCATCATTAACCATCCATTCACCACGATTCACCACTATTTGCCATAGATTCCACGATTCAGGGCCCCATTGGATCGGGACCAATGGCCATGGGACTAATCATGACCGGCTTGCAGGAGACCGCATCGGAAACCTTGGTGGAGCCCCAAAAAGGTGATGTGAACGTTGGTTTATAACACCCCATGAATACTATAGCTATATCTACCATAAACCATAGTTAAGCCACTTATATCTCATTTACTATAGTTAAGCCACTTATAACACCCCCAGTGACGCCAGTGATGTTTATTCTACTTTGAGGACGACCAGTCAGCACCAAAAGCAGAGAAGGAACTCTAAAGGCGGGATGTGTTACAATGTGGGACCCCCGAACGGTACGATAGCTAAGTTGGTGAACATCACTCCAATAACTATGGTATATTAAACTTACAACTACGTATAGTATTCATGGGGTTTATAAACCAACAAACATCACTGGGGGGCACCACATAGTATATCTACCATAAATGCAAGTGAAATTGGAGTTATTTGAACACCAACTTAGCTATCGAAAACGGGGGCCCCACATTGCAGGAAACTTTGTCTTTCCTCAACATGAGCTGTGATTTTTGTAGTCAAAACTTTGGTACCTGGTGACCAAAATAGCTAGGATTGATGTGCATCCTCCCCAAATATGCTATATACAAACCCATGAAATCTGTGATCAATGGAAAACCTAGCCTGGTAAACTATATATATAAGGTGGTTTCCCCCTCCAGTGATGTGAACGTTGGTTTTGTAACCTTTATAACCCCATGAAGTAGTTCGATGTATCTACTATAAACCCAACTTATATCCCATTATATAATGGTTCTTCAAAGTGACCTTTCCAACCACCAATTCGAGGTCACAAAATACCTATTTTTTAGAGTCACTGAACCACCTCAAAAGGGTCACTACGAAGAACCTGGCTAATAGTTATATCCCAAGAAAATATTGTCTTTAGCTGGTAATTGTACATTCTGCCATTAATAGCAAACATATTAAAGCTAATTACATTGCCAATCATAGATATCCTGCAAAAAAACATCTTTGCTGGTGGATCGTAAATATCCCCGTTGAAATCGCACAAGATTAAAGGATGAAAGGATAAGTCCCTACCCATCCAGTTGGTTGACCTAGAATGATCCATGAATTATATTGAATTATCCCATTAAATCATCCATTATGATTTGATAAACAATATATATATATATATATAATAATATATATGTAACATATGTATATATACACATTCCTATGGTTTTTCATTTATACCACCCAGATGCTATCTTCTACTTAGAGGTAGTTAGTTGACCTATTAGTATCTAACCAGTCGGTTGGCCCAGTCCTTCACAATAATGTTCTTTTGGTAAAAATAGAGCCGGGAGCTGGTATACCATCTTTCATCAAACAAACCTGTTGTTAAAGGGGTAAACCTTGAACCCCCTCTTTTTTCATCAACCAACCAATGGGAAAAGGCCTTTCATCCCCTTCTGAACCCGCTGGCGCACAGCTTGCCGCCTGCCGCGCAGGTCACTGGCGAATTGGACACGCTGCTGAAGCCACTGAGACTTCCGTCCAACTTCTCCTGAAATTTTAGGCCGGCCCTAAGGTCAACACCATACAGTTATGGCTCTTATAAAACAGTTATTGTTATGGGCTTATAACGATATATAACCTTAGTTTATAGAAGTGGTAATTCAATTTATAACTGTTAAGGGCCATAACTGTAGAAACATGGGGAAGAAAACAGACGAAAAACCATAGAAAAATGTGGGAACTGATTTCACCAAGAGTGTTGGGATTTACATGTGATTTATACGTTGGTGGCTCATCCTATAAATCCTAAGCAGGCTATAACCCGCAAAAAAGGGGATAAGTAGGGTTGATCCTCTTATAACTAGGGTTATAACGAACTACTTGGTGGCTCATAAATCCGAAGTAGGTTAGTTAACCACCCTAGTTTTTTCAATGGATTAAGCCTACCTATCCCACAAAACCAGGGTGAACTAACCTACGACCAGGATTCGTAGGTAGTTCGCCGACCTTGTGAAAGATGCTTTCAACCTCCGTCGGCCCTGGGGAATCCTACCCTCCACTGGGGGAATCCAACGCGGCTATGGAGTCCCTGAGCTAGCCATGGAGATTTCTAGCTGGCAGAATCATCTACCATCTGGCTATTTAACATAGCCATGGGAAATGGCTTTGTAGAGGTTTACCTATTAAAAATGGTGATTTTCCATGGCTATGTTAAATAACCATACGGTATAAATGGATGATTTTCCAGCAAGCCATGGTTGAGTTCTGAAGTAAACATGGTTCAAACCCAAAATACATAGCCCACGCAGAGAACATCATATAACTGCGTGGTCCATGCTGCATGGTCATATTCAATTAATCTCACTGGATCACGTCATATGACTATTACCCACTTACAGATTGGAATGTGCCCAAATAAGCGGAAGCATTTGGACCAAGTATTTGGCATTGCTTCCAAACAATTGGATATAAACAGCCTTAAACCCATAATAACTATAAAGTAACTAAAGGAGTTTCAGACATGGTTTTACGCAACAAACAGCGGGGGATGTCATTACGTTGGATTTGCGACGATTTGCGAGACAGAAACCCCCCAAAATAGAGTCCCTTTTTCTATTTCCCATTTCTAGTGGAGTGGGAACATGCCAAAAATCATCAAAAATCGTCGACACAACGCAAATCGATTATAGTCACTATATAGTTTTTAAATATATATATATATGTATATATGTGTATATATATAAACACAAAAGGTACATATATATATATATACATATAAACCACATTTAGCTCCATGATTTTTCCAGCGAACTAAACGTCTATTTTCATAGAGATGTTGTTCCACATATCGCTGCTGCAAAGATCATCTCAGAAATGCCAGCAATGTTGACGATCATTAATAACCAATCATTGGGGGTGCATCCCAGTTACTGGTTTATAACATATATATATATATATTATCATCATAATATCATATTGTCATAATATATAATATATGTATATATAATATGATATATTATATCCTTATAGCTCCAAACACCTTCTGAGACTGTATTTGGGGATGGTTTTTGGGTTCCAAACACCTTCTCAGAAAGTATTTGGAGCACTAGGGTATATATATATATATAGTTCGTTAATAATTGGATATTTGTTTTTCTTTCCATTCATATATATAGCTGGCCTCCAAGCGGCTTATGACACAGAAATCGGATTCGTGGGGCATCCAAGTCGTTGGCCTCCGCCCTCGTTCGATGGCAATTTCTTCCATGCCGCGATGGCTTCCAGTTCGCGAACTGTGAAAAATTACCATACTGGTTGGTGGTATACAGTTATGGCCCGAAATACCAGTTATGTTTGTACTGAACTAACCCCATAGAAATAGAGTGTTTTTCACCCCATAGAAATAACCAGTTATATCTGGAAATATCTGGAAATATGGTTAATAGATGTTATTAATGGTTATAAATGATAGGTTATAAAGACTATTAGTGGTTGATCATATCTGGTTGGTGGTATACCTACCCTTCTGAAAATGATGGAGTTCGTCAGTTGGGATGATGAAATTTCCAACTGAATCAACTGAATGGAAAAATAACCAATGTTCCAAACCACCAACCAGAATATAACTGGAAATATCTAGAAATATCCCTGGAAATGATGGAGGAAACATATAACTATACTATACCCAGATGCGAACCATGGTGCTGGAATATGTAGCTACATAGAAACCCGATTCTTATGGCCCAGTTTTGTAGGTAAATATTGCAGCACCATGGAGCATCTGGGAAAGGGATCCAAAGAAAATCCAAAAGGTACCCTCTGCTAAACTAACATAGCTATTGAACATTGACATTTATAGTGAGTTGTCCCATTAAAAATGGTGATTTTCCATAGTTTTTTGTATGTTTACCAGAGGGTGCAATTTCTAAAAACAGGGTAAGCCAATAATTTCAGAGCCCCATCTCACAGCCCTCCACAGCACATAGCAACACATTTTTTTCCAGGGTGCCGGCAGTGCCCGGTGATTTTTTATCCTGCTTGCTGCTTGACCATTAACGCATTACGAAAACCATACCCCTGGTAAACGTTAACAAAAAACTATGGAAAGATCCACCATTTTTAATGGGACAACTCACCATAAATGTCAATTTTCAATAGCTTTTTGTATGTTTACCAGAGGGTATGTTAGCTAGTGAACTAAACCAAGGAATTACATCATAAATCCCAGAGGGACGTCTACCATGCCTTTTCTTGTTGTCTATTTTCAGCATCTTTCCTCCATCTAAGTGATGCAAAAAAAAAAACGCAAGGTTCAAAAATCCATGGACTTGGAAAGGGCCCTGGGTGCAACTTGATGTAACCTAACCCCACGCCTGCATCTCCATCCACAGGTGCATGTTATTCACCTTGGTCTTCTTATCGCCGAGAAGTCTCGGCCATTTCCTGCGGCTTCCAAACAGTGAAATCATGGAGAGAATCATAGAGATATATGTTGCAGGGAATTTCAATAGATTTTAACCCTTAGACCCTCCACATACCCTAAGAAAATGGTTCAAGTACTAAATTCTACGAAGATTTTGGGGGTCAAACGTCCTTTTTTAAGTGATGGCTACTTTTCTTGGAGGGCCTACTAGTAGATCTTAAACATCCATGATAGAGATATTCATCATTTGTGGTAACAACAAGTTCAACAAGTGATGTTTATTATACTGGTTGGTGGTTGATCTATTACTGTGAAAAATGATGGAGTTCGTCAGTTGGGATGATGACATTCCCAACTGAACGGAAAAAATAAAGGCCATGTTCCAAACCACCAACCAGTATAAATGACGGCATAGTCACTAATTTATACTAATTTCACAATCATCGGGGTTTTCAGCATTACTCCAGCTGCCATTGCTGTTCACCCAGGACTAGTTCACATGCAGTTGATCTGCCCACGGCACAGATGCAAGCTGGGCCCCCAGTGATGTAGCTGTTGATTCCTAAACTGCATCAAAATACTATAGTTGTATATCCCAAAAACCCAACAGAATCCGCCTTAAGTGAACTGAGTCAACTTACAAGGTGGTGTCAGTTTGTTCGCTAAGTTGGGGTTCACATAACTCCAATTTCACTTGGGGTTATAGTATATAGATATATCGAACTACTTCATGAGGCTTATAAATTGTTCACATTACTGGAGGGGGAGGCACCCACCTTGTATAAACACACCAGTACTTGGTGCTTCATCCCACTTACCAAGTCCTAGTTGTAAGTGGATCAACCCTACTTAACAACCTGGATTAAAAGGGTTTGTGAGGTAACCATTTAACCCATTTCATACTTGGTGGCTCATCCCACTTACCAAGTGGGTTATAACCCCAGTTATAAGTGGATTAAACCTTATTTATCACACAAAACCAGGGATATAACCCACTTAGGCTTCGTGGGTAGTTCACCACCAAGTAGGGTGAACTAACCTACTTAGGACTCATGGGATGTTCCATTTGAATCAACAAAAATAAAGGAATTAAACTACAAGGTGGTGCCCACCCAGTGATGTGAATGTTGGTTTATCACCTCCATGAAAAGTACTTTGGTATATCTACCATAGACCCTCCCAAGTGAAATTTTGTGGACTGTGAATCCCAACTTGGCTTAGCGTTCTCGATTTCACGGGGGCACCATGGGGCACCACATACCCATCCCTGCGGTTGATCTAGTCGAAAGGCTCCCTGCGAATCCCTGCGCCTCGCCCATCGTTTGCGAAGTGTCACACTGAGTTTACCAACCTCGGATCCAGAGGTGATGGAGGCGCTCAATGGAGCTTTCCGAAGGAATTATATGGATAAATATGTTTGCTTCTATGGATTAAGATGGATGAATATGGATGAATATGGATGAATATGATTGAATATGGGTGAAACATGGGGACAAATACTAATGTTCGTGTGTTTTCCATATGATTGGACTGAAAAAAACCAACAACTAACATGTTTTTTTGGAGCTTTCCGAGGTCATAGGGGTACCCACCATGACTTCAGAAAGCACCACATTTTTCGATGTCTCCTTGGGTCTGCCATCCAACATGACATTTTTGGAAACAGGTAAAAACAATGTTTTCTTTAAAAAAAAAAATAATAGATGAATTTAGGGTGTTTCCATGTGTTTCCCCCTAAATTGCCGGACAAAGCGATATCGATACTCGGACAACCATACCAGCTGGTCTTTGGTCTTCAAAGCGGTATGTCTCGAACCTGCTTCTTTTCGAGGACTTCTTCAGTGATTCCACTTGTGGAATGCAGGCATCGCTGAATGCTGGTGCGGGCGCAGTTTGAATCCCCCAAAGTTGGGAAACCCCATCGTCACCATAGTTATCTGGTTGGTGGTATACCTATCCCTCTGAAAATATGAGTTCGTCAGTTGGGGTTATGAAATTCCCAACTGAATGGAAAGTCATAAAAGCCATGTTCCAAACCACCAACCAGTTATATAGCCACTTGTAACTGGAACCGCACTTCCAAGTAGCTAACAAATATGCTAGCCTACCTTGCCTGTTTGGTGATTCAGTCTGCGTGATCACCCTAAAATTTACGTCCTGAATCATTATGGTATTCCTACTTGGTGGTGAACTACCCACGAATCCTAAGTGGGTTATGTCATGTTATGTCCCTGGTTATAAGTGGGATAAGTAAGGTTTGATCCTCTTATAACTGGGTTTATAACTCACTTGGTAAGTGGGATGAGCCACCAAGTATGAAATGGGTTAAATGGTTACCTCACAAACCGTTTTAAACAAGGTTGTTAAAACATGTTTAACACCATACTTGGTGGTTAATGCCTTCCCAGCAAGGGTACAAGGTAGACCCCTACGGTTGTAAATTGGTTTGGAACGCACATAAATTATAGCTATACACCGCTATACGCTATACTTACCATAAACCCTAGTTATTGGAGTTATACTCCAACTTAGCTATCATGATCATAAATCACATCTAAACCCCCATGTTTGATATTTAGATCACAATTTGTCCTAATTTGTGGATCGAACATCTCAAGGTTCTTCAATTTCATCAATGGCCATTTCAGGAACCTAAATTTTAAATCGGAGGTACCTACCATATATACAATGTGGCCCCCCCTATATAGCTAAGTATGGTTTATGATACCTATAACTGCCTATAACTATAGTATTCATGGGGTTTATAAACCAACATTCACATCACTGGGGGGGCTCACAATGTAAGGCTTATTTTTTAGGGCTACGGGGATATGCCCCCAATAGAAATCAGCTCTGTTTTAGGGTCCTCAACTTCCCATTGACGTTGGATTTTGACTTCGGTATCTTCTTTTCAGACAGTTCGCCACCCATGGCGAAAAAAACAAAAAAGGCGAACTGTTGACCCAAATAAGTATCAATAAAAATAACAATAATAACAATTAGGGATTCTCATTTTGGAAACCAATATACTAACAATTGGGGATCCTCATTTTGGAAACCTATAGGATTGAACACTAAACAATACTAAACATCTAATCTCAGTATAAAATCTAGCATTTGGGGGTATACACGATGATGTTCAGACAACGCCATTTTGATGACTCTCAACTGAGCGCTCGGCCGATGCAGCACTCCAACTCGAAAGTTGGGCCTTTTTTGATAACTGCGATCCGTTGTATCGTTTTACCAAGGGAAACACCTTGTTTTTAGGTATATCTTATGGTGTATTACCATTAATGGTATATAAGGTAAATGATCTGAATGTATAGTGTACATAATTGTACATATAAAGTCTTACCTACTTGGTGGTGAACTACCCACGAATCCTAAGTGGGCTGTATCCCTGGTTTTCTTACTAGGATAAGTAAGGTTAATCCACTGAAATAACTAGGGTGAACTACTAACCTACTTACTAACTGGGATGAGCCACCAAGTATCATTAACCAATATAACCAATATTAACTATTCGTTATGATTGGCCATAAACCATTTATGTACATATCATATATATAATGTTTTAGGTATTCATGAATATGTTTTACTTATTATGGTGTGTTACCTATTTGCAAACACACCGTGAAAGCTCGGCGTCTAAGACCGAGCGACGAAGCACCTGGCCTCAAAACATATGATCAATCTGGAATCTGGAAAGAACCAAAATCAAAATAAAAACGAAAGCACATATATGAGGTTTCCGAAAAATTATATGGATTCACGTTAATACGGATGATATGGATAAACATGGATGAAAAATGAACAAATTTTGCATTGTTCCATATGATTGAACTGTTTTGACCAACAACTAATATGTATATGGGGGTTTCGAAAAATGGGGGTGTCCACAAGTTGACAAATCATCCAAGTCATGAATGACCGTTTGAGTATTGAAACCTATGGTGACGACTGGGGATCCCCCATGACTTAGTCAAAACCCCTATATATCTAGGTTGCTAGATGCTTTATCCCATTATAGTCCCATTATTTACAGCGTTTCATAGAAATCCCCACCATTTACCCTCTGGTAAACTAACATAGCTATTGAAAATTGCCATTTTTAGTTGATTTACCCATTAAAAATTGTGATTTTCCAATAGTTATGTTAGTTTACCAGAGGGTAACAACTGATATCAAGTGGTAACTGTAGTCCTATAGTCCTTTGATGTCCTTTGATTGACAATCCAACGGATTTCCGGTGGTCAGCGTCGCTCTCGCGTCCTCGATGTTGTCAAAGAGGTTGATGGAAAGGAAATATTTGTACCTTCACATGACACGCTTCCCGCAGAATTGGGGTATATTGACTACATAATCTCTATCTCGGTTGTGTTGTTCTTCAAATGACTGATTTCTGAAGAAACGCAGGAGATTTCAGCCGGTTTTCTGCAATTCTTCCCATTTCAACACATTTTGCACTCTTTGATTTGACGCCAAGCTAAAACCATCGCCATCTCAAAGGCTCAGTGAATCTTAGTGATGTTTGCGCTGTGGCAGTGGCAGAATTGCTTAGAGTAGAGCATATCACTAACATGAAGGCCCGCCGTACTAAACAAAGCTATTCAATAAGATTTACCCCCCTGGTAAACTAACATAGCTATTGAAAATGATGATTTATAGTGGATTTACCCATTAAAGAATGTGATTTTCCATGGTTACGTTAGTTTACCAGAAGGTATTTCAGAAGCTTAACAAGGATTTAGATTTCGATGGGATTAACAAACAGACAATACATTCCCCAAGAAACATAACTAGGGCCATCTCCATTTCACGATGTTATATCCAAATATATCCCCATGAAATTCCCAATCTATTCCCATTATATTCCTATTTCAAAACGGTTCAAATATCTCGTCAATCACTAAATATATATATATATAATTGCTGTTAGATGTATGATATATTCCAAAAAAATCCGCAATCCCATGATAACCCATGACTGGTTGGTGGTATACCTACCCCCCTCTGAAAAATATGAGTTCGTCAGTTGGGATGATGACATTCCCAATATATGGAAAAATAAAACATGTTCCAAACCACCAACCAGATATAGCATATACCCTCTGGTAATTTGTTACAGTTTGCTATTGAAAATGGCCCAGTCGAAATCGTGAATTTTCCCATTAAACCATATTAAACATGGTGATTTGAAACCACCAACCAGTAACCCATGATATTTCCATGATATTCCCCATCTATCTCGAATATTCATCCCATTTTTTACTTCACGCGGTCACTTGTTGTTGGAATGTTTGCCAAGGCCGGAGAAGTTGAAGACGTTCCCGGTCATGTTCACCGACGGATCCGTGACCTTATTGGGAAACAAACAATGAAAATATATGGCTGATATTATGGTAAATGATGGTTAATGCACCCGACAATAGATGGTTAATGATTGGGATTAACCATGGTTTTACCTAAAACATAGTTATGCTGGTTAATATTGGTTAATATTGGTTAATAATGGTTAATTTAATGATGGTTAATTATGATGGTTAATTATGATGGTGAATGGATGGTGAATGGATAATAATGGTTAATTTAATGATGGTAAATGATGGTTAATGCACCCAACAATAGATGGCTAATGATTGGGATTAACAATGGTTTTACCATCCTAAAACATAGTTTATAACAATGGTTAATATTGGTTAATAATGGTTAATTATGGTTATAACAATGGTTAATGATGGTTAATTATGATGGTTAATTATGATGGTGAATGGATGGTGAATGGATTAGTAGTTGACATTATTGTAGTTGATATGGTATTTAACATAAATTTATAGTATGATTTATAAATGATTAGTGAACCATTATTGAACTATCGTAGTTGAAAAAATCTGGTCAATATTTGCTAATATCTGTTAATCAAAGTGAATATTATGGTTCATAGTGATTAATAATGTTTATCTAGGGATATCCTACTTAGGATTCGTGGGAAGAGCCACCAAGTATGGTTAATATTGGTTCATGATAGTTAATAATAGTTTATAAATGGGATTCAGTGGGATATATAATATAATGTTTAATATTGGTAAATGATGGTTAATGCACCTAACAATAGATGGTTAATGATTGGGATTACCAATGGTTTTTACCTAAAACATAGTTTAATAACTGTACAATATATTAATGATTTTTAATAGACTATTAATGGACTATTAATGGTTAATAAAAGACTATTAATGGTTATAAATGATTGGTTTCAAATGGACTATTAATGGTTAATAATATGGTTAATAATATGTTTTAATATGGTTAATCTATGGTTAATATTATGGTTAATAGTGATGAATAATGGTTATAAATCTGGGCAACACTATAATAATTCACTAACCTGAAATAAGGTCATTTGGGGATAGTCACCCCTACTAACCATCATTCCCAGTGAGGTCGCAGTGAGGTCATTATAATTTACCCAGATAATGGAGTATACATAATATGCGTTAGTAGTTGACATTATTGTAGTTGATATGGTAAGGTATTTAACATAAATTTATAGTATGATTTATAAATGATTAGTGAACCATTATTGAACTATCGTAGTTGAAAAAATCTGGTCAATATTTGCTAATATATGTTAATAAAAGTGAATATTATGGTTCATAGTGATTGATAATGTTTATCTAGGGATATCCTACTTAGGATTCGTGGGAGAGCCACCAAGTATGGTTAATATTGGTTCATGATAGTTAATAATAGTTTATAAATGGGATTCAGTGGGATATATAATGTTTAATATTGGTTAATGATGGTTAATGCCACCCAGCAATAGAGTGTTAATGGTTGGGATTAACAATAGGTGTTACCATCATAATACATAGATTAATAACTATACAGTATATTGAGATTGGTTAATGATAGTTAGTAGTAGTTGATAATAATAGAGTAATGGTTATCTATGTGATAAATAAATGCTTTATGATTAATCATAAGTAATACCATCTGGTTATTTAACATAGCCATAGTTCCAAATCACCATTTTATAGCTCGGTAAAATGGTAAACCTCTATTTCTATGGGCCATCTATACCATGGCTATGTTAGTCATAACCAGAGGGTAATTCACATTGGTTCACTGGCTCCTTGCTGGCGAACCAACTACCCACGAATCCGTTTAGGTCAATGGTCAGTTCAGCCCGGATTTCTGTGGATTCACCAAAAAAAACATCCCACGCACACAAAACCAGGGTGAACTAAGCTACTTGCTATAGTAATATAATAAAGTAACCATGGTGGTAACAATCACTTAATTATTAATAATGGCTAATAGTGATAATAGTGGTTAATGATGGAATAATAGTAGTTGGTAATGGCTTATAAATGGCTTATAAATGTGATTTAATGGTTTTTTTTGATGGTTAATAGTGATTATACAATAATGGCGCATACCCCCAACAATAAATAGTTCTTAATGGAATTACAATTGGATTACTATGGTTAATGCTGATAAAATATGGATATATGATTTGCATAATTGATAATAATGGTTTAAAAGGGATAGATAATGGGATAAACATGGGAAAATAGTGGTTAATCTAGGATCATCCCGCTAGAAAAAGGCTTCTTATATTCATTGGATTTAATGGGATATTAATGATGCTTAAATATGGTTAACACCATGTTAATGGATTGTTAAATTTGTAACTGGTGGTCGTAACTGGTGAACCTGGCCATTTTTTTTTGGATGGGGCCCCGGTTCGATAACGTTCCGTTGAGATGTGGGTGTTGCCTAATGGGGGTACCCCAAAACGGATGGTAAGTGGATGATTTGGGGGCACCCCTACATTAGGAAACCCCCATATAAGTGGTTAAATTCTATATGGGTGATGGTAGATACAACGAACTAGTTAATGGGGTTTACAAACCAACAAACATAAGTGGGGGGGCACCATCCTGTAGCTGGCAACAGATTATGATTAAAGTAACTCAACTATCCGTGAAGTGTGTTTTGGCGTTTGAATCACTTAGTATGGATAATACCATGAATCTGGATAGCCGGATTATAGTATTTTACAACTTGATTTACCCAGTCAATATATGGGTTTGCTGTTAAAGAAATGATACCAAAAAACTGTGATTGATCATCAAATGTCCCAGTTTGTGTGATAAATTCCGGGTCTCCCCTATCCAAGGCTTACCCAGTCACAAAGAATTCCATGTTTTATCATTATTGTCCCCATTCAAAAGTACCATCAATTGCAGGTTAAATTCCCATTTGCAGGTGCCAAACCCAAATTTGACACCCAAATTTCACATAGTATCCCCATTATACTCAATATACAGTATCTTCCTATTATCTTTCCATTATGTCAATATATCTTCGCATTATCCCTTTTACATCCCATTATCTTCCCATAGTATCCCCATTATACTCCCATTTATAGACGATCTTTCCATTGGTGAAGCTGGCAGATCTTGCCTCCAAAGCCCCTGGTGCATTCCATCGTACCGTGTACCTCGTGGCACGAATGTGGCACTCGTGCCAGTTCGTGCCATGAGAAATGTGAGGGCTGATGGCTGATGCGGCTGAAAATACCCTATGGAAATACCTGGAAATGCCATATTGATCCATATCGTTTTATGTTTTGTTACCAATCAATTTCCACCTTGTAGGATTGAATATACCCTCTGCTTAAAAAACAATATGGAAATTCGTGGCTATCCCGACACGATGTACTTTCATGCTGGGTTTTTCCATATCTATATATGTTAATTCACTGGAGAGTACTTCGAAACAGATTAATGGATTCCGGAATGAACCTAGATCAACAAAAGCTGCAAGATCGGAATGAATGTGTGGGAATTGGAAGTTTGACCAATGCCTTTTCTGGGATCTGTTTCAATTCCTATCAGCCGGGGGCAGGGTGCCAGTATTCCGCATGTTTGTCCCTACTCGCAACCCTCAACAGGTGTATCTTAAACATCAAACCATCACTGCCCTGGTTAATCTTCAAACCCCCAAAAACAGGATTTAATTTTCTTTAGTTTCTATATGTTTCCATTCATTTTATCCAACAAAAAAATGCACCACCTGGAATGTTCCCAGTTCCCTGAGCATGGCGCTTAATGGTCAAGAAAATGGAGGTGTCATTCTGAGCCCACTGAAAGGCCGGTGACACCTGGCATCGAAGTCGTCTTCGTACTCCTAAGATGATCTAAGATGAAACCTACAATGTGGGGCCCCCGAAGGTGATGTGAATTGTTTATCAACCCATGAATGCTATAGTTATAAGCTGTTATAAAATGTTATAAGATGTTATAAGATGTCGTCATAACATGTTGTAAGATGTTTTTTTTGCGTATCATAATCCCGAGTTGTTGGAGTTTTAAACAACCAACTGAACGCTGTCGCCCAAACGGGGGCCCCACGTTGTAACAACGTAATTAATCTTACCATGATGTTTGCACCACCCAGAAACCATGGTGGATGCAGGCTGCCCTTGTAAATGAGATGTTTGGGGAGAAATCCACTTTATTTTTTTGCAAATCCATATGATTTTGAGAACATTCATGTTTCCTTTGTATTCTAGTAAAAATACAATCGGTTTGTGGTAACATCCCCTTTGTCTTTGTAAGCAATACCGGCAATAGCCACGGATCCACCCTGCGATCCCTTCCTTAAGCCGCGAGTTGTCATGCCCTGAATACCTCTTGAGAAGGATTTGAAATCCACAAAAGGTGGTACAAAAGGTGGTACCCATGTGGTAGTTTGCTAAGTTGATTTAAATGTCCAGTAACTTGAGTTTATGATAAATATTATAACGAACTAGTACTCATGGGGCGAATCTAAACCAACATTCACATCACTGTGGACCCACCTTGCAGATATTTAGATGTAAATCCCATCATTTTTTCCCGTCACTTACCCATTAAATCACCATATCTCATGATTAAGTCAAAACACCATTGTAGGCGTTTAAAATTGTTTTAAAGACACTACTCCCCTGGTAAACTAACAGTTTGCTATTGAACATGGCCCATTTAGTTCCTTGATTGACCTATTTAAAATGGTGATGTTCCATAGTTATGTTAGTTTACCAGAGGGTATATCGATTTAAAAACCAGAAAAAACAACAGCAACAGCCACCGCGCTAGCGGTGTGAGTTCACTATGACCTGCTGAGCCATGCCATAGTTGGGATTCAACGTCCGCAGGAGCTCATCTGCCTCGTCCTGGCCAAGACGGCCCGTAAACCACAAACTCACCGTTGCGGGTATAATGGTAGATATACCTATCTGTATTAACTATGGTTTATGGGTAGATGAAACTATATACCTGGTTGGTGGTTTCAACCCCTCCAAAAAAAAAATAGTCAGTTGGATGATGACATTCCCAACTGAATGGAAAGTCGTAAAATTCATGTTCCAAACCACCAACCAGTTATGGTAGATAAAACTATAGAAGTAACCTATCTCTATGGTGAACATAACTAGGTCAACGAACTGTTTTTTGTTGATGTTGATAGATATACCAACATTCACATCACGGCACCACCTTGTATACTAACCATCATTGATCATTTATCAATGATACCAGTATCCCCATGTTTAGTGGTTAAACCGCTAAAACCGCTAAAACCGCTAAAAATGGTGGTTATTGTAAGTGATTAAAAACCCTGGTGCTCGTAAGTCTGCGAGTCTTGGGTTCTCTAAGATATACAAGGTGAGGAGCCTAAGTTCAAAGTTTGTTTGTAAACCGCACTATCTATAGGTATATCTACCATAAACGAAAGGTAATCTATCGTTATAACTCAACTTGGCTATCATAAATCAAATCTAAGTCTCAATCCGACTCAATCTGCTGGTTAAATCACAACTTGTCACAAGTGTTCATGGGAAAATCTCCGTTTTTCCATCGTTTGGGGGCCTCCACATTTTACATGTATAAATGGGTGAACTATGGTTACGTGGTTGCGTTCATCAAGAGTTGCGCGATGATTCCAAGGGCTAAGCGGCTAGGTACCAAGGGCTCCCCAAGTTCATCTTGAGTATTATCCCAACTGAAACAGTTGACATTTATTTTCCAAAAAACAATAGTTATAATCCGTTTATAGATGGAAACAATATGAAAACAAAATCCCAATTTTCTATATGATTTTCCCAATTACTAAACTATATTTCCCCATTTTCCTGGCTATGTACATTTACCCTCTGGCAAATCAACATAGACCCTGAAAATAGCCATTGTTTAGTTGAAACTAATCTTCCAACCCCGATGAATGCCAGGGTCTATGTTAGTTTACCAGAGGGTATTTTCCCTTTTCTATGGTAACTTTGTACTTGGTGGCTCATCCCACGAATCCTAAGTGGATTATATCCCTGTTTTTTTTCAGTGGGATAAGTTAATCCACTTATAACTGGGGTTATAACTCACTTGGTAAGTGGGATGAGCCACCAAGTATGAAATGGGTTAAATGGTTACCTCACAAACCCTTTTACACCAGGTCGTTAAAACATGTTAAAAACCATACTTGGTGGTTTGTCTGCCTCCCCGGCAATGGTACAAGGTAGACCCCACGGTTGTAAATGGGTTTAGAACGCACATAAGCTGTATATAGCTATACACAGCTATACACAGCTATACGCTATACTTACCATAAACCCTAGTCATTGGAGTTATACTCCAACTTAGCTATCATTATCATAAATCACATCTAAACCTCCATGGTAAATTGGTAGATTCATAAAGCTCCCAGGCCCGGGTCTCGAGCCAGGTCCTTCAGACTTCGGACAGCTTTTCTAACCGAGAAGGAGAGATCCACCTGGACCCCTCCCGCCATGGAAAATGGCGAAAAAAAAACGATATTTTCCCATGAGCAGTTGGGAAACATGATGATTTAACCACCAACAAATGGGATTTGTTTAGACTTATGATAGATTAACCAAAATCCAACTAAGATTTACCATCGTAAGCCATTTTTGGATTATTTACCCACTATGTCTCTATACATACAAGGTGGTGCCTCCTAAATGAATAAGTTGACGACTTGTTCACGTGGGTAAACAGAGTTTCTGGCAAGTATAACTATCTGGTTGGTGGTATACCAGCCCCTCTGAAAAATATGAAAGTCAGTTGGGATGATTATTCCCATATATTATGGAAACATAAAAAATGTTCCAAACCACCAAACAGTAATTGGTGTTATAAACTGGCTTCTAACTTGGGGTTCCAGCTTTTTCTCACGTCATGATGAACCAGGGGTTCAGCACATGTGTTTGACCTTTTTCATCAAATGGTATATGAGTGATTATGAGTATATGTAGACGACTAAACGATCTGAGTACATAACGATCAATAATGATATGGGCATGGGCCAAAATCCGGCCCCTTGTACGCTGCCTTACAAAATAGCTGCTCGGCTGCTGGATGTTCATTCCTCCATGGTAGGTTTGTATCCATCCCCAGCTGGATAGAATCAGGTAGAAACTCTGAGGAGTTGACTTTAGATGACTTTGGTGTCTGCGTGGCAAAGCGCCACAAAATAGGCTACACAAATAATCATTCCATGGTTCATCATCATGTTCCCTGCTAAATTTGATTTTGGGTTGCGATTGATTTCATCAAACCAGTTTCAGGCATGTGCAGTATATCAACATGATGTTTATGGCAACCCCAAAATAGACCGAAAAAAAGTTGCAGACCTGGAAACTTTGGGAAAAACATCATCTATACCATCCGGGAAACCCTGTTCTCTTTTTGGAATTCCAGAAATGTCCAAAAGACAGAGCTCACAACACCCACGGGGGATCAGGTTGTTGATCTGGTGATCTGGGAATCTTAGATACCCTGCAAAACATGACAAATTCATACAAATTCTTAGCTGGTGAACGTAGATATTCCTTTAACAAAAGACTATTCAGGATTACCCTCTGGTAAACTAACATAGCTATTGAAAATTGCCATTTATAGTGGGTTTACCCATTAAAAATTGTGATTTTCCATAGCTATGTTAAATTACCAGAGGGTAGCCCCTACCCATCATTCGTTGGTTGACCTAGATGCTATCATTATGACCATTATCCCATGAAATCATTTAAAAAACATATATAATTTGACAATATATACAGTATATATAACATACCATGATAAATAGAATATACAAGAATATGCAGAAAAAAAAGTAATATATATATATATAACTGGTTGGTGGTTTCAACCCCACTGAAAGATATGAGTTCGTCAGTTGGGATTATTATCCCCAACTGAATGGGAAAAAAAATCATGTTCCAAACCACCAACCAGTATATATAATAACCAGTATTCATTCCCATGATCCCCTAATTATCCATGAATTATCCCATTAAATCATCCACTATGATTTGATAAACAATATATATATATATATATACATACATACAGTCCGATGATGTTATATATATAATATACAACCCATCATAAACAGTATCTAAAGTAACAACAACCATGTTTACCAAGAATGATTCGTTGTAATATGTATATACGAAATAATAATAAATAATAATAATAATAACCAGTATATGATAACATCCCGTGATGTTTCATTTATACAACCCGTTTTTGTTATCTTCTAAATGTACCTGCAAGGTACGGTGTTCCCCAAGTCTTTGTTTTGTTGCTTCATGTAAATAATGTATGATATCTATATATTATAATGCTTATAGTATATATATATATAATATATGTAAATGTATACTACTATAAACCCAAGTAAAAAAATCATGTTGGTTGATGTTGTTAGTCAATCTAACTAGTTCGATATTGACATCATAAGCCCAACAGTCTTTTAAATTAATGAACTAAACCGACTTGTATATGCAAATCCTCATTTTTTTTCTGCTTGAATCACCAATTTTTCCTCCCATGTTTGATGAGTAAAAATGCTCCATGTTTCTCAATCTTTGGGTAACTCACCATGCTTCAGATGTTTTTTTTCCCCATTTTCTGATGCTAAAATCCCATGTTTCCCCCGAATTTTCCAGTTTTTGCCGGCGGCCTTTTGCTCATGGGACTTGGACACGATTTCTCTGGCCAACGCCCACCTCAGGGCATTTCGCGGTGTCGAACGGTCGACCAGTTCGCCAAAAGTTCATGGAAATCGAAGTGGTTTTCATCAACAAAAACGGCATTGTTTTTAATGATGGTGCCATGGGTAGTGATGGTTAATGATGATTGATGATTTATGATGTTTTTGTACTGGTTGGTGGTTGACCTACCCCTCTGAAAAATATGAGTTCGTCAGTTGGGATCATTATTCCTAATATATATATATATATATTTAAAAAAAAAGTCATAAAATTCATGTTCCAAACCACCAACCAGTTTAGATTTTTAATGGGATTTTATGATCAGTTATTTACCCTCAGTGATGCTTGATGTTTTTTTAAATTTCACCAAGAGCATTTTTTTGATGCTACAGTGGACTTTCATGGAAGTTCACAAGCCAACATGGTGATTTAATGGGATATACATTGGAAAATATCATGGAAAAAGCAACCGTAGTCAAGAAGGTTTGATTACCCTCCAGTAAATTAACATAGACCCTGCCAGATAGGGGTTGGAAGATTAGTTTTCATTAAAAACTGGCTATTTTCAGGGTCTATGTTTATTTACCAGAGGGTAAATTTTCATAGGGTTTATAAACCAACCTACATAACTAGGGGGCACCATCCTCAAGGGATCGTAGAAAATAGCTAAGGTGAGGCAGGTGAGGCCCCTGTTTTAGAAAATAGCTAAGAAGGTTTGATTATACCACAAGATACCTTTTGAATGAGACTTAACGAACCCAAAATTGGGACTTCACGTTGTTATTTAACCATTCAGAATTTCATGCGAATTATATAACCAATGAACACTTTTTATGCTCGGAATCATAGGAATCCAAAAAAATAAGGAGGTTAAGAATAAGACTCAAATTCAATGGATTGGTTTAGGGGAAAATTTACAGGAAAACATCATTTTTAATGGCAGAAAACATGGTTCCCTGTAAACTTTCCCTTAAACCAATCCATTGACAATTGGGTTTGTCTCAATGTGTTGTACCCAAACCCGTGTATATATATATATTATTAAAACACATTTTGCCTATTATTAACATTGCAATAAATGGTGGATAGCACATTTTCAGTCACGCCCAAAAAGTTACAAGGTGGCCTTCCCATAGTTATAGCCTGTTTTAAAACCAGCAGTAACTGTAGTTATATCATGATACAATGATACATCTACCATAAATCCATCTGTGAAACCTACATATTAAAATACATATAAGGCTACTTAGCCATCTTATCGGCCCCACGTAGCGTGACGAAGATCCCCATATTTTTTTTGAGCCCCGCGGCCACTGTCGCATCACGACCAGCTCAACCGCCTGGAGCTCAGCATCCCGTTTTTCTCATGTTTTACCTGAAGTTTTTATAGTTGATTTACCTATCAAAAATGGTGATTTTCCATGGGATTTAATGGGATTTATTAGGATATATGATGGTATACCCGGCCTGGTAATGACTAACAGTTTGCTATTGAAAATGGCCCAGTCGAAATAGTGGATTTTCCCATGAAACATGGTGGATCTTTCCATAGTTATGTTAAATTACCAGAGGGTAAACGTCTCGAAAAAAAATCCATCAATCACTGGTTGGTGGTTGCTGCTAACCCCTCTGAAAAATGATGGAGTGAGTAAGAGTTGGGATGATGAAATTCTCAACTGAATGGAAAAATAAAACATGTTCCAAACCACCAACCAGATCATTTTTGTCATCATCATTCCAAGTCAGAAACCACTTAACTGTATACTTGGTTGTGATATCACCATGGAGGTTGCTCCCAATACAGACACACGCATAGATGTATATAACATATTCAACGTCTATGAATATGTATGCATGTATGACGATGTATGATGTGTAAAATGTTATGTGTAGACTGTAGATAACATATGTGCAATATATATATATATACACATATGTATATATATATATGTATATATATGTGTGTATATATTATGTATGTTATATTGAAATATTATGTGTATATATATGATATATGTAAACACTAGCACAATGACACAACCATGGCTTTCCGATTCGACATGGTCTTTCAGGCGACCAAACACCAGGTCCCAACAGGTCCCAGCTGACAGTTGACCCTGTGAACATGAATCAAGTCTGGATGGCGAAGGTAACCATATTTTTTTTGGATACACTATTTCGTGTGAAGAAAATAACACATGTACCATGGACAACAAAATCGAAAAGGGATGACCATGATTCGAAAGTCACGATTTCATGCCTCCTCTCCCCAGTCCGTTTTGAGTGGCTCCAGTGGCAGCGTTGGACTCACCTCTTTTTCCATGGATTTCATGTCCTGCAAATGAGGCTCGAGAATGGATCGGGCCTAGGGCGGTCAGTTGACGCAAAGTTCACCAAGGGCGACCAAGGCTACGGTAGATGGGGCCCCCGAAGCAGATGACGCATGCGATGGGTTGAGATATGGCTGTGTCTTAACTAGGGTTTTTGGTAGATACTGTATAACGAACAGTACGAACGATAGCGTGCTAAGTTGAGATATAAGTATTATAAGTTTCTTAACTAGGGTTTATGATGTTTATGGTAAATATAACGAACAGTACGAACTAGTTAAACGGGTTTATAAACCGACATTCACATCACAATGTTGGGGCACCATCCTGTGAAGTCTGTGGGGATATGACCATATCTGGCCAAAGCGACAATCACTGACGGCGCCTCCAAAAATCCGAATATGTTTTGCGGGTAGATTGGGTTGATAAAAAGGTATAGTATAAACTATGTACATTTGCAGTACCTATTGGAGAAACCCTGCTTCGGAAATTAGATGATTTATGTCACAGAAAACATCAGAAGCATTCATATTTTTTTGTTTTATTATGGCCGTGTTTGACTAGGAAATGGTACTCGGAATTGGGTATTGCAGCAGTATTGCACTGCCATGTACCAGTAGAATACTTAGAAGGGCAAGTCAGAGGCATGTGTCGCCCTACTCATGAGAGTTTGTGAACATTTGGCGAGGCATGTGTGATGGTCATGCTTTCCATATTCCTGAATTTGCTGACGGCTCCTTCCCCCAAAAAACAACAATACCTCATATCCCTTATGGATTCCAGATAATGATGTATTTCCCATTGGGATAGTTTACCAAACAACATCACCGACTAAACACATCCAATATTATTAATTAACCACCATGATTAAACAATCTGAAAATCGAAGCCATGTATTGCGCGCATTTTTTTAACAGACGGAGCTGTACATGGCGTCATCATCTACGATTCTGAAAATCCCCAGCTGGGTAGTTCTGTCTCCCCAGAAGCAAACAATTCTATTAAGTAATTATCAAAGATGATCAAAGTACCTCAGCCAAGGTTTACACTGCAAGTTTATGCTATGGCTTGAAGTGGATTCAGGCTTTCACGACTGAAAAACCGGCTGAACGGCTGGAACTTTATACATAGTCAGATTAGGGTTTACAGTGATTATATACTCATCTTCATGGAAAAAAAAACAAATAAAACAAGGGCTGCTTGGTGGTGTCAACGTCAAAAATAGGGAAAATCATGGAAGCTGGAGAACATGTTCCCTAGGATGGAACATTCAATACATATGGTGGTCAAAAGCCTACCCGGATGGTACCCCAAGTCATAGCTTATTCCCCTAATATGGTAACATATGGTAACATATGGTAACAGTAGGTGCAATGATCCAGCCCTATATGTCAAGCTATCAGAATTCTGTCTCAAAGTTCTCTTTAAAGTACAGTGCCAATGTTCAATCACTTCTATTTTTGATATATTCTGATTGATCTGCATGTTCTGAATCCAAAAACTCATGTGTTGGATCCTGACATTCATGGTTTCACTTTACATTCACATGTCACATGTCGCTTCAATTCTGCTTGGTCGGATGATGAAATCCCCAACTGGATGCAAAATCAAAAGAATCATGTTCCAAACCACCAAACAGTTACTAATAATTCACCATTATTAACTAATATTAACCATTAATAATCCCTATAGCCCCATATTAAATATCAACCAGAAAAAATAAACAAAATTCAGATGGGGAACTTAGTCATCTTAGATTTCTTTTTTAAAAACGTTATAACAACATGTTGAAAAACAACTTTCCCATCTCGGAGATTTCACGTTGGGAAATGCCCCCAAAAACATGACACACTGCAAATCCAAGACTATAGTTCTATCATGTTCTATCCCACATTTAGTTCGATGATTTTCCCAGCGAACTAAACCTCCGTTCAGTTCTGAGCTTTTTTCCATATGGGTAAAAAGAACATGGAAGCTTCACGGGTCTCGGTCAACCACGGATCACATTTTCAAGTCCGTTCAGGTTTGTGTGGCAAGTGTGGGACGGTCAATTATCATCCTCTTTTAGAGATCTATAAGGTTTTAAAGCTTTTGGAGGGTGGAAATGCGATCAGGGTACGACAAAGCTCCATGCTAGGATTTTGAGGGGAAAAGGTGTGCAGAAGAAGAAACCAAACATGTTCACTGTCGGAATCTCAACAAGCGCAGCTTTTGTCCTACCACGTGGTGGCTCATCCCACTTACTAAGTGGGTTAGTTCACCCTGATTTTGATAGTGGGATAAGCAAGGTTGATCCACTTATAACTAGGGTTATAATCTACTTGCTAAGTGGGATGGGCCACCAAGCAGGGCCAATCTTCGATACCCTGTAAAAAAAAAAACTGGTTAGTAGATAATTCCATTGATACCAAAAGACTAAAGTAATAAACTACCCATCCAAGATTGACCTAGAGTGTATACTACGAGCCAAATCTGTGACAATCTTTTCTGCAAGCAGGTGGCTTCATCCTCCGCCGGAGCGCTCTCTAGAGCCTGGTTATGAGCCAGATTCAACTGGCACATTACAGGCTTGAAAAATCATCGAGTCTCACAGTTATGACCCAACTAACACTTATTTCTATGGGTTTGTAACGATATACAACCTTAGTTAGAGGAATTATCATTCCATTTATAACTCTTAGTTGGGCCATAACTGCACCTTCTATGGCTGTTTGATCACCCCTTCTATGGCAATGGAAAACCTGAAGATTTACTCCAGGTGCAATACCCATTATTATAGGTCAATTTTTGTTGACCATGATGGGTTTAATACCTATAGTGATAAACCCAAGTCCAGCAAAATCTCAATTGATGACTAGCGGTCACACCATGGCCGACCATCTGAAATCAGCCGAATGTATCAGCCGAATATGTTAGTATTCGGAATATCCCTTAAATTATACTTATAATTACTGGTTGGTGGTATACCTACCCCTCTGAAAAATATGAAAGTCAGTTGGGATGATGACATTCCCAATATATGGAAACATAAAAAATGTTCCAAACCACCAACCAGATTACATGGCTTTTCTGGATTTGTAAATCACTCATATAAGTCTACTATAGATGTAGAATCATATAGACGCATATACCATCTAGATAAACATGTATATGTATATATATATATATTTATACTTCCATTCTAAACGATGTAATGTGGGCAAACCAATAATAAACCATCCCCCAAATCACAATTTGTATAGGTGGTATGTTTACCATTCCCAAATTTGGGTGGTTTATGATTGTTTTACCCGCATTAAACCATGGTATTTTTAAGCACCTATAGTTCTTTTTTGCAACCAACTGGGATCCACTTATTTTTTCCTATCATCCAGTTGACCATCTAGTATATTATTATAGGTCAATTTTATAGTGAATGGAAAGTCATAAAATTCATGTTCCAAACCACCAACCATTAACCATTAACCACCACTATTAACCATAGATTAACCACTATTAACAACTATAGACCACTATAAACAATCATGAACAATATGAACCAGTTATTATTATAGCTATCATCCAGTTAACTCCACCATCCTCACCGCCAGCGCCTGAATCAGAGGAGATCCTTTCGCCGCCTGACGGGTTCCAAGTCGGCGCGGAAGCGGCGCGGTGAAGAAAACTGAAAACGGGGGTGCCAAGTTTTGGCTCAGCTAACACTTATTTTTTGACGGGACTTATAACGATATACAACCTTAGTTATAGGAGTTCGTTCCATTTACAACGGTTAGTTGGGCCATAACTGTCCCGAGAAAATATTTACATCGCAATGAGAACATCCTGATTGGGATTATCATGGGCTTATATTGTTGTAATATATTATAATCATGAATCATGAACATATATCCTCACTCATTGGGATAATCTTTGTATAAAATATGATCATCATTTACCATCTGGTAATTTAACATAGCTATGGAAAATGGCCCATTTAGTTTGTTGATTTCCCTATTAAAGATGGGGATTTTCCAGTTTGCTATGTTAAATTACTAGAGTGTAACTATAGTTACATCTACCATAAACCATAATTCAACGATTACCTCATTCAATAATGTCCTTTTGGTAAAAATAGAGGGGCCGGTTTGGTAAACCACATATCATCATTTACCTTTAACTTAAAGGGGTAAACAAACCCCTCTATTCATCAACCAACCAATGGGAAAAGGACATCTAAGAGGACCTAATTATTATTCAATGATTATCATAAACCTATTGAACCAAATTACCAGAGGGTAAATTAAAAAAAAAACATGTTTGATGGGGATCATTGAGATCATTGTGCAAATCCCCATCGGGACGAAATGCTAAGGGACATCTGACAGGAAAACCCCATATTTAATGGGAAAGTCTATGGTTTCCAGTTAAGATTTTTCCAAGAAAACCAATCCATTGAAACAATATCCATGTCTAAGTGGTGGATTTTCCATTGTCATGTGTAATTGTTGGAGAGTACATATCTCAGCAAATCCCCATAAAAATATTCTCACATGAAACCATTTGCTATGAAAGAAAACCAACATATATATATATATATATATCACATCAATATTCTCCTTATGATGCTCCCAGTATATACCATTATATCATATATCTAAAGATACAAGGTGGGTCCCCAAGTTGTATTGCTTATAAACCCCATGAAATATAGTCGTATCAAAGTTATATCTACCATAAAGCATACTTAGTTACTTGGCCATTCTATCAGCCAACTTAGCTATTACAAACACATATCAATCCCCATTTTTCAGGGCTATCTCCAACAAAGTTATAAGTCAACTTAGCTATCTGTGCCATTGGTTTTCCACCCTGTACCCTCCGGTGATCTACACATGCATTGTTCATTGCTCATGTGGAAAGCTGTCTGACCTACTTAGAAGAAAGCGGAAAACACCCCCAAAAAAATGATGTTGATAATGGCCACAAAGGGACGTGGAACAGTTTTCCCATATCATAGGACCCGCCAGCCCTGGGGTTCCCCGAGCCACCGAATGTCTCGCTGAGGTGGATCAGTGTCCGTTTTCCTTTTTTTTGGGGGCTCAGATGGACGCTGTAGTCCTCGCCGTGTACGTGTCTCTTTCCATATCATGGTTACTTCGCTGCAGCGGGTGTGATCTGTGGCCGACGTTTCGACCGACGTGCGCGCAACTTTGGGAAGTTCTTCATGTTTCTCGG
>Ga0126342_10001759_pt1 | contig 31731 bp, 22 predicted proteins | sample Cyp1metagenome_FD_92528 | JGI IMG/M metagenome (GOLD analysis project Ga0126342, IMG submission 92528) | Coral microbial communities from Lord Howe Island, Old Settlement Bay, Australia - Cyphastrea 1 metagenome | ecosystem: Host-associated > Invertebrates > Cnidaria > Coral ...
GCAAGGGATTGTGCACCTTGTCAAAAGTGAGCAAAACGTGAGGGTTTTGTAGCATTTCCAAAAACGATGGCAGGCGTGGGACATTTGAAGAGGATCTGCAAAGATGCATTTTCCGTGGCAGGCACAGTACAAGTTAGGAGGTCCGGGCGCTGATTTCCTGAGAGGGGTTGCATTTTGAAGCATCAGATCTTCAGTTTTGGGAAGATAATTTTGCGTGACAGGTGCAGCAGCACTTTGTATGACCTGGCATCGCTTTTTCGTGGCAGGCGCAGTACTTTAGACAGGTGGAGTGGAAAAATCGCAAAATGCATTGGTACGAGGCCGTCAGCTCTGCACTCAACTTTTCATTTTTGAAGGAAGTCTCGCAGAATTGTTTCGTTTTTGATGTTGTCAACTTCGAAAATTGTGGAAGTCTCGCAGAACTGTTTCGTTTTTGATGTTGCAAGCTCAAAAATTGAGGAAGTCTCGCAGAATTGTTTCGTTCTTGACGTTGTCAAGTTCAAAACTTGAGGACGTCTCGCAGAATTGCTGCATTTTCAAGCTTGCAGGTAGACAGACGGACAGGCAGACAAACAGATAGATAGATAGATAGATAGGTAGGTAAGTAGATGGATAGATAGATAGATGGATAGATAGATAGATAGATATATAGATAGATAGACAATTACAACTACAACAACTACAACTACCACTACACTACACTACTGCTGAAACTATAAATACAAATATACTACGCTACATTACACTACGCAAATTACACTACACTTCACTAATTACATCTAATTACGCTACACTACACCAATTACACTAACAACTACAGCAACAACTACGACCACAACCACAACTACAATTACAACTACACTGCGCTACACTAATTACACTGCAGCACACTACAGCTACAAATGCAGCTACAATTACAACCACACTACCTTCTACACAACACTACACTACACTGATTACATTGCATTACACTACAATTACAACTGCAGCTGCAACTACAACTACAACCACCACTACATTACACTGCACTGCACTGCACTGCACTGCACTTCACTACACTGCACTACACATACTACACTTCCCCACGCTACGCTACACTGCACTACACTACACTACACTAAAGTAATTACACTGCACCACACTACAACTACAACTACACTACACTACACTAATTACACCGCACCACGCTACAACTACAACTACACTACCGGCTACACTACGCTATACCACACTACACTAGGTGAGGTGACCACTGCAACCATTGCAACCACTCCAGAAAACACAACCACCTTTCGGTCCATCAGTGGATTTGCTCTGCCATCCGTGAGTCACAACAACCAACCCTTCCTATAGGTTTCCAATTGTGGAAACTTCCGCCACCGCCTTGCGCGGTACTACTGGTATTCCAGTATGTTCAGTATGTTCCATTCATATTTATGTATTTGCGATGGCGTTCCAATTGCGTTTCAGATTGGGGCTGGGTGGAAACGGCCAGCCAAAGGATTATCGACAATTGTTGTAGCAGGTCAATCTTCCCAACTTTACCGGAGACATCCTGACCATACCATCGGATAATGGCTCTCATAATATTTGTTATTTTTGTTGCTTTCATTTATTGCTGATGAATTGCCCACCGATACTATGTTTCATTTTTGTCCACAGAGGTTGAGACCACCAAGTTGTTACCCCCGGGCGATCAAACATGACTTGCTGCAAAAATGAACGATTTAGTTGGATGATTTTCCAAAAATTATCCACGCGCATTCAAACATTGCCCACCTTGCCATGTTGAGGGCATCGCTGATATCTTCACCGCCAGGTGCCTCAGCGCACGACGTTGCGCATCTCTGTGCGACGCTGGGATGATCTAGAGATGAGAGTTGAAGTGCCACAGGAGTCCCCGGGATCCAAGGGGAAACGGCAGTGCAGCCCAGCTCGGGGATCCCCAGTCGTTACAGTTATGGCCATTTATTAGTTATAACTGGCTATCAATGGGATTATACATTCTATAAATGGAGTTATAAGTACTTATAACTGGTAAAGGGCCTTAACTGTACCTATGGGTTAACCATGGTTAACCGATACTAAGTCATGATCATCCATGACGACTTGATGATGCTTTGTGGTACCACCATTTTAGGACATATCCGATAACATCACCATCTTCGTGGGGAAATGATCATCAACCTTTAAGTTTGGTGGGATTTTCTGGCCTATACACATTGACTTCTCTTATAGCCCTTAAAAGGGAACCACACTGAACATGTGTTCCGTAGTTCATGGCCTGTTGACACATGATTTACCGTGTCTTAACACATTTATCAATCGATTTTTCAAAAGATATCAGACACCAAGTAGTACTACTAATCACCAAATGATTTGTGTAAGCCATGGTTATGATAGATTTTTAGATGTTTTCATATGTTTGTTTGTGGGGGTCGTTTCCTTACCAAAACTATGGCCCGAAATACCACGTTTAAATTGTTATAAAATTATACATGGTTATTCCTACTACTTATTATAAATTGCTATTTGTATGGTTATTAATTGTTGTTTCTATCGATATTCCGGGGTTATCATGAATTATCAATTGGGTTATCATTCCTGATCTAGAAAATTGGTATTTTTTTCAGGGCCATGAATTGGATAACCGGACGGTGGTCTTCCAGAGCACATTTGGCCATGGCCTTGGCCTATTTGATGGTATCAGAATGTGTTGGAACAAACTTACCCTCTGGTGTTGACCAACATAGATATTGAAAATGACCATAGAAATAGTTGATTTACCCATGAAAAATGGTGATTTTGCATAGTCATGTAAACGTTTACTAGAGGGTAGGTTTGTTATACACATATAGTAAACCACTTAAGTTGTAAGAAACTTATGAGGGTAAGTTTGGCCTCGTTGTTTGGTGAAGCTATATGAAACAACCGAGCTCATATATGTAAGTTTGTGTTTTTGTCCTCTCATCATCATGATATTTTCTAGAATTATATATTTTTTGCGGGCCTCTCATTTCACCTTGAAATATTGATCATTTGTCCGTTAATTGAGTTTGTGTTGTTACCTGCAGGTTTCGCCGCCTAAATAGTCATGAAGGCTGGTTGCCCCTGTTGGCGAGCCTATCGTTTCTGCAGAGTCCCCTCCTTTTTTGTGGACTAGATTAAATGTTTGTTGGTGATGCTATTCATGTTCAGCTTACATGATTGTTTGTCTCATTTTGGGGCCAGTAGAACAACATGTTTGGGGTAACAGAATGATAAACCCTAACACAAGGTGTGACCCTGAATGTGGAATCCGAACTCTATAAGCGAGAATTTTCAGTTGGAACTGGTCTACAAGAATTGGACAATCATGGGTGTAAAGCAGAAGAGTACCTTTTACGCTGTGTCGATGAGTATGTCGCAGCGAATGGTTGCGTCAATGTTGCTAGCTGGGAGGATGCGTCCTCCTCGCCTCCGGGGGACCCGAATGCAGGCTTTCGTTCCTTTGGACTCACGAAAGCAGAGGTAGCGCATTTGAATCTTGAACAAGCGAAGATATATGCGCACAAGGTACAAATTGGAGCATATATCCTGTCGAGGAGAAATTGCCCACGAGTCGCGTAGCCAGATGGTGAGGACGGATTTGGTAGAAGATGCATATGGTAGACTGACATATGATTTCGACCCCAAGAAGACTTACAAGTCGAGAACTGTTTTCAATGTTCCGCATCCACGATTGATTCGAGAAGCTAGAGTCGGTCGCTCTGTGCTGAGGCTAAGATGCAACCAGGATTTTGCAATTGTACCACTCGGGGGATGTGAAAGGTCCTCTGGATGGTTGGTAGTGACTCCCTTCCATATATATATATATACATATGCATACATATATATATATTGGTTTATCTTTACATGAGACATTTCACTGCCCATTTAATTCAGTCTGAAATGGATGCACCCATGGTCAAAAGTCTCAGATGGTGTGTTTTCCCACGTTTTTTCCTGTCTATTTGGCCCTCCCCAAAGAGTCTCAGTTCGCTTGTGTGTATTGGGCTCTTCCCAAAGAGAATCAGTATTGCAATAGAAACAAAGACTGACTTTTCGGAAGTGAATTCGAAATTTTGCCTGATGTGGGAAGAAAGTGATGATTTTGCCAGATGTATTGAACTGATGGGGTTGGGGTTCTGGGGGGGGGAGGTGAACACATACTCTATATATATATACACATTATATTTATACCCATATTTTTTGTTTACATACCACCAATTTTGGATAAATCCTTTATTGCTAGTTGTTTTGGTGCTTAAGGTATTTTTTTACAAAGTCTTCAGAAAATATATGTTTTAGCATGGACATGTAAATCGATAAAATCTGAATTATTGCTATATATATATATACACTGACCACCAAAAAGATAGAACAGTTAGTTTATGACCGTTTTAGTTTCGGCTTTTGGCTGTTCTACCGTTTTTGCATTTCCTGTAGATGAAACTGCCATTGAATCAGCGGCAGGATGCCACCGTTGAGCAGCTCCGCGAGAAGTTGGACGAAGCCATGGGCGATCAAGAAAGGCGCTGAACTGAAAAAAGGGGGTGGCAACCAACAAGAATTACTGCAGAAAGGGACCCCAAACAGTTTGGGGACAATTGTGATTCAACATGATTTGGCATGATAGAGTACGCCAAAATGGTGATTTGAGAGCCATTTGCTAGAGAGTCAACCAATCCAACTGTGGACTTACCAGATTTAATCAGCCAAAAATGGTGATTCAACCTGCATTGGTAGCGGGTTTGCTACCAGACCAACAACACATGAGAATTTACCCAGCCTAAATGGGGATTTAACTCATCGAGCCAGCAACAATCAAGAAATTTGCATATACAAGGAGCAAAATTCAGACACGTGGGGGTTTAGAAGGAAACATCAAATTCCAGACATTGTGGGGGTGGCCTTTGGACTTGGGATGTATAGGCATCGACAGTTTATAGTTTTTTCATCACTAGCGATGTTCTCCACAATTGGTCAATGGTGATTGTTTGGCGATTGTTGGGATTTATTCATCACTTGGGATTTTATTCTCCGAAGAATCATGGTTTTACTCAATCACCATTGACAAATATGACCAACCCCATGCGAGGGGACCATAGGCGAACGTGCCTGTGTTCTCTAGGAAACTAAAACGAATCATTTTGGGGCCCATCTTGGACACCAATCTTTACAGAAAGCGGTTTTGGTATTCAAGATAGTGCATTATGTCGGGATGACTGTTGAGGGCAGCTAAGCGGTTGGTAATTTATATAACGCAAGGCGGCGGCCCGGGATCAGAACAGTTATCCACAAGATATGTTTAATGGTGTTTTTTTCAAGCATACTATCTGGAGACCTTGCAAAGGTAGGAGGTCCACGAGTTCGAACAAAGACTCGATTGAAATTTGGACTAGATCTTTCTGGTGAACTGCCCGAACCTGCAAAGTGGTTGACAGCGAGGAGGTTGTTTTTCAGGGTACATTATTGCGGGTCAAATCTATGACCCGACCAAAACTGCCTCAAATTTACTCAGTATTTACTCAGGTTGAGGGGTGTTCATGTGTGGTCTCTTAGGTCTTTTGACTTGAATACATGTTTGATTATTTAAGTCGTATGGATCTGAAATTTTAAGTTTACAGTTATATTGCCCACTTTATATCCCTTCACCTTTTATAGAACCTACATTACATATCATTGTACTCAGATGGGTTGTGGTCAAATGGTGACTGGAATCCGTTGACATAATTGAAGGTACTACTGACACTTACATCTTCAATTTTCTCAATATAAAGAGGCGGTATTCAATAAACAACTAGTATTTGGGTATTGAATAAACAACTTCTACCCGCACTGTTGGTACCGCAAATGTTTCAGGTACTTTAGGGCCCAAGGTTTAGTCATTTCGATTTTGCTAGATGCTAACCTTCGTTGAGGATGTCTTAATTTGAACTCCCCTTGGTTAGAGTGTGGCAGATCCCAAACATCAATGCGCTAAGAGCGCCAAGCTAAACTGCGGAATCCTTGGGTAGCTCTCTCTTCTTACTGGTGCTTAGCAGGGAATGAGGGAATAATCCACAATAATAATGATCATCCCATTCCCCCAGTCCCATCCATTCCCTACGTTTAGCACCAGTAAGTCTTGCTATGGAATCCCAAAAGAACTGGATTTGGAAGGTGTTGTGATTTGATGTGATTTGGATGTGGCCATACGTGGCTAATGCAACTAGAACTCCCACTTTACCCCTTTCTCGTTCGCCATCATTCACCACGTGCCATTGACGCCCCCTTTTCCATCCGGTAATCAAACATGACAATAGGACATCCCCCATTTGGTTCGATGATTTTAGAACCATTTCCTTGTGGATGTTCCCATTTCTAGCGGATTTTCCCATTCAAAGCCCCAAAAAAATCGGTGATTTCCCACGGCCTTTTTTTTGGGGCTCGGCTCGCCGTAGCCACCGCCGCAGCGCCCGCAGATCCGCGTACCGCATCATGTTTAACGACGTCTCTTTGGTGGATCCACAGCAATCGCTGCAAGCGCAAGGGATCAAGGATTTGGCCAAGGTGAGATTCTCAGGGGATGTGCTTGGGGCAATAAGGAGCTTCCTTGATTCTGAAGGGCTGAAGAGCTGGGTGATAGATATTCATATATATATATAAAGGCTAAAATCTGAGTTCAACAGATCAAATCTGGGATGTCTCTTGAAATCATTTGTGTTGCTTTCTTTTGGCATGAGCAAGACACAGCTTGGCTAGTGTGCAATCCAAAGCCGATGGTCTTATATCCCGAACTTTCAGTTACATCTCTTCAATCTCACTTAGAATATCTCTCCAAAAACTGGTGACCTTGCAATTTTGATGTGCTAAGCAACACATGATTTTGGAGTATCTCGATCGCCGCCACGCGATGCATTGACCTCGGTGGAGCACCGAGGTCAACGTTGTGAAGGACTGGCACCTTGCGAAACGCCAATGGCACCAAGATATGTATTTGAATCTACATGTGTCAGGCAACTCCCTGCAAAATTAGACACAATAAAATAATATTGCTAAAATACTGGCAACATATGATGGCAACGTGTTTTTTTGTTCTGCGTGTAAAATCATCGGTGCATATAGTATGTATATATATAATTATATAAATATATATATATATACATATATGTATTTATACATATATATATGTTGATTTTAAACATCTGTACAGTATATGTAATGATGCAGTTATATTTATTATTTATACAGTATATATGTATAGATGCGTATAGATGTGTAGATTTGTGTTCATTTGATGCGCATATGCACACACCAGTTGTACAACCCGTGTGTGTTGTGGGTGACATGGTTACCCGACGGTTACATACCCGGAAAAATACCGTGTCACAACCAGGAAGATCCTCCTTTTACCGAATACAGATGGGTCGTGATGGACTACGAAACTCGGTTGGTGGTTGGTGGTTTACAAGACGATGTGGGCGCTAGGAAAAATCCAACAAAATATAAAAGGTACAGAACATGTGTTATTATACCCACCATTTCGGGACTTTTGCCCATTTTCATGGGTAGTACTTGGAGGTTCTAGGTAAATTGTTGTTAATCATGGTTTAAATGTGTATATATATATATATTTATATAATATGTTTACAAGTCGCATAAAGGGCCGCACTTACCACTAGGATATGTGGACTAGCCATTCAATCGGATGTATATCCGGTAGTCGTCTTTTCAAAGACATCAGACAATCCCAGCACCGTATCACAGGGACTTCTTTTTGCTGCGCGCATTTGGGCCCATGGGGGGGCAGATGTTGATGAACACTGCGTGGGTAATGTGGTTCTAGCTCTAGCTGTGAATGGTTCAAACACTCAAGGTGGCAAATATGGATCCCAACTGAGCATTTTTCATCAAACAATATACATAAGATCATGATCCATTACTACCAAACCAAATTTCTGGGTCGAGGTCTAGGCCATATCCCTTTGTTTGATTCGCTTTATCGTGGCATTCCCCTTTGTTTGATGTTTGACATTTGCAAGGTTTCACATCAAGTCAGATCATGAGAATTTGCGTCTCCTCGTCCAATGATTCTTTCAATTTCTCTTGTGGCACAGGACAACTGATTTGAATGTATTCGTTTTTTGGCATTTGTCTGACTGCCAAAAGCAATGGACCGATTTCATAAATTTCCTCGTGAATTCATTCAACAGAAATATTTCACAGATCCAAGCAAAATCAATGAGGAAGTATTACGTTGACCAGTATCTTATCCATGCAGTTGAAGTGGAAGAGACTTAGTCTTCCGACTTGTTTGCGTTCAGCAACCAGTTAGTTGCGAGTGTGAGTTGAAATGTGAGACCCGCAAAGTAAGTTTTGAGTATCACGCTTGGTGTCACCCAAAAACTCATCTTCCGCTTAAGTGTCAGATAGGTAACCAACTCCAAACTCATGAAATAAGATCATACTGATCACGAGGTACTGGTAACTGGAAGGCAGAGTAAACACATGTTTAGGTGTGCTTAAGGTTATCCCATCCCCAGCCAAGTCGGCATGTTTGTGGGGATTGCAATTCCCACGTGTAACCCCTCCCAATCATAGCAGGTTAAGATTCACCCAATAGAACAAACATGTTTCCCTATTTCAATACATGTGAAATATTATTAAACAACAACATAAACTCAAACACTATCGGTGGTGGTGGTGGTGGTGGTGGTCCTGGTGGTCCTGGTGGTCGTGGTGGTTGTGGTTGCAAATGTTGTTGTTTTTTAACCTTCCCATGCAAACGGATGATGATCCCAATTGACTACATTATATTTTTGAGGGTGGCTCATAAGACTCATAAGCTTGATCTTTCCGGTTGATAGGCTTCGTCCGGTTGGGGGTTCCTGACATCGGGTTACCCCAGTTATCATCCATTTTATGTTTGGATATTCCATGAAATAAACATTTATAAATAAATAAACCATCCAGCTATTGGCGTACCCATGACTTAGGAAACCGCCCCAATGAACCATGGTGATTCCAAGGATGCCCGGGAAGAGATGCAAGGCTATTTACCGTTGACCGAAGGCCAAGTGGTTCGAGTCTGCCCTGCGACTTGGTAATTACACGCCTGGTTTTGAAGCCCTGTTTGGAAGATTTTGCCACTGTACCAAGATGTTCCTTTAATGTACGTAGCAAGTAGTTTAGTGGATAGTAAATAAACTTTTTGACTTCGCAAAAAACAGGTGGATATATGACATACATAGTAAGTTGCATGTATATAGCTCACTGTATGAAACGGCATTTCACCAGTTTCTCCAGATCATCCCAGATACACTTAGTTCCCTCAGGTTCAGGTGCTGATGTCCATGTTTTGTGCATGGGTAAACCCAGCCAATCAAACCAAATGTTTGACATCCGGGTATATATATATATATACACATCCCTTTTGCTACATGTATAAAATGGTTCCCAACATTAATCAAACAAATGACCCCAATCTTGGTGAATATTCCCCAACATGGAGCTTATGGGACGTAGTTACATGTTCTGGATACATTTGGAAAAACTCACAGCGCGACCTCAGATAGATTATGGTGAGGATTAGGGTAACTATCGCAAAACGGCCACATGTTTCAGTTCAAGTGGTGAAATATGTAGCAATTCAGCCAGACATGCAACCAGATGTAAGATGTTAACGTTCCTTGCATGCTTGCACGTCTACGGGGAACTGATGGTGGTGTTATGCTCTGTTTTTGTCAACGTGCAACAAGTCTTTGAGGACAGTGAAGCCCCCATTGATCCCTCGACGAGTTTCTTGGTTTGGGATTGAAGTCGGTGGATGGTGAAAGCCTGTCGAAAAAAATGCCAAAGAGTCAGCAGGGGAAATCCAAAAAATGGTTTGATGGTTGATGAACTCGACATGAATCAAATAAGAATTGGAGGGGATTACCCGGTTCCGCACCGAGATAGATCTAAACTGATTGCATTGATTATTTTTTGATGGGCAGTGAATTTGTGGAATGTTTAACAACCTGCAACAATACGATTACCCGCATCTCTGCAAACATTCGAAACATGGAAAAACATAAAAACAATAGGATGAATGAATGAATTCGGTTCATGTTTGGGATGACCAGAACGATATCAAAATGTTGACATGTCCGACGTTTTTTTTTGAGTAAAAATAGGCACGCCACTGTTTGCGTCATAACAACATATGGGGATAGACCAAAAATTGAAATGTGTACTCTAACAAGTGGATGGCGGGCGTTGAAACTGCATCAACATGTTTATATACATTTTGTGTTTCCCTTGGGTGACACTTTTACCCATAAACATGCATACCTCGTTTCAACATGTTTTAACTATGATTGGTGATTGGTGCTATTGAAACCACAATGAAACAACTTAAAGCAGTTCCTGAGAGTAGGGGCAGGGGAGCGGTGTGTCTTCAGGTACTTGCTCTTGGCCAGGTCTTTTTGTAAAAAACAATCATAGCTGTGTTTTTGACAACAAATCCTGTCCAAGAGCCGCCCCTCAATTCTTCACAGATATTGCAGCACCAAAAATGTTCATCTCCAAAGGCCCCAGGTTTACAATTCTTCGTTATTCTTGTATAATATTAGAACAAATATATAAATAACATGTGTGTTCTCATGAGAATCTAACGTGATATATGAATATCAAATTTAGATAAATTCAATCAATGCTAAGTTTCGCTAAACACGTCGTGGTTTGGTTGTATCCCCCTGGGGATGGTGCGGATGCTAGTTCCCTTGCCCAAGCCTCCCGCTGTGCTGAGAATGGAGATGCACCTATGCGTCTTGGAGTGTTTTGCGTGGGATGTTGAACAGTTCGATCGGGTACCTACTGTAGCCAAAAAAAATGTTGGTTGTGATAGATTGCAATTACGGGGTGGAAAGGGAATTTGTTCGGTTGTTTTACCGTTGTCAGTACTGGCAAAAACTTTTCTGATGGTCATGTCATCTTAAATACCGATTTTTTGCCTGGTTCATGTTGGTTCTTTACCTGTGTCTAGAAGTAATACAACGGACATAGGTTTCATCAATCAACTGCTACCTTCCGACACCATCAGATCAGAATGCCACAGTTTGTTGCGTGAAAGATCAATATTTTGACAATCTCACTTGGACGACTCGCTGGTTAAAGAACTTGGCCATGACAATTGTCCTATCAAGCTACAGGGGCTACAGAAAGGCACGGGTCACCAACATGGCGACATGACTTGGATGTGAATCAACAAGTAACAGTTAACGCTAACAATGTTGCTAAATGGATACACATCTAGAATACTCCAAATGCATAACATAGAAATTTGAACAAAGAACATCAAAGAACCATGTTTTTTTTGGCAAAATCATCGGTCGCTAACTGGGCGATTTTCCAGTCTGCCATGTTTGCCGAGGTCTTTGGATATCCGCTGGATGGTCCCAAGGACGATGATCATGGCGGCTGGATGCCCACTGAAGCGCTTGCGGCACAGAAAAAAAAAACGCCGTGGAGATGAATCAGAGATGAAATGCCCTGTGTTTGGGATGAACAGTGATGAACATCCACATTTCTTTTACTAGCTATATCTAGCTATAGTTTATATTTTTTGTGTGAACTACAGGGTATCAGATGTAGCAGGGTAGACCCATAGCCAAGTGGGCACCTCGAAAGTGAAGGAGAACTATCCAAATTTATGGCAATCTAATGGGGAATATATGGGAATATGATGGAATATGATGATTCACCAGTGGACTTGGAGAGTGGCCGACACACCGGCCGACACATCCTTATTTTTTTCAATGGGATCTAAGGAGAAGTGGGAAGAAATGCCCGACATTATCTGAAAAACCTTCTGTCAATAAGAACCTGAAAATCCAACTTGGTCTATGCAAACATCATGTTTTTTTGTGTATTGTTTTCTTTGCTATGTTCGCCTACCAAGGGATAGCTGTAACTTTCGGGATCATCGTAGTTTGTGTCCATATGACTTTAATGCATGGCCGCTGCATCTCTGGTGGAAGGTGATTCATTTTTCATGGAGCAGTGAAGGGAATTACCAGTCACGATGCTGTCTTCTCAAAGAGGGTAACCGAGTAAACATGAGTAAAGCCCTGTAATACTCCCAGAAACCATTCTCGGATAGGAAAACCACATATTTGTATGTTAAAAGTTCCCTAATGTTGATGGTTAAATACCCAAAATATTCCCAGATAACATGAGAACACCACTAATATTTGGAACCATGGGGCCATGGGGCTTTTCTTTCTTTAAAGGGTCGACTTCGGGGGGAGGATGACATACTCCCAATAGACTTGACCCCCGATCCAATACATTGCGCCAGGCCAACCGATAGTGGTAGAGTTAAACCAATGGAAAAGATGTTGTTTAAGCAAAGAATCATCGGTTCCTGTCGGATTTTCAGAGGGGCTGCCAGAAGCAAATGCTATGCGGCAGCAAGGTGACATGATGTCACTATGCTGCATGGTCTTAAAAATCATTTCAGCCTTTGCCTTCAGGACTCACTGGCTCGAACATGGCGAATAAATTGTTTCGCTTCTCAGCTCCAAATTTCGCATCCCTCATTTCCAACTGTTCCGAGTTGCAGTGTTTTTTTTGTTTGAACGAGCTATCAGTCGTTGTTTCAACTTTATGATCTTTATTAATTAGTACAGTATGTACAGTACTGCATGTGAGACATGTAGCCCAAATGCTAGCAGCGAAACGTCGCAACTAACTTCTGCCGGTGCAATCAACCTTCCGCCGCGCGAGAAATACCCGTTGCTGTGCCGGAGGCGGCATGTGGCAGTTGTTTCCCAACCCTCGAAGATGACTTCTAGATGGGGCAAGTCGGCAGATGTCTGCAGATGTGGATGTGTTTTTTGTTTGCATATTTTTTCTTTCAGGATTCTTACCATGGCACCATTCATGATTTTGGCAAGGTTTGGAAATTCATTTCATCCTGTCTGCTGGGTTGGTGCACCTGGGATAAGTGGGGCATCGGTCGGAACACAATGAAAAATCATGAAAACTAAAAAGAAAGCAGTGCTTTGATCACATTTGCGAATTGCATGGTTGGGATTTTGCTCTAGGTTTACCTTCAAACCCACATGATATAGAACATTTCCAGGATTGTTGTGTCAGTTTTCAACACTTGTATAGAAGTGTAAAGAACCCATCCCACATGTCTTGAGAATCATGTTGTTCTTTTGATCCGATTTGTGTTTTCGACTTGCGCTTCACACCAAGCTTACTAAGAGCGTAACAATGCTTCTCTAAGTAGTTTCAAAATTGTACAATCAAATGCATACCAATACCATCCAATAACTATCATGATCACATCCTGCGTCCAATAGTGACCACAGGCACCCTTGGCACCATGTACAAGTTCAAGGAGATTCAAACCATACCGCCAGCAAAACAGCTGGTGGATATTGTGTCTTGGCGATCCGAGGGTTGAATTTATCACCGAGAAAAAACGATACAAAACTACAAAACAATCTTGAACAGTCCATTAGTACCATTAGTGTCCCAGTTATGAGCCATAGCAATGTCTTCCTCAATCACAGATTGTCAGTGTTGGAAACCACGAATAACTGGCAAAGCTTCACCTAATTAATGTTTTTGCGAATCTCCACCATGCTTGGCTTGGTTTGTATCTCCCCAGATTATTTCTTCTTTCAACATCTTTCAACTATTTCAGGAAGCGCCCCAGTTTTCATGGTAAAACACCAGAATCACAGCGATTTTGGGCCCCCAAAAGAACCACCCGAGCTCCCGCCGTCCGATCCGTCCGTGGGTTCTCCAAGGTGCTCTCGAAGACCCAACGCAAGACACCCACAGTGGTGCATCCAGGCAGGTGGCGGTGGTGCCCCCAGGTCCGAATTGCAAAGTTGGTAAACAGTTCACTCCAATAGTTGTTGGATTGGAAAGATAGATACACCACTCAAATTTCATATGAAACCTTCAAAATCGGGTCTAGATGATTTTCTTAAGGGATTCCATGCTTAAATAAGTGGTACATATAGTGTTTATATGATTTATATGTGTTTATGGTGGGTAACAGGAAGCAACAAACCCACCCGGCGGGCACCATCCTTGTAGAGAAGGGAGGTGGACAGTCTTGGAAGGTTTCTTGGAAAGCCTTCGTTTTATTGCTTGGTAAAATCCAAAGTTTTGTTGGCTGAAACAAACTAATTTTGTATAGGCAATGGATCCAAATAGTAAACTAATCTCAGAAAATTGGTCTAAATTCACTATTTTTCTCCGATTAGTTTATATAAACTCCAAAATGAACGGTTTCGCTTCATTTACGTATCATTTTTGCTGTACCACGATTTTGACCCATGGTTTCGGGCAAATCACAGGAACTAAAAATGGTGTGTTGATAGCTAAGCTAGTGGTGTGGATAGCTCAACGACCATTCGCCAATTTTGATAGGATATTCATGGGATATTAATTGGTAGTTTAATAGACGCCCCAGCCAGCAATTCTCGCAAATTGCAAAGAAAACACATCAGAGTCATGCCGTGCGAGGCTTTAAGATTACTCGAATCCGGAACTTCTACATGCGAAAGGCAGCAGAGTCTGCATGGAGCCACTGTTCCCAGCTTTGGTGGGTCAAATATTAAAGCCACTGTGAACCAATGTATCAACAGAGAAAATATCCCATGTTCGTAAGGGGGATTGGAACCAAGAATGGAATGGATTAAGAGTTGCTATACCTTGTCACTTGTATAGTGTTTATTGATTTTTATTGACATCGATTTCACAACTGGTTCTGGTACTGTTGATCCATACAGCAGCAGAGCATTTTGATGCTGGGAGAGTGAAGGTTTGGGTGAAGCTGCGAAGACTTGCAATGCTTATCCAAAAAAAACCATTGAATCTTGGTAAATGATAACGACCTCACTGCGACCGAAGCCTGGAATGATGGTTAGGATTCGGGAAATTGTGTCGAAATGGCTGCAAATTTCAACCCAGATTGATGAACTCCATTGAGTGAACAAGACCAAAACATGTATCAGCTATTGTCCGGGAATCACAGATTGTTTGACAGAATATCTCCCATGGATAGATGATGCTCCCAGCTAGAAACCTCCATCGATTGTTCGGGGATCTCCCATTGCCATGTTTGATGACCGACGGGTAGTTACTGTGGTTGGTTTGTAGCTTGATTTCCCACAACTGGTTACCGCACCTCCAACCAGATATATGGTGCTTTCCCCAGTTCCAACCAAAAATGTTATGTAGGGTTTCTTCAAGGAAACCATGGCTATTTCTGATGATTTTTGTTGTTCCAGGCACTCATCCACTATATTCCCTGCATCTGGAAACTATCGACGGGAATGGTTCTCTGTCCTGCCACCAGAAGATGTTGAGCCCATGTGCTCTGACATCGCCGGGCTTTTGGTATGTCATTGGACACCATGTTGTTGCTGTTTTCTTGTTTGCTCTTGGCTTTTAATCATGATACATATAGTCCATATGTGTGCATTGCATCAGATCTTATATGACAACAGACACATGTGAAGCGCAACATATGATATCGTATATGCATATGTGTGAGATAAATGCTCCGTTTTGCAGTTTTTCCAAGTTGTCTCACCTCACAGTGAGACACCACCGTGCAGAACGGGTGCAGGTGAAGTTCTGTCAGACGAGTTACAACGAGAAATTCTCCAAAATCCTCGAAGAGTTCGGCAAACTCAGAGAATTGCGGGCTGGATTTAGTGATGGAAATTTGGTGTGCAAAGTGATCAGTTGATTTTGTTGTATTTTGTTGTACCCTATGTTCAGACTTAAATCCAGGTGATTGTGAAATTGCCCCGGTTCAGGGGTAAATCTACAAGAAAGGATTTGACAATGGCACATTAAGAGCTTCGCATTTGTTTAAATGACATGTCAATTCCTCTTCGATCATCAAAAAATGGCAATGGGAGATCCCCTGAACATGGGGGTTTTAATGCCAGAGTCATCTCTATAGATGGTGAATTTTCCATTGCTGTGTTTGATTACCGGAGTCCAGCAGGTATTTCTACAAATCATAGGATGCACAGGGACGAATGCTGCCAATCTGCTATTCTATGGCATTTTTTGCGCAAAGGAAATTCCATTGGAAGGCCCTGAAATGATGCTGTGAACTTGTATTTATTCCAATCATAGGTTTCAGAACCAAAGGAACAGGCAATCCAAAATTTGTCATGCTTAGGATGCTTTCAACTGTTGATTTTAACCTCCAAAGCATCACAAACTCCTTCTAAGTTCACACGATATCTAACTTGGTTTATAACCACGTACAGTAATTTTAAATAGTTATAAAGGGGATAAAATCTATAGTTGGATTGTGTTAATTATGAGCTAACTTATAATTCTGGTGGAGGGCATTTAATTCACTTTCCTTTGTCTCGTCAGGGTGGCCTTCATCGTCCACGTAGGTTTCCCAAGATCGATGACATCCATCCCTTCTACGCTGATCTCTGTCGGCCTGCCAGAGGGTCGACGAAGTTTTTTTGGCTCTGGAGTGGTTCAAAAAAGGGATGCTGAAAAGAGGTGGTTTCAAAGACTTGTTACACTTGTTATTGTATGTTAGTATCAACCGTAGTTGAGGGGATCATGCCAACCAACTCATATATTCTGCTGTCGGACAAAGTGCAATAACATGCAATAAACACAATTTTCCTCAGGGCGGTGAAACATGTTGAAACCGCCGGAATGAAAAGGGCAAACACTGCATTGGAATTCTAACAATTGAAAACCCACCATGGCTAGATCATGTTCCTGGCTAGATTATGTCCCGAACAGGACAGACACTCTTTTAATATCATTTTGTGTAATCCGGTAAACCCAATGCCATAAACCTACCATTTGGGGATGATTTCTAGAACCGATAAAAAATGATGACTCCACCAGCCATCCACCAAGGCAATGTGCTGTACGATCGCGATCACTTCAAACTGGCTTTGGGACAGGCCCTCTCCGGGAAGATGAGGATTTTGATCCCGTGGGGAGGGATACCCTTCAGGCCGGCCTGGTCCTTCAACCTTCATGAAACGTATCTGAACAGAATATGGTCTATTTGGCATACACGATACAGGCCACGGAGCAAATAGGAATTGGAAGACTACCTCTCTTTGAGATGTGCAATTTTTAGGGACTATGTTCCGTGGGGGACGTTTTCTTGTCGTGAGATGGCTCAGTTTCTGAAGTCAACTGTGAACATATCTTCCACGTCTGGTCTCAAGGGACTGGCTATTCTGAAACCATACACATGTGCCGGTAAAAGCCTTTGAATCAACTCATTAATTGGCAACAAGTGATACACATTGCTTGTGATCAACTGCTTCAATAGAATTTCCGGGGAGGGCTTATGATGTTTGCCATTCGAGGCCATGAAGTGGTGGATTTTCAGCTTCAAGGAAATCAAAATTAGAGTCATGTGGGGTTCAACTTCGCCCCAACAAAGGAGATGTTGGTCAATTTTTAGAATCATAGATTATCATAGATTATCATAGATTATCATAGCTGATTCATAGATGATCGTAGATTATCATAGATTATAGATGATCTCAATTCTTTTCAAAGATTATTAACTAAGATTATCATAGATGATCTCTGTTTATCTTTGTATCTATAGATTACAATAGATTATCCATAGATTATCATAGATGACTATCCTAAGATACCCCAAGTTTTGGGTCCTAAACTCATCGCTACAGTCATCGTGACCTGTTGATGACTACCCACTGCCAGGTGAACGCGTGCAAAAAGGTGGTGGACGGGATTGCCAAAGAATACGTCCCTTGGTCGATTGGTTGCCCCTGAAGTGATGGGTGAGTGTACATAGTATACATGTCCTTTTATATTGTTTATATACTTTACATAAATATGTATACTAATATACTAAAATGTGTATACTCTCTAAAACACACATATATATATTATACATTATGGTGTCCAGTTCATGATATGTCATGGTTCCTCAGTTTACTGGAATTCAGTGCTAGGAAGGTTTGTGATTTTTGATACCGGCATCTCCGGGTCAGGCTCGAAGACCCAGTCTGACAAGGGTTGGTTTGTGTTGGCAATTCGCAACGAGGTGGTGCCCCAAGGAATTTGCAACAAGTTGGGATCGTCATACCTATCTATAGTACATCTATAGTAAGCTTGATGCCAATACATATATAGTACATCTACTACATCTATGTGCATATAGCCAATGGGATCATAACTCCAAGCAGCGTTGGCTTTATGATACGTCTATAGTAAGCATCCTTTCAATGCCATTGGTGGAGACTTCAGAGCCCTTAAATGTGTCATAGCCTGGTGAATGTCTTACTGTTTCCAATGGGACATTGGATCCATTTGGGAAGTCCATAGAGGATAATATCGGATATATGTTGGCTGGTGCCTCAAGCAAATCAATGGTATGTTCTCAGTTTCCTACTTCATTTTGATACACATATTTGACAATTTGAATATACAGAAAACAAATCCAAAGTTGGGTTTCCGTACTTCGACTGATATCCCCTGATAGCCATAGCGAAGAGCAAATCATACCAACAGATGTCCAATGGTGGAGAGATGTACATAGAGGGATACAAGAGGAACTTGGCCTATATTCTCCACGCCAACTGTTGCCAAACAGGATGGTTTTCTCCATATACTCATACGGATCGTGAAGTGATGGATTCTAAGTGGTTATCCAACCCACTGTATGTAGGTACATGATGGCTACGATGGGGCTTGGAAGAATAGGTGATTTTACCCCTGTTGTTGTATCCACTTCACCCCCAAATGTAGCTGGGGTGGCCAGGGAGCAAACCTGATTATTAGTCGTCTCTAATGCTACGTTTATGTTCTTTGACTTCCTCTGTAGCAGTAATGCATGCATGTGCTTGTTGAGCAATAGGACTGCGTGGTTGCCACATGTTGCCACTGTTAGGTTCTGTTTCGATCAAAAAATAATACAAGATGCTGTGCATCCCTGCAAACAGATTCCTGCATGTTGGAGTCCTTTCAGCGCTGGCTAGGTCAAGATGATGAAATTTGCCGACAGCTTGTATAAGTGCAAGATGTTGAAACGTGCTGTCCGGAACCCAAGAGATGGTTGAGCAGAAGGAGCTGAACTTTAAGATATGGTAACAAACATGGTACTGACATATATGGCAATATATTAATATATGGTATTGACATAATATAGTTACATATACAGTATACAGGATACATGTATATTATATAAGTTAATAATGTTTGCCCATAGAAATGATCCCTTTCGGTTCATCAAGCCTCGCAACCCAAATTGAGAATTCCGAAATGTTGGAAGTGTAAAAACCGCACAACTGTTGTTCCATTGGTTGTTGCGTGATGTTAAGGGTATGTGTGTGCTTGGGCTGCAACAGTCCCAACTCTAACTCTAGCCTCTCAACAGGAAATTACTTCATGATGGGATGGGCTCAACATATCTCACCCCAAAAAATGCTATGGTTAGACATGAAAGGACCATGGTCCAGGTTTCTTGCCCCATTTGAGCACCCAAAAAAAGAGTGCTGAAGGTAGGTGAAACATGGTGAAACATGTTTTGCTGCTTCAATAACCCTCAGAAATCCAGGGATTTCATATCATCGATGAAACCCTCTCGAGCCTCTCGAGGCGCTCGGCCGGATGTCGACCTCTGTCAAAAAGCTCCAGGGCGCCTTGTCCTTCCTGGAAGAGGCGCTCGGTGCAAATGCTGTTGGGGCGATGAAACCATGAGGTCAAAAAAAATTGGTGCTTAAGGATGGGGTTATCAATGGAAAAAATACAGGAAAGCCGCATATTTAATGGGAACATCTATGGTTTCCGGTTTTGATTTTCCCTTAAATCAATCCATTGAGGTTATGTTTTTTTTTTCTTCTGATTTGTGAATTGTATTGAATTGTCATGTTACATCCAACAGTGCATGCTCATTTCTGGTTTTGTGAATTGCAGTAATTTAATTTGCCCAGGTCAATGATAGATAATGATGGAGTATAAACGACGCAATGACGCAGCAAACCACTAGCAGTTCAGTGAGTGTGATTGTTCTAGATGGGGAGGGAGAGCCCATTCGAAACCACCAACGAGATTTATCAGAATGGGTTGTCGCGCAGAAATGGGGAATATCCTAGTAAAATCCAATTTGGACACATTTGGAACATCATCTTCAACCATCGTATTTTGGCGTAGCCTATTGGACCTTACGCCCTCAAGGGAACCATAAGCTCAGAACCAGCTTCTGTCAGGTGATATGCACGGAATTGCATGGAGATGTCATATGAAAACAATAAGCAAACCTCCAAAAATGGATGGTTACAGGATCCTACAACTGACCAGCCAGAAATTGTGGATCCATTGGTTCCTTGACTTTGACGCCTTGCCCGTGGGCCAACAGGTGAGACAACACTTGGGCCGATTGCCAGCGATCAATCCTGCAACAAGGACACTGATTCTGACAGGCGCTGCGCTGACGGATGTGTGGGTTGTAAACGTAGAAAAAGCTCTGGAAAAGACACCATGACTTACCCTCTGGTAAACTGTCACATAACTATGGAAAATCACCATTTTTAATGGGAAAACTCACTATTTCTATGGTCATTTTCAATAGCTATGTTAGTTTACCAGAGGGTAATAGGTAAATCATGCATCATGCATGAATGGGTTTTCATCCATTGTCCCTATAGCTATGTTAGTTTACTTGTAGATTTGAACTTTCAGGTTTAGTGGATGTCATTGGAAGTAATGAAGAACGACCTTACCTTCTTACCCCGTCTCGCGAAGACAGGAGATATTGCAACAAACGCCTTAGAGACTGCAGTAGCTCAATGCTGTCGTTACTGATTTTGTTGAGATGACTGCAATATCATGTGGTCTTTGTGCAAATGTGAGCCACTGTTCGATCATTCTACATACTATCGGACTGTACCGTCTTTGAACCCTGCGCGTCGTGAGAGGCTACCCCAACGTTGGGAAGTCCTCTTTCATGAACATTGTCACCAATGCCAATGTGGATGTCCAGCCGTGCGCGGGGCAGTGTGAACTTCTACAACGTGTGGAACAATGTTTGGCTAATGGTGATGGTGGTGACAAACCCTTCAAGGAATTTTAAAAAAGAAGTTTGAGTGGGGCTGACTTGAGAAGGCATTACATACTCAGCATTCCTAGCTAGTTTGCACTTCAGGGCGAGAAAGACATTTAGTTTACTTGCGACTCATTCCCAAAATGCTTCCCCCTAGCCACAAATCTGCCATTAGATTAGGGCTTCAGTCTCGAGGTATGCTTTCACCACCAAGTCCCTGTTCATTGGTCATTTGGACCACAACTACGTGAAGTGGCAGGTGCGTCGCTGGGTGAGCTGAAAGACTTCTCAGCTGGTTGTTCTGAAAATGGGGCAGCCCGAAGTTGAAGGGTCAAGTCATGTGAACTATGATCCCAAAACAGCCGCAACGTTGCGGTTGGGATGTGTTTGTTTTTAAGCCAAGAGAAACAGAAACAGAAAGAAAACAACTAGAGTTGTTGAACTAAACCGCGTTTTTTTTTTGTTTGTGTTGTTGTTTTGTTAAGGAATTTGTTTGTTTCAACATATGTAATTGTATATATATACATACATAATAATTATATAATATTAATAATATATATATTAATATACATACTATATATAACTTTGAATCAAAAGCAGAAGCCTAAACCTACTGATCCAGACCTCTTTGCCACACTTCCGATGGCGCGGTTCATGAGCCGTTCTAAAAAGGCTTCATCATATGGCTATGGATCAATAGCTATAAATACCATTGATAGAGGGAAACGAAACATCCATTTACCGGCTATTTGGGTGTTCACCAGGGGTACAGCATGACGTTGACGTTGTTGAAGGTCAAGGTTCAAGGCTGTTCAACTTTCCCCACATCAGGTCCGATCAGGAATTCGCCACATGTTAACTTGACCTGTAGCAGGACGTTTGGAGGCTTATTCCATGTGTAAACCCTATGATTTCCCAGAATGAATTGCCCATTTTTTGTATATTAATGTATATATAATATTAATATATATATATAATATCAATATATTATATATATAATATTGATATATCATATACATATATATATACACATATATATACACATATATATATACATATATATATATATAAATACATATATTATACATATATATATATATCTTAATACATACATATATATATAAATATAAATATCACCCATTATTATGGCATAGCATGGAGTGAGATTTTGAGAAACAAAAACAAGGGTAAAGTGACCCAGTTCGCCATAATCCAATCCCCTATTCATATTAGTGTTACTTACATTCCGGATAGGATTCTATGGGATCCAGTTCATTTTTTTGTGATCCAGTTATCCAGTTCGCTATTCATATTAGTGTCACTTACATTCTATGGCCAACAACATATATGATATATGTGTTTATCTCTACATTCCACCATGTTTTTTTTGGGGTGTAGTGGGATAGGAACGGGGGACGGAGTATATTCCCATTACATCCCATCACATCACCGTTTTAAATCTTTCTATTCCATGAAATCCTATGATATGCCCATGAAATCATTATATATTCACCATATAAATCCCATTAAACATCATTAAACCATATTTTTTTAACAAAAATCCTATGATATGCCCATTAAACATCATTGAACCATATATTCACCCCATAAAAACACACCTTTTTTGGGCGTCACCTGGCATCCAGCCAGGTGATTGATACTCCCGGCATCTTGGATCATCCTCTGGAGGAGCACGGTGACCCGATGCAGCGGAACCTCGAAACTTCCCCCATTGGAAGGCCATGAAAATTGCTGTTGAATCCGTTGAATCCCAAGTTTTTCATAGTTTATTGGTGAACAAAATGAATGTTTAATTGGATTTAAATGGTAAATGTTGGGAAAATTGGTATTATTGGTCTGGGTAAATTTCATCACGACCTCACTGTTCGACCGAAGCCTGGAATCATGGTTAATAAGAGGAATCATCCCAAAATGGCCCAACATTTCAGGTAAGTGAATTATTATAATTTGCCCAGATTGGTGAACAAAATTCATGATTAATTGGATTTAAATGGTAAATGTTGGGAAAATATTGGTATGAAAATAAATACCCTCTGGTTATGACTAACATAGCCATGGTATAGATGGTCCATAGAAATAGATGATTTCCCAGCGAACGAAACCTCCAATTTATGTTAAGGATTTTCCATGGTATTTTTATAGTTTACCCCATATGAATCATCTGGAAGATTCCCAAACAATTATAATTTATAACTGGATTATTTTGAATTATATATGAAAGGTACAAATAAACAACATTTTTTGGTGTAAATCGGAGTGCATGGTTTTCATGTGCAGAATTCGGATACTTAGTCCATTTCCATACTATATATGGCTGATTGATATTGATCAAGTCACAAATTTGGTTCATGTTGGTTGGTGAGGTCCCTATAGTTTTGTTCATGGTTAAACCTCAATTTGGACATGGACATACAAAATAAATAGGTTGTGTTGAATAAATCACTCGCTGTGTAAAATCCAACTTTTTGTCGGCTAAACATATCCAACACAAGGTGTCATCAAACGCGGCTGGAAAATCACCCATTTAGTAGCCTTTCATTTTCCCAGCGAACGAAACCTCCATTTAGTTCGTGGAGTTCCTAGCCATGTTTGAGTGTTCACTTGTTCTCATATGGTTGATGGTGCAATGTGCCCATCTTGAAAAATGATGGAGTTCGTCAGTGGGAAGGATGACATCCCATATATCATGGAAAATAAAAAATGTTTGAAATCACAAACCAGCCATATTATACCTCAGAATCCCATTTTATCCCATGTCACCCATTGGTTATCTCACATGTTTGATGACCCGGGAGACTAGTTATATTCCCTTAATATCCCATTCAATCCTACTAGCTATAGTCATTTGAACCATTTTGCTCCGTTGAATCCCATAATTAGTTGAATGTTCCCATTAATCATTAAGACCATGGAATATTCAGGGAATATATTATTGATCTTCAGTTTTCCCATATTTTTGATGAATCCTTTGGATATCAATAATTCAGAAGCTAAATGCACTAAAGTATAGTTATATTCCTTCAATATTCATGGATCGTAGAAACTTTGGATCTCTATGGATCTCTAAACGAATAATTTAATTATTCACTTCAGAGCTAAATGAAGAGTGTTCTCTTTGGATCTCTATCTCTTCTCTACTACAATGTGAGGCCCCCCAGTGATGTTTGTTGGTTTAGATTCGCCCCAGTAACTATAGTTATAAGTAATTACCATAAACCCTAGTGAAATTGGAGTTATAAACCAACTGAACGCTATCTTGGGGGCCTCACTAATTGTATCTTTGATTCATCCACTGGAGGGTAGACAGAAGTTCCAACGGAGACACGGAGACCCGATTCGTGCACCGCACGCATCGGGAGGATCGCAACAGTATTGAGATGACCGCCATCACGGCTCTGGCGCATCTGCCGGCAGCGACTTGGCCCTTTTTTTGTGGAAAAACAAATGGAGAAACCATGGGAAACCGGAAAACACCATGAAAAATGGTGGAAAGTGGTAGAAAACCTTACATAAACATAAATGAGAGATGTGTGAACAACTGAAGTATCGATTCACAGGATTTGTTTTTGAACTACTGAACTAGTAAAACTGGCTGGTGGTTTGGAACATGTTTTTTCCATTCAGTTGGGAATGTCATCATCCCAACTGACGAACTCCATCATTTTTCGGAGGGGTAGGTACACCACCAGCCAGTATAATATATGTATATATATATGTTAGGGTGTATAGCCATCATATGTTGAAACCACCAGCCAGAATATTATTAACCATCATGAACCATATAATAACCATATATTAACCATTATTAAGAGTATATATTAACCACAATGGTAGGTACACCACCAACCAGAAAACTACTGAATCAGTCCAACTTCAGGTTGTTTTTTTCCCGGGAAAATATGATGGCTCACGACTCACGAGGCCATCCTGTTCTTCGTGGACATTTCGGAGCATTGCGGCTTCAACTTGTCCACCCAGGCGACGACGAACTTGGGGGTCCTTTCTGTTCGTTAAACACTGGGTATATCCAACAGGAATGTATGCAATAGATTCCAATGGTACGATACATTGGTTTTACACTGAACATCAACAAACACGGATTCCACAAACATCAAATAACTATGACTATATCCACTAGGATCATCATCTTCCAGTCTTCCAGACATTTTTTTCAGGTCCCAATGTGCTTTCTTCCTGGTGTAAGTCTGGATATGATGATGTGTTGAACGGTAATCGTTACCAGGTAGGTTAACATCCACCATGATTGGAGAATCTATTGGCTCGGAGGTTTGGGATGATTTAATCAGGGGATTCACCTAGGAGGAATTTCATCAACGGAGATGGTGGTCTACCAAGTTGAAGAAATTTAGCATCGGGTAATTGTATAACTATACTAATAATATATATATATATATATATACATATGTATGTATATATTATATATATATGTGTATTGAGCATTACTTTTTTTTTATATTTGTTCATTAAGTAAATCAGTTATGGCGAATTGTCCCTATAGCTGTGAGTGGTTTAAGTGTTCTGAAGATATGAAACCATCCCATCAACTGGGAAACTCTATAGGATCAGGCGGATTCAATGGGATTTAGTGCATCTTTTATGGGATTTAGTGGGATTCAAGGCAATTACAACTAAGCAACTCTATCACTGGTTGGTGTTTTCAAACATGAAATTTATTTTCCATTTCATATATGGATATATATGAAATGTCATCCCTCCCATTGACGAAGTCCATCATTTTTCAGAGGGGTAGGTACACCACCAACCAGATGTGACGTCACAAGGTTTTCATGAAGCGATGGTTTGGCCCAACGAGGTCAGTGAATGATTAGGATTGTTTCATGTTAGTGAATTATTACACATTATGCATTAATCATGAAACAATCACAGTGAATAATTATGATTCATGAAATATTACAATCTGTATCATGATTATGCAGCAGCAATAAGACTGGATGTTGCGTTTGACGATCCAACTTGGGATGCCCTAATCGCCCTGCGGCTTGTCACATGTCAGGTGGCCCTCTTCCATTCCATCAAACCCCTCTTTCGGAATCGTCCTTTGCTCATCATCCTCAACAAGCCCCTAAGCTTAGCATATCTTAGTGCTGCGTTCTGGCGCAGCCTCTTAGTGCATTTCTGGTATAGATTGGGACAGAAACCTCATACATCCTCATACCATATCATACCCAGCTGATGTTTTTTTTTGTGCTGGGTATCTAAGATTAGTGATTAGTGTTGTCACGGGCAATTTTGGTGTAGTTGTTGCATGTTGATGGAATTGATATTATCCCATCGCAAGTCTTGTTTTGTGGGTTTGGAGGCACACCAACAATTGCGGCTCATGTTAGCAATCACAATGACCCATGGTCTTGTAAGAATGTTGGATACACGGTACATCACGGTACCATCATGCTAAACAAGACTTTTCATACTTTTTCGTTGTTAGAGGCACTTCTTCACATTTGTGCGAACTTGTGGTCTGATTAAACTTTCTTCCAAGCACACGACGTTGGCTGATTTGTGTTGGTCACTCCATGAATTAAATTATAACGACCTCAGTGTTCTCCCTCACTGGAATGATGGTGAATGTATAGGGAAATCATCCTCAAATGGCAAAACTTTTAAGCATCAGTGAATTGATCCCTGAGGACGGACCTGCGGAAGATCTCTGAGCTTTCCGCGGAGGTCCGGCTCCTTTGTGGTTCCAAATGGGCCCAGGGGTCCTCAAAACGGGAGTTGACCAACAAAAACCGTCATTTTTTTATGGGAGGTCCTGATGATTTGATGTGATTTTTTCAGATGTCCCAATGGGATTTAGCAAAGTTCTAGGGAACACTCGAATAACTGTTGAGTTTGTATAGTTATCGATATGTAGCATATTTCGCCGGGCTCGTAAACCAACGTTTTTCACCGGGGAGCACCGCCTGTGTCTGGTTGGATGATTCCACTTTGGCGAAATTATAGCACTGTCTAGCACTGTCATGTATTCCGACAAAACCCACAAAATCCCCCAGTTATAAGTTGGTTTTTAAGCCCTACCATAAACATCCATAAACCATATAATTGGAGTTATAAACCAACTGAACGCTATCTTGGGGGCCTCACATTGCACAAATCATGAAACGTATGCGACCTATGCTTGGCTGAAGAGCTTTGTGAATTTTCAGGTCATGATTTGGATGAAATGGTTGGGATTTGCGGGATGTCCCAGTGGTACTTTCCTTGGATCCCATCGAATCTGCAGCTACCCATTCCAACATTTCCTGGGCTAAGGGTCTCTGTGTTTAGCTGCCTGATTTCATAAATACCGTGGAACATCCACCAAAAGTGTGAGGACACCAAGCTAATTGCTCTAAGTACACAAGAGTTACTTAGTAGAACGCACCAGGTACAATTAATCCAACGACTAAGACTAGCTTGCAGCTTACATTGGGCAATCTGGTTGGGAGACTCGTTTTTTTTTGTTTTTCGTCCGTAGTCTGAAGACATCAAAGCAGTGTCCGACTTGCCTCTGCAAAAATGCCGAGGAGTTTGAACCTAAAACATCAACCAATCAAGTGGGTAACATGTATATAAAGCATTTGATTCTAAAGTTTGTATATAGATTAGATATAACAATTATGGGTTTTGTATATTGCTTATTTACGTTGATTTCCTGCTTTGAACAACAAACTCATGGCAAATTCACACGTAGTCGTTTGCAATTTCTATGGAAGACACTAGAAATGAGATTCGGAATTATGACGATTTTTTTTCAATCAGAATAATGACAGTCTATTTTTCTTACCTTACAGCTTTTATTCTGATATGTCGTTTCCCATCACAGGAGCAGCTCTTTATCTTAAGCACCTTTTCATAAACGAAGCGAAATCCGCCAGGAGAAGCAGCTCTTAGACTCGATGGCCGAGGCAGGGATTTCACTGATGGGGGAATCGAGTTTTGATTAGAATTCCATAACATATATGTATTATATATATATATACTATATAGATTATACACTATAAATATATGTTAGGGTCTATATATATATATATATATATAGCTGTAATATTGGAATTTCAATTCTGTAGCTGTGATACACCATAGGTGTCTCATTCATAGCTGTACCATAGGGGTCAACCCTGGAGGGCGGGAGTATTTCAACACCAGGCTTTGCAGGTTACTTTAGATTGGCCATAATAATATGTGTATATATATATATTATATGTTTTACATTATATATATATTACCTCAGATTTTATTATATATAATATGATGTTATAATCATTACTATTAGTTACCTGATAATACATCATCATAATATATTATAAATATATATAACATATATATATATATATAACATACCTTATATCATACCATATATTTCGTTATTATGTTTCTTTATTGTTTTTTTTGGCGTACCAGGGATGATGATCTTACGCCAGGTCGATTCCGGTTGCGAGGTGCATGACGGTCACGTGTTGGGTGTTGGGTGTCTTCGTTTTTTTTCAGTGAGTTTAACAGATTTTAAAACCCTGCCGGTTGATGATTTTAGATATTTTATATGGGATAATACGGGATTACTATATATGGGATTATATGGGATCATCATATTTTATATGGCTGATGTTGATGATTTTATATGGGATAATACGGAATAATCATAACCCATAGGATCCATGTAAGCTATATATGGTAACATTTACCAGGTTTACCATCAATATACCGTAATATACCCCCTTTATGTTAGCATATATACCATACATGGATCCTATGGGTATGGGATTATATGGGATTATAATATTTTATACGGCTGATTATCATCATGATTCTATGACTATGGATTATTATATGGAACATTATGGGACTGATGATACATGGGATTCTACTAAGCCAACAAAAAGGAATCCCTGTTGATGAGGCAGTTTGGGAAGCCACGGCCCATTTTGTTTGATGATTGAAACTATGGTGCAGTTAAGGCCCTTTACCAGTTATAAGTACTTATAACTCCATTTATTGAATGTATAATCCCATAAAAATAACAAGTTATAACTAATAAATGCCAATAACTGTGGTTTTCCAAATCGCAATCGAATCGTCTACCGTCTACGGGAATTTGGAGAGTTGGGATTTGTCCTTCAAGATTTGGGTAGGAAAATTGGAGATTTATGTCGTCCCTACATGATAAGACATGACGAGATGATGGCAATCCATTGGAACTGTAGGTGCTGCAGGTACTGCAATCAAAAAAAAATGGTGGACTAGTCGGACCGGTTAAGTTTCACCATGTTTTACCTGACATTTGGCCCATTCCACCACGATGTTTGTCTCGGGGAGGCATCATGAGACCCAGGCGGAGTACCCCCATGTGTGATGCGAAACGAATTGAAGATTTGAAGCATGCTGTTCGCACCGTTGTAAAAATTCATTGTTTCGCTTTAATTTTTAAATTGACTCAGTAGATATCCATTGAATTAGCCATGTTGTTTCCTTTCAATTCTCCTCAAATTGAATCAAATTGACCCAGTCGAAATTATACATTTAACTAGCCAATCCAATCGATTGTCTGCAAATCCCTTCAAATTGACCCAGGGTTTTGTCAAATCCCATTGGTTACATCCCATTGATTTACACATATACAACGAATAAATGTACATTTGATTACCCATAGTAATATAATATTCCCTTGATTATCTTGAGTTGTTGTTAAATCCCATTGGTTACATCACCGGTGCCCAGAGTCCCCCAGATTCCGCGGTAGGTGCATTTCTTCGAGACATCTTGCGCTAAGAAGGAAGGCGTTGATGCAGCTCTGACCAAGGCGCCAAATTCGGTAGGGCCAGTTGGTTTTATTTAAACTATGCGGGGATGTCGCAATATTTCAATTTAAATACATGGAAAGATGATGTATTTGGGGGTACCCAATTGTTTTTTGTACTTTTGCATTTTGTTTGGTGATTGTTGATAATGAGACTATACAGATGTTTTTTGTCCAGGAGAGTAAAGGTATAGAAAACACTGTGTGTTTCATTTCTTTGTTGTTTGACCATGTACAAGATTTGTTTCGATCAAATCCTAATTACTCAAATCACAGTAATCCCACCCCCATAATATTAAATGCCCCACATTTGAGGGTCCCAATATGTGATGTCATTTTGTACTGAATACCATGGTTTGCGGGGGTTTTAATATGAATGGGGGAAAGGAATTAAACGGCTTAAACGGAACTGTGTTTTTTTTTGATCCTTATAGAGGGCCAGCTGTATGGTGTTCCTGTCCTGATCCCTGGCAGGGATGTGAACTTCTGCTGGATCGTCGCGTGGAGCAAAAGGCGAGCGACCGTTCTCGGGTTTCTCTGATTGGAGAGCCATGGAAAAGCCACTGGCATCCACTGGCCATGTTGGGGGAACTGCCCTTTGGAATATAGGAGAAGCAGCTAGAATCATCTAGACTTGGTGACCGTGCGCTGTTCGTTTTGCCAAGGTTTTAAGTCAAGGTGTCATTTTTTGCGTTTCCAACAAGGATCAGCTAACATAGAGTCCTCCTGGAAATTCATGGAAATTCCATCCACCCAACTAACATAGACCCTGAGAATCACTAGTTTTTTAGATCTTTTTAGAGCAATGTAGTCTTCCAACTTCTGGATTTGGCGCACGGTTTTTGGATGATTTTGGAAGATGATCAACCCATATGGGGGTTTCCATAAATGGGGGGTATCCAAAATGGTTGGTTTATATAAAATGGATGGATGATAACTAGGGGTACCCCTATTTCAGGAAACCACCTTTTTTAACCCCAAGAAAAGGAGCTCTTCCGGAAGATTTGGAAAATGATGTGCCAGGTGAAGACCGGTAAAGCTGATCAGTTCAGGCCCCGGCGGGCTTGAGAGATCCACGATGGGCGGGCTGGTGATGTATGGGCTGGTTTTAAAGTGGGGAACACAATGCCATAAACCACCCATGACTGGAAATGGTTCATACCACCTAGAAAAATGGTGATGACTGGGCGATGGTTTATGATTGTTTTACATGTTTTTTTACCCACATTACAATGTTATAGACTTGTACAGTATATACATCTATTATACCTGTAGAATGTAGCAAAGCCAACACCATAAACTATCCCAGCAAACATGGCATTATTGGCTGGTCATGTTACATGCTCCAAGTTCTACAGCTACCCCAAAGCAGATACGGCGATGGCCCACTGGACAATTCCAGTGATCATCAACTTGAGAGCGGGGCACACACACACACACATATATATATATATATTATTTACATATACTGTACTGGTTGGTGGTTTGGAACATGACTGGATTATGACTTTCCATATTAATTGGGAATGTCATAGTCCCAACTGACGAACTCATATTTTTCCCGAGAGCGTCTGAGCGCAGGGTTCTTCCAATAGTGGGGGTCTGTAAAGCATCTTCTCATCTTCACATCTTCTCATCTTCACATCTTCTCATCTTCACATCTTCTTATCCTCATATCTTCTCCTCATCCCTCATCTTCTCATCTTCACATCTTCTCATCTTCACATCTTCTCATCTTCACACCTTCTCATCTTCACATCTTCTCATCTTCACATCTTCTCATCTTCACATCTTCTCA
>Ga0126342_10001760_pt1 | contig 31731 bp, 31 predicted proteins | sample Cyp1metagenome_FD_92528 | JGI IMG/M metagenome (GOLD analysis project Ga0126342, IMG submission 92528) | Coral microbial communities from Lord Howe Island, Old Settlement Bay, Australia - Cyphastrea 1 metagenome | ecosystem: Host-associated > Invertebrates > Cnidaria > Coral ...
ACCACTATAAAATGACCTCACTATAAAATGAGGGGCCTCCACCCCAAACCTGTACCCTAGATAAATCGTTTTATATTGAACCTGGTGCCTTTCATTTTATTCTAGGGTATTGTACCATGGATGTCCTTGGTCCAGCAAAACCAAGGCCTATGTATACGCACGGCATCAGTTGGGTCGAGACGCCACGGCTTAGTGCCCAGCGCCTCAATGATTTCCTGTTCAGCCTCTGCGTCCATGCTGGCTACATTTTCCGCCACATACTTCACCTTAAAGGTGAAGCCATAAACCTGCCGGACCGACTTGATTCAGCCGGCTCCTCACCAACTACTCTGCATGGCACAGAAGTTGTCGAGATATACATGGTACCAGGCACGGCCAGGCGCCACAGCCTCTTCGCAAGTGCTAGTCAGCCATGAGGGCAGCGCCGCCCTACGCCGCACCCGATGGGACAGGGGAAGTCTGGCAATTGTAGTGAGACGTTCAGCTATCTGTTGCATGACAGATACAGCACTGCTCCACACCATGTTGTAATGCAAAATCTTCCCCCTTGAAAGCAATTATTGCTAAAAGCCATCATCTTGGAACAGCAGACTGGGATCTTAAACAAGTAAAACGCAGATGTCATGTCGCTTTGAAAGTACACCAGACGGTCACTTCGATCCAAAACCAGCCCAAAATATTGAGTAATAGAAGGAAGATCAGCAGTGCCCCCTTGTGAGTGCTTGAAGCAGGCATTATTGGGAATGAGATTCATGATCAGCCGTTGAACTTCATCACCACCTTCCAAAAATGTCCCCTGTCCAACTGCAAACATTCCACTCAGAACTTTCTGACCCTGCACAGTAAGTACCTCATCATCGGGGATCCATGAACAAATGTTTCGTTGAACCAGCAATTGACATAATGCCAGGGCCTCATCATTCTCGACATGTACCTTCGCCTGAAGCCTGACCCCATCCACTGGAACATCCAAAAGGCTTTCCTCAGGGTGATCAAGAAACCATCGACGAGTTCCCTCACAAACCAGATCTCCAGCATCGAACCACCATGCAATTCCTGTGTAAGGCCAGAAGGACTTGCTTGACCCTAATGATCCGCATCTTTGGGACCTCTTCTCCGGTATAGGTCAGGTAGCGCAAAGACAATTCTTTTTCAGCTTGCGAGCTAAGTTCGGACCTCCTGGCGGGGCCCTACGGACACATTGCCGCACAGCCTGCAGGGCTGTCAGCTGCGCAGCAGACGGCTTTCTCTGCAATGACGCACGGCCATAGCCAGCACACGCATTGATTGCATGCCAGGATGCTCAAGGCCGTCCAAATGTCCTCATCTGCAATATCCGCAAAATGCGGTTGGCAGAAACTTTCCACAGGGGTCATCGCGACCAAATCATAAAGTTGTGAAACCTCCTGTAAGGGCAGCGGCAAAAGAGGCCGGTTCCGTGTGGTCCAGTTTCGGTGCATGGCAGAGAAGGGCTTGCTTTGCCCATGAGAGTGGCCCTCAACACAGCCGAAACCTCCGTCCCCTGCTCTAGCTTGGGAAACCGTAAAAACATTTTATAGGAGGGCCCGACCAGTCATGCCAAAATCCTGACCGTATTGGGCCACAAGCTCCAAAAACTCATGAAGTCTCCTCAGGCTAGACGGCAACGGCCCGGTTTCCACCAGCGATGCCACCAGTCCCAGCTCCAATCGAATTCAGTGCCTCCGACTCACAGGAAGCGGCCACCTCACGCCTGGGCTTTGCCAGCGGTGTTGACCATCCACCTTGTTGCAGGAATTAATTATTGGATGCTGTCTCGTGAGATTCCTTCCAAGGATTCTCTTCTCCCTTCTTTGATGCTCCTGGGTCCTTCCCAGCACCACGGCCTTTTCCCTTTCCTCGTCCTTTGGGGTCGCCCTTGCGCCCTTTTTCGGTCCAGGGGGCGCCCTTGCCTTTGCCGGCGCCTCCCTCTCCCCAGCGCGAGGGGTACATCCCTTGACTCTTCTGGACCAAGCGCCGATGCTTCTGTGCTTGGAGCATGATTCATGGTGCCTGTGGAGGCCGCCTGGACTGGTTCCAGCGGGTACGTCTCCAATTGGGCTGCGGTGCCCCAACCGTCTTCGGCCAAATGAACTGCGATGGCTGCCTCGGGAAGCTTGCCTGCTCTGAGCAGGTCTATCGTTTGCCCTAAGGCATACAGCTCCCTGATCACGGCATTCGACGCTGGGTATAGAACGGTCTTATGAGAAGGGCGAAGAACGTGGAGATCTCCACCCCCAAAGTGATCCCTGCAGAATAAGCTCCTTCTGTTTCCAACAAGGTGCCCTTGTCCAGCTGGTCTTGGGCATGTTTGACCAACATGGCCATGACCGAGCCCGGTTCTTTGGCTGCTCTGCGCCGTAGAGGAGGTTCGATGCTCAGCTCGCTGTCCTCGTCGCTGGAGTCTTGATGCCGGCGCTTCCTTGATCTGCTTGAGCTTCCGAAGCTCCTGAGGAACCACTGGAGTCTGATCTGCCTGAATCGTCTGGATCCGGCTTGACTCCGAGCCTCCAAGAAGGTCCATCCTGATCGCGATCTGACTTGCGATCTCTCTTCTTCTTCTTCTTCCTTTTCTTCTTGCCCTGCAAAAGGTCGAGCAGGGCCTTCACTCCGTCGTTCTTTCCCTTGTCCTTCTTGTCCTTGCGCCGCTTGCTGGCTTGTTGATTTGTCTGCACGCCGCACGCCTTGAGCCAGCAAACGAGAGGCGGCATCGGATCGTCAAGTTCTTCTCCCCGGCGTCTCTTGTACCCGCCAATGGCGCCAATGCCAGCGGGGTGGACTGGTCAGGAGACAGAGAGGTCCCAGCCACCAGCCGGGCGGGAGGAGACCCTCTAACCCACGAGTCGCACCGGCGTCGCGCTCCAAGGGGGGTGGTCGACCCTATGATTCTCTCCCGGGTCTCCCTGAGCTTGTCGCGCAGAGCTGCTCTGTCGGGACCAGTAGCATCTGCCTCGCCATCCAGCTCTTCGCCATCCGAGGGGACACCCGCTCTCCAGCAGCGGCTGGGCGCTTTCGCTTGGAAGGCACCTTGGCTGGCGCCCTTGAGCGCTTGGGAGCTGCCGCAGCACGCCGGCCATCTGAAGGGGGCTTGACAGCGTCGGATGGCCTTCTTGAGGGCGGCCTTCCCACTCCGACTCAAGTAGTCGGCCGCGAACTTCTGGAGTGCCCAGGACCTCACGCGAGTGGCATGAATCCCTATAGTTCCATCGAAGGCCAATGGACAGGGATCCTCGGGGCACAGATGCACTCCCCCAGCCACCATGCCATCGAGTGCCTCCTTTAGTAGGCCATCTGACTCGGCCCCAATCACCTCTCCAATGACAGTGATACCTGGCCGTTCCAATACCGGGCGCTCTTTCACCAGGACGGCAAACCACTCTTCCCTGAGAATGGTGAGAGAACTTCCGACGGAAAATTGTCCCCAAAAAATCCTTCCACTACCCCCTAACTTCCTCCAACGCATATCAGTCAAGTCGTTCCATTTACCGCTCTTGAGCCGACGGGTCTTCTTCATTCCTGGCGAATGTTTTGCCGATTTTCGTTTCATGCTTTCTAACATGCACTAAGCTGCTTTGGATCGAGGTGAACAAGGAACATCATTAGCAAGTTGGTTTCAGTTGTCTTTGTCAAAAACTGATCTCACAGTTTCAAGTTTCAAGGACATGCCTATACTATACTTTCTACACCAACGCATTCTCTGAGCTTTAAGCAAGCTATGCAACAGGAAGCAGTTATCAGCAAAATTATGAAGCACATGCCTTTGCCAAATTGCACGCAGATACATCACAACCTGCGCTGCTTTAATAAACGCATATGTACCGACCGTGTCACATCAAAAAACAAAAAACGCATGTAGACTCATGTAGAACCTGCACTGCACCAAGCGTACCACCACCGCGCCTACAACGCGTACGACATGTAGCAAACCAAGAGTGCCAAATGTACCAAGCAAACCAACGAACAGCTCCGACACCAAACGTAATTATACTGTACCTACTGTGCTTATCAAGCTTAACGACCGCACCTATCAAAGCGCACGAAACCTACCAACGGCACCTTACCAAGCTTACCAAGCGTGACAAACATACACCGCATCAACCGCACCGTCGTCCCAAACATACCCAAGCGTACCAAATGTACCGTACCAACCGTACCAACCGTACCCACCGTACCAACCGTACCAACCGTACCAACCGTACCAAACAACCACACCAAACAACCGTACAAACCAACCGTACCCACCGTACCAACCGTACCAACCAACCGCACCAACCGTACCAACCAACCGTACCAACCGTACCAACCGTACCAAACAACCGTACAAACCGTACCAACCAACCATACCAACGGTACTTACCAGGGAAAACACTTGTACCAACTGTACCGTACCATATATTCTTGAAATCTCCCTAAGCCCTCTAGCAGCTAGCACTTAAGTAACTAACACTCCTGGATGAAGAAGTCTTGATAACATTAGCAAGGTCATCCACGTGAGGCGACCGTTTGCCTTTAAACTGATCCCCAAATGAGCAAAACCTCGGGGTGTTGTGCTGTGTCTAACTTTCAACCTCGGGCCCATGCGGCTAGAACATGTTATAACGGCGTAAAATGGTCACTCACTGACTCACAAACTAAGTCTGCAGACATGAATATACTGCACTGCGGCCAAATAGATAGCATTCACAAGATCCATCATTTTAGCATTCACCCATCTTCTGCTAGGGGTCACTACCAACCACGTCCACGGATGTTTTTGAGTACGCATGGACATTTCTGGGCGGCCGCCATCCAAATAGTAAGTAATAGTACGTATAGTAACTATCATTCTTACTGTTTCGTACATGTTCGGACGTTGATCCAATTTCAAACTCTTGGGCAACGCCCAATATTTTTTGTTGACATTTGATCCAAGTTTGACCTAGTGAAATTGCTGACATTGGGCTGAATTTTGGACCACCCCTAATATGTCTTCCGTATTTTTCCAAGGTCTTAAAAATGTTCCGAACGCTTACTCTCCGGAGATCTAACATAGCTATTGAACATGGCTGCTTGGTCCGTTGATTTACCTATGGAAAAAATGGTGATTTTCCACTTCGCAATGTGAATTTAAGAGAGGATAAATACCAGTATATCTCATCATACTCCCATGCTGTTCCTTTCAAAGCCTACTAAAACCCATGACATTCCCACTAGATCCATAGATCCATCCAGATCCATCTGGATATCCCAGGCACGTCTGCGAAGCGGTCGACGGCCTCGCAGCTCTGAGATCGCCGTTGCGGGAACCAAGAGCTGCTAGGAACCACCTCCAGGAAGGTGTTTCGGCACCTGAAAGGCCCAGCTAGGAATATCTGAGATGAGAATTTCATAGAATTTCTAGACTCAACTGAGCATTTTCCGCAGGGAAATCGCAATTTGCGGAGCTGCATAAAATTGCATGTGCATGCAAACACTATAGACCTCATGTCAGCAACAAATCAAGGGTTTTGAAAATACACCATGCCTGTGGGACGAGAAGGGCCTATAAGAAGGGTTGTTGAAGGATACAATATGATAGGAGTTTTGGATTGATTAAATGACGGAACGAAGAAATGGTTAAATGGCTGAATCTGCCGCAGAAAAACGTAATGGCAAAATGATAAACCGGGCAAATGTTGCTTTGACCTAGATCTTCACTCAAATACCTTCTCTGAGCTACCCCTCACCTTGTCTCAATACCTCTATTGGCGCTACATTTCTCCATAAGAACCATAAGCACCTCAGTCGGGAGCTACCTCATCTGCTCTATCATGTTTCCACCTCTTTCTTCTTTGGGTTTTCCCTTACGTTTTGGGTTTGCTCTTTTCTGAGCTGTCGCTCTCGCCCCAGCCGTCTCTTCCTTCACCACCATCTTCTCTGGGCGCTTTCTTCGCCGAACACCTGTTCTTTGCATGGTTTCTCTTCTTTCAGCTACTCCCTCTCCGTCGGAGCTAGCTTCACCCTCGAGACTTTCTCTGAGACCCCACTTCTTCGAGCTAGCTCTGCTCTGCTGTCCTTAGTTGCATCTCCTTTGAGCTACCGCTTCTTTGAGCTCTTCGTCTTGTCTTTGATCTCCGCTTTGCACGCAATTGCTCGGCAGCAATGAATTGGCGCAATCTTGGCCAGCCATATCAATACGATCCAGCCATTCTCATGCGCTTGGCTTTAGGGCCCAAAGAATGCTTACCATAGCTATTACATGTGTTTTAGCAACCTCTCAGCAACCGACCAAAAATGTTGAGCGGCAGTGGCAGCAAAGAAATTTTTTGGGAGACTCCAAGCATGGCACAGGAACAAAAGGCAACAGCGCACAGAACAACAGCCGCAGCGATACGTTTACATTTACATCCTGTGATGCTCGAACAGCGAGCGCTGGCATGGGCTCTTCATGTGCTGTGGCTCATGTGCGAGGTGCAGATTTTATTGTGATATGTTTGGGGCAACATGTGGTCCTGCATACATGGTGGCATGAGCTGGCTGAAATGAACACGCGAATTTTTCGTCGTTAGGGCGCAAAACGATGAGGTCAGGTGGCTCACCTCGTGGCCCGACATCACTGCGCAATCGTGTTTTGACCACATGGTTCGCGCATTGCCTTGTTTTTACCCGGCCTGGGAGAGACACTTTCTCCCTGTAAATTACTGTAGCTGTAGCTTACATGAGCCGCAGGTGGCCTGCGAGACAAGTATAGTGACTATAGTGTTGCCTGTTGGTACCAGGGGCCCAAGCCTGACTGCACAGTGGAAGGTATACATTCGACAAATATGCAAAGCTACCAAACTAAGGTTGACCGGTTTACCCAGTTTGCCCCCCAACCTTTCAAACATAAAACCAAGACACTCCAAGCTGGACATGCTGAGAAGGTATGCGAAAACTTGCCTGTGAGCCCTTGGAAAATCGGCTGCGCAGCTGTGTCAATTCTAGATGTTCAACCTCAAGTTCTGATCAAAACTTGTCCTGCTGAAACTAGTTGGAGGCTGATCCCTTGAAAAATCTCTACGTTTGGAACCCCATCTGGAAATATTCAAACCTTGAAAAAAACTGGAACCGCGCCAAGCGGCTGATTGTTACGATTACATATCAGTGTTTTCCCTAGACCCGCCAAGCACCCATAAAACCAAATGAAGTCGTAATGACATGAAACATACATATATATATACCTACTGAGTCATCTACCTACTTTTTTTTGGGGTAAGAAATCAATAGCTATCTATTTTCTGCCGGGATGAATAATAGATAACTATTTTTAGAAATAGATATCTAAATATGAATTTACCCACTTTTCTGATATTTGAATACTACATGCTTAGCAACCAATCATCTCCAGTGAGGTCATACCATTCCTCAGCCATCAATTGGTGGCCCAAAGATGTGCGCAAGGTAGAATGATTTGTGTTAAGATCAACTCAACTTGAATAAAATGATGATAGTAAAATCCCGTGATGTTCAAAAGGACCAATATAGCAAGGGGTTTGTGATCCCAAATAATTCTTCTGGTGTTCTGATTTTGGGCCCCTCACTTTACTCATCTTTACTCTTCTCGTACTGCTTCACCCATGCGGGTCTATGTGATGATCTACTTTGACCTGGACCCTGGTGCAGCAGCAGCTGGGGCCCCCATTTTCAACGGCTGGGCAGGATGTATGCCTGAGTGGATGTGAACTGGAGATAGCTGGAGGGAATTGGCAAACATAGAGTGTACATTTTTTAATCCTGGAAAAATATAACATGGTTGGTTTACATGGCTTGCAGTAAGCCATGCCAGATCTCATGAGCATACCATTATACTTGGATTATAATCCAACTCATGGTTTTAAATGCCATCTCATACAATATATGTCTCTACAGGTATTTGGGATCGATCTAGCAGCATCCGGTCCTAGTCTTGCCACCATGAATTGTCGTGGTTTGGCAGCGCAATGGGAGAAGTGTGATGAACTCCGAGAAAGGATCAGGTCTGAGAAAAGGGTGATGATCTATTCCCATACCGACACTTACTGCAAACCAAACCGTGTCAATGCAGTTCAGAATGCATGGGTCATGGAGCCAATACTGGGGCGGCTGGGGAAACACCCCAAACATACCCTTCCTCATTTAGAGGAGTTACAACGAGAGGTCAACATTCTTTTTGAGAAATGTGGGTTGGACAAGGGCAACAAAGCTCCATACAAGACAAGTGTGGAAATTAAAAAGCTGGCTGGCTTTGTGAAGCGCAGATCGCTTCGAAAAGAGGTCACAAAGGAGAGGGGTTGTTGAATATTATTTGGTACCAAATTCAATTGAATTTCACATATGAATCTACATAAGGGGTCATCCATGTTGTTACTGTCCGGGGTGCCATAATAGAACATATGGGGGCCTAGCCAATTATCACCATTAGCTGGACCTCTATGTTCAAGTCAGCCCTGAAAGGATGAGAATTTCCATGCTTTGATCTTGGCTTTCGACCCTGGCATGAAGGACGGGCAGGGTTGGGAGTCCAGCCCCAGCCTTAGAATTTCAAAATTTTGTGGATATGATAGTATGTTAATTATTTTTTGGGGGACTTATATAGCATCCCAAATATCTAAAGTCATCCATTTCCCTTTCAAGGGTTTCCACTGGCTCTACCCCTTATCTGTTCAGGAGGTGATTGAAGCCTACTTGGCAAGCTGTCGCCGGTCCAAGTCCAAGTCGTCAAAGGATGATTCGGAGAATGATGGTGATGAGAATGGGGATGATGAGAATGATCATGAGGATGATCTTAGCCGTCAGGAGTTTCAAGACTTCAAAGCATGGCTGGATTCACAGACTCCGGCTGCTGAACCCTCTCAATCTAGCGGAACCAAAGATGCACCAGTTGAGACTAAGAATGATCAGCCGAACCCATCAGTCTGCTTGAAGTGTGGAGTGGCAGACTGTCAGTGTGCCCTACCTGAAATATTCTGAAATCAGTCTTATTGTTTAATTATATTTATGTTGATCATATGTTGATGGAACATGTTCAATCTAAAATGGAATTGACATGATCAATGCTTGTTTTCCTAACCTTTCCACTGACCTCCCCCATAGAGAGGGCCCTTCTGCCTGCCAAGGTACTGAGCAAGTGAAGCAAATGCGTGCACAGGTTCTTCGGAGGTTGGCGGAGCTCAAGAAGCAGTCCATGGAGATGCTCTTCTCAGTTGTGCAGGGGTCGCTGGTGCAGAGGGCATACTAGGTAGGCCACTGGCAATTGATATGATCAGAGGATAACTATAAATATGATATACATGAACTAATCTTTCTGTTACCTATATACATTCGGAATCAGTTATCTTTTGATGAATCCCACATGGAATGCCACTGCAAGGGAAATCCCGTGGTGACTACTCAGGAACCCAAACTTCCGAATGAAAGTGCAAAAGTTTGTGATGGTGCCAAAGCCAGGTTGGTGGCTTTTCAAATGAACAACTGCCAGCCTGTTCGAATCTTTAGGGATTTCAGTTATGTGTCCCAGCTGTGTAACAAACCAATGATAGTCTAATGTAAATTCATGAAATCCATTCTGATTGACCCACTGCCTGTGGTTTCAATGCAAATTATTTTTTGTACTACATGTTCAGGAACTGATTACATTTCTGAGATCTTGTAGCGTTGACCCCTTTACTTTGCTTAGTTGCACTTCCTCTTGGCCCTGAAGGTGATGTCTGTCCCAAGCCCGCAGCGCTTGACACTGATGAGACCCAGCCCATGGAAGGCCAGCAGCCTTTTCCTACTGAGTCTGGTTCTTTCAGTCTGGAAATGCCTATGGATGATATTCCCCCCACACAGCCGGAGAAAGAGGAGATTAGTGATCAAGATGATGATGATGAAGATGTTTCTGCCGAGCCTGAGGTGGGGGTTGGGGTGTGGTAGACTGGAAGAGCATGATATTGTTCATGCTTATACTTCTTTTTACAGATGGAAGGATCAGCAAATTTACCATCATACACACATACACACACACACCGTGAAGATTGATATTGTTGCTTTCAGTATACATGTATACAGTATGGTAGTCCTTGCCTACATGGATCAGTTCTTTTGAGCCTCTGGGGGTGTGGTAAATATTAAAGGTGAGCTGTTCTATCCACCCTGTTTGTTGTGTGAACATCCCTGCATTTCCCTTTGGCAAACCTTTAATCTCGATCCTTTTGTAGACAATCTCCATCCTCAAGCCGGACTTGTGGTAGGAAAAGAAACCAGTGCTTACTCGGAGAGACCAGCTTATGATGAAAGAGGCCAAACAAAAGGCAAAGAAGGATGAACAAAATGAGAAGAAAAGAGCCAAAGAAGAGGCCATGAAGGCCAAAGAAGAAGAGAAGAAGAGAAAGGCAGAAGAGAGGATGATGAAAGCAGAAGCGAAGAAGAAGGCACAGGCAGAGAAGAAAAGCAAACGACAGAAGAAGGCGAAGGCTGAAGAGGAGACGAATGAAGAGAAGGCTGAAGGTGGAGAGAAAGGTCAGAAGGATACAGAAGGTGGTAGGAGAGAAAAAACCAAACAGAAGAAGAAGGCCAAAGAAGCAGAAGAAGACGAAGAATATGAGAAGGATGCAGAGGAGGAAGAGGCAGAGGTGTGTGAGAAACCTGCAGCAAAGAAGAAGGCAGAAGCGGTAGGTAAGAAGAGCAAGAAGCAGAAGGTTGAGAAGGAAGGTGAGGAGAACGTTCAGGATGAGGGAAAGAACCAAGACCAGGAGAAGCCCAAACGCAGACTTCGCAAGGCGGTGGAAAAGGAACCTGAGAAGGATGAGCCAGCACCAAAGAAGAAAGTGAACAAGCGGGCAGCTGAGAAGACCCAAGAAGGACCTGAGACAAAAAACAAGAGGGTAAAGAACACGGCGAAGTCTGATGACAATGATGATGAGGAGTCTGAAAGCAAAGCTTTGGAGGAATCAAAGGATGATGATGATATGATGAAGACACCAAAGAAAACCTTGTTTGAATCGGATGATGACTGTGATGATGGTGAAAGTGTTTGGGAACCAAGCCGCAAGAAAAAGCCTGCAGGCAAGCATGACACCAAGCAAAAGAAAATCAAGAACAAGGAGGTCCAGAAAGAAGCTTCTGGGGCTTCCAAGGAGCAGGAGTCTGAGGAGGATGCAGAGGAAAAAAATAAGACAAAGAAATCAGGCAAAGGAAAAGCAAAGGTGAAGAGCCCCAAGGGCAAGAAGGGGGAGCTGTCGCCTTTTGCAAAGAAAGAGGCAATGAAACGAAAGAAGAAGGCTGACATGTATATGCGTGAGGGGGCAGTTGAAGACCTGCAAATTCAAGGCATTCTTCTTGAATGCATGAAGAGAGTGGAGCTGATGACGGAGGAAAAGGATGTTAAGACCTACCTCACCAAGAACATGAAGGACCAGGAGGTGAACAAAAAGTTTGCCCTGAACGAGTACTGGACGCGACCAGCAGTTGGGGTGACATGCAAAGAGATTGGGAAAGCCGTGGCCTACTTTGGGAAGGTTGGCACATGCCCTTCAGGGTGGAACATCAACATAGCCTTGGTCTATGCCGGAGCTTCCTTGATGGTTTCCAAGCTGCCTTTATGATGTTAAACCTATATTCGACATACAGTAGGGGAAACTACTTTGCAATTTCCAAACCTTCCTGTGTCCAAGTCACAAAAGGTCCAAATGGTAAGAGAAATTCAGCCATTGCGAAAATTAGATTGATGAAAGCAACACCATGAAAGACTTCAGTTCCAGGCCCTCAACCACATTCATGAAATCTAAATCCATTTTGATCTAAAAAATATTACCTCCATGCAATGTCCATGTATTTGTACTTCTTCCTTCCAATACCATTTTCCTGTGATTTGTGTTCATCCCAGGCTGGCTGGTTGAGCGAGCAGCCCAAGCAGGACTTGGATGACTGGGAGAATCCGACCGGACGAGTTAAAACCCGTGAGTTTTTCATGAAGTACAATGTCAGTGTTGCTGGATCAAAATTTAAGCCCAGCTCCAACAAATGATTGGGGATCTTGCTGGTGGCTTGAAAACTGCTTGTTGCTTCCATGTGAACAATCCTCAACATTCCCAGCCCTTTGGGTTTAGGTTTTAAAAAACTGTTGATGAACCAAACCAGCCTAGAAGGGACCCGGGTTTATTGGAATCAATTTTTTGTTTCATTTGGGATGGCAACTTGGTGCAGACCAGCTTCAGTGTCTTGGGCCCTGCTGGGCTCATTATCGTAGCCCGTGTTCGATCCAGGTGCTGCCTTAGCTTGGGAAAGGGAGTTCATGTGGCAGGTGCAAACACTTTGAGCTGTGTTGCAACATTTTTCTCTTCTCAATGACTGTTTCTACCGTGGACTTCATTTGTTTAGGGAGCTCTGAGTATGGATCTGCCTATGCGATTGTGGTTGACCAACCATCAGCTTAGGGTTGGGGCCAATCCCAGGATGGCAACCATGGAAATGGGGAAAGCCTCATTGGTCTTGAAAGCGCGTGGTGAAAAAAAGGTTCTGTCAACCCTTGACCAAAGTAGGTGATTGTTGATGGTTTCTTAATGGGTCTCTGAACAGGTTCTTAGCACTTGAAAAGCCCCCAAAGTGTATCTACTTTGATTTATCTTCAACATTTGAAAGTAAACCCAGTGTTTTGAGCCATTTCTTATCTGAAAGTAAACCCCCATGTCTGGAACCACTTGTTTTCCATCCTCTCCCATGTTAGTCCCATCCAATCCAAGCCACGATTGTGGTATTCCGAGGCTGGACCAGTGGATGCCTGGGCTTCGGGGCAACAAGTGGGCAGTGAAGTTGGGCCTGATAAAGGATGACAGTCGCTCCTACTTGTTTAGGGCCCTGGTTTTGGGATGGCGATTCTGGAGGTCATAAGTTTGGAAAAAACTCTGGGAACATAATTTTACTACATTGGGATAGGATGCAACTATCAGATGCGTGGTACATATTCTCATGCTGTTGGATTCCTTTTTATGTCCATGAAGACCTATAAAGTAAATACAGGTTGAGATGAAACTGGATGTGAAAAGTGTTTTCATTGTGTTACGAATGCCTCATTAGAACACTGCCTGGTCCGATTGGAAGCCGCTGCCATCTAGGGGTGACAAGCAATTTAATGGCCATATGTTGTTTGGGAATTCAGCCTGAACTATTGCTCTGAATCTGATAAGCTAACATTCTTTCAAAATCTTTCAAATATGATAGTAAATTTTAACTTGGCATATTGGCATTTCCTTAGCACAGTTGTGCGTGTGCGTCCTGCTACTGTCGCCATCTTTGCAAACATGGCATACACTCGGGATTTTGTGGACAAGCTCTTCTGGCGCTTGAAAGCGCTGGGGGCGCCTAAGGCCCAAAGTCAAACATGTTGGATCATATTAGAGCATGGCATAACTGAAGAATGGAATCTGAATTCTTTTCACATATGATCTATATATCTTGCCTATCGTAAAGCCAATATAGCCATAGTAGTCACATATCTGAAGGTTAAGGGGACCTCACTAGCCTTGCAGGTGCTCTTGCTGGCCTTGATCCTGGCCATATCCACAGAGATCCCATCCAAGAGCTGGGAGGACATGGGTAGTGCAGTTCAGGTTCCATCCATATTTTTTCTATCTTAGACCTTTAACAAATTTATCACTGGATATCCCTAAATCATCATTGGGTCCTGGACAGGACACATCATCTACCTTCCGGTTTGTAGAGGTGTTTGCAGGGCAGGCCGAAGCCACCCGCATGTTTCGCTTTGCCCAGCTACCAGCAGCCCGTTTGGACATTGACTATATGGAAGCTGAATATGCCCGCCAAAACCCAATGGATTTACTTTCCGATGCAGGGATGGTGAGACTGGGTATCGGAAGTACCAAGTTCAGTTTGAATTTTTGTTATGTTCCAGGGGTACATTTCCCATCTTTCAGAGGAATCCTTATCAACAAAATCCACAAACAAATTCTGTAATCATATACCTGTCCTTGATTTTAGCCGGTGGCCCAGGATTGCACTGGTCGTGATGCTTCGGGGGGACTGGCTAGAGGGTTGGCTGGCACACTTTGGTCTCAAATGTAGCTCATGGACATCAGTAAATGCTGGAACAAGTTCAAGGTCTCCATGCTGTGCAATTGGTAACACTGCCTACTTAAGTGTCCGTGATGGAAATTGTCTGGGAAGCAGGATCCTCGCCAACAAATTAGTAAGTATAATCTATGGTTTTACCATTGAAATCATGATCTCAGAAATGGGACTAGTTACATTTCCTTCATTTTGAAAAAGTCATTTCATATACTTCCATTTGGGGATGATGCATATTGATAGCAGGATTGGTATATACTTATAGTGTGTTTTTGATTGCCAAGGACAATACTCCTGATGATGGTAGCAGTATGCCTCAACGCAGCAGTCCTCTTGGAACAGCCCTTTCAAAGCTACTTCGAGTTCTACCCAAGGTTCAGGGACTTCATGCAAATGCTACGGCATCATGGGGGGCCAGGGGCTGTGGCTTGATCCAATGCCCTCCTCATCACCCTTTTGTTACCGAGTTTCTGAATAAGCACCAATTCGTAGGAACATTCTACCAGTTCTTCATGACCTGATAGGGCTTCAAGGGGATGTTTGATTTTTGCATTCATTCCTCAAGAAAATCAAAACCCCATTCTTTTGACTATTCAGCCCCTGGGCATAAAATTGAATCCAAAAAGAAAACCAAATCAGGGATAAAGAGGGAACAACAACTGTGATTTATTGTTTGGTAATATTTGCTGCTGATGTTGGAAGACAAAAAAACATTGTATCATAATATAACTATATCTCTTTATTTACTTATTGTAGCCATGTCCCATATTGTTTTCTGAGGATCCAAGTCCCTGGTGATAACTATATGCCTGACGGCTCAGGTCCACAAGGTGTCCTGGTACATGTACCACTATGGCCAGGACACTCCGAAGAGGCTCTATGGGTTCTCGAACTCGAAAACGGTGGGAGAGCTGAACCAAGGCCAACTCCTTGGATGGTCCAAGAAGAAGATGGTGTTGAAACAGCAAGGGAAATCCAAGGAGTTGACTGTCAAGTATGATGATGCTAATGGCAAACGGAGGTGGAAGGGAAGTAGCTCCTTACGTGAAAGTGAGTCAGGGTCTTAGTTGATCCACAATTATATATTTTGTTTTCTAGGTGGGGTATTTGGTTCTTGCCACTATCTCCAGATTTACTGTCTTGAAATGGCTTGGGGATATTTGTCTGGAACCCTTAGTCAAAATCACACCAAATGATTATTCAAACACAATTTGCTGTTCCCTGTGATGATTGTGGTGGGGTCTGTGAAACTGGATTGAACCATACTGAGGCACTACCCACCGAAGTTTGGCCTCAAACTTGTTGAGATGTTTCACTCCATGGTGGACAACAAACTTGGTATGCCCCAGCTACCTTCGGTGGTCCCCCCAGCAGAGGAAACATTCCAGTCAATGGACTATGGCGATATGTGGGCGGAAGCCCAAATGGCTTCTGTCTGCCGTTACTTGCGGGCTGGTGTGCACCTCAATTTGCCAGAAAGCTGGCGAAATTTGATGCCTGTGAAACTGTAAAGAAAGTTTCAGGCCGACAAATGTTGCTGTTCGGCCCGATATAGCCAACAACAAAAACCAACCAGGTTTTATAATGTTTTAAACATATCAAATGACTCCCAAACAGCTCTATATCACTGGTTTGAACTTTTTTACCCATAATTCAACCGTAATGCGTAATTCCCGTAATCTTCCATAATTGTGCCCATAATTCAACCGTAATTTACCCATAATTTCACAAAAATAGAAATCTATTTTGTACCGTAATCCATATTGATGCGTAATCCATCATAATGTATCCGTAATTTGTACCGTAATTTACCCATAATTCAGTCCGTAATTTACCCATAATTTGGAGACCCGTAATTTAGCCGTAATTTACCCATAATTTCCCGTAATTTACCCATAATTAATTATGGGTAAAAAACCTGAATAGATATCTATTTTTATGATGATTTTATCATTACTTTTTGAAGGTTTTAAATGGGTCTGATAAGGAAATTTCGACTTTTGATTATGGTGTATTATGCCACATGCTCGGAATTGGCACATCAGGCCGAACTTTTGCAGCAAATTTGTGGTATAAACCTTTGCCAAATTAGATAAATTCAGGAGTGGACCTTCAATGTGGCATGCATGGATGTCCTTTGACGGTAAGCAGTGGGTGAAAACAATGATTTCAATATGAACTAGCAAGCTTGTCCAAACTATAGTCTATTTTGTTGCCAGGTGCAAGCTTCATCAATCATCTGGAAACTCCATGAATTAGATTGATTGTGCAGAACATCTTGGCTTAGGGAGGAAATTGTGTGCCCTTGGTGCTATTTCCCCGTCATGTCGATTGCTCGGGCTGGTACGGCACAATCCCTTCTTAGCAAAGCAATCTCTACGAGTGAGCTTCAGCATGGTTTGTCTCATATCTTCAATGACCTGGAACAGAACCTTCCAGACACCTTGGAACAACTCCAGGACTTTCTAAACCTATAAAGCCAAAAGTTTGGATGTATTTGGTGTAAAATCAGTGTACATGTTTTGAGATTCACATTAATATGCGTTGGCATATACATCAGTGAATCCTTTTGTTTATAGATTTGATGCTTCACCCAGGATGAGCCCATGCCTACCCCATTTTGTTTCCAGGAGCTAGATGCACATCTGGCTGATCTGGACGCTATGAAGGATTCAGTGGGGTTCCCAACGGAAATGAATCCAGGACAAAAATATTGAAAACAAATTCAAAGTTTATGCAATCATCATCACTAAAACATGCCTGGGGCAATGACTATAGGATATTCCATATCCTTCTCCCACCTTGCCAGTCGCTTGTCGTCCAAGAAACTGCTTCAGTCATGCAGTCACTCTGCTGAGGCCCAATCCTTGCAGCAGCTTGCGACTTTGCAGTCCCAGGTTGCTAGGCTGAATGGGGATATCTACTGGCTAGGATGTGAATATGTTTTATTTGAGTTCCAGGGTATTCCAATGGTTGTCATCATGTGCAAGTAGTTCCAATTAGATTTCATAAAATATAGTTAAACAAATTGCCTCATTGGATGTGACAAAGGGTGTCCATATCATGGAGTTCGCTGGCCAACATTTGTTTTTCCGAGGCTTCGCCACAGCAGGCTCTCATGGAGGCTGAGACTCTTCCAGCTACGGATTCCCAGTTGGATCATCTTCTGGGCAATGGTACCCCTTCGGATGACAGAACTACTCCAGCCCCTGCATCGCCTGACTCAACATTACCGTCTTCGGCTTCCCGATATGAGGATGCTGTTACTTCCCTTGAACTTAAAGACCCTACATTGCAGATATTGTACATATATTATATTTGATGATTGCTTGGTGTACCAAACATGCAGTGACAGAGCTTATTTTCAACAAAGGATCTTGTAGCTTGTGCTATGATATGTTCCCAGGGTTTTCATCTATTTTACACTATTCTTCTGTTTCCTCACTATCTTTGGCCCAAGGCGCTGAAGCATCGGGTGCTTGACATGCTGCAGAAAGGGTTGATCACGAATGATGTTGCCCAGATCCTCCTGGGAGCTGGGAAGACACCGGTGGCTGTGAATGGCAAGGGCAAGGGTGGTATCTCCCCTGCTTCCTCAACTCCTAGTGAATGTGGTGTTCCTGCCAAAGTTGCAAGCACTGAAACACAAGAAATTCAGGGGAATCAGAATCAGAATCAGAAGCGCTCCCATGAATCCCAGAATCAAACGGCTCCAGATGATGATGATGACTTGGATTCGCTGTTACAGAAGGCCAAGCGGGCCAAGATGGACACTTTGCTTTATGTATAATTCAGTCAGAAGTTCTTAAACATTTGAATGTAGGAATGAAACTTATTTGTTACTGGTTGGGCATCCATCATGGTTCATGTATTTATGCATCCTTTTCCCATTCTTCCCTTTGCTGATGGACTATGGGATCCCTCCCGCTGATCTATCGGTTACCATGAGCCTCTCAGGATGAACAGGCCATCAAAGCGAAACTACGTAGACTATGTGAGTTGAAGAAAGGAGGCAAATTGCAGGTGCCACAGTGGTTGCATGACCAATGGAAGGCAGCTGATCACTTGGAAATGGCTCGTGAGCTGGAAGCTTGTGGGTTTGACAAGGCCGGCAAAAGTTGTGTCACCCCAATCACCTGAATCAAAGCCAAGAATCAATTGTTGGATAGGTGTTGCAGCCAGTAGTCCAGCTCCCTCTCCAGCTTCCCATGGTGGTTTGGCATCTCCTTGCAGGATCGCTTCGTGAAGTACAAGACGAGGACTTTGACGAAGACGGATAGGACCAAAAGTGATCTTTCGTCGGGATGGTACACCAAAGAAGACATGCAGAAAATTCTCAAGTGGAATGCGACACTTTTCCAAAATATTGTTGAAAGAAAGGTGTTTGAAATAAATGTAAGCAGCACACATCTAATGAACTATGAATTATGTTTTGTTATGTTAGGAATACCAGCTATGATGAAATACTTGTGTTTGATGGGGGTCAAGCATGAAATAGATCATCACTAAGGAAGAAAATCAAGGGAGCCATTGCATGCTGTGAAGCAGACCCACGGCTTGTCAGGCTGGACCACACCATTCATGGGGGCTGGATTGGAATCATAGCTTTTGAGTTCTATCTCGGTCCATGTTCGGATATTTTTTTGGATTTTGGAAATGATTCTCATGGCTTGTTCAAGTGTTACCCTGGACCCTTGGCCTACCATACATGTTTGGCATCCAGGCGCTGCAAATATGGTGGCGATGATGAATACCATGTTGATGTCAGAGAAACTGGTTCGCACCAGCAAGAAGAGGCCAATGAAGAATCCTTTGTGGAAAAAACCCAGGAGACCTCGAACTATATCTGTCCCTCCATTTGCCAAGTAGCAAACTTCTCCTCCATCTGTTTTGGCCAGAATCGGTAAAGCCCTTGCCACCTGACAGGAGAATGGGGAAGCAGAGCTGAAGGCTGTCTCCCTCCCGGCAGTTGACCAGATGCGAGTTCGTGCAATTGCTGCGAAGACCCCAGCGGTGGCTGCTACCAGTGAGGCTAGTCAAACAATGTCAAACATAATCGGTTAGGCTGAACAACTGTAAAGCAGTGTTTCATTGATATTTTTGCAAATGCAGTGAAGGAATCTGTTTTTCCCACATTGGGCCAGGCCAACAGGGCGAAGGATGTGTTCCAAAAGTTTGTTGATTCAGTTCTTCAAAAGTCAGCGAAGATCAGATCCCTGGTGGGTGAGTTGCAGCGTGTCTATCCTGATGACTCCACTGCACAGAAGTCTCTTAGCAAAATGATATGGATCCAAATGGTTCAATAAATTTTCTGAACATTTATATGGATTTCAAAAATGGTTCTGTTGACATGGATTGACATGACAACACAACATGCTGTTTCTGGATCCAGTTTCTCATCATGAAGTTTCAACAGATTTGGTTCTCACTGAATATATATATATATATCTATTCCCAGCCTCTCCATCTTGATCCCAAGGGCTGCTTTGACATTGAACAACGACTTGGCCACCTTGGATGCTGAATACAACAAGTTGTCCGAGTGCATGGCTTCTGGGGAGCGTGATGGCCATGATAAGAAGTGGCTTTTCAGAATGGGCAAACAATCAACCAGACACAACAAGAAACAATCACAATATAATATAAGAATGTTTTTTGTTCCAAAATTGATTGTCTTCGATTTCTATTTGCTATCATATCTAGACAACCCTATCAAAATCCCAGGTGGGCTGATGAGTCAGAGAAGCTGATGAAAGCGTCGACCTTTGCGTCCCTTGGTGACTGTAACCCCTGGAGTAATTTCTAATGGTAGATTCCTTCCTAATGTTCAATGGATTGAGATATATACATATGCCCATCTACATGCGCATATGCATGACATGCCCATTATATTTGCTTGCATATATACATGAATCTTTCAGAGAAATGCTCAGGCATGCATGTATCAGAATCCTAGGTGCACCAAAGTGGCCCAAAACGAAGCCAAGATTCGGCAGGGTCCTCAAAGTTCATTGAAGACAGAATGCGTGGTGGATGATGTGTCTATAGGTGTCCTCAGATGAGAGCCCCAAACAAATTCCAGAGTTGTCTTCACAAACGTTGATCCCCCTAAAATCAGTGTGCTCGGCATCAGGAGTGCGAAGCGTCACTTCAAGAAGCCAGAGGTGAAGGAGGAACAGAAGTGATGCCATCTTTTCAGCTGATGGGCGTTCTGTCTTTGATTTGCCAGTGACAAAAACTTGGCATATACTTACTTAGAACTCAGAGGATTGTGTTTGTGAGATACAGTCCCAATTCATGGGTCAATTTGCCCAACAGTGGTGTGTCCTAAATTGGAATAAAACTCTGGGAACCCTTGACAAAATAACAATGATCATGGGAATATATGTCACATTTTTTTGACCGAAGATATGGAAACCTGACTTTATCTTCATTCAAGTTGCATACACTGCTGCCGGCACTTTGAATGGTGTAGCTTGGCCAAGAAGGCCACTTGGGGCTCTTGACGAGTGAAATCAAGTGATTGAAAAACAAGTGGAGGAAACCTGTCCACTATATACATGGCGATCTTGGGACAAACCCAACAAATCAAATGGATTCACCTGGTTTTCAATTTTTTTTTGCATGTTGATTGGAACTTGGATAGGTGTCGGTCATAGATTCAATTCACCCTCTATCTTTGCGTATTACTGATTCACATCCCTGTGCCCCCTTGAGGGTATGATTTCATACCCTCCTTGGAAACACATATCACCACACCCAATGCCAGGTGACATTGGCCATTCAGCGAAGCGCTTTGCTGCGAACATTGGCGAGGGAGCCATGGACCCAGAGACCGGCAGTGGAAGTGGCACTGGGACAAATCTTAGTCAGGCTTACTAAGAAGTCATTTCCTGATTTTGATTGGTTGGGAACATGTCTCAAACTGGTTTGCTCTTGAAGCTGCAAAGTGTCGGCTCTTGATAATGTGTGAAGCTATTGTTTTCAACTGGTATGTTTTTTGTTATGTTCGTTAAAAAAACTGGACTATAACAATCAAAACATATCCAATGTGACTTATTCAGGGTTACCTTCCTATTGAGAAACAATAGATGCAATCATATGCAACCAAAACAAATATTACATCATGCCAAATGACATAGATTGGAAGACCTGCCATGGACACTTCCGATGATGAACTGGTGGAATTGCTGAGCTGCCATCGACCAGCATCTTGTCCAAACAAATCCAAACCAGAACAATGCAGAATACCAGCTACATGGGTTTCCAAATTATTAAACCAACATTTTTGAATGTCATAATTTTATGCCAGTATGATCTGAGGCTTCTTTGGGGCCCTATGCATGGGAGTACAAGTTGCCGAAACCGGTCAAACGAATGAAGCTGATGGAAGAGGGCTACAGGAACTTAGGAAATCCCCAAAGTTTACCTCTGGAAGATAGCCCTGCTGTTGAGAATGAACTTTCGAGCTCTGTGGTGTCCAAGGGCTTGGTTTTTCAGGATTCCTACCTACAACATGATGACCTTGCAAAGCTCCCCAGGTCAATGGATATGTTTAGGAAGATCGAATTGGATCCCTACATATCTTTGAACCTTCCGTCCCCAGGAGCGACGGCCGGCCGGGTTTTACGCCATAGTGCCTGTGTGTTTGAGGATTTGCTGAAAAAAAACGAACCAATGACCTTTAAATTTGGGATTACGCATGATGCATGTGTACGATGGCATAACCGTGGCTGGGGTTACAAATACTCCAAAGACAAATTTGAGAAAATGGTGGTGGTTTATGCTGCTGCCAACCCACATGGACCGGCTTTCTTGGAAGCTGCTTTGATTGACCGTTTTTGTGGTTTCCCGGTTGCATTCCGACACTTTCCTTGCTAATGTGTCAGAAATTTTTGAGTACTGACACTGATTTGGCTATGTCCATATGTTGGCCCTGAAATGTCTGCAATTGAAAGTTCTAGTTTGCCTCCACTGGAAACTCAGGTTTGAAGGGCTGCAAGAATGAGCTTCGTGGTGGCGATTCGTTGCGAGATCATGATTCCGGGCCATATATGACATACATTGTATATATGTCATGGAAAATCCCCAGGCAAATCAGAAGCCTGGGTAGATGAACATGTAGACATGCAGCTCAATTCATTCAAATTCAGCTGGCTACCGATGCTGTTGAGATGTCATAGCTCTAGGTTGCCTGTTTTCCAGTCTGCCTTCGGCGTATCCATTTGAGATGCCAACCTGCGGATAAAAGACATGGGGGCTCACCTGTGCAGTGCCTGCTGCAGCTCTGATGATTTTGACTTGATGATGTGAAACTATCTTCCTTTGAAACATGCATGAATTTTGACAGAGTCTGAGTCTGAAACATGCAGCATTCCATGCAATGCCAAATCAACATTTGTCAGTGGAATATTGTGGTGCTGCTGAGGCCAGCTGCAAAAGCCAAATCTTGACGGCGCAAGCGGTCGCTGCTGATATGGGGCAGCAACGGGCTGCCCAAACTGGGGTCGCTAAGTGGGCGTCAATACATGTTGGAAATTCGGAAAGGGATGCTCACAGGACCATGAAAAAACAGAAGACAAAGCTGGATATCAAAATTGAATCAATTCGATGCAATGGGATAATGATTCCTTGGATTTCCCCAGAATCATGGCTTCCATGGATTGTCAAGAAGGGATTGTGGCCGATGCTTGCTGGCTGCCAGCTTCATGACTATGAAGGTGCCCGGAACAACTGGTCTAAGTTCTGGGAGATGTATCGGGCTGTGAACCCTGACTTTGAACTGTTTGGCCTTGAAGGTATAGACCTTTCTCAGACAGCTGCCTTCCTGGTTCATGGCGATGAAGGCAGAACATTGAAAAAAGGTGGCATCATGGTCACCTCTCTGCAATCTTGTTTGGGTTGTGGCTTTGATGAGAAGCGAGTTTGTGGACAGAAAGATGATTCGTCCAAGCTACGTGTGAACTTTGCTGGGCATTCCTTCACCACGAGGTTTGTTGTGAGCACCATTCCCCGAACAAGCTATGAGACTGACGCAGATGTCTTCAGTGCTGCCACAGATCACGTGGCCAAATCTTTGGATAAGTGTCTGAAGCAAGGCTATGTGGATCAGTCCAGGGGCGGCGAAAAATTCAGGATTGCTATCTTGGGCATCAAGGGGGACGCGCCTTTCTTGTCAAAGGTTGGTAATTTTTATCGATCTTACAATACAACTGCAAAGCGAGGAGAACAGAGAGGAGCGCCGAAAGGTGTATGCCCATACTGCCTGGCAGGAACAGACCTATTTCCAGCAGAAGAGATTGCGACCTGCACTCCCCAGTGGCGAACAACGGTTGGAGTAAAACCACCTTGGGTTAGTGTTCCAGCATTTGTCCGCCGACTGCCTCACAACCCATCAGACCCTGCATCATTTTTCAAAAGTGACATTTGGCATGTGGTGCATTTGGGCTTTGGGAGAAGTTGGGTTGCCAGTGTCCTCCAGCTTGTCCTTCCGTTTTTGCCACAACGGAACCTTGATGAAAAATGGTCCTACTTGACTGATGAATACTTGGCATGGTGCAAAAACAATTCGAAACAGGCACACATCAGCAAGATAACAGCTTACCTGATGAGCTATGGTGAGGCGTCTGGTGCCATGGGAAATTGGCATAAAGGAGCTCTAACGAGCAATTTTTTTAGATGGATGGTGGAATTTTTGGGAAAAGTGCCTCCAGATGGCAATGGATGGGTGAAAATGTGCCGCGAGGCCACCTACAGAATGAACTCAATGTTTGGTGTGCTTTACAGAGCGGGTGCCTTCTTGAGCCGCAATGAGGCATCATTTGTCAGTTCGCAAGGTTTGGAATTTTTGAGAACCTACGCAAAGATGGCCTCCGACATGTTCAATGACGGACGGCAATGGTTGTTTCCGTTGTATCCGAAGCTTCACATCTTCCACCATGTGGTCCTGGAGGTAATGTTTACAGCTGAGTCTTGTGGCACTTGCTGCAGCCCAATGATGTTTGGCTGCCAAATGGATGAGGACACCGTTGGCAGGACATCAAGGTTGTCCCGTCGTGTTAACATTCGCGTAGTAAGTGCCCGCACCCTTGATCGATATCTTGTTTCTGCTTACTCCGCCTTCTCAAAGGCTGGCCTTCTCGGATGAGAAAAAGCTTTTGGCGTGATCTAGGGTGGAGACTGATTGCTGAAATATGTTGACTTGAGGTGCTTTCTATCCAAGCCTTTGCCGGTCCATGTGGGCTGGTTTTACTTATGGCTGTGACACTATTGTGACATAGGTGGTTATGTTGTTTGCATGTTGAGGTCATTGCCAAATTCAACCTGACATGGATTATGGGGGTTTCAAATTTAGATAGGTTTTTTTAAAAATAGATATGTTTTTTTTTCAACCCACAAAATTGCAGGTAACGGATTCCCTAGGTATATATAATATAATATAATATCATATTACTATTATTATTAGCACATCATTTTCTCAGGACTTGGATACCCTAAGTACCAACGCGAGTATAGACACAAACTGCGACACATCACCTGCAGCGGCTCGGCCTGTCCCGTGGCGCCGCACGCAGCACCTCCACGTTGCGGAAAGTCATGGCTAGTCAGGGCTCAAAACGCTTAATTCGCATGAATTGCTATGACACTTGCGTCACTTAAACACTTAGATTTATGCAGATTTGTTCTTTTTCTTCAAGGGGTTTCAAGGTTACGTGAGGGTTTACCAGCATACCTTGCGAAGCTATTCCTTGTTGCGCAGTCCGGACACACATGAAGCTTGAAGAAATTAACCTTGCCCCAAGACCCATGATAACGGATCTTTAACCAGAAACTTGTTGGTGTCCCTGGTGGAACTTGGTGAAATCTCAATCCATGCCGCGATGTTTTCATCATCCACGTGACTGGTTCTGAAAAAAACTGTGCCCACGATCACGTTTCATGTTTCAAATGTTTCAGGACACCCTGGTCTTGGCTTAAATACAAATGTCCCGTATACCCGTGGCACCCCTAGACATGGAGGTTTAGAGCTGAAAATCATATTTTTAAGGGTGGATGTTCAATTGCCACAGGGCTGATTCCAGTTTTGGACGTCTCCCCTGCAATTCTGACGCCTCTGGATCCATGAGTCGCAAGCCGCTTAAAAGGTGCATATCATATGAGAATATGATATATATATATATATAATATATATATAGTTATAAAATGTTATACATCTATGTTCTTTCAACGAAAAATTGTTTGTATATACCATCAGACCCTAACTTCCCCAAAACCATTGGTATTCTCCCACTAGCAATACATTTCTTACTTGTCCTCAATGGTCTTTCCGGGGTCTGGCCTGAAGTTCTGTGTCTTTTCGGTGAATTCTGGGCTACCCTGCTGAATTGCAGAGATCCAAAAACAATCCTGGAAAAACATTGCTTTCTCCATATTTTCTTTTTGTGCATCTCTGAACCAAAATGGATTGGGCAATTTGGCGAAAAGAATATGATCGAAGAGGGATCCGGCAGAGTTTTTGGGACACCGCAATAAGAGAGCTTGATGCTCAAAGGTGCAAAATCCTAACTCTACTTGTGATGCAACGGAAAATTCGATGGTTTTAACATGTTTTAACGGACTTTTTGCGCATCATGCGCTCGGAAGCAAGTGGCACCAGCCAGGGCGTTGGGCACCGACAGCAGGGACTTTGAACTAGATAGTACGACCTGAAACAGTTCGAACTGCGGTGCAACATGCCCCATCTGTGGTATTTCATGAAAATTCCTGTATACCTACCTCATTTTCAGGTTTGCGGAATAAATGTGGGGCAAATATACCATACATATCGTACATAGAGCATATGATGCTGATAAATTTGACTACCACGATCACTCATTACAGTTTCATCATGCAATTTTCACCTTGATCTGAACGTATCACTGATTTTTCTGGACCCGCATTGCCGCCGGTGTCCACTTTTGGAAAACGACGACTTTGCGGAGGATTTCTCTGGCTGCCCAGAATCCCAGACTGCTGGACATGATCAAGGCAACAGGGGGAAGTCAAACATACCTAAGCACAGCCTGGCTAGCTCCGAAAAACTGCATCGACAGTCGCTGTTCCATGCATTCCCCTGGACCTCTTAAATTTCTCCCTGAAGTGGCTCGAAAATCAGCAGGACCCTCCCTATTGTGCCTTAAATGCGGAGTCAAAACCCGATACCAAAGCATACTAAAGGTGAACACTAAAATAGCAGAGATTTCTGGATGTTCATCCCCCTGATAGCCTATGGGAAAATCATAGGTTTTGATTCATTCCCATCTTCATCAGTTCACGACTTCGAGGGGTATACTGATTGAGAGCAAACTTAGTTACTGTAAAACTTGGTCTCATCATGTCTCATCGTTACCGATAACCCCAGTTATGGTTGTTATATTGTTATACTGCATAACTTCAGAATTAGATTACCATAGTTATTCTCACCAGTTAACCTATGGGCAGTTTCCGAGTTTCCCACACTTTGACCGCACACATCGATGGGAGTCAGCCTCAGCTGTGGTCGACCCTGGGTGCCATGGCTGGCTCCAAGTTATTGCTGGATAGCCATTTCATTCCGCAAAGTCCTTGGGGCGTTTAGCACACATTCATTGGGATATAATCCAATAGTGTGGCAAAAACCCAGCAAGAAGCCACCAATTTGAACAGAAAGAGGTTGTTGCCATTGTGTCGTTTACCACATTAGCAGTTACAAGAAGCCATCGCCCAGCTACAAGCCGTTTACACTTCTCCAGTCACCATCTTATCTAGTGGTTTCATCCCCTTAAGTGAGGAACTCATGTCCGGATATGTGGTGAAAAAAAACATGTGAAAGTAAGGATTACCTTCCATTCGCATCTGTTTGCCGCTAGACGGAGAATCAAAAATGTGAGCCAACCAGTCATTAACCCCAAAAAAGATAGAAAAACGATATCCCACCAAAATAGTGATGATTTGCATGTCTGATCTTTCCTGTGTTTTTTGCGGTTGTTACCTTTGCATGTATATAATATATATAATATATGATATATGTGATTATATATATATATGCATATCATGGCATGTAAATCAAAATTCCCACTTTATCCCGTTCTATGGGTGTGTCTGAAAATAGAATGTGTCCGATGTATGGCCCATATCCATTTGAAAACATGATGATGAACCATCAACATCTGGGAAAAATTATAGTAAACCCACATGAAACACCATGTTCAGACAAGCCCATATCCCCTTGCGGGTTTCTACCTCGGAGCTGATGTCCTGGGGTCTAGCCCCAATTCTCGGCCAGCAAAAGATGGGAAAAATATGGAAAAATCAACAGGTTGTCTAAAGCAACTCTGACTTGCGCCCAGTGCCTTGTCAGCCCCCTCCAGGCCCGCGCATGGTCTGGAAATGGCCATGGTTCAAAGTTTCAGAAGCCTCAGCAGGGAACACAGCTTCCGAAACAAACAGCCTGGTTGCTGTTTGTTTATCCCCCAAACTGAGGGAATGGATAGGAAGAATCTGCAGAATCTTCCAAACCAACAGGACCAACAAGCAGACTCCCTTGGAATTCTCCAGTCTAAACACTTCGGCTGTGGCCGCCTCTCAGGTCTTGATCGGTTCCTGGGGTCGTTTCTGAACATTCTGAACATTCTGAACCTTGCACATGTGACTTCTGCAAGAGCTGGGATTCTTTCCTTCACAGCACTGCTCCGAAAGGCCCCAAAGACGTTGTGACTTCAGTGGCAAATGAGCAGCTACCCTTCAGAAACGTGCTCACTGCGCAGCTCGTTTCATGAATTACAAATTCGCACCCAAGTGGTCAGATATCAGGCCCTCAGGCACAGCTTCACAGGAAGGGGGATATACTTTGGTTGTAGAAGATATATCTATCTGCCATTGACCCTAGCCCGGCCAGTTGTAAACCACCTTGCCAATCTTGGAAACGCCTTCCCGTTCTTCAGATTTTAGTGACCCTGTGTTGCTGGGACTTGTGCGCCAGCACCACGTCGGCCGCACCTATCACGGTCAGGGACCTCAGGAGTTCAGCAGGTGACGGTAATCTTCACATGAAGCAGAGATTGGTGGCCCTAGCATATCTGTCACATATCCTGGCATTTTTTTCGGACCAGACTGTGTAGTCTCCTGCTGATCCTCTGCACCACAGAAGTTGTCGACAGCACAGAGGGATCCTAAAAGAAATGAGGTGAAGACACATCACCTCAGAACGCTCAAGGCCCTCAAGCCCTCAAGGGCCCACGGGCTTCCATCAAAGACAACGCCAGGGAAATCGGACGGCTTCCGTGGCTGCTACTGTGTTCTATCTGGTGCTATGTACATCGCTAAGCGGCTACGGGAGAAACACCGGAACGCGAGGGAGTCTCTCCCAGCAACTTCACAGCAGACAATTCGAGCCACGCTGTAAAGTGTTTCTGGACATACCATCCGAAGATGAGCAAAACCAGCAATCTGATTGGTGGTTTCAACCGCCATTGAAAAAATATGAAAAGGATGAGTCTCAGCATATGTGTTGGTATGGGGGAACCCCGTTTGAGCGTAATAGTTTGACAGGGTGGGGAATATTCAACCCTTCCTATGAATGAAGTGAATGTCCCGTTCAATATACTGTTCAAAGGGGGTGGCCGACTTGATCCCGTATGAAGATTGAAGTTAAAATCCCATTCAATCTATTGTTCAGAGGGGGTGGCGGATTTGATCCCTTGTGAAGATTAAAAACAATATATTATATGTTAATATCCCATTCAATATACTTTTTCAGAAGGGGTTGGCGGATTTGATTCCTTTTGAAGTTAAGTTGAAGTTCATATACCATCATGCAATATACTGTTGGCATGTGGAGAAACGTCCGGGCTGGTGCGAACACGTTCAAAAAGGATGAAGAATTCTTGGTGGACACCAACAAGTTGAGCAGCGGTTCTTGGAGGAATAAAAACCAAACTTCCGGTGGTAAAGACATCTGTATGAATATGTATTTTTTACAGTAGATATAAAGCCATCAACCAGGTGGCATGCCCTCCAAATGCGTCATTTTCCGGCTTCCAGCTGGAAGTCGGTCGTTATGAAGCGTTTGACAAAAAACAAATCCATGACTTCACTGGCATGAACATGGTCCAAATCCTGTTTCAATTTTGCCAAGCCGAGGAGACAACAGCACAACCACTGGATGAATGCGACCGGTTTTCAACTCTTCGTCAAGTCTTGCCTCGATAATTTGTAAGAAGCTTGCACCTCGCAACAACACTCCCGAAATAGTTTTCTTCGAAATGTCGAAGCACTGTTGATTTGCACTTGCTCAAAATCTACACCTTTTAAGACAGCATTTAGAAAATTACAAAACTGGTTCCAGTCATGTATCCGTTTGCCTGGCACGTTTGGTGGGGCGACATGGAAACATCTCATGAGGCAATACCGCGAACTGCAAGCTGTGACATCCAGTGGTGCTGTGGTGCCTTGCGTTGCTGGGACCTGTGCACCAGCAGCACGCTTGACGTGGCTGCACCTGGCATTTATGCCTGTATCAGGTGTGGCCAGGATTTCAACAGATGGTTCTTTTCCTGCTATGCGTGTGCAGCAGAGATTTGTGGCCCCAAGAAGCGGCATCATCAGTATCCATATCTACTACATATGATGACAATTTCGGGAACGGAGTCGGAGTAATCTCCTCTTGTGACCCCTGCGCCACAGAAGTTGTCAGCGGCGCAGAAGATGCGAAAATCTATTTGCGGAAGACACATCATCTCAGGATGCTTTCAAGATGCTCAAGACCCTTTGGGCTTCAGCCCACCAGACACAATGCCATGGAAATCCGAAGGCGTCCATGGTCGCAAAACGTTCCGTCTGGTCCATCCATCCTTCCCTCCCGCGCAGTAGGCACTAAGAACTTCAATTCATGTTGGACTGTGGTGTCAAACAAGCAGCCAAGGGAGACTTGTGGAAACGCCACTGGGAGATAAGCCAAACTAGCAATCTGGTTGGTGGTTGACCCAACTCCAACCAAGAAGGGTATTTACATCATCCCATCTTGTTGGGTTGAAATTCCCACAAGATAATTCAATTAAGGATGTAAAATATTAAACAACGCGAAACCTCCAACAAGCATGGGTGATATACCCTCCAAGCCTGCAATTGCCGGCAATATCACGCTGAAGGCTGTACTTGGCGCCGCTTCCAGCTGGGAGTTGTATCTGGTGTGTTTTCTGAAATGCATTGCAACACATGTCCAGCTGGAGTCATTTCTTGGCACCAATATGTCAAAAGCTCCACTCCAACAGCATATTCTACTGCAGAAGCGAATGACAAGCAGCACTCCATGTGCAGAAATCAGCAGCATTCAATTAATAATTAGCTGAAAATGTCGAATTTCCTATCAAAAGGGGCAAACCGCCGAGGCCACTACAGATGCCACTGGATAAACGTTTGTTTTTTCTAGCTGTTCTCGAGGTCTTGGTGTGAAAACTCCAGGTTTCAAAGTGTTTTCAATTGGGTTTACAAATTCTGACAATAAGCAAGGTGAAATTACGTAAGGGTTTTGGGGGCTAGTTGCGAAGTAACTGGCAAATGGGAATCCGTAGTTCGTGAAAATCATGTGCACATGCTCCTCACAAAAGGACAATGAAGTTGTAATGAATCAAAATGCAATATTTATCAATCATGTGAATTTACTAAATTCTGCTGCCAAGACGGGAAGTTCAAAGAAATATTGTTTTTTCGTTTCTTGGGATTTTCGTGTTCATTTACGTATAAACTTTTGGTGGGGCGACATGGAGATATGAGGCAATGCCGCGAATGGCCACGCTGTGTCATCCAGTGGTGCTGTGGTGCCTTGCGTTGCTGGGACCTGTGCACCAGCAGCAGGCTTGATGTGGCCGCACCTGGCACCTGGCACCGTCACGGGTATGTGTGTGTGTGCGTCAGGTGTGGCCAGGATTTCAACAGACGGTTTTCTTCATACTATGCGTGTGCAGCGGAGATTTGTCGTTTTCATCAGTATTCATATCTACTACATTCCCTGTATAGTGCCCGGCCGCGACGGAGCGGAAGATTCGAAAAATAAACCATGGCTATGAAAATTCAATGGCATATCGAATGCGATGAAAGAGTGATGTCGTAAGGTGCATCAATGAATGCGCAAATGGTTGTGGAGATGCTGATGACATGAAGCAAAAACTATGACACGAAACAATCGACTGACTGGATGAAGGAACGAAAGACTGAATGAAAGAATGAAAAAAATGAAAAGGGATAAAACTGAATGAAACAATCAATGAAACTGAATGGGGCACATTCCCGAAAAGTGAATGAATGAATGAATGAAGGAAGGAATGAAGGAAGGAACGAACGAACGAACGAATGAATGAATCAACGAATGAATGAATGAAAGAATGCGTGGATGATTCAATGAATGAATGAATGAATGAATGAATGAATGAATGAATGAATGAATGAATGAATGAATGAATGAATGAATGAATGAATGAATCAATGAATCAATGAATGAATGAATGAATGAACGAATGAATGAATCAGTGAATCAGTGAGTGAGTGAGTGAGTGAGTGAGTGAGTGAGTGAGTGAGTGAGTGAGTGAGTGAGTGAGTGAGTGAGTGAGTGAGTGAGTGAGTGAGTGAGTGAGTGAGTGAGTGAGTGAGTGAGTGAGT
>Ga0126342_10001761_pt1 | contig 31727 bp, 31 predicted proteins | sample Cyp1metagenome_FD_92528 | JGI IMG/M metagenome (GOLD analysis project Ga0126342, IMG submission 92528) | Coral microbial communities from Lord Howe Island, Old Settlement Bay, Australia - Cyphastrea 1 metagenome | ecosystem: Host-associated > Invertebrates > Cnidaria > Coral ...
GTGGAAGCTGGTGGTTTTAGCAGCCGTGATCACACCGTGAGACAACCGTGAGACACCGTGAGACCCCCCCCCGAACGTCGTGATTTTGTGTATTGGCGTCAAGGTTTTACCGTGAGACAACCGTGAGCCAACAGTGACTAACGGCTACCCTGTGTGTGTCTGGTGGTATAGACACGAGAATGATGATGGTGAAGCATACACTTTACTTGATCAACATGTGTTTTAATGCATGAACATGAGAGTGATGATGATAAAATCGATACCTTAATTTGACGATGTATGCACGTCGTGGTCTTACCGTGTCTTTCGTCTACCTCGTGGTTTAACTATGTCTTTTGAAGTCCTGGGTATATATATATATAGGCATTTGGGGGGCGGATAGTAGCAGCTGAAATGACAACCATTGAGACCCAGACCAGAACGATTTTGTTGCGACTTTGTTGGTGAGCCTTGGCCATTCACATCCCTCGTTTGGAATCATGAGCCCAGCCCACACCACACCATCGGAAGCGGATAGATGACACAGTTTCTAGCTCCATCAATGCATCCCCCATTGACTTGTGCACATTTTTGAGAGGGGTGGCTCACCCACCAATCAGTTTTGCTGCTTAACAACCCGTGAAATCCCAATTTTGATATATATTTTTGCTGTTGAAACATGGTGAAAAGGTCGGTAAAACCTCCATTTCATACTAGTTAAATCATGTTGAATAGTATTAAATCATGTTAAGTCATCTTAAATCCCCATGTTTCACATCTTTCAATGGCCTTTCGCCTCAGGCTCCGGAGCCACGACTGGATGCGGCTCCACGGCAGCGACGCAAAGGGGGCTCCGCACCGCGTGGTGGCGCTGCCGGACTTCGGGGAACTACTGGACGACGCCTGGGGTGAGGCGCAGCGCAGGCTGCGGTGAAAACGACGCGCAAAAAATTCGGGAGCGCTGGATGGGGAACAGCTGATAAAAAGATGGTGGTTGATGATGGTTGATGGGAAAATTCAAAGATGCCCAAAGTGACGTAGGTCTAGGACATGGTTATGATGGGAAGTTACGATAGAGAAATTGCCCCAAGACCATTCAAAGCCCAGCAGTTGATCCACTTGATGGTTGATTCTCAGAGCAGAGAAACCGAGAGAAACTATCCTGGCCACAAAGCCATTCGAAACGCGTGGCTGCACATTTGCAGCCACTTGTGTAAACAATCTATTTGGATCTATTTGGTCCGTTGGTGTTTTTTTTTGAAGGGCTTAAAACCATTAAAATCCCCTGCGGCTTCGCAGCTGCTTGACATGGTCATCCGGACTCCAAGTGGTTTGATTTTCCATCAGATTTGAGTCCATCAGACCCCAATTGACACGGACTTGAATCCTTTTTGGATGGGCTGCAAGCAGTGTTTTAGACAGGGCAAGTGGGTCATATGGGATGCCCCACAGTGGAGATTCAAGGGTTTGTTGTTGGCATTTGCCATGCCATGGAAAAACCCCGGATTAATAAACCATGATTTATGAAAAACCATGGGGGTACTCCTCCAATAGTCATAATATGTCATAACCTGATACTTAAATGGTACCCTCCCATTTAAACAGCCCAGGGGTTTATTAATCCAGGGTTGACATGAACTTGTGGAATTGAAAGTTTTCAGATGTCTTCAACTCTTCCCAGAAAAGGCCACGTCCCAAAAACCCTTCCAAAGAAATTATTTCAGTGCAGGAGATGCGGTATCACAATTTTCATGGTAGGAAATACCTGATTTAGGAAGCTGGGAAGATTTTGCACCTTGCATGTTTCTGACCCTCATCGCGGGGCTCTGTTATTTCACAGTAGACGGATTTTCCTAGAACTCACTGCCATGGGTCAAAATATGTCAAAATTGGGTACCCGAAAAACCAGATGGCTCATACTAGTGCCGAAAATCTGTGGTTTTCGGGGCATTCATTTTTGGCCCATACTATCTGAACATTGGAAGGTGTTGTTTTTATTGTTACTGGTTGGTGGTTTGGAACATGACTTTTATTTTTCCATTCAGTTGGGAATGTCATCATCCCAACTGACGAACTCATATTTTTCAGAGGGGTTGCAACCACAAACTAGTATTTGATGTATATATTTGATATTTGTCTATCAACAGAAAGCGCTTGGATGACAAAGAAGTGTCCAATCATTGCCACTGGCGCCATGTCCATTTCATACAGCCACATCATGGTGTCCGGATTAGCGGCTCAAATTCTCTTGGCGTTGGTGGTTCTTGGTTACCGCCAAAGCATTTTGCATACTTTCTGAGTTGATCCCCATATCTTCCCTTGACAACAATAGGCATTTTGCATGTGGCCATCCAAACACCATCGCAAAAACGAGGAACTAGATGCACTGGTTTGTTGAATGGTATTCAAGCCCACATCTATTGATAAATATTGTAATGTGACTAGTATACTATTAGCCTCCTGTAAACTGACATAGATGTGGAATGATGTGGAAAACCCAGCATTTGTAGATCATTTCCCTAGGGAAACAGTGAAACCGTGGGTTTTCCGGGCGTCGGTACCAGGCTCTGCCCGCCGGACAGCTCACTTCCCTCGCATCCATGGCCAAGGCTTTGGGATGGGAACCACAAAGCCATGGAAAGCCATGGCACCAATTTGGCCCGGATTCTGGGATGATGTTTGAATATGTTTGATACTTTTTGCGTCTGCTTTTGGGAGTTTGATGGATTTTTTGGGAGTTTGGTGCTGCATTTTTTTGGAAAGTATTGGTATGGTAAAATTTCATCACGACCCCACCGCGACCTCACTGCGACATGACGGGAAATGGATTTGGGTAACTGTCCTTGTGGGTGGACCCCTTCAGGTTAGTGATTTTTTTTTATAGATTATTGTAATCGATGGAGATGGCTGTGTTGGGGATGTAGGAATTCCATTAAATTCCCAAATAATATGGATGTTTACAGACATCCGATACGAGTCCTCTATTACTGACAATTGATGTGGTTGTGACACCTTCGAGACAGTTTTTTTTTTGCTGCAATTTGGGTTGATTCCCCTGTTTCTGCAAATTAAAAGCATCACAATGTTTGAATGAAACTGCATCATTTCTCGATTGGCATTTCAATTTTGGCACTTGCATTCTGAATTTGTGTGGATCTGATATATATATATAATACACATATTATATATCTTATATATATAATATATTCTTTAATATTTGACTATTAGAATTGTAGGAACAGCTAGCTGGAAGGGATTCATATGGATTGTTTTGTTTAATGATGTATACCAGCCAGTATCATCTTGTACCGTTCACCTCCTGGTTTGTGCCAGGACGTAGATCAGGAGGTACAGCTGGCTGCAGTGAAGTCTTTGGCCACGCTCAACCAGGCGACGGAGCTGGCAAACATAGACATCTTTAAAGGCGGTTTGCGCCGGACCAAATGCCTGAAGTTTGTCGGTTCTATTCCGATTCTTGGTCTTCTTGGTCTATTTCGATCAATCTCGTGGATTTTTTGTTCGGGATAGTTGGATACAGGGTTGGATGAAAAAGAAGCCCTGAGTAAGGAATGAATTTCTCACTAACTGGGTCAAGGAGGTTGCCTATACCATTTGAACATCCCTGGATATCCTGGATCAGACATGATCAAACACAACATTCTCTCTGTTTTCCTGGGTCGATCTGAGGCCACTGCAAGGAACCAAAATCAGCAGCTGAAACACATTGGAACCATTTTCTTGTAACCCATTGTAACCCGTAACCCTTTTGGAAGGATTTGATCATAATTCTCCAACATTTCTACTTCTACATTTTTTTGTGCAGAAAAATATCATGTTTTTTCCCGCTTTGGAGGCAACATATTTGGACCAGTTCATGCTCAGCGGCTTTCCGACGGTGTGCAGCTCAGGGCTTTTGAAAAGGGAATGTCATTGGATCCATATTGCCATGGTCAAAACTCAAAACATGGTGTGTTTCCCCACAAAGAGGGAATTTGGTTGATATATGTTGATATTTAATATGCCCATGATGCTTACCCATATAATCCCATACACCGCGTTTTGACTATAGCACTATGAAATACATAGAAATGATGAAGTGCGTTGCCCCTGTGAACCCTCATTAAATACAAGTGAAATACTTTGGCGGATTTTTAGCTAAACCAAGTCTGTGTATTTTCAGTAAGAATATATACCCTCTGGTAATTTAACATAGCTATTGAAAATACCCCATTTATAATTGATTTACCTATTTAAAATGGTGATTTTCAATAGCTATGTTAAATTACCAGAGGGTAAATACGAGGATATTTGCCTGGCAGGAAAATGGATTTGTCTGAAAATTTTTGGTCGCCAAAATCCAACGGTTTATCAGCATCTTTCCGGTTGTATTTGATGGTGGGATTCCATCAATGGGGGTTCACCCCAAAATGGACGCCCCAAATGGTGGGAAATCTTGCTGAACATCCAAAAGTGCGTCGATAGATTTTTGTTCATCAGTTATAGAGGAAAACCTAGTCTTCCATCATCAGGCTTGGGTACCGCCTGTGTGAAGCTTTCCCAGTCCAGATATAGGTCCCAAAGTAGTGAATACTCAAAAAGTGATCCAAAAATGGATTGGTGAAAAAAATAGGGGGTTACCCCCAGTTATCATCCATGTTTAGTAAGATTTCCCACCAGTTGGCCCAAGGCCCCAGGTCGTCCATAGCCCAGGTGGTGCGCGCCGCCGTAATGGAGGCAGATGGCCTGGGGTCAGCTGGATTCAGCTGGATGGCCGGTATGGCTAGCTGCGGCTACGGGACATGATGTAGAAATGGAGGATCGAAACCATTGCCGTGTTTGATAAAATCCGGTCCTGGTTGATGAATTATTGATGAATTTTGGAAGTTCCGCAAAATTGTGATGCCATTTGGCACGAAAATGGTACCCCGCTATTTAAACAACCCAGTGGGTTACTAATTAATCTGGAGTGGACAGTATACAATGGACCTAAGCTGAGATTTTCTTGGAGAAAACGACTGGATATTTTAAGAATGATGATGACGATACGATGATGGCGACGACGATGATGATCATGATGGTGATGATGATGGTGGTGATGATGATGATGATGATGATAATGATGATGATGATGATGATGATGATGACGACGTCGATGATGACGATGATGACGATGATGGTGATGATGGTGATGGTGACCATGATGGTGATTATGGTGATGATGGTGTTTTTTTGGGGGCAATAGAGTCTGACCCACACCCAAGTGTCCATGACGAAAGCAGGAATCATGCTTGCCAAGTGACAATCATGATCAATTATGTGGGATCGGTTTACACCAACAGCCAGTTGTTTGAAAATCTTTCGAGCACTCAAACCCTTTCGATTTGAAGCCCACCGACAGATGGGTCGTTGTCCCCTTGCACGTCAAGAACACTCCAGCTGTTTAAGTACGGCGCTGTCGCACGAGGCGGAACGATGCAGATCGCTTGCCATGAACCTAGGGGGTAGCTACATGCATACATATGCTACATGGTACATCTGGGAAGAAACACTCTGGTGTCCAACAAATAACCTGTGTTTCCAGGGATGTTTTTTCTTTCCATAACTTGTTTTGTTGGTCGTTGCTTTCCCCAAAGAATGCAGCGTCATAGTCCCAGATTCTGGAAATCAGGGGAGAAACAGAGCAATTTTCGAGTACAGAGCTATGTCTGCCTGGACCATCCATGAAATGTCAGTTTTAAGGATGCTAAACAGCTAAACCGGGCTAAACCAACCAATTGGATACCTACATCTACCATGCATAGCGCGTGAATCCGATAAATATGGCAATGGCAATGGCTGAGCCAACTCATGAAGTGGTGCTTGTGGGTGGTTTGTATGTACCCTTTGTGGTTCTTTAAGGTTTTGAAGTTGGTTAGCTGAAAATTGCTCGGATGCTCACCTAGCTGGGATATTTGTAGCTTCATCCATTCGGGCATCAAAATTTACGACAAGAATGGTGTCCCCCTATGTGGAGACAAACAGATTTAGATTTATACATCATTTTTCAATGTGGTAAACCCAGCAATAAGCGATCCCAGTACACAAGCATTTCGGGTCATTTTGCATCATCCAAAGTACTTGTGGTGGTATGCAGTTAGTATCCCAAATCATACACCCACATTCTGGAAGGTTTACCAGCTGCACTGTTGAATTTACCGCTTATCACATCCTCTCCATCCTCTCTCACCACCAATGCCATCCAATGCCCCCGTTTCTAGAACGGATCAATATGGATCAATGCAGGACGCATCCGTGCGCTTGGCGGCGGCTCAGGTGGGTGTCCACAGAGGTTCTTACGGCAAGTGTTAAAGGCCGGGGTTTGATCAGGGTGATCTGAGCAGGGTCCAAAACCTTCATTTGTTTTGTAAGAGCTGTGTCATATGGCTGTTTGGCCGGCGTAAGCAAAACGCTGGGTTTCTTAAGCTGGCGTACCGTAAGCATTTTGGTGAGAGATGCATGGCGTAAGCCCATGCGTAAGGCTGTCACGGCCGCGCAAGCAATTCCTTGCAGAGAAACCGCGTTTTGGGCAATTCAAGTCGCGTAAGTGTCGCGTAAGATTGTCTCACATCCCAAACCATTGTGCTCACGCAAGTAGCTTGCGAGTAGGCAAACCCATGCGACAGGCATTCGAGCAGACCTTTTGGACGCTGCTCATCTGGTCTGCAGCTTTTGACTGCGCAGGCTCGCACAAGATGGGCGGCACGGTTTTCTCTCTTCCGAAGGTGTCGTTTTACTAGCGAGCCGTGCTCGTTTTTTGAACTACTATGTCCATTTCGTGTAGCAGGCGTGGCACTTTCGGGACATTTTGAAGTCTGGAACGCTGTTTTGCGATGTTTTGCGTGTGACAGCTGCAGGACATCAGACCCTTTTTCATCCATGTGGCGGGCGCGGCAGTTCCTGCACGTTGCTAAAATGTTGGCAGGCGCGGGTTAGAAATGAGAGGTGGTTTTGGAGGTAATTTTGCGTGGCAAGCGCAGTGTTTGGTGAATTTGAAATATTTGAACGACGTTTTGACATGATCGAAAGATTCGAAAGTCTCATGTGTGAAACTGTCGTCAATTTGGGTTTTAGACATGATGATGATTCCGTGTTGCAGGTGCAGCACTTCACATGCCTCGGAGTCATTTTTCGTGGCAGGCATAGCACTTTGTAGACGTTGACCAAAAAGTGGCTGAGACCTATGGTAACGAGATGTAACGATATTTAAATGCCACAGGGCCCCGGAAGCAGTATGAGACACATTGAGACATCAGATCCATTCGTACATTTAAATTTATGTTTAAATAAATTTGGATTCTGTATGTTTAAATGGCCGGGCCCAAGGAAAACCTTCCAGGAGGTAGTCTAAAATACACGTTCGTATATTTAAAGATATACGTTTAGCTATATATATAAATATATAAATGTATGTAGTTACTGCAGGTAAAACATGGGAAAACATCGTTTTTGACATGTTCAATGTTCATGTTCATGTTTCGTGGTGCGCACACTGTCTTGTGAAAATGCTCACGCAACCCCCTCGTGACTTTGTGCTTGTCAGACCGCTCTCGTTGTGGCGCAGTGCGAATTTTGACATAGGTCGCGCAACCCTCTCGGCACTTTGCGCGTGTCGAATCGCTCTTGGTTTGGCGCGGTGCTGATTTTAGCTGATTTCCTGAGATTCTGGTAAAGAGATCTGATCTTATGAATATATGAATTCTCTGGAAGGTCCTGCTATGACGATCTTGCAAGAGTCTCATGGTGCAGTCTTGGAGGTCCGTGATAATTATATGAAATATATTGACCAAGGTCTTGTTGAGGTCCTTGTGAGAAGATGTTGCGAAGGCCCTGCTGCAATCCTGTCAGAGGTCCTTGCATGATCTTGTGCAGGTCCTTATGACAAGATCTTGCGAAGATCCTGCTGACATCCTCAAAGAGGTCTTGCACCGGTCCTTCTAAGAAGATCTTATGGAGATCCTGGTGAAGTCCTCTCTGCTGTAAGAGGTTTTTGCATGATTTTGTACAGGTCCTTGTCAGAAGAACTTGCGGAGATCCTGGTAAGATCCTACCTAAGAGGTCCTTGCGTGAAGATCTTGCAGATGCCATATATGAAAGGTGCTTGTATGAAAGATCTTCTGGGATGCTCTTGGGAGGTTCTTCTATCAAGATCTTGCAAGATCCTCTCCGGCAGCAGCAGGTCCTTTTATGACGACCTTGTGGGATTCTCTTAGGGGCTCCGGCATGAAGATCTTGGTCCTGGTCTTTTACAATTCCTTTTGAGAAACTCTTGTAGTAGAGATCCTGGTGGCATCCTTTAAGAGATTAAGAGGTCCTTACGTGATCTCCTGCAGGTCTTGTGAGAAGATGTTGTGCAGACTTGCGTTGAGATCTTGAAGATGCTCTGGATTGGTGCTTGTATGAAAGTACTATTTGAAATGCTCAAAGGAAGTTCTTCTATGAACATTTTGTGAGATCCTCTATGTAGCAGGTCCTGGTATGGGGTTCTGGTGTGAGGTCCTGATGAGTAGACATAGCGTTGTCTACTGTGCCAAAACAAATTGCCAACCTGATCTGTTATTGTTCCATAGCTGTTGCTTGTATCTGGTACATTGACTTCACACCCCCGGCACTGTTTGGGGTCTCTTGCCAACGTATTTTTTTGACAAACAAGATGGATTGAACCTTAACAACTTTGTATTTCCGCATGCTGGTTGGGTTAAAACACCACTTTTTGGTGGTTACATGAAAATGGTTTCGGTGTGACAGAGAACCGGGTCATCATGGGCAGCTTCTGGCAATGTAATTCGAAAATTCTGGCCATGGACAATCCCGTCATATCTAAGAATCCATGTGTTCCAATTCTGTGGCAAACGGACATGATAAACATGTTCCATCTAGCCACGCTGGCAGAGGTGACTAGTGATACCTCCTAAGACGATGTGTCATCGTCTTTCTGGTGGAGTCACCGACCACGCAATGCTGTTTGGAGCATAAAGCATGGTGAGACGGCAATTCGGAAAAAAACACGGATAAATGTACTACCCTCTGGTAATTTAACGTAGCTATTGAAAATGGCCATTAATAGTGGATTTTCCCATTAAAAATGGTGATTTTCCATAGCTATGTTAGTTTACCAGAGGGTAATCTGGGTAAATTATAACGAGCTCACTGCGAGCGAACCCTGGAATCATGGTTAATAAGAGGAATCATCCCAAAATGGCTTTATTTCAGGTTAGCGAATTATTGTAATTTACCGACTAATACTTGTTTGTCTATCAATCTGGTCTTTCTGCAGCATTTACACCATGCGCTGCAACTAGAACCCAATGACACTTGGTCTGGAAAGTAAATCTCCATACACCAAACCAACCCTCCAACGAGCCATGATCGAGGCATGTGGCGAATTGGGTGTCCAGTGTAAGGAGGTGCGTCATCCACGAAGGGGATGGCAACATTGTGGATGGTGCAGAAGGTTGACATGTCGTAACTGTTTGTAACTCACTTGTGAATGGTTCAAGATCATACGGGTCGATCTCCGAGACGGGAAACTGGCAACTTGGGGTCAGTTTTCGTACCATGCAGCTTAAATTTGCCACCCCGAATCTGACCAATATGAAATCAATTATATCAATTCAACCTCAAAGTGAGTCTACTTTCAGGATTTTTCCCGGGATGGGGTGGTTCTAAATCCAAGGCAGCTGAAACAAAAAACAAAATCTTTAGAACATGAACAGCGCGGTCCAATGGGTTTAATTAATATGGTGTCATACTATTTTCAAGATCTTTCATGGTGTTTTCTTGTCCGAAAGTCGACTTTTTCTTTTTCCACTTTGGAGGTGTCCCAAAATGGGGGATCCCCTTAAGACATAGGTTTCAAGACTAAAAGTGGTCCAATGATGTCCAGTGACTTTGACTAAACATGCAGATCAAGCGAAAAAGGGTGATGGTAAGGCAATAACTTTGTCCGAACTTTCTGACATCTGAAACCAATGTGGTTATGGATTGATAGCAATAACTTCGTGTGTGTTTTTTTGTGGATGAAAAATGATGCACACCACGATTTAGTGCTATATATTTTTAGGGGGACAGAAGGAAACTTCAGTGAAGTTGGCCAGCCAGTTGGTTCAGCTGTTGCAGGTTTGGAAGTTCATCAAATGTCTAGCTATCCTGGGTCCTAGAACAGCTTTGATCATCTTTTTGAAGCATATTGAAGACATGTTCAAACTTAGAATCGGAATGTGTATATAATATTATATAGTTATATTATACAATTATATATATATATATATCACACACATACATATACATATAATAATATAATAATATATATATATATATCATATATTCTCATTATCTCATCCAGTGCTTTCTCTCTCAAGTGATTGACCATAGACTCGTAGATTATATTCATCAATTCTTTTATGTTTGCTTTATGAATTCATAGATTTCATATGCTAAACATGGCGAGTCTTGTTGGATCTTGGTCCAGCCAAGGCCCATCCGATGCGAACGCCAGGCCCATTTCAGAGCCCTGACGATGCGAACATCTGACCCACAGGCACGACCCTCTGCATTTCGGGGTCAAGTTGGGCATTCCACATGTCAATGGATTGGTTTAAGGGAAAATCTACAGGAAACCATAGATTTTCCCATTAAATATGGGGCTTTCCTGTAAATTTTCCCTTAAACCAATCCATTGAACATGTGTTCAATGGTGGTCAGATGTAGTTGTGAACCTGGCAAAGCGATGATACCGATGTAGTTCTCAGGAATTGCCAAGAAACCTGGTAAATGGGTCAACGATTTGGGGAATTTCCCCGGATTCGGCTCAGAGGGCAGATGCAGGGTTCGGGGGACACCCTATCAGGGGATATTTCATGCCCCAGAGTAGCACTTGGACGATGTAATGGGTCTAGAGTCTGGGGTGATCCTGACATGAACTGGCCAATAGCGGTGCCCTCGTCATATGTTCTCTGGTGACCTTTGTTTTGTCAGCATGTCATATCTATCTTCCCCTTCTCACGCGTGTATGTAAGTCCGATGGTCGTCCTGTTTTTTGTTGACATTGTTTGGTGGTGAAGATTGGTCGCTTGCCCCATTTTCTTTGGTTTCAGTCAAGGGTCAAAGTCGTAGCGTTTTTTTGGTTTTGCTATCATACCGTTTTGGCAAAGCTCTTCAGGGGGTTGTGGCCATTGTGGCTGCGCCTATGAGATTTGCAATGACTGCTTGAGTGAGTTAAAGGTCTTTTTTTTTAAGTCCAGATACATATTCATATTTTCATTGTGTTCTTGGATGACCATGCATATTATTTGGGTTCTTGGTGAGGTTGTTTTAGCAGCATGTTAAGCTTACAGGGGGGAAAGGTCCCGTGGTCATGCCTCCTACATCCTCCTACATACTAATACCCTTTTTAGATGGGAGGCAGGGCCATCTTTGTCATTTCTTCTCTTTTTTCATGTTTTTGTTTTCTCCTTCTTACCCCTTTTATCCTGCAACGTTTTAGTCTTGCACAATGTTATGTTTGAATTACAGGCACATCCTGGGAGTTTAACAAAATAATGAAAAACAGGATAAACATGGATAAACACAGATAAGACAGGAACAAAATAGGATTGACATCCCCCCAAAAAAAGGACAAAACTGGGCAGAGAAAAACCCGTGGTTTTTGCACATTTTCGATTTTCCAGAAACTTCAGCCAAATTTCCGGATTTTTAGTTTTGGTCACTTCCATTTTTTCCCTATTTTGTTCCTAATAAACGAACGATAAGATCTTTCAAAATGAAGGCAATCCCTTTGTGTGTTTGATGGGGGCTGTTGATTGTCTCAGATACTTTAGATTGGACGGGTTGCAATCTGGATCAATCTGGCATTTTAAGCTTGAAACTGCAACATTAACAGTCGTTAACAGCCAAACTCCCCCATGCAGGGAGGCATTGGGCAGCACGTCATGGGTTTCTAGCTGTTAAGAACCAAGTATAGAGATTGCATTCCCCGTCATTGTTCCTCAGACGCGAATTTGAGATGTTAGTTTGTTGACAAACATCAGTTTGTTGATAAATATCAGTTAAGCGTGCAGCGTGCTTGCAAAATTCAGTCATGGGGGTTACGAGTCAAATTTCAGTCTGGTGTGGATTGCCCGAAATCCAAAAAGTTTGGGGTTACGAGCAATCCTGGAATGCGAGGATTGTGCCAAGGTTGCTGTTGAGGTAAAGAAACATGCCAATGTACTTTCCAACGCTTCAGTGAAAGTTGGGTAGAAATGGTGTTGTGGCAGGAGCAAGCAGCTGTGCCATGGTTTAATGTCCCATGGGGCACGGATTTCTCCCGATCCCAAATATACTATCATATACAATTATATAATTATATATATATCATTATACATATATATATATAGTTCATATCATTACACATCCGCTCAATGTTTGCATTAGTATCCCCTATATCTATGTATATGTATATATAATATGTATATATAATATGTATATATAATATGTATATATATAATATGTATAATATATATATATACATAATAATAATGTATATATATATAATAATAATGTGTATTATAATAATGTATATATATACACAACTTGAAATCTACAAGACTTTACATATATATATATATATATATATATATATATACATACACATGCTATGTTTGTGTCTACACACGTTCTGGTCATTTTCCAACACTCCAGGTGAAAGTCCGGCGCGCTGCCGTCCAGGCCTTGGGAAGAGCAGCACCAGCAGGACTGTCTGTGTTGGGGTGTCACGTGGCGGTAATTTTTCATGTGGTTAATGGTTATTAATAGATGTTAGTAGTGGTCAAAAGTGGTTAATAGATATTAGATTATGTTAGTAGTGGCTGATAATGGTTAATGAATGGTTATTAATAGTGGTTAATAGTGGTTAATGATTATATTACATAGTGGTTAAATAATGTTTAAGGGTTAATGGTTAATGGTTATATATATATATATTATATAAATGTTAATGATATGGTTATTCATGGTTAATTTCTGGTAAACTAGCAGTTTGCGGTTGAACATGGCACATAGAAATAGTTGATTTGCCGTTCTTAAAGATGGTGATTTTCCATAGCAAGCGGTTAGTTTACCAGAGGGTAACTACTAGAAGTGATGAAACAGTAGACATGGTGATTTAATCAGTACAGGCCATAAGATGTCATATATGTCATATCCATGTTAAATAAAACAATGATGATGGGATATGACATAGTAATGTACTATGGTTTATTATTATCGCACACTGGGGTGCACCCCCTTGTGAGGACAGTTTTGCCGCTCGAAAATTCGGATGATTCCAGAGTATCATACGTAGAATAATTTTCAAAGAACCACGTGATCCAGACCAAACTGGTTAACCCACAAAATTGGTCACAATCTGGTTTCCCACACATTCCATCATGCTGGCGTCCAGCTTATGATAGGCCATGATATGCCATGATAACAATGGTGGGATGACCAGGGCCCCAATATTTAGATCATTTGGGTTTGTCTCAAAATAGGGTACCCAAAAAATAATGATGAATTTGATGAATTTTGAAGGTTTATCATTTTCCCTGTTGTGTCATGGCCAGTAATGATGTATATATATCCCCATGTGGTTCCCATTTTTACAGCCATGTGTCCAGCCCGTAGAATCCTGGATACAGGGGTAATGTCGGCTCCCCAGGAGGCACACGAATACCGGCCTTCTTCAAAGACAAGGAGGACAGCATTCGTCACTTTGCAGCAGAGACCCTTGGTTCAACGGGGGACGAGGTGCCGATTCAACGGGGGATGGGTAGATGGTTTCTTTTGGGGTGAGGCGGGGTGAGGTGCAGGCACCAGCAACTTTGAAAAAGCACACAGTCTGGTTGGTGCTTTGGAACATTTTTTATTTTTCCATATATTGAGAATAATAATCCCAACTGACTAATATTTTTTCAGAGGGGTAGGTCAACCACCAACCAGTATCAACCAGTTATGCGTGTTCAACGATGTTTGTCTTGAATGATTAGTTTCTTCACATGTCAGCATGGATTTGCCGGATGGAAAACAAATGGCAAGTCGAATGGAAACACAAACACATAACCACAACATACAATGCAATTAATTATATAGACTATTCATATGATGTCATCTACACATATCCACAACACTCTACATTTCGGTGTGCCTTCGTGCAAAAAACGGAATAGAAAGGAAGTCATCGAAATGTGCACGTTTCAGGGATTCCAATAAAAACCGTTCTGTTCAAAGCTGTTTTACCCTGACTTGGAAGACATACCATTTTGGGCCAGTCTTGCCCAAAGCACACGTTTCCGGAATTACTAAAAATTCACTTGGAACACAAAAGCAGTTCCGTTTAAAGTGGAAACGAACCCGACCCGCCTGTCGATTTGGCATGTTGATCAATAAAGTTTTTTTTGGGAACTACTTGTTTTGGCACATGGTTGTGAACCTTTGCTATCTCCAAACCACCTTTTTTGGGAACATAGTGGTAACCCTGTGGTTTTCTTTCATTAGTGGTCGTCGTTAGTGGTTTCCATTTCATTGTCCTTTACCATATCAGAATTATTGACGACATGGCACAGCCGATCGGTGCCGTGTCGCTTCGATTCCATTCGCGGGGACACTGGATATACCCCGAAATCCATTGGTCAAACTATTTTTAATCTATTTGCCAATACTGCGGATTGTCACAGTGAGCTGGGAGTTCCTATTCAATAGGTGTGTTTTCTTCCAAATCAAGATGGCGTTGCTTATATTTACCCATATTTATCCCATCAAATCCCTGTTAAGTCCCGCTAAGTCCCCATGAATTCCACGAATCCTCTGGAAAAAAGCGGCAGGCCGCTGCTGCCGTCTGCGCCGAGCTCCTGGTTTCGGATGGCCCCGCGCATGTGAAGTCGGCGGCGCTGCTGGACCGTTGCGGGGACCGTTGCGGGACAGGGGTGACAGCTGAGCCAAGGGTAATATGAATATTACCCTTGGTTTATAATGTTGGAGTTAGATATCAAGGGTGATATATCTATAGGTAATGTACAACTTACCAAAGCTAGGGTATTATATCTAGCTAAGTTGGTTTATAATGTTGGTAAAACAATCATGAATTTTAGCCTAAATCCCCATAAATGGGTGGTACCAGGCGGTGCCCCATAGTTAGTTAAGTTGGTTTATAACTCCAATATCATCTAGGGTTTATGGTAGATACATATTTATCTATAGTTACTATGGTTTATAAACCAACTTATAACTTATAAACCATCAATTCATATGGGTGGTCTATGGCATTCCTTTACCAACATTAGTAGGAGATTCATAGGAGACTATGAATTGATGAGAATCAGAATAGTGGGATAAGAGTTCCTAGGAGTTTGGAGTTTCAGGAAGTTTCTGGAGGTTTAGGGAAGTTTTACCTGGGTAGTCTTGAAGATGAATGGAACTTATAGATATATCATGGACATTTTAGTGGGTATCAAATATCAATTGATATTAATGAATATCAATGGATATGAACATCAATGGAAATTCATCGATATTAGGGTTCTGATATGTGATGGCTGTTTTTGGATGCGTCTATGCGAGAAATCTGTGAAGGAGATGTATCTACTGTTATCCACTTCTTAGGTGCCTAGGAGCCATAGTTGGTACAGTGTGACAAAAACAAGGATGATTTCCCATCAATAAGCAGTATTTGTCGTATTTGTCCGTTGATTCCATTGCGATGTTTGATTGCGGGAGGGTATTGTTATCTGGTTGGTGGTTTGGAACATGACTTTTTATGACTTTCCATTCAGTTGGGAATGTCATCATCCCAAGTGACTTTCATATTTTTCAGAGGGGTAGGTCAACCAGCAACCAGTTATGTTGAATAAACATTCATAAATCTCAATAGGCTATGGTTTATCAACATACCCTGATTCGGTGATGTGGGTTTCCCCCAAGATTGAAAGAATAATCACCGAAATTGGGCTTTGTGAATTTGGGTATACCGTATATACCTCAATTTGGGATGATTAAATATCTAAGATATGACCCCGAAATGGTTGGTCAATGGGACGGTTTATGATTGTGTTTACCAGATTAATTACTGAAGGGAGTACATATGATAAACCATACCTCACTGAGCTTTGTTCAACATGGCAATACCCCCCTGTCATCCAGCACGGCAATGGAGAAATTATGAGAAATTCTCCTTGCTGATGGGAAATCCTCTAGAAACGGAAATTATTGTGGGATGTTTTTTGGTTGGTTGGATAAATGCTTTGTACCTGGATGAAAAACTACAAGCTCTCGTAGCTTGGAATTGGCATCTCATGGCATAGAAAAAAAACCCAACGATGATCCTCCTGGTGTCTAAGCCGGAAATTCCCTCATGAAAAAATGTCTATGAGTTTCCCTATGAACAAGGATTCCCCATTGTGTTTGCATACGAATTCGTATCCATTCTATGAGTTGACGCTAGCAAAGAGCAGCTGGGACCGGCAACACCAAATGTGTAAGATGCCCAATGGTTCCACAATTTGACCACATTTCGCTGTAGATTTTATTGATATGACCCCAAGAATGGAGATGAATGTAGTTGGCTGGTCGGGCGTAGAAGGATGTAGATTCATGATCAGGTTCATGAGTTTATGCAAAATTCAATTTTACTCACTTATACTCATTTGGTGTTTTTTGTAGCCCCCCCAAACATAGAAAAATAAGATAAACTGACTATAGAAATGTAGGTTTGACGTTTCTATCTTTTTGGGGATTCCGAAAACTGGAAAACATGGCTGGCAGGCGCTTGGCCGGATGAAGCTTCCAGCTTGGTCCCCGCAGGCGGTCCGGGAAAGCCACATGAGCCATGGGGATGGTTTATGGATGTTAAGAAAGCACCCAAATGACCCTCTGGTCATTGAAGAGTGAATAGATGTTGATAGTATTCATGGTTTTTATAGTGGTTACAGTAATTATTCATGGTTAATTTCTGGTAAACTAGTACCGTTTGCGGTTTTGAACATGGCTTTTCTTGAAAGCCAGTTCGTTGATTTACCAGAAAAATACCCTCTGGGAATCTGGGTCTGAAAATTGGGACCCCCAAGACCAAGGGATGATGATCCAATGGATGATCCAATGAAGTCCGCAGGCCATGAAATCACCAATAGGAGTATACACCCAATTTCCAGATAAAGCCAATGAACTTCCAGATGAACAGCTTAAATGCGTTAAAATGAAGATGGCCATGGATTGGATGGCAATGTATTGTGGATTTATCTAGAGACTACGTATTTTACATAGCTGTGTTGCTATGCTAGTTTACTGGACGGTATATCCATTTATGGCTTCCAATTGGGTTTTCCTACATGATACTATTGAAGTTTCATCATTGTTCTTCTCCATCTCTCCATTGAACTCCATTGAAACGGCAATCTTGGAATCTAACAAGGTGATTTCCATGCGTACATCGCGTAGAAATGATGAATAACCTCTGGTAAATGAACATAAGCCATGGGAAATCACCATTTTTCATAGCGAAAATCAACTATAAGTGGTCCAAATTTCAACTTTCAGCGAAGACATGGTGCCGAGAATCTGCGGGAGGTGGCCGGCTGTTTGCACGACCCTGATTTGGGCACCCGTTTGGCCGCGATTCAGGCCGGGGACGCCTGTTTTACAATATACTGTTTTTAATATAATTTAATATATAAACAGTACAGTGTAGTAGAATAGTCATATGTTTTGGTAAAGCCTTATGAATACAGAAACATTGGTAATACATTTATTTGCCACTATTTAGTATACGTATGATTTGTTAAGGAGCACACCCGCACTGTTTCTGCTTCAACTCTCTATGTTTGCTAGGCTCCAAATCCTGACACGAAGTGTTGGTCACATGCACAACGGTATTGCTACAATTCAATTGGCCTCTGGTAAATCAACCAAAAAACCCTGAAATTCACCAATTGTTTGAGTGGAAACTCATCTTCCAACCCCCAGGGCCCCCAAGTCATGACAGGGTCGAAGTGTTCAAACAACTGCAGAAAAACCAGGTTTCCACAGATTTGATGGCTTGCCGAAACGCTGCGGTTTTATCACCAGAACATGCTATGGGAATGCGACCTGGTAGACGTTCACAAAAAACGATGGAAAGATCCACCCATTTTATAGTTGGGTACATCAACTATTTCGACTGGGCAATTTTCGATAGCTATGTTAAATTGCCAGAGGGTATTTCCAGGATCAAGCTCAAGTTCCATTCCAAAACCATTCAACTGACCATGTCATGACCATGTTCATCTTCAACTCTCAAATCCTGGGATATCCAATCACTTCACCAGTAACGATTTCTGTAACAGGTGCCTCATTTCTGGCGGAAGTCTATATGATTCTTGGGACCAAAGTCTCAAAGTACAGCATATCGTATCCATATAATATACTGGTTGGTGGTTTGGAACATTTTTTATTTTCCATAATACATGGGAATTTCATCATCCCAACTGACGAAGTCCAGACTTTTTTCATAAGATGGTTAAAACATGTTAAGTCACCACCAAGCCGCATCAAAAATAAACCAAGTTTGTCCATGGTTTTTCCTTTTGTCGACCGTATATCCGAGGGTATCCCTGGAAGATCCCCTATCCCTGATCTCCAGGCCTTAAGTGATCTTGGAGCTGAGAGTCAAGCCCAGGAGCTGCAGGCCGAAAGCCAAAAATGGAGGACACCCAGCGAAACACCAAAAAAAACACCAGGGAACATGGTGATTTTATTGTTTTCTCAACGGGATTCTTCAAGGGAATTTGGACAAAGATATGTTCTTTTGGGGTGTTTTCAGAATATTTTCAGAGTTCACGGCATTTTAGATCGAGCATGTTTTAGCCATCAGCACATGTTGGGCTATAATGTGATACATGATACATGAATATACATGATGGTTTATGTTTTGTTTGAGGTTCTACTACCCCTTATATTGGGGATTCTCAGGATTCTCATAACCCATTGACCAACCATCATGTTGCAGATTTTCCAATACTCTAAATCCGCTGTTTCGAACATGATTTTGCTTATTGAGACCATCAGTTGGGGTAAACCATGGACAATCATGGTAAACCATGGTAAACCACATGGTAAAGGACAGGCCCATGTAGTTCAATTGCGAATATTCAGCATGAAATCTGGGGACATGGATATGATGCTTTGCCACCAAAACTGAGGAAAATTCTGAGTCCGAAAAAAATTGAGCCGCTGACGTACAACAATGCCATCGGTATCTATTTTAGATACGATCAATCAATCAAGTCAGCGGAGATGAGAGGAGATGAGATGGGAAGGTCAAGCCGCAAAAATGGGGAAATGAAACTCAGAATGATGGAGTATCATGGAGTATCCAGTATAAATTGTTGTAAGAACATGAAAGAACTGTGATCTGTGACGAATCTGTGATATCAAGCAAGTGGGCTTAGCAGTAGTGGGGATCAGCCTCTGGGTTTTCTCTTCGCTTTGGTCATGCTGCGCACCTTCATTGGCGCTTGGTAAAAAAAAAAATCATGGGTGGATACCCATCAGACTGCGCATCTGACCAGCAGAAGTGGGAAACACGGGTGTATATATATATAGACTATCCAGTGGTTGTGGGGGAGCTAAGGAGCTCTGTGTATCAATATTCCAATATATTCCATATTCAATGGGCAGCCAAGGACAACCGAATGATAGATGATACTCTATATTATGCATACGCCCCAATAACACTGAAAACAGCAAAGATGCAGAGATGATACAACCTGAAAGCGATGGCTCCGATGGTTCTAAATTGAATGTGCTTTGTTCACTTCTGTCTGGACCAAAAAGTAAATTACCAAGTTTGATCGGAAGCGCGGATTGCCCCATGATAGCCTGTGTCCTGGAATTCCTGTTAACTGTTAACTTGCCAGAGAACCGATCTGTACATATCTGCGGGAGGTTTTTCGAACCGGAGAAGATTGGACGGGCCCAATTTGGTAATGCATAGCAACCCCCGAAAAGATTCAAAAACAATGAAAAGAAGCAATTATATAAATACATCAATTTATCGCCATTTACTGCGGGATTTTCATCTTTTTTTTTCTTTATCTTTTTGCGAGTTGCTACAATGGTTATCTTGGAGAACAGCAACGTCTCTTACCTGGGAATCTGTTTGACGAGAACAACAAGCTGGTATACGAACCACTATTGTTGCTGTTTCATGCTGTTTCTAGTGTACGAACCACTCAAAACTAGGAAAGTCGAACAGCCTTGGCTCGTATTTTTCTTGTTCTGGTTTCTATTTGAGTAGTTTAGTATACGAAGCCGAGACACATACAACAGAACAATCATGTCCACTTGCTCCCGGGTCAAGATATCATTCTTACTGGTGCTTAGCAGGGAATGAGGGAATGATCCACAATAACTATCAATAATCATTCCAGCAACCCCCATTCCCATCCATTCCCTACGTAAAACGCACCAGTAAGGATTTGCTTGTCGTGCCAGGCTCTGTCACGAGACAAGAATAAAGGCGTCCGTCAGGCGAGGAACCGAAGCTGACAGATTTTCACCAGGGGATGACCGAAGGACGATGAAGTACAGCTGGTTCGTTCCTCCACTTTTTTCCACATATATATATATATCATATATCATATATAATGTTTTAAGATGTTTTAAGATGTTATAATATGTTATATAAATATGTTATATAAATATGTTATATTAATATGTTATATTAATATGTTATAATAATATGTTATAATAATATGTTATAATATGTTATAATATGTTATAATATGTTATAATATGTTATAATATGTTATAATATGTTATAATATGTTATAATATGTTATAATATGTTATAATGATATAATTACATACTATGTATATATATACTTGGATTCTAGATTACCATCTGGTGACTGAGCGTATCCATGGAGAATCACCATCTTTAATCAGCAATTCATTGAACTAAATGGGTCATGTTCTATAATTATGTTAAAGAACCAGAGGGTATAGACATAACTACGTATAACTACATATAACTACATATAACTATATATATGATATTATATATATACACTATATACACTATATACACTATATACACTATATACACTATATACACTATATACACTATATACACTATATACACTATATACACTATATACACTATATACACTATATACACTATATACGCTACATATAGTATAAATTATATATATATATATATTAATAATATATATGTACAATCAAACTGATATATTTTGAAGCTTCCAGCACTTCCACATTTTGTCCTGAGGCCGCCGTGGCAGCGTTGGCCAAGATGGGGAGCGCCGGAGCGGAAGCTGCCTGCAGTTTCCTGGAAGATCAGGAGGGGCCGAATTCCTCGAGTCTTTGCCCAAGCGCATGATTCATCAAAATGGAGGATACCCTCTGGTAAACTAACATAACTATGGAAAATCACCATTTTAAATGGGTAAATCCACTATAGATGGTTTTTTTTCAGTAGCTATGTTAGTTTACCAGAGGGTATTCCTAAGGTCTGGGGAAAAAAACAAATTTGATGATCCTAGAATTTGATGATTCATCATTATCAATGGGAAATTCAGGATAAAATGGACTAACCGTTAGTACCATAGTTGCCATATAAATTGTGGAGATATTCCCTGACGTAGGACTTTTTTTCCGCCATAGTTTGCCCATTTTTTGAAGTCCACTGTCACTAACTCCACTTGGGAATCCACTGAGAAGTATGACTTCCAAATGACCAGATTGTGAATGGGATATGACAAAGCCACAAATCGAGCACTTGAACATGATTCTCTGGTGGTAGATTTTTAGATGAGTCAAATTAATAGTCATAGGAGTCATAAGGTCATTTTGTTGCGATTGTTATAGAATCTTTGATGCGCAATATGGGCATTTCCACAGGGCCTGATATTTCCAAGTTGGGTTGGTTCACAATCATTCGGATGCAAGAAGATGTTCACCGGATGAAGTGGCCTGAAAACATGTGGCATATTTTGCAGGTTTGGTGCAAATATTATTGATTATATTCAATCTACTGTATATATATATATGTATGTAATTACATATATATATATATATACATATGTATATAATTATATATATGTATATATACACACACTACCCTCTGGTAATTTAACATAGCTATATACTATGGACAATGCCCCATTTGAAGTAACCTATTCTTTAAATGGCGATTTTCCATAGCAAACTGTTAGTTTACCAGTATCGATGTATACGTGTATAAAGCTTAACTTAGATGTCCGTAGATTCAGGATTTCAACAGTCGGGGTGTTGAAGTAAAGTTTGTATTTGAACTGATCTTAATTGAAGTAACTGAGCAAACAAGTAGTACGTTTGAAGAGATATGATATATATGTATATAGATAGATAGATATATATATATACAATTATATACATATATATATACACACTATTCTATATAATTACTATATATATATATCCCTGAGTAGCGGATATTAAATGATATTAGGATACACGTCGTAACATCAAAATGGCTAACATCCGTGCAGTGGATGTGCAGGATCCAGCTGTCCGACAGTCAGCTGTGAGGGTAGGGAGCTCAACTTCGCAGCTCAACGCTTTGATGACTAAAGGGCGCTCGACATATGATGACTTTATATGACTTTATGATGGGATTTTAATGATTCTAAAGTTGGACAATTGCAATTTCTTCAGGTTTATTGAATCATGCGGATTAAGCCATATGTCTATATACGGATTAAGCCATGATATTCTATAATTATGTAAGATTATGATATATTATGTATATATTTCTTATAAATATGTGTGTTCTGGGTTGGAATCACCTACCTCTCAGGACTGATCCCGCCCCAGGGTCCCAGACCGACTAAAAAGGATGATGATCTACCAACTACCCAACTACGTCCGTGGAAAAAACATAGACAAACAAGACCCGGAGATACCCGGAGGATGTCGAAATCTGTGAGAAAAACAAAAAAGGTTCCCCAAAGGATCTGGAAACATTGGCAAAAGCAAGTGGAAAACAATCTTTCCAAAGCCAGCCCAGCTATTTGTTGGGCCCTAAGGGTAATCTAGGATGCGGATGAAACAAAGCAATAACAATGAAGAATACATCGGTGTCTCTCAAAATTGGGGAACACCGAACCATTGGTGTCCTCATCAAAAATCACCGATCACTTTTTTGGATTTTCCAGGTGCCATATCGCCAGGTATACAGCCCGCTGCATTCCAAGTTAAAGGCCAGTTTCGCAGGGATGCCCGGAGAAATGGATCAGTCGACACAAGTGGATGGCTTCTCGGTGATGATGGGAGATTCTTTTGACCAAGGACAAACATAATGTCCTGCTAAAGATTGGAGTGGTCTTCCTAAAAAGGTAGAGTATCTCACTGTTTGTGAGTAGGTGAGACGTGCTGAGAGTAAGAGATGAAACGGACCAAACAAATGGAATCAAGAGCGAAGATGCCTTGGTAACAAAAAGATTCCAACAATAGACTTAGATAGACTTGCATATATAGAATTACATACATACATGCATGGATGCATGCATGCATGCATGCATACATCCATCCATCCATCCATCCATCCATCCATCCATACATACATACATACATACATACATACACACATACTTTATATATTTATATATACATATACATACATACTATATATATATACACATACCGACCATACCTTGGACAGCAAACCAGCTCCACACATTCCGCAAAAGTCAAGGCCAAAGCCTACGTGGAATTGGTCGCCCAGCGTTTGCTCGATGAGGCCACAAGAAAGGTTGACGATTTCATCGGGTTATGGGAATTTAACTACATAAAATCACCATTTGTAATAAGTAAAGCATCTATTTCTATGGGCCATCTATACCATGGCTATGTTAAATAACCAAATGTTAACTATGAATTATGGTTGGTTTATGTATATAGACCAAACTAAATAAATAGGGTTTATCAAAGAAGATGACCATGCTAAATATGTATCATTATGGGAATATCAACCAAGATGGTCATACCAATCAAAGATATAGATCATCTAGTTGATAAATTTTGGTTGATTGGTTTACAGCCATGAATTTTCTAGGCTTTTCTAGGGGGTTTAGCATGGTTTAAGGATGGGAGGATATTACTGATGATTGATGTTTGAATGGTGATGAAACGGGAGTTATACTACCTAGGTTAGTCCGGATTATGGACAAACCAACAGGATTGGGAAATCGTGTTCAACCAACGAGTAGAATGAGCTACCCAGCATCGAAAATGGGTCAAAATCCATGATTCCTGGGCCCGTTTTTCACCACTCATCTGGGATCTGAAAATTTCCAGATAGTGAGATACCCCAAAAATGCTGGTTTTGGTCGGATGCACGGACATGAATATGAACGTTATGAACCTTATATGGACATACGAATCATATGGGTTTTTCAATTTGAAAGCAGAACTTGAAAAAAACCTAAACGATTTTGGGGTCGCTTGTTTGCAGGCAACCCCCAAAAAAAAACCTCTTCAGAAATACGACTGTGTTCAACAGATTGAGGGTATTTTCCGTGAAGCCAATCAGACCCACTGGCTAGCCAGCTTGGAAGATGCAAACATCAATGCATATATTGGTTGGTGGTTTGGAACATGACTTCATATTTTTCCATATATTGGGAATGTCATCATCCCAACTGACGAACTGGGGTAGGTCAACCACCAACCAGATATAGATTTGATGCCCATGATATGCCCATGATATTTTTCAAGAATCCCTAATGATGGGCACCATAAACCATCTCCCATTGGCACGAGGTTTTCAAGCATTTCAACCAACATGACTCTTGAGGATTGTTGAAACATGTTGAAACCATCAGCATTCTCCCATTTGACCATGGCACATGTGAGATTTTCAAGCAGCATTCAGAGGATTCTTCGCTACTCATCCAGCAGGATGGGGGTCATCTTCCCGGCAGGACTGGCGTGTGCGCCTGGCCGCAGTGGTGGCCCTGGGCGATTTGGACGCGCGACGCTTCGCGGAGGAGCTGGGCGCGCTGCATCAAGATCCGGATCTGCAAGTTCGGCGGAGTGTGGGGACCTCGGCACCCCCAAGACCCCCCCGAAAAAAAAACGGCTGAGGAACATCGAGTTTCTGTGACAGCTGGGGATCTATATAGATTGGCTCTTTATTACCATAAATCGCCTAAATCATCCTAATTTAGGATGATTTAGGAAATTTATGGGAGTTTTAGAGGGGCTTTTTATGGGAGGTTGAGGATGTTGAGTCCAGACGGAAACCAATAACCTGTGTCCAAGAATGGTCTACCAGGAAGTGTCCACCATAGACTGACATCTCAACCCTGGATTAAGGGCTAAACTATATGGACCTCCCTGGTTGATTATTTTGAGATATTTTGAGACCATTTCATGTGATCTGCTCTTGAAATGGTTTATCTAATGTTTATCTGGGATCAAGGTCGTTCCATATCGTCATAAGTGTGTCATAAGGAATTTTGTCATACTTTGGAAAATTTGTCATTCTTTTCGTTCCATATCTCTCATTCGTTTGGATTTTTCTCCATTTTGTCCGTTGCGTTGTGTGATGAAGGTCACATTTCGCGGGGTCAAGTTGGTTCCATTGAGTCTGACCGTGGTCTGCTTGTTGACCCAAGTGATATATATATATATATATACAATTATATATAGTTATATATATATAACTATATATACAACTATATTTATATATAATTATATATATATAACTATATATATAACTATATATACAACTATATTTATATATAATTATATATATAACTATATATATACAATTATATATATATATATATATAACTATATATACAACTATATATATAATTATATATATAACTATATATATAGCTATATATATAACTATATATATAACTATATATATATATATAACTAGATATATAACTATATATATAACTATATATATAACTATATATATAACTATATATATATACAATAATTATATACATATACATATATAATAAGTATGTATATATATATGATTGACATGTGTGTGCATGTATATATGGGGGAACCCCCCTACTTGGGTGTATCTGAAAATGGGATAAACCAACCCCCCACATGGTCAACTGACAAATATACGATAAACCATGATTTTTTCCAAGGGTACCCAATTTTCAGACAATCCCGGGGTTTTGAACACAATCGCTGCCATCCAGATAATGACATTAGCCATGACAAATCACTGCCATAGGGCTAGCTCCACAGCTTGCGAGTGAAGGAGAACATCTCGAAACCCCGAAGAACATCGAAGAACTGGGTAGAGATGTAGAGCATAGTGGAAGTCAGCTATGGTCCAGGCCAAGTATCGGAATTGGGCAGCTTCTTGCAGCAGCTACCAGTGGTCTCAGTATGTATCTGAGATCTAAATAAATGGCCTCAAGCAAACTCACTCATTGACTCATGGCAGATATCAGCCCCTCAGAATCGAATTTTAGTTGTTGGACGATCCCACTCACTTACTGAATTTGAAGACTGGGGTGAGGAAAGGGTCTTCCACTGACAGCTTTAGGCAGTTTTGGCCTGATCTTGATTGAACCTGATACGTTGGAGAAGCATACAAAGCACACATATATATATATATAATCATATATAGTATCTACTAATTATATATATTTATATAATTATATATCAATATGTAGATGGAATCGACAATGTCTGGTTTGTAGTTGACTTTCTATAGTTTCAACGAAAAACCCCCCGCCATTCCGTCGCGCCATGGCCGAAGTCAGCTGGGTGGAATTGTTAGGGTTTCTGAAGGACTGCCACATGGTGACTTGGGGACGATTGAAATTGGGTGAATCCCACATTGGCTGCATCCTGTGTAAGAGACTTATAATAGTAGGGCCAGACGCATATTCTGGGCTTGGGCAACACAAGGTGTCTGTGGGTAATATTACTATTTTTTTTATTATTATTACTGGTTGGTGGTTTGGAACATGATTTTTTTTTTTCCATAATATATGGGATGTCATCCTTCCCATTGACGAACTCATATGTTTCAATATGGTTAAAACCACCATTATTTTAAAAACCAGATTACTCAGATTACTATCATTATTTTTGTTTTTATTATTACTCTTGTTAGATATACGGCCCGGCTGATTTTTTTTTAAACACTAGTCCCAGGTCCCAACCCGTGCCGTCTCCCGGTTTTTTTCACCTGTGATTCGTGTAACCCATGGGAAACTCAGACAGATGCACACTGCAGATGATGACCCTGAGATGACATAGCTTCGTTGTTCTTTGATCCAACAGCAGCGAAATTGTGATGTGAAAAATTGTGAAAACCAGGGCCTGGTTACCAGGCCAGCCCTTTGGTGAATTGACCGTCTAGTCTTTCCACACCAGTATGAGACTAAGCCAAGTGTGGAAAGTCTCCCCTGTTGATGGTCACCAATTGTCCCCTTCGTGGCTGATGATCATGGCAGTACCCTGGTACCGGCATAAACCCTAGCCATAGCCCATCTGAGGGGATTGAAGTCTAATCATCCTGATTCTCTCGCGTTGCAAACTCACATAGATGTGCCAAGCGCAGTGTCCTAGTTTGGGTAACAAAAATGAGGCCTTCTGATTTGGTTGGTAAAGAAGTGAATATGTCTTGTGTTTTCTCTACATGTTGATTTCCCCCCACGCGGATGTTTTTTTCAAGGCTCAACCGCCACCCGTATATGCTTTTGGGGTTTCCCACGCGTTGCCCTTCCAGAAGACTAAGATAGATATGGCAATCCGCAAACCCAACATTTGTATTTAACATAGTATGATGTTAATATTATTATTGTTATTACTTGCTCGTACCGGTACCATCCGGTAATATCCGGTACCTATCCTGTTATTATTATTCAAACTATTAATAAAATTATTGTCATATATACACATTAATATCACATATATATAATTACCTATAATTATCTATAATTATTTATAATTATAAATGATAATATGTATGTAATGTTATGTATATGTATATATATATTATATTGGATGATCTTCATTTGTTCCATACGCTGCTTCCTTTCCAGCGACCCCTCAGGACTTCGAGGTGCGACGGCGCGCGCGCTTCGCGGAGTGGCTGGAGGCCTTTCGCGGCCGGCTGCAGGTGGAGCGACGCAAGGCGTCCTCGGCACAACTGCTGGTGGCGCAGGTGGGCATTGGACAGGGATTTTGGGTGGAAAACCTGGTGAAAAACTGGTGAGTCGCCCAGGAAAATGGGAACTTCAAGGAGAATTTTCTGGGAATTGGATTGGGGTAACTATCCCAACTATCCCCAAAAAATGGGACATTGGATAGATGTCAATTGGATTGGGGTAACTCTGACCCGCACTGGTGAAGTGCTGGTGATTTCATCCAACTACAGTTGATGCTGGGAAACTGGTGATTGGATAGCATGGTGTCGAAAGTTTGCGATGTTAAGTGGAACAGGTAGTATATGTTGTAGTTGGTTGGGTTTGGTCATGGGGATATCTTAGTTAGTTTTATACTTTAATCAAATGTGTATCCTCTGGTAAACTAACATAGCTAACACAGCTATGGAAAATCACCATTTTTAATAGGCAAATCATCTATACATGGACATACATGGACCATTTTCCATAGCTATGTGAGTTGAGCAGAGGTATATAATTGTACATGGAGGTTAGACCCCATTTAATTTAGATAAACTTATTCATCACCGGTCACTGGAATAGTGGGAATTGGATTGGGGAAACTATCCCAAAGTGGTCTTATGGTCTTATTACAGCTTGGTGAACTACTATAGATTATCCTGATATATGCAACAAGATATGTATATATATATATATACAAGTGTACCAACCTCTTTCAAACAAATGCAGGGTATCAACCGGGTTGGCCAATGCCCTGTTTATCGTTCCGAGTTTGCGTGGGACTTGTTCTCAGCAGATCCTGGATTTTCATAAGGGCCTGAAGATATCTGAGGGGGAACGACTGTACCAGCCAGAATACAACCGGTACATACATAAAAACCATAGCATTTGCGATATCCATACATGTATCTATATACACATGCATAGATATTATAATGTTGTCTGTACACCTGAATACGTCTGGAGTATATATATATATATGTATATACATATATATATATATATATGTACAACTTTCATCCAATTCTATACACTAATACAAAGTACAGCAGGATACAGCATGTTACTCTATTTTACAACATCCAATACACCACGTCATGATGGTTCGTAGGGGTACCTGTTCCAAGATGGCGAAAAATCGTTTTTGGTGGTTCACAATCATGTAGAAACCATCCCCCAGATGAAATCACCATAAATATATATAAGTGGTACCCTCTGGTGAACGTTTACATAGCAATGGAAAATGGCTATTGATAGTGGATTTTCCCATTAAGAATGGTGATTTTCCATTGCTATGTTAGTTCACCAGAGGGTATGTAGAAACCATTCCCGGTCATGGCTTAAAAATGTGGCATTGTTTCGCCCAGGTGAAGGCACAACTTAAAGAGCGTGCAGAATTGGACGAGGAGTGCCGTGGGATGGCGATATGAGATGGGAAACCGGGTATAGAAAGGGCTAGCCGCGTTGTATCTATTTTCAGAGAAGCCTCCCAATTTTGGATGATAAGAGAAAAACATGCGAGGATATAGAATGGGAAGTGTGTAAGAGAATGTAAAAGAAGATAATGTCAACCCCGGATTAATAAACCATATCATAGTTTATTAATTGGGGGGGTACTCCTCCAATAGTCATAATATGTCATAATCCAATACTTAAATGGTACCTCCCTCAATTAAACGGCCTAAGGGTTTATTAATCCAGGGTTGACATTACAATGGAGCTGAATGGGGACACTATGGCACTATGGATTGATAAATACGATGAATTTTCTCCAACAAATATTGGGATTCAAACACCATTGAATTAGGACATACTGTAGCCCATCTGAATCGTGAAAGGAGACATAGCCATTTCACACCATTTCAGATTGGAATTTCCAGTTGGAATGGCATCATTCTGGAACCCCAGACCTTTGGTTGTTATATTTGTTTTGAGTGTACATTTCCATTGCAATCCTAAAGGATTATTCAGACCAAATTGCTCAGATTTCTATGTAAATATATGGATGTTTCCTAAAATGGGGGTACCCCCATGGAAATCATTGGAAATCCCCATATATACAAACATACAGATAGCTATGTATAAAGCGGCATGGCCTGGTATATGATCAGATAGACATGGTGTTTTGACCCATGGAATTTGGCTGGCTTTCTATATCCAATCACGGTGTCTTGGTACAAGATGGTGCCAAGAAGCCAGTCGCTTCGGAGGTAGCATTTGGAACTGGGAAATTATAGCCTTCCTAGGTCTCCTGGAGCCTCAACATCTGTTTTGTTGCGCTTCTTGAGGGTTGATTTCTCAACCCCAAACAGGAACTGATTCTATATATATATGTACACATACACATATTATATGATATATATAGATAGAGTACATGTTCAAATCCATGCTGCTCTTTCCCCAGCTTCGAGGAGGTGAGCAAACGTCTCCGCAGCTTCGCGAGTCGTGCGCTGGCCCGCCCGGAGGACTGGTCATGCGAGGACCTGGCGGACGCAGATTTCTTGTCCTCGGTGCAACTGGACTGTGCCCAGCAACTGGCCGAGGTGAGCCGCTCCTTCAAGGCGAGGCCATAGAAAGAGCGAACCATGGACACTTGTTGGGTCTGGAAATGGTCTCACTTTGAAGATTTTGAAGATCCATTTTTTGTCACTGGAGGATGGGATGGTTTTGGGTGGTTTTAAAAGGCCCGAAACGTAAAGCCTAACATTCTTCGTGACCGAAATGGGGGCTTGGTTGCATCCCTATGAGATGGTGGGTTCACTGGTGCCTTTCAGGTTCTCTTGGAGAACAGTGAGCCTTTCAAGGACCTTGAAGCTGTCAGCCGGGAGGGCTTTAAGACCATTTTGTTGGCAGAACAACTTCTCAGAGAAGCAGAGGCCAAAGATGCAGACTGCCTCAGTGCCGTGGAGTTTTGTTATTTCGAAATGCTTGCTGTGTGTTGGTCGACCGTTACAGTACCGTGGTATACCGTGGTCTCGATTATCAGAAGGCATCGACACATTTATTTCTATTTGTGGCTTTTTCTTCATCAACATGTGATCTGTTTGTTGATTTTTCATCTTCCACAGCATTTCTGGACGACGATACCCCGCTAATATTTGATGACTTAAGATGCTCAAGCAATCTTCATACACATCAACATCACCAGAAATTGGCCAAATTGTATGCCTTTACCATCCTTTATTTGTTGTTTGGACTGTTTGGCTGTTAGACCGCGCCTAGGTGCTTGGCAAAAACATGAAGCCCTGTGCAAAAAGCACTTGGAAACACAAGACCTCACAGGTGCCACGACTCAGCAGAACCCCGGGTGCCCCAGATTTCGGGTTGTGATCGCTCTTTGAGCATCTCAAAGCTAGTTTCCCTCTAAGAAGTTGCCCATGTAACCGAGGTTACATGTAAGTATTTAGCAGGGTAAGGTCGCGTTCGTTAACGGAATTAACCAGACAAATCACTCCACCAACTAAGAACGGCCATGCACCACCACCCATAGAATCAAGAAAGAGCTATCAATCTGTCAATCCTTACTATGTCTGGACCTGGTAA